>WNFI01654251.1_pt1 | contig 15131 bp, 15 predicted proteins | sample 5400471 | NCBI WGS metagenome assembly WNFI01 (sample SAMN13153348, study PRJNA577476) | soil metagenome | isolation source: 100 cm saprolite on Douglas fir-dominated hillslope | place: USA:California | collected 2013-09-17
TGCCCCGATGCCCGCGGCACCTTGGTGAAGGAGCCGCTGTGAGCGAGATGCCCGGCGCAGCCGCTCCGGAAACCGGCGCCAGCCCGCTTGGTCCCAGCCGGCCCGGTCGGGACCGCCCGGTCAGGACCGCCCGGTCAGGACCGCCCGGTCAGGACCGCGCCGCCGCTGCGGCCCAGCCGATATCATGAGCCATCCCGCGGCGCTGGAGGCTGTCGCATTACTGACATCCGACTGTACGAAGTGGAGCGCAGGACCCATGACGAGCCCGCATCCAGCCCTGGCTGACGTCGGATTCCGGCTCGACTACCGGGCGGACGGCGTTGCCGTGTACCGGCCGCTCCATGATCGCGGTTGAGTGACCCGCGTCACCAGACAGCCACGATCATGAGCCGAGCAGGCCCTCCGCGGCCAGGCCGCGCAGCTCGGAGGCCAGGCCGCGCAGCTCGGAGGCCAGGCCGCGCAGCTCGGAGGCCAGGCCGCGCAGCTCGGAGGCCAGGCCGCGCAGGTCGGAGGCCAGGCCGCGGTAAAGTCGCGGCGTGACAGTTGCCCTCTACAACTCACAAAGGGGCCCGGGCCGGAGCGCGCGCCGCCTGGCCGCGGGCTCGGCGCCGTGAGCACCGACCGGCGCCTGAGCGCGCCGGGGCGCCTGGCCTCGGGCGACGTGTCGACGGCCGCGGTCGCCACCGCTGATCTACCGGACGAGCCGCTCGCCGAGTTCGCCCTCGCGCACGGCCTGCGGCCGAGCGCCGCGCGGCCGCAGGTACTGACCTACCTGCGCCAGCTCTGGCGGCGGCGGAGCTTCATCCTCGCCTTCGCCACCGCGCGCAACATCGCGATGTACACCGAGGCCAGGCTCGGCCAGCTCTGGCAGGTACTCACCCCGCTGCTGAACGCCGGCGTCTACTTCCTGGTCTTCGGCCTGCTGCTGCACGTCAACCGGGGCGTCCCGAACTACCTGGCGTTCCTGGTCACTGGCGTGTTCGTGTTCACCTTCACGCACTAACAGCCTGCCGCTGATCCGGGCGCTGCAATTCCCCCGGGCCGCCCTGCCGCTGGCCTACGTCGTGATCGAACTGCAGCAGATGCTGCTGTCGATGGTGGTCCTGGCGGCCATCGTGCTGGGCACCGGCGAGCCGATCACCTGGTACTGGCTGCTGGCCATCCCCGCGCTGCTGCTGCAGACGATCTTCAACGTCGGCGTCGGGCTGTTCGTCGCCCGGCTGGGGTCGCAGGTCAATGACTTCAGTCAGCTGCTGCCGTTCCTGCTGCGCACCTGGCTTTACGCCTCCGGCGTGCTATTCAGCATCGCCACGCTGAGCATCAAGACGCACCGCTGGATCGTCGTGGTGCTGCAGCTCAACCCGGCCGCCCTGTACATCACGCTGATCAGGAACTCGCTGCTGCAGACCCAGCGGCTCGGCGCGCCCGGCTCACAGCCGTACAGCGCCCGGCTGTGCCAGGTGTGGGCCACCGTGGGCCATCGCGTGAACGCGCCGCAGCAGGCCCAACTGGACAGCGCGCACTGTCACTACTACGCCAACCCGAATCACTTCTGGTTCTTCGCCATAGGGTGGGCGGTATTCGCGCTGGTCGTCGGGTTCTACTTCTTCTGGCGGGCGGAGGCGAAGTACGGCCGTGGCTGAGCCGATGGTGGTCGTTGACGACCTGCATATCGTGTACCGCGTCTACGGCGCAGGAGGCGACCGTGGCACGGCGGCGTCGGCGCTGCTGCGGATCCTGGGGCGTAAGGTGCGCGGCTCGATTCGCGAGGTGCACGCGATCCGCGGCGTCTCGTTCGTCGCCTACCGGGGGGACGCGGTCGGCGTCATCGGCCGCAACGGGTCCGGCAAGTCCACCCTGCTGCGCGCGATCGCCGGCCTGCTGCCCGCTGAGCAGGGCAACGTGTACACCACCGGGGAGGCGTCGCTGCTCGGCGTGAACGCAGCGCTGCTCGACGACCTGACCGGCGAGCGCAACGTGACGCTGGGCTGCCTGGCCATGGGCATGACCAAGCAGGAGGCGAGGGAAAAGTACGACGCCATCGTGAGCTTCTCGGGCGTCGGCGACTTCATCGACCTGCCGATGAAGACCTACTCCTCCGGCATGGGCTCGCGGCTGCGGTTCGCCATCGCCGCCTCGAAGAGCCACGACGTGCTGCTCGTGGACGAGGCGCTGGCCACCGGTGACGCCGAATTCCGGGTCAAGAGCCACGCCAGGATCGAGCAGTTGCGCCAGGAGGCCGGCACCGTCTTCCTGGTCGCGCACAACCTGGAGGAGGTCGAGCTGACCTGCAACCGGGTGATCTGGCTGGAGAAAGGCAAGATCGTCACCCAGGGCGAGGACGTCACTGGGATCATCGACTCCTATATCGATGCTTCCGGCGGCAAGCCGGTCGAGCGCGACCCGCTCACCCACCAGCGGGTCAGCACCCGGGTGGCCGCCCAAAACTGATCGCGCCGCTGACCGTATTTGCTGGCTGGCGCGGATTTGGTGATCGGTCACGGTAGGCGGCACCCCTCCCAGCCGATTCCAAAGATCTTGGACCGAAACCCACGCATACAGTGGGTTTCGGTCCGGGATCATGGAATGCGCCGTTGAGACCGGGCCAGGCGAGTGCCCCGCCCCGTCAGGCCGACCGCTTTGACCGTTTTAGCCAGGTTCCTACTATGCCGCCGTGGGGAGGTTCGCCCGAGCCTGGCCGGAATGATCTCGCCTCAGGAGGAGTCAGCTGGTCCCTTCACGAGACTCGCGCCAGAGCCGGGCTCGGCCGTAGTCCCAGCCCCGTCGTTGGCGTAGACCCACGCGCGGCTGCCTTGCGTACATGTCGCGATGGCCGCGGGCGGTCAGCTCGCGGGCAGCGCAGCGGCCGCGGACCCAGGAGGATCCGGCTCGCGGTCGCCCGCCGGGTCCGCGCGCCGCAGCTGCAGCCGCATGATCGTGCCGCCGCCGGGCCGCTCGGTGGCGACGACCTCGCCGTCCTGGGCCCGGGCCAGCTGGCGGACGATGTAGAGCCCCAGGCCGATGCCGCCGAACCTGCGGCGGTCACCGGTCTCGCCCTGCACGAACCGCTCGAACACCCGCTCCCGGTCGACCTCCGGGATGCCGATCCCATCGTCGGAGACCGTGACCTCGATCTGGTCCCCGGCCGGCCTGGCCCGGACGATAACCGCCCCGCCCTCAGGCGAGTACTTGAAGGCGTTCTCGAGGAGCTGGCCGACGATGACGTCGGTCGCCGTCGGATCGCCGAACGCCTCCGGCAGCTCGTCGGGAATGTCGGTGGTGAGAGTGTGCCGGTCCGACAGCGGCCGGAACGCGACCGCCGCCGCCCGCAGCAGCCCGGCCAGGTCGAACGGCGCGTTGATCACCGCCAGCTGGTCCGCGCCCGCCCGGGAGCCCAGCAGCAGCTGCTCCACCAGCTTGGCCAGCGCGCCCGCCCGATCGGCGATCGTCTGCACCGCGCTGCGCCGGTCGGCGTCGGACAGCTTGTCCCAGCGGCTCGCCAGCGTGCTCGCGAACCCCTGCACCACGGTGATCGGGGTCCGCAGCTCGTGGCTGGTGGTGGCCAGGAACAGGTCCTTGGCCTCCTCGAGCTCCTTGGCGGCCGTGACGTCACGGAAGTCGAGCACCTGCTCATCGCGGCCTTCCAGCCCGGTGCAGAGCACGTCCAGCCAGCGGCCGCTGTCCAGCTTCTGGGTCAGCTTGGCTCCGGGCGCGGGCAGCGGGAACGGTGGCGGCCTGCCCGTGGCGTCCTCGGCGGAGACGCCGGTCAGCGTGTGCGCCGCCGGGTTCCACTGCCGGACCAGCCCGTCGGCGTCCAGGACCGCGATCCCATCGGCACTGCCGTCGATCACCGCGCGCTCGTGCGCCCGCTGCCGGACCACCTCCTCGAAGGCGGTGACGTTCGACAGTGCCACGCTCGCATGGCCGGCTAGCAGCTCCAGCAACTCCAGCTCGACGTGGCCGACCTTGCGCCTCGAGTACAGGGCGTAGAGCGCGCCGTACGGGCGGCCTGCGACGTGCGACAGGCTCACCGTGATCGTGTGCAGCCCGGGCAGGGCAGACCAGATCAGGTCATCGAACTGACCGGCCTCGCCGGTGGCCATCATCACCGTCTTGCCAGACCGCATCAGCTCGCCGACCGTGCTCGTGGCCAGGTCCGCGGTGCGGCCGCGCAGACCGCTGGGCAGCCCGTCCATGCTGACCAGGCGCAGCACGTCCTTCTCTATGAGCACGAACCCGCCGGCGTCCGCCCTGGTCAGCTCCCGCAGGCTGGCCGCGATCCGGTCCAGGACGGCAGACAGGTCCAGCTGCGCGTTCATGTCAGCGACCACGTCGTTGAGCCTGCGCACCACCCGGGCGCGCTCAGCCATGTAGTGCTTGACCGCCTCGTCGCCGGCGGTCTGGTGGCAGACGCTGACCCAGCCGATCATCTGGCCCGTGCTGCTGACCAGGCAGCTGGTGTCGATGCGCACGTCGAGCAGCGCGCCATCCTTGCGGATCCGGCGCGTGGCGAACGAGACCTGGCCGCCGCTGGCCACATGCTCGAGCACGGCATTGTGCTCGGCCTTCAGCTCTTCCGGGATGAACGCCAGGTCCAGGCCGACGACCTCGGATGCCTTCCACCCGAACATACGCTCGGCCGCCGGGTTCCAGAGCGTGACCCTTCTGTCCCTGCCGAACGCGATGATCGCGTCGGCGGCACACTCAATGACCGCGCGCGCGGTCGCGTCGATCCGCACCCGGTCGCGGCTGCTCGCCACCGCCAGCTTCAGTGCCACGATTCATGATCCCACCGCCAGGCGGCGCTCGGAGAGCAAAATCCGAGCTGGCCGGTCCCGGCGGCACTCGCCCACCCGACGCCCGCGACGAAATCTGCCCAAGTCGGGACAGCGTCAGGTGAATCTCTGAGGAACCGAGCAGGCCAGGCATACGTCCAATGGGCATGATGCCCCGCATCCCTCGGGCGCGGCCCGGCGCCCGCTGCCCGCTAAATCCCGTCCCCTGACCACTCCTCCAGCCTGGCTCTGCAGCGCGTTCCTCCTAGCACGCTGCAGAGCCAGGTCATTTCAGCAGCCGGGACATACGGCGGTCGGCCAGCGGCTTGCCGCCGGTCTGGCAGGTCGGGCAGTACTGCAGCGCCGAGTCGGCGAAGGACACCTCGCGAACGGTGTCGCCGCATACCGGGCAGGGCTGGCCCGCCCGCCCGTGCACCCGCAGGCCCGCCTTCTTCTCCGCCTTCAGGTCGCCCGCAGCCAGGCCTGCCGACCTGGCGATCGCCTCGCGCAAGGTACCCACGATCACCGCGTGCAGCTCTGTCACCTCGTCCGGCGTCAGGCTGGCCGCCAGCCGGAACGGCGACATCCCGGCCGCGTGCAAGACCTCATCCGAGTAGGCGTTGCCGACGCCGGCGATCACCTTCTGATCGCGGAGCACGCCCTTGATCTGCGTTCTGCGCCCGGCGAGGATGGCGGCCAGGGCGGCCGGGGTGAAGGCCGGGTCCAGCGGATCGGGCCCGAGCGACGCGATGCCAGGCACCGCCGCCGGGTCGGTCACCAGGTAGACCGCTAGCCGCTTGCGGGTGCCGGCCTCGGTGAGGTCGAACCCGGCCCCGTCGGCGAACCGGAGCCGGAACGCCAGCGGGCCCTTGCCCGGTCGCGGCGGCTGCTCGGGCAGGCTGTCCCGCCAGCGCAGCCAGCCCGCCCGGGCCAGGTGCACGATCAGGTGCAGCTGGCCGCCCGCCCCGGCGTCGCCAGGGCCTGGTGCCGCTTCCGTCACGAGATCGAGAAACTTTCCGTAACGCTTCGTCGCGGTGATGGCCCGCCCGCGAAGGGCAGTCAGGGCGGGGTCGTAGGTCTTGAGCACGGAGATCTCGGCGATGTCCGCGCGGTCGATGACCCGGCCCGCGGCCCGCTCACGCAGGTCCGCGGCGAGGGCCTCCACCTCGGGTAGTTCTGGCACAGCTTCGATTCTGCCTGGTCGTGCCCCCTGCTTCGCCCCTGGCAATCCGGTCGTGGGCGGCGATCAGCGTCCGGTGGCAAGAAACCCGCCGGCCGCCTAAGCTCTGGCCAGCGAACTCACAGGATGGGAGGAAACGGCCGCTAGAAACGGGCGTCGGCGACGTGGGCGAGGAGGGATTTGAACCCTCACGTCCTCTCGGACACACGGACCTGAACCGTGCGCGTCTGCCGTTCCGCCACCCGCCCTGGGCAAGGAGTCAGGTTAGCACGTCCGCAAGCAACCCCACGACGCCGATACGATCAGATGCGAGCAGGCACGAGGAGGGAGAGGGGGGTACCCGGTGGGAGTTCTGCAGCGCTTCGAGCACAGGCTCGAGGGGATGGTCGAGGGTGCCTTCGCGCGGGCGTTCAAATCGGAGCTGCAGCCGGTGGAGATTGCCAGTGCGGTGCAGCGCGAGATGGATGACCGCGCCGCCATCGTGGCGCAGGGCCGGACGCTGGTTCCCAACGACTTCGTCGTGGAACTGGCTGAAACCGACTACGAACGCCTCGAGGTCTACGCGGACAGCCTCGGCATCGAGCTCGCGACCCTGGCTCGCGACCATGCCAAGGAACAGGGCTACTCGTTTGTCGGGCCGGTGCGGATGCGGTTCGAGGGGGTGCCCGACCTGACCACGGGCACGTTCCGGATCCGATCCGGCGTCATCCGCGGCACCACCGTCGAGGACGGCGAGATCCGGAGGCCCACCAGCGATCTCCCGCATCCGCCCGGCGGCTTCGCCGGAACGCCGCGGCTGCTGGTCTCGGGCCCAGAACCCGGCGCGGACGGCAACACGCAGCGGACGTACGAGCTCAGCGCGCCGCTGACCATTCTCGGCCGGGGCACCGATTGTGACCTGCGCCTGGTCGACCCCGGCGTATCCCGCCACCACGCCGAGCTGCGGGTCGAGGACGGGGAGGTCGTCCTCGTCGACCTAGGCTCCACCAACGGCACGTTCGTCAACGGCCAGCCGGTCCGGCGCGTGGCCCTGACCGATGGCACGCGCGTCACCCTGGGCCGCACGACCCTCGTCTTCCGCAGGGACGGTATCTACTGAGACCCCACAACCGCACGACTGCACCATCGCCGGCATTACCGAACCGGCCGACGACGCCGCCCGGCCAGGACGGCTCCGGCGGCCACCGACCAGCAGAGGCCACCAAAGGCATGACCCCATGAACGCGCTCACCCTCACGGTCATCAGGATCGCGTTTCTCGCTGTCCTGTGGCTGTTCGTGATCGCCGCAGTGGGCGTCGTGCGCACCGACCTTTTCGGCACCTCCGTCCCGTCCCGCAAGCAGGCCCGCGGGCAGCGACAGCAGCGCGTCAAGCCCTCCCAGCCGCCGAGGCCCGCGCGCGGCAGCCGGGCCGGGCGGTCGACCCCGCAGCAGTTGCTGGTCACCGCGGGCGCGCTGGCAGGCACCAGCCTGGGCCTCGCCGACCAGCAGATCACCATCGGCCGGGCCAATGATGCCACGCTCGTGCTCAACGATGACTACGCTTCGACCCGGCATGCCCGACTCTTCCCTCAGGATGGCCAGTGGATTGTCGAGGATCTCGGCTCGACCAACGGCACCTACCTCGACCGTCAGAAGGTAACCCGGCCAACCCCGGTGCCTGTCGGCGTGCCGATCCGTATCGGTAAGACCGTCCTGGAACTGCGCAGATGACACTTGCACTCCGCTACGCGGTCCGCTCAGACGTCGGCCTCCTCCGCGAGGGGAACGAGGACTCGGCGTACGCGGGCCCGCACCTGCTCGCGATCGCCGACGGCATGGGAGGGCATGCCGCCGGCGAAGTCGCCAGTTCCGTGGCGATATCCGCGCTGGCGGGCGGCACCGTCGCGATCTGCCACATCGGCGACTCGCGGGCCTACCTGCTGCGCGACGGCGACTTCCGGCAGATCACCCGCGATCACACGCTGGTCCAGTCGCTGGTGGACGACGGCAGGATCAGCAAGGCTCAGGCGGCCACGCACCCGCAGCGCTCCCTGGTGATGCGCGCGCTGCAGAGCGGCACCGAGGCCGAGCCCGACCTGTCGATCCTCGAGGCTAAGGCGGGCGACCGGTACCTCCTGTGTTCCGACGGCCTGTCGGACGTGGTCACCGAGAAGACCCTGCGCGAGGCGCTGCTGCGGTACGCCGACCGGGACCAGGCGGTGAACCAGCTCATCGAGCTCGCGATCCGCGGCGGCGGGCCGGACAACATCACCTGCATCATCGCCGACGTGGTGGACGACGACGCCGAGCCGGCCGGGCAGGTCTCCATGGTGGTCGGCGCGGCATCGAACGGTGATGGCCGGCCCCGGCTGCGCACCGACAGCCCCGCGGTGCGTGCCCACCTGCTGACCCGCGCCGGAACGACGGCGCGCCCCCTCGCGAAGCATGCGGCCGTGGCGGCGGATGACTCGGGTGCGGGAGAAGATCGCGGCGCGGGTGACGAGGAAGACGACGGCCACGCCGAGCCCAGGGCTGGCCGGCGCCGCTGGCCGGTGGTCACCACCATCCTCGTCATCCTGGTGATCGTGATCGTCGGCGGCGGCTACGCCGCCTGGCGCTATACGCAGAGCCAGTACTACGTGGGCACCGACGGACGTCAGGTGATCATCTACCGCGGAATCAACCAGAAGGTCGCCGGGATAAGCCTGTCCAGCGTTTACCGGGCGACCGGGATCCCCCTGTCCCAGGTGCCCCCCAACGACAAGACGGCGGTGCAGAGCACGATCATCTCCAGCAGCCTGGCCGATGCCCAGAAGACCGTGAGCAACATCCGCCAGACCGTTGCGTGCGACACCTACCAGGCCGCCTACAACAGCTGGGCGCACAAGCCCAGGTCGCGCAAGGTCCCGGTGCTGGTGAAGGGCAAGCCGGTGCTGGTGCACGGTAAGCCGGAGTTGCGCACCGAGCCTTTGTCGCCCGGGCCGAAACCGACGGCGCCCCAGGGCTGCACGCCGCAGGGGGTGTCCGGGTGACCACGATCTCCAGCCATCCCGCCGCCCGGCCCGCCGCCGACGCGGTCGTCGCGATGCCGCGCGGCCGGCGCCAGACCGAGTTGCTCATGCTCGTCTTCGCCGTCGGGGTGGTGCTGCTCGCTTACGCCAGCGTCGGCCTGGGCCTGAACGGCAAGCTCCCGGCCGGGATCGCCGAGTACGGCCTCGCGTTCGCGGTCATCGTCTTCGCCGCGCACCTGGCGGTCCGGCGGCTCACGCCATGGGCTGATCCGCTCCTGCTGCCGCTGGCCGCGCTGCTGAACGGCCTCGGCATCGTCATGATCTACCGCCTGCAGCAGTCGGGACGGAACGGTAACCCCGGCTTCCAGATCAGCACCATGACCGCGTCCAGCACGACGCAGCAGGTGCTGTACAGCGCCCTCGGGGTCGCCGCGTTCGTCGGTGTCCTGGCGTTCATCCGGGAGGTGCGGGTGCTGCAGCGCTACACCTACACTCTCGGCGCGGCCGGCCTGTTCCTGCTGGCGATCCCGGCGCTGCTGCCGGCCAGCCACAGCGCGATCAACGGCGCGAAGGTGTGGATCCTCTTGGGCCCGATCAAGCTCGAGCCCGGTGAGTTCGCCAAGCTCGCGCTGGCCGTGTTCTTCGCCGGCTACCTGGTCGCCAAGCGCGACGTGCTGGCGCTGGCCGGCCGCCGGTTCCTGGGCATCGACCTGCCCCGGGGCCGCGACCTGGGCCCGGTGCTGATCGCCTGGGCGGCCAGCCTGCTGATCCTGATCTTCGAGACCGACATCGGAATGTCCGCGCTGTTCTTCGGCCTGTTCCTGGCGATGATCTACGTCGCCACGCAGCGCACCTCCTGGCTGCTGATCGGGGTCGCCCTGTTCCTCTTCGGCGCCTTCGTGGCCAGCAACTTGATCGGCCACGTCGGCGAGCGGTTCGATATCTGGCTGCACCCGTTCGCCGGCCTGAACCCCACGCACAACGCCTACCAGCTGGTGCAGGGCCTGGAGGGGATGGGCTTCGGCGGGATCCTGGGCACCGGCCTCGGCCAGGGCCAGCCGTTCTTGACCCCGCTGGCGCAGAGCGACTTCATCGTCACGGCGTTCGGCGAGGAACTCGGCCTGGCCGGCCTGATGGCGATGCTGCTGATCTTCGGGCTGATGGTGCAGCGGGGCCTGCGGGCCGCCATCTCGGTCCGCGACCCGTTCTCGAAGCTGCTGGGCGGCGGGCTGGCGTTCGTGATCGCGCTGCAGGTGTTCATCATCGTCGGCGGGGTGACCGGGCTGATCCCGCTGACCGGCATCACCACGCCGTTCCTGTCCCAGGGCGGCTCCTCGCTGGTCGCCAGCTGGGCGCTGATAGCGCTGCTGATGCGGATCAGCGATGCGGCGCGGCGGCCGGCCCCGCAGCCGATCCAGGACGAGGGCATGACGCAGGTGGTGCGGGCCGGATGAACCGCGCGCTGTTCCGCCTGTCGCTGGCCTGCCTGGCCATGTTCGTGCTGCTGCTGCTCAACGTGAACTATGTACAGGCATTCCAGGCCAACAGCCTGGCCGGCGAGCCGGGCAACTCAAGGGTCTTCGACCAGCAGTTCCAGTATCAGCGCGGCTCGATCATCGCGGTCGGCGACGGCAGCGGGCATGAAGTCACGATCGCCGGGTCGCGGCCGGTCAAGGGCACCAACACCTACCATCGCTACTACCCCTCCGGCCCGGCGTACGCCCCGGTGACCGGCTACGACTCGATCTTCGGCAAGACCGGGATCGAGGGCGCCGAGCAGAAGTACCTGGCCGGCACGGCCTCGAGCCTGACCGTGCACAACCTGATCGGCCTGCTGACCGGCAAGCCCAAGCAGGGCGCCACCGTCAACCTCACGATCAGCGCCAAGGCGCAGCAGGCCGCCTACCAGGCGCTGCTGAACGAGCAGCAGCAGGGGCACGATGCTGCGGCCGTCGCCATCGACCCGCGCACGGGCGCGATCCTGGCCCTGGCATCGGTTCCGACGTTCGACCCCAACAAGTACACCACGCTCGACGGCGCGAAGCTGGACAAGATCGACAAGCAGTACCGCCTGGATCCTGCCCAGCCGCTGCTCAACCGGGCCATCAACGCGACCTTCCCGCCCGGGTCGTCGTTCAAGCTGGTCACCAGTTCCGCGGCGTTCTCGACCGGCAAGGTCGCGGGCCCGAACGCCACCGTGAACGCACCGCAGCCGTTCACCCTGCCCAACGGCCACCAGCTCAACAACGACAACGGCCAGATCTGCGGCAACGGCCACCCGCAGGTCATCGAGGCGTTCTGGCTCTCGTGCAACACCGCGTTCGGCCAGATCGGCATCAACCTCGGCGGCGCCACGCTGCGGGACTACGCCAGCAGGTTCGGCATGAACAGCTCGAATCTGACGATCCCGATGCCGGTCTCGCCGAGCGTCGTCCCCTTGAACACGGACCGCTCGCTGAGCGCGTACACGGCGATCGGCCAGCTCGATGACCAGCTGACGCCGCTGCAGGAGGCCATGGACGCCGCGGCGATCGCCAACCACGGCAAGCTGATGAAGCCCTACCTGGTGCAGTCGGTCCAGGCGCCCGACCTGAGCACGATCCAGAGCGCCAGCCCGTCGGTGCTGTCGCAGGCGGTCAGCCAGCAGGTGGCGAACGAGGTCGCGCAGATGATGATCCAGGTGACCCAGAACCCGGCCGGCACCGCGTACCAGACGGCCGGGCCCCCGACCTTGGGCAACAGCGTCGTGATCGCCGGCAAGACCGGCACGGCGGAGAACGGCGTCAACAACGTGGGCCTCAACGACGCGGTCTTCACCTGCTTCGCGCCCGCCGCCAGCCCGACGATAGCCGTTGGCGTCATCGTCAAGGGCGGCGGTTTCGGCGCCGACGCCGCGGCGCCGATCGCAGTCCAGATCATCAAGGCTTACCTGGGGTTGCATTAGTAGCCGACCAGACCCGACAAGACGCAGGACGGTAACGCAAAGTGCGAGACATGACTCAGCCCCGGCTACTCGGCGGCCGTTACGAACTCGACGGGATCGTCGGGCGCGGCGGGATGGCCGAGGTGTTCCGGGCTCGCGATATCCGTCTCGACCGCATCGTCGCGGTGAAGACCCTGCGCGACGACCTAGCCCGGGACCAGACGTTCCAGGCCAGGTTCCGCCGCGAGGCGCAGTCCGCCGCGTCGCTCAACCACCCCAGCGTCGTGGCGGTCTATGACACCGGCGAGGACATGGTCGGCCCGACCCCGGTCCCTTACATCGTTATGGAATATGTAGACGGCCGGACACTGCGCGACCTGCTCCGCGACGACCGGAGGCTGCTCCCGGAGCGGGCGCTGGAGATCACCGAGGGCGTGCTGCGGGCGCTGGACTACAGCCACAAGAACGGCATCATCCACCGGGACATCAAGCCCGGCAACGTGATGCTGACCAGGGCCGGCGACGTCAAGGTGATGGACTTCGGCATCGCCAGGGCGGTCAGCGACGCGCAGGCCACGATGACCCAGACGGCGCAGGTCATCGGCACGGCGCAGTACCTGTCGCGAGAACCCGGTGCCGCCGTCGCGGGTCGACCCGGAGATTCCCGCCTGGGCGGATTCCATCGTGCTCAAGGCGATGGCCAAGGATCCGAATGACCGCTACCAGTCCGCCGGGGAGATGGCCAACGACATCCAGCGGGCGCTGCAGGGCATGCCCGTCGCCGCGGCAACGCGCGCCGTCGGGTACCAGGGCACCCGGCGGATGGGGCAGGCCACCCAGATGGCCGGGCCCACCAGCGCGATCCCGCCGTACGACTACGGGCCCGAGGAAGGGCCGCCGGATCGCCAGCGCGGCAAGAAGTGGCCGTGGGTCGTGGCTGCCCTGGTCGCCGTGGCTATCATCGCGGGCCTGGTGTATGCGTTCAGCTACGTCTCGGGCGGCGGGGGCAGCTACGCGGTCCCGAACGTCGTCGGCATGCCCCTGGCCGCGGCCGAGCGGGACATCGCGAACGCGCACCTGGTCGCGCAGGCCGTGCCCCAGGCTTCCGGCACCGTCAGCAAGGGTGACGTGATCAGCACAAGTCCCCAGTTCGGCTCTATGGTGGCGAAGGGCAGCACTGTCAAGCTGTTCGTCTCCACCGGCGCCGGGAGGGTCAAGGTCCCGAACGTAGTCGGCCTGAGCCAGACCGCGGCCACGAACCAGCTACAGGGCTTGGGCTTCATGGTCAACCAGGTAGCCGCGCCGAACTCGACGCAGCCATCCGGCCAGGTGGTGGGACAGGACCCGCCGCAGGGCACCGCGGCGGCCAAGGGCAGCACCGTCACGATCCGTGTCTCGGGCGGCGGGGCCAAGGTACCCGGCGTCGTCGGCCAGAGTCAGGCCGACGCGACATCGCAGCTGGAGAACGACGGGTTCCAGGTGAACCCGGTTACCGAGTCCGGCCCTGGCTCGTCGGGCTTCTCGCCGGGTACGGTGTGGAAGACGAGCCCCTCGGCAGGCACGGCGCTCCCGCCGAACTCCACGGTGACCATCTACGTCGTCCCGCAGGCAACGCTCTCGCCGACGCCGACGCAGAGCAGCCCATCGCCGACACCGAGCTCGTCATCGCCCAGCCCGACGACACCGCCGACCAACGGCCATTAGCAAGACCAGGAGACGACCGTGCCCAAGTCCCGAGTCAGAAGCAAGGCGGTCTACACACCGCCACCGAAGTCGGCCAAGGCGAAGGTCAGCCCGCCCTGGCTGGTCCCGACCATGCTGGGCTGCCTCCTGCTCGGCCTGGCCTGGATCGTGCTCTACTACATCACCAACGGCAGCACGCCCGTCCAGAGCTCGATCGGAGCCTGGAACATGGTGATCGGCTTCGGTTTGTTCATCGCCGGCCTGGGGCTCGCCACCAAGTGGCGCTGATTGCGAGCCGGGGAAGGGGTCCGGCGCCAGCGGAATCACAGGGCTGTGATTCGGTGCACATGTTCATCCACAGCCTGTGGATGACGGGTCAGCATAGTGCGGGGCTGGCGCGCCGGGTACGGCCCCGGCTCAGCTAAGGGCGGCCGCGGCTAGCTGATGGTCGCGCGCTACGACGGCAAGAGCGAGGATGGCCACGATCACCACGGTCGCTCCGCCCTGGATCAGGGCTCGGCTGGCCTTCGGAGCGTAGGCGTACGCGGCGGTGAGGAGCCCGCCGGCCAGAATCCCGCCCACGTGCGCCTGCCAGGCAATCCCGTGCACGGTGAAGCCGATCACCAGGTTCAGCACGATGATGGTGACGATCCACCTGCTGTCCAGGCGCAGTCGCCTGGCCACCACGAACCAGGCGCCGAACAGGCCGAAGATCGCGCCGGAGGCGCCGAGCGCCTCCACGTTCGACGGGCCGATGAGGTAGAACATCACCGAGCCGCCGAGCGCGCTGACCAGGTACACGGCCAGATACCGCACGCGGCCGAGCAGTCGTTCCAGCGCGGGGCCGACCAGGATCAGCGCCCACATGTTGAACAGGATGTCCAGCGGCCCGAGCCCGCTCAGGCCGGGTGGCGGCAGGAACGCGGAGGTGATCAGCCGGTAGTACTGGCCCTCGGCGACGCCCTGCAGCGGCCCGCCGTTGATCGAGGCCCGGCCGAGCATCGCCCAGTCGTCGCCGAGGCTGGGGTGGGCCAGTTCGACGAGGTAGAGCACGACGTTGATGGCGACCAGGGTCCAGGTGACCGCCGCGCTGGTGCTCGGCCGGCCCCCGAACGCCCCGCCGGCCCGGCGGACGCCGCGGTTTCCCTCCCGGACGCATTCGACGCACTGCTGGCCGACCGCCGCGGAGCGCAGGCAGTCCGGGCACGCGGGCCTGCCGCACCGGACACAGGAGACGTAGGTTTCCCGGCCCGGATGCCGGAAGCACGTCGGGACGCCCGTGGTCGGGCTGGTGCCTGGGCCTGGGGGGGCGGCCACTGTCCTACCTCGCGGATTCCCCGGCGCCTGGGGGGCGCTCGATATCGACCGACTCAAGGACGACATCCTGAACGGGACGGTCGTTCCGGCCCGTTTGCGCCTCGCTGATCTCGTCGACGACATCGCTGCCGCCGATGACTTCGCCGAAGATGGTATGCCGGCCGTTGAGATGCGGGGTCGGCGCCACGGTGATGAAGAACTGCGAGCCGTTGGTGCCGGGGCCCGCGTTGGCCATGGCCAGCAGGTACGGCCGGTCGAACG
>WNFI01233145.1_pt1 | contig 15130 bp, 19 predicted proteins | sample 5400471 | NCBI WGS metagenome assembly WNFI01 (sample SAMN13153348, study PRJNA577476) | soil metagenome | isolation source: 100 cm saprolite on Douglas fir-dominated hillslope | place: USA:California | collected 2013-09-17
GTCGAATCAATGCAGTGGATGGTGTTGCATCGACCGGTTGGCAGCCGTAACCGGAAAAGTTCGCACTAGACAATGATGGTGTGGCCCGGTCCGGTAATGTCGTGCGACTCGTACTCCTTGAACGAATTCACTATCGTCAGACGATGCCCATTTGAGAATGTGAGGGCGAGAGTGCCGTTCTCACTGCTCTCAAAACCTGTGATGCTGGCTCCCAACATAGCTACCGTCCGACCTGCGACTTGGGGCGAACTCAGTTCCTGCCGCCAAATCCATTCCTGCTGTCCGTCGAAATAGCGAAATTCCGCTTCCACGGAAACTGCGACATCTTCATCGAAACGAAACTGCACTCGAAAAAGAGCCAACTGCGACCTGGATGAGTTCACGACCCGTCAAGAAACTCAGGTCAATTTCCTTTTTCAATCCGTACATGTGACGGAGCATATCATTCCTGAAGGTTAGGGTGGGCCGGAGAGGGCATGTCGGACCACTACGATAAAATCCGGCATGACGTGGCGTTTCGCAGAGAGGTTGCGGAAAAAGCTGGCCTGGGCTTCGAGCTTCCGCGAAAAAACCCGTTGTTGGACCGAAAATCGAAAACGAAGTTGTTTTGGAAATGGCTGCAAGTGCTTGATTCAAGACAGTAAGGCGACGCGCCCGGGGGAGATTCGACCCTCTGCTTTATGCCAGAGAGTCAACGGTGAAGAACGATTCTTCTTACTCTTTTCGATTCAATGAGATGGCGCGCCCGGAGAGACTCGAACTCCCGACCCTCTGGTTCGAAGCCAGATGCTCTATCCAGCTGAGCTACGGGCGCTAAACGCATTATATCTGTTAGCTCCGGTTTTGGCACTTGCTTCGGTCAGAAATCAGTCAGCGAATGCGTGGGCAGGGCGACGCGCACCGCATTGAGAACCGCGGCGAGATCGATGATTTCGTGCACGATGGCGCCTCCGATGGGAGGCAAATAGCCGAACGCGGCAGCGATCATTCCGAAAATACTCAGGGCCATCCCGCCGATGGCGGATTGCAGCGCGATGCGGCGGATGCGCGCGCAATATGGATGAGCTTATCAAAGCGACCGAGAGAAGTTTCCAGAATAACGGCATCGGCGGCCTCGGAGGTGATATCGCTTTGCACTCCAAAGGCAACACCAAAGGTCGCGGCTTGCATCGCCGGGGCGTCGTTAATGCCGTCGCCGAGGAACAGCGTGGGAGCTTGCGCCGCTTCCTTGCGGACAATCGCGACTTTGTCGTCGGGGCTCTTCGCAGAATGTAAATCGGTAATGCCCACTTGTCGGGCCAGATGGCGCACTTCTTGATCGTGTGCAGGTTCAGGCACAAGGGAATCTTCTCGTGATTCGGGGCGAGAGGAAACTGACTCACAGGGCAAAAGAAGTTGAGCTCTTTGAGGAAGAAGTCAATTACGGCGTGTTCGAGCGGACACTCACGCTGCCCGAGGGGGTGAGCGTAGAGAAGCTGACCGCCGAATACGTAAACGGCGTGTTGGAGATCACCGCGCCCGTCGCCGCTGCGGCATTGCCGCAGAAGATTGAGATCAAGACGACGACCCCACTCGTGAAGCAGATTGCCTCGTAAGCTCCAGTGGTTAAGGGCGGCCCGGGACTCAGGGTCCGGGTCGTTTTTCTTTTCGAGAGATCCTACCTTGGTGTGGCCAAGTCACGCTGGAATGTGATGGTGGTCACTGCCAGGCGTTGTGACGCGGCGTATTCATTAAAGCAGGGAGGTGGCCTATGAAAGCAGTGGAAGCAAGAGAAAGAATCGCGCTGAAGAACATTTTGTTTGCAACCGACTTTTCTCCTGCCGCGGATGCGGCCGCCCCGATCGCCATCCAGATCGCGCGGCGATACGGAACGAAGATTTACGGTGTGCACGTCAATCCATTCGACACTTACGTGGCAGCGGCGCCGGATGCCTGGGCAGCAATGGCGGAAGCAACGGAACGAGAAGCCAAAGAGGATGCGCAGCGGCTGAATGAGCAGCTCTTGGATACCGAACACGAAGTGGTGATCGGCGTGGGAAATATTTGGGAAGTGGTCGCGAAACAGATCGAAGAGAAGGGAATTGACCTTGTTGTTCTAGGGACGCGAGGGCGCACGGGATTTGGAAAGACGGTGCTCGGTTCGGTTGCCGAGCAGATACTGCGGCAAGCGCCGTGCCCGGTGCTGACGGTTGGCCCGCACATCAATCTTTGGTCCGATCAATACGCAAAGATGCATGAAATTCTCTACGCCACGGATCTAGCGGTTGACAATCCAAAGGCGGCGCCCTACGCCATATCCCTGGCGCAGGAGAATCAAGCTCATCTCGTATTACTGCACGTGATCGAAGAAGGGAAGGCAGGGGATCTGGTGGACGCTCCGGCGGAGTGGAAGGAACGAAAACTGCAACAATTAGTTCCACAACAAGCTGGGCTGTGGTGTGACCCCACCTGCATCGTCGAACAGGGACCGGCAGCTGAGAAAATATTGGATGTCGCGAAGCGGCGACACACTGATCTGATCGTACTGGGAGCCAAGCCGGCAAGCTGGCTTTCGACGCATCTGAACGCCGGCACGGTTCATAAGATTGTGTCTCAGGCGCCTTGCCCGGTGCTAACGATTCGCGGCTGAGCAGCCGCATTATTGTCGTCGGAGTGCCGACGAAAAAATGCTTCTAGTTGTTAGGCAACGCCAACCAATTGCCTGACACCTGATAAACCGACTAGCATCAAAATGAAAAGGGAAGACTCTGTGCCGGTAGGGGCGAACGGAATGCAGACTCTGAAAGCGGGGCTGCTCTATTTCGTCGTGGTATTCGGAGCGGTGTTCGCGCTTGGATCCATTCGAATACTGTGGGTTGTTCCGCGGATCGGCATGAGAATGGCGGAGCCTCTGGAAGCGCCCATCATGTTCGTGGTGATGATTGTGGCGGCGCAGTGGCTCGTTCGGAGACTCGGGCCACCGCCCACGATTTCGAAGCGGCTGGGTATGGGAGCGATCGGGCTGGGCCTGATGCTCGTTGCAGAGTTTACGGTGTGGTTTGCCTGCGAGGCCTGTCCATCAGAGAATACTTTGCAAGCCGAGACCTCGTGGCCGATCGCTAAGCGGCTGATACTTTGTGCTGCGTCTCGCCGGCTCCGAGCTCCGGCCATAGCACTCTAAGCACGACGCCGTAGGCATCTTCGTACACCAGAGTGAAGGCAACTGAGCACAGCTCGCAGAGCCAGTAATGCCGGACTCCGTGGACTCCGCCATCTACTGGGGTAGCGCCGTTTGCAGGATCAGGCCGAAATCGGTAAAACTTGCCGCCGCCGGTCCAATGAAAGGCAGTCGGACATGCAGGGTTTGCACACTTGGGATGCTGCTTTTGGTAAAGAGGCGTTCCCTTCACCGCACCCCCGCCAGCGAGCGTCTGCTTGATTTGATTTCGCTGAGCAGCACTACGCTCTTCTTCCAGGCGCTGAATGGTGATTTGCAGCCACTGTTCGACCATTTCCTCGATCTCTTGCTGAGTGCTATTGCGGTAGAGGGAATCGAGGTTTTCACCAAATACATTGAAAGTAATGTGGCGGCAGGGAATTTTTTCTGAGCGTTGTTCGGGTGGTACCAGGTGCATGAGAACACAATCAGCGCATGGAGCGGGATTCGCTTTCGAATCGTAGTTCATGCAAGTGAGAGAGTCCTCGAAAATATACTGCGGCCGCCAAGGGGTCCTCGGGGAGCGACCGTAGCCTCCATCTTTCAGGAATTGGAGCTCAAATTTGAGAACGTCCAGAAGATCACGTTCGTCCTTCTGCATATTGCACGCCCCACTCCAAAAGTATGGGCTCAAGGGCAAGGTGTCGCTGTAACGATCGTCACATTGGACCGTGACCGTCATCACAGCCGCTAAACGCTCGGGTGCGGTAGAAGGAGAGTTGACGGATTTGCTGGGCGCGTATCGGACCGGTGCTTATGCCAACTGGGTTTCGTTTTGTGTCGCGCAGGGAGGGAGGTATACTCCGGGCGGGAGAACCCATGCGTGCACCCTACGGTCTTGAAATCATAGAGAGTTGCATGTCGTGTCCGCACCGCGAGGACAAGCTCTTTTGCAATCTTTCCGCGCCCGCAGTACAGCGGCTTGCTGCCATTACCTCGGCGGCAGCCTACCCGAAGGGGGCAACGCTGTTTGTGGAGGGGCAGACTCCGCGCGGAGTCTTCATCTTGTGCAGTGGGCGCGTCAAGCTCTCGACCACGTCCGCAGACGGGAGAACTCTCATTTTAAGGATTTCCGAATCTGGTGAGGTCTTGGGTTTGCCAGCCACGGTAACGGGCAAGCCATACGAGCTCACAGCAGACGTAATCGAACCTACGCAGGCGAATTTTATCTCCCGGCAGGATTTCTTGCTTTTCCTGCGCGAGCATGGCGAGGCTGCACTACGGGTCGCGCAACAGCTTGGCGAGACCTATCATTCCGCAATTGAAGAGATGAGGACGATTGGACTTTCACATTCCGCCGGAGAAAAATTGGCCCGCTTCCTGCTGGATCTCTCCTCGGAACATGATGCGAGCAAAGGCGATATAAAGCTCACGCTCACCCTCACCCATGAGGAAATCGCGCAGATGATTGGAGCTTCACGCGAAACGGTGACCCGGCTGTTCAGCGATTTTAAGAAGAAGCAACTGTTGCAAATAAAGGGTTCGACTCTTATCATCAAGAATAAGACCGGGCTCGAAAGCGTTTTGAGCTCTTAGGTCCCCTCTCTCCTCTTCGCGAGGATTTTTCCCTTCCAGAATAGGCCGTGTGATGGCCGTCACATTAAACAGTGACGTGAGTCACGGTAGATCCATGGGTCGAGCGGTGACAATGGTCACCGTTCAATCTTGGCCATGAGTTCGAGAACTTAGCCCGCGGTTCTTCGGGCAAGATCTGGAGGATAAGGAAATGAAGGGTCGCGTACTAAATGCCAGCGTTTTGGGGAGTATGGCGGTAGTAGCCGTTGTAGTTTGGATGCTTCTTGCGTCGGTGCCGAAGAGCTCGGCAATCCCCGCATTTTCGAGAAAATATCAGACATCATGCACCACCTGCCACAACAACTACCCTGAATTGAACGACTTCGGGGAAGCGTTCAAGAAGAATGGATTTAAGTTCCCGAAAGACGATGAGGGCTTCGTCAAGGAGCCTCCCGTCCTGCTGGGGTCAAAAGCCCAGAAGGAGGCGTTCCCCGGCGCCGTCTACCCAGGCGAGATTCCCGGATACCTGCCGATCGCTTTCCGGTACGAAGGGAACTTCACTCTGAATCGCAAGCAACCGCCAGGGGTCATCGCGCAAAATGGATTTGCGCCGCGGACGGACCTTTTTGCCCCAAACACGTTCACGATCCTCGCAGTGGGGAGTTTCGGGCAAAACCTGTCGTTCTGGATTGATGATGACATCTCGGTTGGAGCGGCCAATGCCAACGGGGGAATGGGGGACGGCTGGCTGAAGTATAACGACTTAGGCCACAAACTCGGATTGCCTAAGAATGCGCTGAACGTCCGGTTCGGTCAGTTTGAGCTGGATCTGCCCTTCACACAGGCAAAGAGCATCTATCTGTCTCCTTTTGACATTTACAGCGAAACGGGAGTAGCTGGCCCGCTGGGTACCACGAACAATTCAACTATCTTTGGCTCTCCGCAACGCGGGATCGAATTTGGCGGCACTCCGAATAATGGCAACTTCGATTGGGCGGTGGCCATCACGAACGGAAGCAATGTCGGAACAGCTACGAGGAGCACGAAGGACGTTTACATTCGCCTCTCTGAAAAGTTCAACCTGGAGCGGGATCCGGAGAGCCGCAACGCCATCCAGGCCGCAGGACCAACCGGTCCACGGGACCACACGTCTGTCCGGCTCGGGTTCCTCTACTACTATGGCAAGAACCAACAGAACCAGGACGGACTGCTCTTCCCGGGTTTGGCGACCATCGAGGAACCCTTCTATCGCGTGGGCGGCGATATTCGATTCAAGTATCGAAAGCTGGAACTCTTCGGACTCGGAATGTTCGGGCATGACAACAACCACGTGGTCACTCCTGGAGCGCCTCCGACGATCGCGGTTGCGCCCGCGGTGAAATTCTCTGGCGGGTTCGCGGGAGCCAACTATTGGTTCTATCCGTGGCTGATCGGTACGTTCCATTATGACGCGGTGAATTCCAGTGCGGACTTCTTAAACGGCACGCCCGCATCGCAGCATCAAACACGGAACCGCTTCAGTCCGGGCTACCAGATATTGCTGCGCGCCAACATCAAACTCGTTGGCGAATATCAGTACACCTTTGGCCAGCCTTACACGGACCTAGCAGGAAATCCTCAATTTTTCCGCCCAAATACGTTTCAGACGGGCATTGACTACGTGTTTTAAAAATATCGGGCTCGGAAATCGAATGGCATACATATCAAATACGGGAGGAATGTCATGAATCTATCGAGAATTGTAGCAAAGGCAGCAATCGCAGCGAGCCTCACGCTGGCCTTGGCAGGGGTAGGCCGAGCCAATGAAATCAAAGGCAAGGTCAGCGTGCAGGGGATTAAATCCGCGGAGAATATCGCCGTGTACGTCAATGCCATCCTGGACAAGAAGTTCGATGCGCCGAAAGAACACGTGGTGATCGACCAGCGGAAGATGGCATTTATCCCGCACGTCGTGGCTGTGCAGCAGGGAACTACGGTCGATTTTCTGAATAGCGATCCGGTCGGCCACAACGTCTACTGGCCTTCAGTCAGCGGCAACAAGAAACTCTCTCACAATCTTGGCACCTGGCCGAAGGGGGAAAAGAAACCATTTCAGTTCAATGATCTCGGCACTGCTTCTCTGCTTTGCAACGTGCATCCAGAAATGTCCGGCTATGTTGTCGTCGTTCCGACGCCGTATTTTGCGGTGACGGACAAAGACGGCAATTTTGAAATCAAGAACTTGCCGTCCGGGAAATATTCGTTGAAGACCTGGAGTGAAGACGGAAAGCCAACTACCCAAGCCGTAGATGTCAGCGGCGCAACGGCAACGGTTGACGTGACGGTCAAGAAGTAAGAAATTGGGGACCCCGAGGAAGCCATCCAAGTGAGCACGCGGACAAAACTCGTCGATCTTGGATGGCTGGAGTCAAACTTCCCTTGCATGCAGGCGTGTCCCGTCCACACACAGGCTGGACGGTACGTCTCGCTGATCGCGCAGGGACGGTACGAGGAAGCGTACCGCTATGCCCGGGTCCCCAACCCTTTTGCTTCGATTTGCGGCCGCGTTTGCGGGCATCCGTGCGAGCCCGCATGCCGTCGCGGGCAACTGGACCTACCCATTTCCATACGCGCCTTGAAGCGCTTTGTCACCGAACGGCATGGACCGGAGTCGCGCAATCCTGTCGACGTCTTTCCGGATCGGCCGCAGGTACGGCGTCCCGAAAAGGTTGCCATCATAGGTTCAGGTCCCGCGGGCATGTCGGCTGCCCACGATTTGGCGTTGCTCGGTTATCCCGTAACAGTTTTCGAAGCCGCAGCCGTTCCGGGCGGGATGATGCATCTTGGCATTCCGGAGTATCGGCTGCCACGCGATGTTTTGCAGGCACAGATTCGAGAAATTCTCGACCTTGGTCCCGAACTCCGTCTCAACTCGCGCTTGGGCCGCGATTTTTCACTTGAGGACTTGCGCCGGCAGGGTTACAAGGCGGTCTTGCTCGCGTTTGGTTTACATCGCAGCCGTGATCTGAATCTACCAGGGCATGAGCTCGATGGAGTGGTCAAGGGCATCGATTTTCTCTTGAATGTGAATCTTGGCTACCGTTTTTCCATTGGCAAACAAGTCGTGGTGATCGGCGGGGGAAACGTTGCTATCGACGTGGCGCGTTCCGCGATGCGCGAGCAACAACAAAAGTTGATGACTGACATCGCGGGCGTGGTGCTCCCCAATGAGCTGACTTCCAGTGAGATGGATGTGGCCATGAAGGAGTTCATGGACGTTTCTCGCCAGGCTTTGCGCATGGGTGCGCGCGAAGTGCATCTTGTCTGCCTGGAATCGCGCGAAGAAATGCCGGCCTCGGAAGAGGAGATCGAGGAAGGTTTGATCGAGGGGATCAGAATGCATCCCGCGCTGGGGCCGAAGCAGTTTGTCGGGAAGAACGGCAAGTTGACCGGCCTCGAGGTTATCCGGTGCACTTCCGTGTTCGATGTTCAGCACCGTTTTAGCCCGACGTTTGCTGAGGGCACGGAAACGGTCATTCCTTGCGATACCGTAATTCTCGCCATCGGCCAGGCCTCCGACGTTTCGTTCCTCAAACCCGGAGATGGGATCGAAGTGACCCGGCAAGGAACGCTGAAGATCGATCCGGCAACTCTGATGACCACGGCGTCGGGAATTTTCGCCGCCGGCGACGTGGCCTTTGGTCCGCGCTTGATCATCAACGCCGTCGCTGACGGCAAGAAAGCGGCTGAAGAAATCGACAAGTTTATTCGTGGCCCGGAGTGGAAGCCCAAACCCCAGTTCGTACAAATCACGGTCCTGGATCATCACAAAATGGCGGAGCAGTACGATGAATATTCGCGTTTGGGCGTGCCGGTAATTCCTCTGGAGCGGCGCACGGGCGTAGCCGAAGTCGAGATTGGCTTCACGGAAGAGCAGGCACGGCGGGAGGCGTCGCGCTGTTTGCAATGCTGGATCAATACGATTTTCGAGGGCAATGAAACCGACGGGACTGAATGCATTCTGTGCGGCGGGTGCGTCGACGTTTGCCCAGAGAACTGTCTGCAGCTCGTTCCGCTCAGTCAATTTGCGTTTTCCGATGAAACGCGGGAGCAGCTTGCAGCAACCTCTGATTCGCGCGGGCTGGAGCTTCTCCATCTGTCGCCGGAAGAACTGAGTTCCGGAGAAGGATCGGTGATGGTCAAAGACGAAACGATCTGCATCCGTTGCGGCCTGTGCGCCGAGCGGTGCCCCGTAAAAACGATCACCATGGAGGCTTTTGAAGTTTTCGATCGTGAACCAAACCTGGTCCAAATTGAGGAGATGGTACTGCACGCATGAGTGACTCGAAGAATCCCTCAATCCCCCCAACACCCCGCCCCGAACAGACGGGGGACGGGATCAACCGGCGTGATTTCCTGAATGAGATCACCCTGGGTGCTCTCGGCATAGCCGGTCTTGGCTCGGTAGCTGTGACGTACCAGTTTTTTTCTCCCAATGTACTGTTTGAACCCGCGACGACGTTCCGGGCCGGTAATCCCGATCTCTATCCCGTCGGTACCGCCACATTTAATCAGGAGCAGCAGGTTTATATTGTGCGTATTCCGGAAGGTTTTTACGCAGTGTCCGCCGTTTGCACGCATTTGGGCTGCGTTACGCAATGGAAACCAGATGCGGATCAGGGCAAGGGGCAAATCCAATGCCCTTGTCACGGCAGTAAATTCAGGAGCGACGGCTCGAAGGTCGAGGGCCCGGCGCCAAGGCCGCTACCTCATTTCAGGATTTCGCTGACGGCGGACGGCGAGTTGGTCGTCGACAAGTTGCAAAACATCAAGGCCACGGAAGTCTTGAAAGTTTGAGGATGAAGATGGCGACATCGTTTCAATCGGCGCTGCAAAGCCTTCGCGAGACGAAAGTATGGAAGTCCATCTTCCGGCGCGGCCCCGCGAACACGAATCGCACGCGCAGCCTTGCGGTCTTCGGGAATCTTTTCCTGCACTGGTTGCCAGTCAAGGTTCGCGAGAAATCCCTCCGTGTGCGGGCTTCCTATTATCTGGGCTCGATCTCATTCATTCTTTTTATCGTTCTGTTCGTTACCGGCATATTGCTGATGTTCTACTACCACCCCGCGGCGCCGCACGCGTACCGCGACATGAAGGACCTGCAATTCGTTGTTTCCAATGGCGTTTTTCTTCGCAATCTTCACCGGCTGGCGGCGCATTTGATGGTGTTCGCCGTTTTCTGGCACATGTTTCACGTGTTTTACCGCGGAGGTTACAAACCGCCGCATGAGTTCAACTGGGTCGTAGGTGTCGTACTTCTTCTGGTCACCTTATTTCTCAGCTACACGGGGTACCTATTGCCGTGGGACCAGCTTGCCTTCTGGGCCGTGACCGTGGGCACCAATATCATTTCGGCGATGCCGGTTGTCGGTGGCAAGATTCGATTTCTGGTGCTGGGAGGGAACATCGTCGGGGAAAACGCGTTACTGCGGTTCTACGTCCTGCACGTCGTGATTCTCCCGCTGGTGGCGTTCGTGCTTATCGGAATTCATTTCTGGCGGGTGCAAAAAGATGGCGGTCTCACCGTGAAACACCGGGACGAAGATGGAAAAGAATAAAATCGAGACGGGACTCAGCTCGGACGCGAAAAAAGAACCGCGCCGCATCGTCTTCGTGACGAAGAAGACTTCCGCCAAGGTCGTCGGCGATCCCGGCCCGCAGTTGATGACTTTTCCCCATCTCCTGATCCGCGAGGCCGTCGCGTTTCAGGTGCTCGTGATTGTCATGGTGCTCGTGGCACTCTTCTGGGATGCACCGCTCGAACAACTCGCGAATCCGCTGCTCACCCCGAATCCAGCCAAGGCGCCGTGGTATTTTCTCGGTCTTCAGGAACTGCTGCACTTTTTCCCGCCGTTTGTCGCCGGAATCCTGATTCCCACGCTAGTCGTGATCGGTCTGGTGGTTATCCCGTACTTCAACGTGAACATCGAAGGGGAACCGATTTGGTCGCGGCCAGCGCGAAACCTGAGGGTCGTCCTTATTACTGTGCTGGTCTTGCTCGGGTTTCTTGCCTTTTTCGATGCCTGGACGATTTTCGTGCCCACGGCCCTCGTCGCAGCTCTTTTGGTTTTTTCATACACAGCCCGTGCCGGAGAAAAAGGTTTGCTAGCGACGCTGGCCAGAAAGCCGATCTCCTGGTGGGTCATGACGTGGTTCATCGCTGTCGCACTCTGTTTGACTGTCGTCGGTACATTTTTCCGGGGACCAGGTTGGTCTTGGGTCTGGCCGTGGAGAACTCATGTCGGCTGAGGAAATGGGAAAGTTGACGAATCGCACGCGCCTGGCGTTCGCGATTTCCAGCGTGGTGTTCCTGGCGGTGCTGGCAATCTCGCCCTTTAAAGACTTTCGCAGCGAGTGGAAACAATACAAACGTTCCTACTTAAAGTTTGCTCAAAACCGTCCTGATAAGAAGCTGGTGGCGGACTACCGGCCCGACATTGATCAAATCTGGCTGCCCGCAATGAATAACGTTGTCGACCGCTGCACGACCTGTCACCAAGGAATCACTGAGGAGAGTCTCGCGGATCAAGCAGTGCCCCAACCATTCCGGAAGCACCCTTCCATCCCGCACAACGTTCGCGAGTGGGGCTGCACCATCTGCCATCGCGGGCAGGGTCCCGCCACGCAAGTCGCGGAAGCACACGAATCGACGCTGGCATGGGAGCAGCCCGTCCTGCCGACTCGCTTTATTCAAGCGTCTTGCGGCACGTGTCATTACGCCGATTTGCCTCAGACGCCGCAGTTGACACGCGGACGAGAGCTTCTCGCGGAGTTGAATTGCCAGGGCTGCCACCGCCTCCCAGGAATCGAACGTCCCGCCATGCTAGGGCCCGATCTGACGAACGTTGGCACCAAACTCAGCCGCGAATGGATTTACAAGTGGCTGAAAGAGCCGCGCACGATTGTGGACAAAGATGGCAATGTCACGGTGAACGGTTTCGAGACGGAAGTAGAACCACGCATGCCGAAGTTCCGCCTGACTGAGATTGAACTCCGAGGACTCTCCGCATATCTCAGTGTTCAAAGAGCCAAAGCTCTCGTGCCATACAAGATCGATCCCCGTGTTGTTGCCGCCTGGAGCAAAAATCCGGAATTGATTTCTGAGGGCGAACTTCGTTTCCGTCAAATGTTTTGCTCAACCTGCCATTCACTGGCCGTTACTCGCGCCGGTGAAACGAAGCTGATCGGCGGCGAAATTGGTCCGGAGCTGACGAAGGTCGGGAGCAAGGTCAATCCTGATTGGCTCGTCGCTTGGCTGCGCGATCCACAGGGCTATCTGCCGCACACGCGGATGCCGCGCTACGGATGGTCGGATGAAGATCTCTATAAGGTTACGCAATACATCACGACCAAGCTGACCGATTCCGATTTGCTCACGAATGTTCCGCAGCTGGGGCAGCCAACGGAGCAGGAGATTCAGCTTGGACATCGCCTCTTTCTGGAAAAGGGTTGCGCGAGCTGCCATGCGATTGAAGGGCTAAATCCGCAGAAAGACTTTGGGCCGGACCTGAGTGCCATCGGCGGAAAGAACGCATCCGAACTGGAATTTGGCGCCGCGAAGATTCCCCACAATCTGGTGGCTTACATCCAGACGAAACTGCTGGACCCTGTCTCCGTCAACCCCGCGGCGCGCATGCCGCAATACAACTGGAACCAGGCGGACCTCGATGCCATTACGACTGCGCTCCTCAGCCTAAAGGCCGCGCCGGCGACAAGCGCGCTGCAAAATCTGGTGGTTCCACGCAAGGAAGTCGGATTCCATCCGACCGGAGCGTTCGCCGAAGTCTACAAGCGCTATAAGTGCTACACCTGTCACAAATTCAATGGCTACGGTGGAGACCTGGCGCCCGAGCTTACCTATGAAGGCAGCCGTGCGCAGCGGCAGTGGATCGTGGATTTCCTGAAGAACCCGCAAACGCTGCGCCCGACGCTCATCTTGCGCATGCCGCAATTTAATATGAGCGAAAAGGACGCCGCGACTCTGGCTGACTACATGACCATGGTATTGCAGCATCCCGCTGCGAATCCCGCGAAAGACGCCAAGCAATTCACGCCCGCGATGGTGGCCCTTGGCAAGCAGCTCTACGAAGTGAAGTTCCAATGCCAGTCCTGCCATACTATCGGCGGCACGGGCGGATACGTTGGTCCCAACTTGAACAATGCGGGCGGCTGGTTGACGGCTGCATGGACTGAGGCGTGGCTGAAAAATCCGCAAGCCCTTGTTCCAGACACCATTGAGCCGCGCCGGAATTTCACTGAAGACGAGGTTAAGGCTCTCACGGCGTACTTGATGACCTTGCGCCAGAGCATCAAACCGCAAAAAAGCGCGAGTAACAATGCAACCCATGCCCCGGCTCAGGGGGCAGGCCGATGAAACTGCGCCTCTGGACCTGCGCTCTCTTATTGATAACGATTGCCGGCATTTCCGGTTGCCGCAAGCATAGCGAAACCACCCCACGCGATCCGCTTCTTGCTGCGTACGATACGGAAGTCGATTGGACCGATGCGCAGAAAATTATTCCCCTCACCTACCAGCAAGCGCAAGGCAAACGCGTCTTTTACCAACAGTGTGTTTGGTGCCACGCCGATGCCACGCCCGCGGGCCCTTCCAACCGCTCGAACCTGACGCCCGTTCCGCCCTTGTTGAATGAGGGCGCCACGCTGAATGCGGAAAGCGACGAATTTATGCAGAACATCATCACCCTGGGTGGGAGCGCCCTCGGCAAATCGGCAATGATGCCGCCTTATGGGAAAATGCTTTCTGCAGAGGAAATTCGCTCCGTGATTGCGTTCACGCGCGCGATGGCCCAGCCGCCCTATCGGCCCCCTGCCCGGCCTGGATCGCAGTATTCCACTAAATAGGAGATACTCACTTTGCGAGGCGAGAGACTGAGCATGGCTGACAATTTTTGGGACCGGTTGCTAATTTCCACGTTTGGAATGGCGATTGTTTTTACCGGACTATCTGCATCGGCGCAAGTCAGCCCCGCCGAAATCCTCAACCCTGATTTGAAGGCGCTGGAAGAATCTTATTTTCCCCAACTGAAGGCCATCAACCAATCGATCGCCAGAACCAAGTTTCCTTTTCCTTTCTATCTCAGCCGCTATGTTGGGATTGACCCCGCGCAGCAAGCGGAGGCCGATTCGCGCGGTTTGGAGTTTGTCCGTTTTCAAGATCGCGTGATTTTGAAAGTGACGGGCAATTACAATGCGGCTTACGACACTGCCCGGATGACGCAGAACGAACGCGCCGCCAGCACTTTTCGCACGGTAGTCCTTCCCATCCTGAGTTTAGTAACCGCCGCTCTGCCGCAAGAGCTAACGTGCGATGGAATTGGTTTTGAAATCTCTTTTCACGCCCACACTCGGGAGCGCACTTACGACTATGAAGGAAAAGAAATATTGGTCGTGGTGCTGGACCGCGACGATGCCTGGGCGCTGTCCCGGGCCGCCACGGATCCCCAGCGCCAGGAGATTTTGAATCGTGCGAAAGTGTTTGTCAGTGGAGCCGACTTCGGGCTTTCGCTCACGGAACGCGAACCCCTCAACGTCCAGGCCCTGCCTCGGTCCGTCCCTGCCAAGCCGGATGCAACTTCCACGGCGCGTTCCGCGACCCTGGCAGGCCGCTCCTCGTTGCTGGTCAAATCAAATCAACCCGTGGCAAGCGTCTCTTCGCCGGCAGTTGCGGCACGAGCGGACCCCGCTCCCACGACCGTCGCTCCGGTTCCACCTTCACCCAAGGTTGTGGAGCAACCGCCCGCGGCTCCTCAATTAACTCCGGCTGACGCCGAGCATCTGGAGGAAAAGTACAAATCGCAGTTAGCTGCCCTGGCCAAGGAGGGCGCAACAAAATTTCATTTTGTTGATTATGCCCCTCCCACTTTCATGGTCTTTCGCGATCAAATTGCGCTTCAGTTGACTTTGCGGAATTCCATGCAATTCGGGCCCGTGAAAGGGTCCATCTACAAGCGCGCGGCGCAAAGCTTCGACCTGTTTCTGGCCCCTCAACTCAAGGATTTATCAGACAAAATTGCGCTGAACGTGGAATTCCAATTCTTTGACTTTTCCGTTCTGAACAAACTGTCGCCTGGCGCGAAAGGCACTTCCGAAGCGATTGAATTCATCTGCCCGCGAAGCGCGCTGAAACAATTCGTAAACGCGGAAATAACGAACCAGCAGCTTTTGGATCAAAGCGTCATTCTCGTCAACGGCGTGCGCATCGCGCTGAACCTTCAACTTGTTGAGTAGTGGGGTTAGAGAGCGGAAGAGACAGAGGTACCGGCGGCGGCAAAAACCGTGGCCATCTCCGCTTGCGCGAAGGAAATGAAGCATCTCACGACGTTGGGATCGAATTGTGTGCCACTGGACTCGATGAGCCGG
>WNFI01697110.1_pt1 | contig 15129 bp, 15 predicted proteins | sample 5400471 | NCBI WGS metagenome assembly WNFI01 (sample SAMN13153348, study PRJNA577476) | soil metagenome | isolation source: 100 cm saprolite on Douglas fir-dominated hillslope | place: USA:California | collected 2013-09-17
AGGAGGACTGCCATGGCCGGAAACCTGAGCAAAGTCAAGTCCATCGTCGTGCTGATGCTGGAGAACCGTTCTTTCGATAACCTTCTCGGCTACCTCTATCTCGGCAAGGGGAACAAGTCGCCGAACGGCGATCCGTTCAACGGCCTTACCGGCAATGAGACTAACCCGCGGAAAGGAGGCGGAGCACCGGTCAAGGTCAGGCCCGAGACCAGCCGCACGACGGTTCCGACGCCAGATCCGGGTGAGGACTACAAACACGTCAACGTCCAGCTTTTCCGCGCCGAAATGCCACCCGTTCCCCCGAACGCCACCAACGATGGATTCGTCATCGACTACACCAGCACGGGCGTAGACGGCGCCGCGGCGGACATCATGTCCTGCTACGACCCAAGCCTGATCCCGAATCTCGCGAAGATCTGCAGTCGTTACGCCGTATGCGACGCCTGGTACGCCTCCGTCCCGACGCAGACGTGGGCGAATCGTGCCTTCGCCCATGCGGGCACCTCGTGGGGAATGGTCAACAACGCACCGTACAACCCGTTCAAATGGACGATGCCGACGATCTTCCAGAAGATGGCGGCAATCACGGGCATGACCTGGCGCATCTACCACGACGAAAACTACACGGCCTTCACGCGTCTTCAGTTCGCCCCACTCCTCAAGCCGGGCTACAACAAGAACATCCTCGGATTTGAGCATTTCCTCAACGACGCCAACGCCGGACAGTTGCCGCGCTATGCTTTCGTCGAGCCGAACTTCTTCGCCAACCCGCTGACCAAGAAGAAGCAGAGCGACATGCACCCGCCCTCCGACATCACGCCCGGCGATCAATTCGTCGCCCGCGTGTTCAATGCCGTGGTGACAGGCCCCCAGTGGAAAAACAATGAGGTGTTGCTGATCATCACGTTCGACGAGCACGGCGGCTGTTATGACCACGTGGCGCCTCCGACGAACGCAACGCCTCCTGACAACAAGGCGGGAGAGCTTGGATTCGATTTCAAGCGTTTTGGCGTGCGCGTCCCCGCGGTCGTCGTCTCACCCTTCGTCAAGGCCGGGTCGGTGTTCCATGCGGCCGGCGCCGTCCCATACGATCACACGTCCATCCTGGCCACGATCGAGCGTACGTTTGGCCTCCCGAATCTGACCAAACGCGATCAGGCAGCGCCGGATCTCGGCGCGATTCTCACCGAGCCGGCGCGCACGGATTCTGCACCCTTGCCGCTGGCGCCTATGGAGGCCGTCGCTATGGTCAAGCTCGCACAGCAACAAACCGCCGCCTCTCAGCCGCTCAACGACCTGCAGCGCAGCATGGTGGAGGCGATGAAACAGGTGATCGCCAGCCAGGGGGCGCCGGCAGATGCGGCCCCTCCGGCTGCCAAAGGCAAGGCGAAAGGAGCAGCGAAGGCGGCCAAGCCCACGGCCAAAGCCAAAGTGGCCAAGGCAGCGGTCGCCGACCCGCTAGTCGCCCAAGATGTGAAAACGATCGAGGACGCACAACAGTTCTTCGCCGAGGCGAAGAAGAGAACTGGACTGTAGCGATGAGGGGCTTACCTCGAGTCCAAGTCACCCCTTGCCCTACCACAACGCGTTTTTGCCTCCGGTGTCCTCTTTTGAGGACAGAAATGGCGATCGACTGGTAAAAAGTGTCCTCTTCTGAGGTCAGTCGTCCACAACGTAAGGACGCGCGTCCATAACGTAAGGACACGCGTCCATAACGTGAGGACAGTCGTCCATAACGTGAGGACAGTCGTCCATAAACGTAAGGACGCGCGTCCACAACGTGTGGTCGTCTGGTCCTCATCGTTGTGGTTGCTCGTCCCTACGTTATGGACGACCGACCGCACGTTGTGGACGCGTGTCCTCACGTTATGGACGCTCAACCACACGTTGTGGTCGCTTGTCCTTGCGTTATGGTCAGTCAAACCACACGTTGTGGTCGCGCGTCCTCGTTGCCGAGTCGATAATCTGACTGCTGGAGACTCAAGTGTTCAGCCGGCCGGCATCACATCGGAGATGTCGCCGCATCGGATCTCGGTCAGCGACGTGCGTTTTCGCGCATTGGTCGTTGCGGAGAGCCACCCGCTCAGGCATTCTTAGGCGAATGAGCACGAGACATGAAGAGCTGCTGAGGAACATCCCGGTGTTCGAGTCGTTGACGGAAGACGATCTGAAGAACCTGAGCAACCGGGTCGAAGACATCGAGTTCGCTGAGGGGCAAGCCATCTTCTCCCAGGGAGATGAGGGGTCGTCGCTGTTTGTCATCGAGGAGGGGGCGGTCGAGATCTCGTACGGCGAGGGCCGGACGAAAGTGACGCTCGCCGATCTCTTTCCAGGTCAGTATTTCGGCGAGTTGTCGCTTTTCGACCATGCGCCGCGCTCGGCGACGGCGACGGCCACCAAGCAAACCCGGGTGATCCGTCTCGATCGAGCCGATCTCGTCGACTTCGTGAACAAGAACCCGACCGCCGCGTTACGGATCATCGCGGAGATGAGCGATCGCCTCCGCCAGACCAACGAGCTGATGTCGCGGCAGGTCTCACGGAACGTCCTCGAGGAAGCGGAGGAAGCGCTGACGTTCGGTCAACGCATCGCCGACCGCGTGGCCGCGTTCGGCGGCTCCTGGCCGTTCATCGGAATCTTCGGGGCCATCATGGTCGTCTGGATGGGGATCAACATCATCTCCCTCCCTCAGTTGAAGACGTTCGATCCTTACCCGTTCATCCTGCTGAACCTCGTCCTCTCCACGGTTGCCGCGATCCAGGCTCCGATCATCATGATGAGTCAAAACCGGCAGTCGTCGAAGGACAAGCTCCTCGCCGAGAACGACTATCAGGTGAACCTCAAGGCCGAGATGGAGATCGAGGCCGTCCTGCGCGGACATGCCGAGGTGCTGGCTCGATTGGCCTACCTCGAACGGATGCTCGCCAGACGGCTTCCGGAGAATGCGGACTGACGGTGAATGGCGGGAGTCTATCCTTACTGTTGAGTGTGGTATGAGGTCACGAGTCGCTTCGCGTCAGCGGAAGCATTGTTCGGAGAGTCCCAACTGAGACACAAGCTCGGATTTCGGTAGAATTAACGCATGTCGTACGAAGGCATCATCACGATCGAGCCAGGGAAGCGGGGTGGTCAGCCCTGCATCCGTGCGTCATGGAGAGGACGTTCCTACCATGGCGATCAACTGGTTCCTCGTACCCGACGCAGCGACTCAGGACTCAGCACTATCTCCACGTCATCTCATACGTGCAGCTCGCGTCGCCGAGGGTCTGACACTTCGGCTCTTTGACCTCGGGCTCGGTGGCGCCGTGACGATAGATCGACTCCATGAAGAAGCCGATGGCACTGGCGCAGAAGATGGGGCTGTAGCAAGGGTAGTCCGTGTAGATCATCCGGCCGCCATGAGGCGTCTTCTCGAACTTGACCCTGCCAAACTTCTGAAACTGATTGTGGAACATGGCGTTGTTCTCGAAGAACTTCGCCAGCTCGGCGGTATCGAGCATTTTGTAAACGCGGCCGATCCCGAGCTCCGCCGACGCTGCGCCGATCAGCGCCAGGACGTTGGGGTACTTCGCCTTCATCGCCTCGTAGATGGCCCGGTCGAGCTCGATCAGCGACTCGAACTCGCACCAGGTCGAAGCCAGCGGCGTCTTCGCGTACTGCATCGTCCGCGGCGAAAGCTTTGCCAGCACCTGCTGGAAGCCTGCCTCACCCACGGTGTCGATGAGAAACTGCTTCCGTCCGCCGAACATCACCCCTTTCACCTTCGCCACCTCGGGGTGCGGTCCGATCAGCACTTCCTTTCCTTCGAGTCGGGGGAGGGGAGAGGAGGTGCCTTTTCGTTCCTTGAGTAGTGACATGAGAGCGTGATTCTATCAACGTCGGGTTCCAATGACCGCCCGCAGTTGCCGTAACTTGCTGTCCAGCTCCTCCGGGGTCAGGCCCGCATACTTCGGTGGCAGAAGACGGCGGCTGGAAGCCTCGAAGACGGCCAGCAGCTCCATGTATTCCAGCAACTCGTTGTCGCGGCTCGGAAAATAGTCGGCGGCGGCGGCGATGAAACGCTCACCTGATACGACCGTGGCGTTGTCGCAGGCCGCGTCATCGTTGGCCATCAGGATGACGGCCTCGACGTCGGCGTTCGAATAGCCGACGAGTTTGCGCGAGAAGGGATCGCGGATCGAGACGAAGTCGACGTCCGTGGCGACGTGGTTCTTCTTCACCACCGCGCGGGCGATATTCTCGACTTCCTCCGGAGTTTGCGAGTAGAGGAAGGGGATCTTGCGGTCCAGCCTCCCGGCGCGCTTGAGATCGACGTCGAGCTTGTCGGGTCGGTTCGTCATTACCAGGAAGAGGATGCGCCCGCGGTTCGACGTATCCGACATGAACTCCTTGATGCGGGCGATGACCCGCGATGACGTGCCGCCGTCTCCTTCGCCATCGGTATTGCCGAAGGCGCGATCTCCCTCGTCGATGATGACGACGACCTGACCGATGGCCCGGATCACGTTCAGGATCTTCTCGAGATTGCCTTCCGTGGCTCCCACCCACTTGGAGCGGAAGTTCTTCATCTTGATCGTGGTGAGGCCGCACTCTTTGGCGAAGGCCTCGGCCACGAACGTCTTTCCCGTTCCCATCGGTCCGGTGAAGAGCACACCCATGGGAACGCGCGCGGTCTGACCGCCGCGAATGCTCGCGGCAATCAGGGAGAGATCCTTCTTGACCTCGTCCATGCCGCCGACGACCTCGAAGCCGTGCTCGGGCTCGACGAACTCGATGAGGCCGAAGCACTCGCGCTCCAGGATCTCTCGCTTGCGTCGGGCGATGAGCCGATCGGCCTCGGCGCGAGCTCGCTCGGCGCGGTCGTCGGGTGGCTCTGCTCCCGGTTGCGCGCCCGGGGCGAGCAGCTTGGCGATCTCTTCGCGGCCGAGTCCGGAGGTGAGCGTGGCCAGCTTTCTGGCGCGCTCCGCGGCGTCGCTGCCACCGAGGAGCCTGGCGATGTAGGTTTCGCGCTCCGCGGCCTCTGACTCGCTGTCAGGTGGTGGGGATAGGATCGAAAGCTCGGTCAGGTTCTCGGCGATGAGGACGATGACATTGTCGCCGCGCTCGATCTCGGGAAGGAACGACCAGCGATGCAGGATGACGATGGCGGAGCGATCGCTCTCGCTCTGGAAGTTCGTGTCACCGGCCGGGGCGATGGCCTCGGCGTACTCGAGGATCACAGCCGTCTTCGACGACCCGATCAGCAGCCGCTCGATGGCACCGAGCACGCGTGTCTTGTCGGTCGAGAGCATCAGGTCGCCGAGGTTCTCGACGTTGCCGCGCTTGAGGAAGCGGACGCCGGTGGCGACGTTGTAGATGGCGATCGTCTCTTTCGTTTGCTTCAGCAGCACGGTGCCCAGGAACTCGGTCAGCGACATGGCCTCGTCGCCTGCCAGCACGGCGTCATAGACATTGCCGTGCAGGACGAAGATCGATGCTTCCCCGCGCACATAGCGCCGGCGGAGGTCTTCGGCCCAGGCAGGGAGGAGACGCGGCTCAGACGGCATCTTTGGCCTCCAGGGTCGTCAGAATCTTCTCGGTATCGGTGGCCGTCTGCTTGACCGACTCGACGCCATCGAGCAGGTCGTCGAGCTGGCCGGAGAGCTCGGCCGGCGACTGCATCGTCACGATCTGGTCGGCGATCAGGCGGAACGAGTTCTCGATCAGATCGAGCTGCGAGCGGGCTACGCCGAGGTAGTTGCGGATCTCACGCAACTTATCGATCCGCTTGAGGATCACGGCCAGATTCTTCTTGGCGATCGCCTGCTCCTGCGGCGGGGTCTTGTCGGAGTTGGCGAGTTGCTCGTAGTTGCGGCGGTCGCGCTCCAGGGCGTTGACGTCAACACTTTCGAGATACTCTTCGTCGCGGCCGCAGGTGATGGCCAACTCGACGAAGGAGTCGACGAGCTTCGATGTTTTGACCAGCTCTCCGCGGAGAAGGTCGCCGGTGAAGGACGGGTTCTGCGATGCCAGGCGGTTGATTTCCAGCTGCTTGGCGAACAGCTCGGTGCAGCGGTCGCGATCGTCCTTCGGCATGGCGCTCATGCGCGCGGCGCGCTCGGCCATTTGCTCGGCGGCACGAGCGCGCTCGAATTCCGGATCCCAGACGAGCTTACGCAGCAGACGGGAGTCCGGGGCGTGCAACAGCCACAAGCCCTCGGCGCCGAGCGCGGCCAGGGCGATGATGGGGTTGAGGGTCAACACCGACAACGCCATCGCGCCAACGAGCAGCGACAGATTGTACGGATTCGCGAACGCCATCTTCAGGTATGGCGGCCGGTCCGGTAGCTTTTCCTCAGAGGTCACGAGAGACATTTTACGCAGCCGGCGCGTACACCAGGTCGAGCAGTTTCTTTTCCACCGCACGGAACTCCGGCGACGACTTGAGGCTGATGTCCCGGGTGGCGAAGAAGGGCACGTCGATCCGGTGAAGGATGTGCGTCGGCCGCGACGCCATGACGTAAATCGTGTCCGCGACGTAGACGGCCTCGGAGACGTCGTGGGTGACGAAGAGCGTGGTGTTGTCCTCGGTACGCGCCACGTCGAGCATCAGGCTCTGCATCCCCCAACGCGTGTGCGGATCGAGCGCGCCGAACGGCTCGTCCATCAGAACCAGCTTCGGTTTGTTGATCAGCGTCCTGGCGATGGCGACCCGCTGCTTCATGCCGCCCGACAGATCCTTCGGGTAATGGTCGGCGAACTCGGCCAGGCCCACAGCGTCGAGATACTTCTGCGACTGCTCTTCGCGTTCCTTCTTGGCTACGCCGCGAAGGCGGAGTCCGTATTCGAGGTTGTCGCGCACGGTCAGCCAGCCGAAGGACGTATAGGCCTGGAAGACCATGCCGCGCTCGCGGCTCACGCCACGGACCGGCTGGCCGTCGACGAGCACCTCGCCGCGCGTCGGCGGCAGCAGACCGGCCACGGTCTTGAGGATCGTGGACTTTCCGCAGCCGGACGGGCCGAGGAAGACGACGATCTCGCCCACTCCCGGCTTGTCCATGACGTCCAGCGACACTTCCTTGACCGCCTCGGTGGCACGGCCGTCGTGGCCGATGTACGTCACGCCGAGGTCTTGAATGCGAAGCTTCGGAGTGGAGTCGCTCGGAACGTGCTTGTAGGTCCCGACGGCGGCCTTGCCAACCTCGATGGCAACCGTTCCGGGCTCACCGAGTGTGGGCACGAGCGGCGGGCTCGCGTCGCTCATAGTTGTTCCTCCCGCCAGCGGAAGAGCAGGGCCGATGCCGTACGGATGATCTGATCGGTGATCAGGCCGATGCCGCCGATCACGATCAACCCGGCGAACGACCACGATGCCTTCTGATGCGTTCGCGCCAGCTCGACCATGTAGCCGAGGCCGTGCTCGGGATTCACGGCCTCGGCCAGGATCACGTATGTCCATGAGATGGCGTTCATCACGCGAAACGAGTCGAAGATCTCCGGAAGCGCCGCCGGCAAGAGGACTGTGCGGATCACCTGAGCGTTCGACGCGCCGAGGGTGAGGGCCGTCTGGACCAGCTCCTCGGGAACAGCGCGAATCGCGGAGACGACCACGGGAAGCAGATAGACGAAGACGCCCAGAAAGAGGAAGGCGATCTTCTGCGATTCGTAGATGCCGAACCAGAGAATCAGGAGTGGGATGAACGCCGAGATCGGCATGTAACGCAGCGGCGCCATGATGGACTCGAAGAGACGATGGACCGGCGTGAACGCACCCATCAGCACGCCGAGGGGCAGTGCGAGCGCCGAGGCCAGCAGGAAGGCCAAGGCAATCCGACGCGTGGAGACCAGGATGGCGGTCGCGAGATCGTACTGAATGAAGAGCTGTAGCGTGCCGCGGATGACTTCTGTCGGCGATGGAACGAAGTCCGCGGGTGCCAGTCCTCCGTAGCTGATCAGGCACCATGCCGCCAGGACGAGCGCGGGCATGACGAAGGCCAACACCGTCGCCGTTCCGCGCGGCACTGGCTGGCGGATCGACCAGATCGGGAGCGTACGTGGAGCGGAGGTCATCATTTTGACGTCGAAAGAATGACCTTGATCTCCGTGCGCCGGTTCAACTGACGCCCGGCTTCCGTCTGGTTGTCGGCGACCGGATTCGAGGAACCGCGGCCGATGGTCTGGAACCGCGCTGCCTCGATGTTCGGGAAGTTCTTGAGAACGTAGTTCTTCACCGCCAGCGCTCGTTTCTCGGACAGGGTCATGTTCGCCGTGGCACCGCCAGTGGCGTCGGTGTTTCCCTCGACCCGAAGGTAGGTGTTCCCGAACGACGTCATCGTGTCGCCCAGAGCGTCGAGGACGAAGAACGAGCCGGGCATGATGGCGTCGGAGCCCGGCGTGAAATGGATCTCGATCTGCTTGTTGATGATGGCGCGGTCGTTGGCCGAAGGTGCCTTCGCGGCGATCTTCGGTTCCTCGACCTTGGCACCCGGGTAATCGCTCGCCAGCGCTTGCACGAAGCGGGCGTCCACCCAGTCCTTCGCTTCGACTGGTCGGGTGACCAGCCCCTTCTTGCGCCAGATGACGAATGCTGTGTCGAACAGCGTTTCGAAGTGAGCCTTCCCACCGGCCAGGCCGAAGAACTGGGCGTTGTCGGGATAGGCCGTCAACTTGAGGCCGGACAACATGCCGCTGACCGTGTCGGCGTCGAGCTTCAGCGCCTTGCCGACCACGTTGTACGCGCTGGTCGGGTCCTGCTTGATCATGTCGATGCCTTCGAACCAGCCATGGACGAAGTAGCGCAACGTGTCGGGAGCCTTGTCGATCACGTCCTGCCGGGCCACGAGCGTGTCGGCGATAATGTTCGTCGCCGCGGTCGTCGACACGAGGACATGTGCCTCGTCGCCCCGCGCGGTGACCGAGGCGGAGAGATCCGGCTCCCAGGTCACGGCGGCATCCACCTGCTTCGCTTTGAACATCGCAGCCGCCGCCGGCGCATCCGTGGCGAAGATGATGTTCTTCTCGACGGCGGCGCGGTCCTCGGGCGAGAGGCCGGACTGCGTCAGGAGGTAGAGCAGCAGGAAATGGGATGGCGTGAACTGCGTGCAGGCGATCTTGTGTCCCTTGAGCTGCTCCACGGAGTTGATGGAGGCCAGGGAGGCGATGCCGTCGCCGCCGCGCGACCAGTCCTGCATCACGACGGATTTCGCGCGCTGGCTGGTCTCGGCGAGGATCGATGCCTCACGCGCCCAGTTGTCGACCGTGTCCCACATCAGGTCGACATCGCCCTTTCGGAACGCGGCCAGCTTGGCGGCGGGGTCTTCGATCAGCACGAACTTCACGTCCATGCCGTATTTCTTCTTGTAGAACGAGGCGTCGTTCACATCGAGGCCGTTGTTGAAGACGATGCCGGGGGCATGTCCTGCCCAGGTGTTGATGGCCACGACGAGGGGCCGGTTCAGCTTGCCGCTGCTCTTGAGGCTGGCTTGCTGGACGCCGCTCGAGCCGGCGTCGCGGCTCGGATCGGCCGGTGCGTTCTTGAGAGCGGCGAAGTCGCCTGTGGAGACGTTGTCGTTCGACGCGGTCTGCGTGCTGCCCGAGCTGCCGGTCGCCCACTTCCGGACGTCGGCACCTTTGTAGTGATAGACCGCGTAGCCGACCACGGCCAGAATCACGACCGTGATGAAGAGTTTAGCTAAGGGAGTCAGACGCATGGATCCTTCCTCCTGTTGTTGAGACTGGGGAACGCGAGCTCCCTGTCAGAGAGCTCGTCGTCCCGGTGTTACATCGTCTTCTGCGCGCCCGCCTGCTGCGCGGCTTTGCGCGCTTTGAGCTCGGCAAGTTGCTGTTTGGCCTGAACGTCGCCGACCTGGTTCTTGAGGCTGGCCAGCCGCGAATCGAGCGACGAATCGGACAGCTCTTTGCCCAGGTTCGCCTCGGCGATGGTGTTCTTGATGTGGTTGCGGACCGTGTCCAGGGCTCGCACCTCGTCGTCCACCGAGAGGCCGTCAAGCTGCTCCTGGATCTTGATGCGTGCCTGCGCCGACTGCATCTTGGCCAGCATGGTGTCGCGCTCGGCTTTCAGGCTGCGGATCTCCGTCTGCACGCTCAGGAGCGACGACTTCGCGGAATCGGCATCCGTCTTCGCCGTCTCCATGTCCGTCTTCATTTCGGTGATGTCGGCCGTGAGCTGATTTTTCTTCTGGATCAGCACGACGGCCAGGTCGTCCTGGTTCGTCTCGACGGCGGTGTTGAGCTCCGCGTCGGTCTGCGCCAGATCCGCGGTGGCTTTCTTGTAACGTTCGTCGATCTCGTCGCGACGGCGGATGATCGCCGCCGTGGCGCCCTTCAGCTTGGCGTACTTGCCGACCATCGAATTGATGGCGTTTTCGTAGGCGATCTCCGGATGGTCCTTCTCGATGTCCGAGATCCAGAGTGAGACAAACCCCTTCCAGAGGTTTCCGATGCGGGAGAAGACACCCATATGTGGTCCTTTCGATCGTTGCCGTTACCGGTTGCCAGGGCCGGTTGCCTGTAGCTAGTTGCCAGTTCCGGGTCCACCGGCAACCGGCAACTGGCCACCGTCAACCGTCTGCGGTTCATGCAGCTTCGGCGACTCGCGCACGACGCGCGCAACCGCTTCCTGTCCGAAGAATTCAAGCACTTTCTGTACGTCGAGCTTCCTGGCGTTGCAGCTCTGAATCACCGAGTTCTGCTCGGCGACCCGCTGCTGCATCACTGTTCGGAGTTTTACGATTTCCTCTTCGAATTGTTTGATGCGCTGCTCTCCCTCGGAGGCCACCTTCTCGGTGTCGCTGGCGCCGGCCCGGATATACGCCTCGAGGGCCTGAATCTCCTCCGCACCCGATTCGATGATCTTTTCGATCGGAACGCCGAAGGCCTTCAGCGATGCCATGACGATCTGCTTCTTGACAGCCTCGTCTGTGCCCGGGGGAAGGGACTCGAGCAGTTGCTGTGTTCGCGTGATCCGCTCGCGCTCCTCGGCGTCGATCCCGGCCGCCTCGAAGACTTTGTCGAAATCGACCTGACCGCCAGGAGCGTCGGGCGGCGTGCCCTTGAACACAGGCAGTGGCTGTTGGGGTTGCCCGGCGCCGGCAACGGCGGGAGCGGCCGCGTCTGTAGCGGCGGCGACATCGGAGAATGGGCGGTAACCTTCGGACTTGCCATCCTGCGCCCCGCCCTCCTGGACGATGAACCAGCCCATCACCGTGGAGCCCCAGTTCTTCTTGTCTGACATTCGAGGAGCCGATTCTAGCAGAGAGGGAGGGTTTGCCTGGGGGCGTGGGCCTCGTAGCGAGTCGTGCTGCAATCAGAGTCAAAGACCGGGCACGGGCTCGGGCTCGGGTCCACGAGGTCAAACGCAACGACTGGATCGAAGGCTCGGGCCTGCTTGCCCGATGCGGTTGTCGCAAATGACGGATTGGGTTCTAGGAGTTCCGCGCGGGCGCCGACGGGGGCGTGCTCACTCCCGTCCGAGCCCGTGCCCGAGCCCGAGCCCGGTTTTTTTCGTGAAGATCTCAGACTCTCGATCGCACGCGAAGAATGCGCACGGCTCCCAGGTCAGTGCTTCTTTTTCTTCTTCTTGTCCTTCTTCTTCCTTTTGTCCTTCTTTTTCTTCTTCTTGTCCTTGCCGGGCTTGTCTTTGGCCGGTGGCGCTGGAGCGGCGACCTGTTTCTTCGCCGCTGGCTTCTTCGGAGAGGCAGGACGGCGAGCAGTTCGACGGGAAGCCGCGACGGTGATGGGGAGAGCCGCGGCGGTCAATTCGGACGCGGAGTCGACCCGCGAGGCGAGCTCGTTCCGTTCCGTATCCGACAACCCATGCCAGGCAGCCGCCAGCTTCTGAAGCCCGGTTGCCTCGGTGCCTTCAGCGGGCGGCTCGATCCCGTTGGAGATTGCCGTCAGGGTGTGAAGGACTACCTCGTGGATGAACGCGCTGATCGTCTGCTTTGCGACTGCCATGCGATGCGGCTCCTTTGCCGCCGCGATTATGGAGTAGAAGGGGCTCGAGGGTATCAAGAATGAACCGTGGATGAGGCTGCCAGCAGCTACGGGCGCGCCTTTCGGGTACACCTGCGCCAGGTGCACTGAGTTTGGATCTCAACCTTGGCGGAAAAGTTGTCGTCGTCACCGGTGGCGCGGCTGGCATCGGTTGGGCCACGGCGGACGCGTTCGCTCGCGAGGGATCGCACGTTGTCACCTGGGACGTGACGGGCGATCCGCGTGTCGACGTCACCGATGCAATCGCCGTGCGGCGGGCCGCGGATGCGGCGATCGCCAACCATGGCCGGATCGACATCCTGATCAACAACGCCGGCATCGTCCGCGACGCGCAGCTCGTGAAGTGGAAGGACGGCATGGTGACCTCGCAGATGGACGACGTAACGTTCGATGCCGTCCTCGACGTGAACCTCCGCGGCGTCTTTCTTTGCACGCGGACCGTGGTCCCGCACATGATCGCGAGCGGCGGCGGAGTGATTCTCAACGCCTCCTCGATCGTTGGGCTCTACGGGAACTTCGGGCAGACGAACTACGCGGCAGCGAAAGCCGGCGTCATCAGCTTCACGAAGACCTGCCGCGAAGTTTGTCCATGGAGCCGTCGTCTCGATCGACGGGGGTTTGGTCCTCGGCACCTGATGTCGGTGTGCCCGAGGACGGGCGAGGCGGATTCCTCACGCGACGTGGATCGGGCTACAATCGCCGCCGCAAAACCGGGAAGGAGCTGAGATCCATGGGTCAGCGCGTCGAATTTCCATCGAATGGCCACACCTGCGACGGCTACTTCGCCGCCCCCGCTTCCGGAAAGGGACCGGCGGTGGTTGTGATTCAGGAGTGGTGGGGACTGGTTCCGCACATCGAGGATCTGGTGGAGCGCTTCGCCGGCGAAGGGTTCGTGGCGATCGCCCCGGATCTCTTTCACGGCAAGGCGACCAAGTCGCCGGACGAAGCCGGAAAGCTGGTCATGGAGCTGGACAGCGAGCGGGCCGAGCGCGAAATCGCCGGCGCCGGCGACTATCTTCTCGGGCGCGCCGAGTGCTCGTCGAAGAAGTACGGTGTCGTCGGCTTCTGCATGGGTGGCGCATTGGCCCAGTACACGACGGCGAAGGAGCCGAACGCCGGCGCGGGAGTCAGCTTTTACGGCGGTTTCAAGAAGCTCTCGATCGACTGGACGGGTCTCCAGGCACCTCTCCTGCTGATTTATGGCCAGGATGACCAGGGTGTGCCGCCGGACAGCGGCCGGCAACTCGCGCAACAACTGAAGGATCTCGGGAAGGACGTTGAAATCAAGGTCTACCCCAACGCCGGTCACGCCTTCTTCAACGACACGCGCCCTCAGGCCTTCAACGCTGACGCTGCTGCCGATGCGTGGCCACGAACGCTCGAGTTTTTCCGCAAGAACCTTTCGTGAACCAAGTCCGCATCGTCGTTTTCGCACTGGTTCTTCTCTTCTGCCTCACGCCGGGGGCGTCGCCGCCGATTGCGCTGGCCCTGGGCCTCGTCCTGGCCCTGACGCTTGGCCACCCGTTTGCTCAGCGTAGCGCCCGGATGACCAAGGTTCTGCTACAGGCTTCCGTCGTCCTGCTCGGGTTCGGCATGAATCTGCAGAAGGTCGTCGAGGCAGGCAGAACCGGTCTGCTCTTCACGATCGCCACGATCGTCGGGACGCTCCTGCTCGGCTTTCTGGCCGGTCGCCTCATGGGCGTCGACAGAATCACCGCGCACCTGATCTCGTCCGGTACGGCGATCTGCGGCGGCAGCGCGATCGCCGCGGTTGGTCCCGTGATCAGCGCCAGCGACGAGGAGATGTCGGTCTCGCTGGCAACGGTCGGGGATGACCCAGAGCCAGTTCGGCGTATGGGCGGCGATCGCCATCCACGATACGAGCTCGGTCGTGGGCGCGGCCGCAAGGTTCGGCAACGAAGCGTTGCAGATCGCGACCACCGTCAAACTGACGCGCGCGCTTTGGATCGTGCCGCTCACGCTGGCGACCGCCTTTTCGTTTCGGCAGACGACCCGTCAGACGGCACTGGCCGCGGAGTCCGCTCCCAGCGGTCAGATCGCCAGGCCCCGAGGACGAGTGGCGATCCCTTGGTTCATCTTCTGGTTTGTCGTTGCCTCGGTCGTCCGAACCTATGTGCCCGCGGTATCGATAGGGACCTTCCTCGTGTGGGACTTGCTCGTGAAGGCGGCGAAGATCGGCCTGACCATCACCCTGTTCCTGATCGGGGCCAGTCTGACCAGAAAGAGCATCGCCAAAGTCGGCGTGCGGCCCCTCATCCTCGGCGTCTTCCTCTGGATCGTGATCTCGTGCGTCTCATTGTGGGCGGTTCGGGTGGCGCTGTGAGGTGGAGCGAAGACGAGCGCCGTACCGCGGACATTTGATCGTCGCGAGTGCCGGCCGGCAAGCTGCCGGCGCTCCACGCTCCGCGCGCTGCTAGCGCAGCTTGCCGCCGGCGCGGGTGACGCCGTCCGCAATCGCGGCTAGACCTGCGGCGTCGAATTGCTCGAGCGGCAGCGTCGAGAACGCCGCTCTGCCGTACACCAGCAGCCACATGTCGGGATAGCGCCACACTTCGGTCACGACATTCCAGGACAAATCGCTATGGCTCTTCGCGGTCTCGAAGCGAAGTCCTTCCTGAGAGATCACCATCGTGGCCCGGCCGTCATCGAGGCGGTGAAGAGCGGTCACCGCTCTCCGCCGTTGCATGAAATACACGCCTGTGATCATGGCGCTGGCGAACACGAGAACCGTACCGGTTGCCCCTACGTACCACGACCGATCCCCGCGAACGAGGGCGTAGACGAAGAAGCCCAGCATCGCGACCATGGCCAGCAGGAACCTCAAGCCGACAACCCTCCGCCAGAAGCGTCCGACGGCCTTCAGCACCTGCGGTTCGTCGTAGACCAGCGCGTAGATCACTCTTTTTCGATCGACAGATCGCCCGAGTAGAAGCTGCGCCCGAGATGCTCGCGGCCGAGGAGCAGGACGACGGTCAGAACCAACATGACCACCAGCTCGAAGCCGGCCAGAGCCCACGAATATCCGAAGCGATCGCGTAGCGCATCTTCGATGGTATTCGTTGGCGCGGCGAAGAGAATTCCGAGCTGGTATGCCATCCCCGGCATCAGGCCGCG
>WNFI01120280.1_pt1 | contig 15127 bp, 17 predicted proteins | sample 5400471 | NCBI WGS metagenome assembly WNFI01 (sample SAMN13153348, study PRJNA577476) | soil metagenome | isolation source: 100 cm saprolite on Douglas fir-dominated hillslope | place: USA:California | collected 2013-09-17
GGAGTTCGCTCCAGAGATTCATTTGACCGTCCTTTCCTCATCGGCTATTTTGCCGTTTCCTGAACAGAACGGCTCCAAAGCCGGCTTCTCCACCATGTCAAAACCCGCCAAGACCGATCAACCCGAGAGCTTCGAGGCCGCCCTGGCCGAGCTGGAGAAGATCGTGGCCAGCATGGAGTCCGGGAAGCTGACTCTGGAGCAGTCCCTTGCCGCGCACAAGCGAGGGCTCGAGCTGGCTCAGTACTGTCAGGCTGTGCTCGCGCGCGCGCAGCAGCAGGTCAAGGTGCTCGAAGAAAACACGCTGAAAAACTTCCCCGGTGCCGACGACGACGAATGAATTCACCGCCTGGATGACAAGAGTCCAGGCCCGGGTCGAAGCGGCGCTGGAGCGTTTTCTCCCGCCCACAGCAATAGCGCCGCAGCGCCTGCATGACGCCATGCGCTATGCGGTGCTCGGTGGGGGTAAGCGCATACGACCCTTGCTCGCGTTTGCCGCGGGGGAGGCCTCCACAGGCGAACCGGTCAGCGCCGACCCGGCGCGCCTGGAAATCGCGGCCTGCGCCGTCGAATGCATTCACGCCTACTCGCTCGTGCACGACGACCTGCCCTGCATGGACGATGACGTGCTTCGCCGCGGCAAGCCGGCTTGCCACGTCGAATTCGACGAGGCGACCGCGCTTCTGGTGGGCGACAGTCTGCAGTCGCTCGCGTTTCAGCTGCTCGCCGAGCACCGTTTCAGCTGCTCGCCGAGCACCGTCTCTCCGACGATCCCGCGGTTCAGGTCGAAATGGTGAAGATCCTCGCGGCCGCGTGCGGCAGCCGCGGCATGGCGGGCGGGCAGGCGATCGATCTCGCGAGCGTGGGACAGGCCCTGACCGTGCCGGAGCTCGAATACATGCACATCCACAAGACCGGCGCGCTGATCCGCGCGTCGGTGGCGCTCGGCGCGCGTTGCTCGAACGCGCTCGCACCTGGGCAACTTGCGCACCTGGATCATTACGCGAAATGCGTCGGGCTCGCTTTTCAGGTGGTCGACGACGTCCTCGATCAGGAATCCTCGACCGCGACGCTCGGCAAGACCGTCGGCAAGGACGCGGCGAACAACAAGCCGACCTACGTCTCGGCGCTCGGGCTCGCGCGCGCGAGGGCGCTCGCCGAGGAATTGCGGGAAGAGGCGCAGGCCGCGCTATCCGAGCTGCGCGGCGGCGCGCAAAGGCTCGCCGAGCTTGCAGATTTCATCGTACTTCGCAAATTCTAGTTGCTGAAAAGTCATGTTTGCCTCGGACAAGGTCTCCGGTTTGCGGGATAATTCGTCCCTATGAGCGCGATCGGAAAGGCGGATCTCCCCGGCAAGGGCTCGGTGGCGGAATCGACGGAATACGATCCAGCGGCGTACGAGCTGCTCAAAACCATCGACGATCCGGCGGCGCTGCGTGCCCTGGACCGACGCGGGCTGCAGCGGCTCGCCGAGGAGCTGCGCACGTTCATTCTGGAATCGGTCAGCCAGACCGGCGGCCACCTGTCCTCCAATCTGGGGACGGTCGAGCTGACCATCGCGCTGCACCACGTCTTCCACACGCCTCACGATCGCATCGTCTGGGACGTGGGACACCAGACGTATCCGCACAAAATTCTCACCGGTCGCCGTGAGGCGATGAGCCGCATACGCATGAGCGGGGGAATTTCAGGCTTCCCGCGCCGCAGCGAGAGCGAGTACGACACTTTTGGCACCGCCCATTCGAGCACCTCGGTGAGCGCGGCGCTCGGTATGGCGCAGGGCGCGAAACTGAAAGGCGAAACCGGGGAGAAGAAGCGCCACGTCGTAGCGGTGATCGGCGACGGGGCCATGTCGGCGGGGATGGCTTTCGAGGCCCTCAACAACGCCGGCGTGATGGACACCGATCTGCTCGTGATCCTGAACGACAACGACATGTCCATTTCCCCCGCCGTGGGCGCCTTGAACCGCTATCTCGCGCGGCTCATGTCGGGACGCTTCTATGCGGCGGCGAGGAAAGCAGGCGAAAAAGTCCTCGCCGGCGTTCCGCCGCTGTGGAATCTGGCGAAAAAGATGGAGGAGCACGCGAAGGGCCTGGTCGTGCCCTCGACCTTGTTCGAGGAATTCGGATTCAACTACGTCGGTCCGATCGACGGCCACGATCTGGACTCGCTCATCCCGACGCTGAAGAACATCAAGGAGCTGAAAGGCCCGCAGTTCCTGCACGTGGTCACCAAGAAAGGTCAGGGTTACAAGCTAGCCGAGGCCGATCCGGTTCTCTATCACGGCCCGGGCAGGTTCGATCCCGCCCAGGGCATCAAGAAGGCGAGCGGCGGCAAGCCGACCTATACGCAGGTGTTCGGCGAGTGGCTGTGCGACATGGCGCGGGTCGACTCGCGTCTCGTCGGCATCACCCCGGCGATGCGGGAAGGATCGGGACTCGTGCGCTTCGCGCAGGAATTCCCCGACCGGTATTTCGACGTCGGCATCGCCGAGCAGCACGCGGTCACCTTCGCCGCGGGGCTGGCCTGCGAGGGCCTGAAGCCCGTGCTCGCGATCTACTCGACCTTTCTGCAGCGCGGCTACGACCAGCTGATCCACGACGTCTGTATCCAGAACCTTCCGATCGTGTTCGCCCTCGACCGGGCGGGCCTCGTGGGCGGCGACGGAGCCACGCACAACGGCGCCTTCGACCTCACTTTTTTGCGTTGCGTGCCCAACATGGTGGTGATGACGCCGAGCGACGAGAACGAATGCCGCCAGATGCTCACCACGGCGTTCTCGCTCGATCGGCCCGCTGCGGTGCGCTATCCCCGAGGCAGCGGCCCCGGGTCCGCGATCGCAAAGGAAATGCGCTCGCTGCCGCTCGGAAAAGGGGTCGTGCGCCGGCGCGGTCCGAATGGAAAAGGCGGTGTTGCGATCCTCGCGTTCGGCAGCCTGCTCAAACCCGCACTCGAGGCGGGCAACGACCTGGATGCAACCGTCGCCGACATGCGCTTCGTGAAGCCGGTGGATGCGGAGCTCGCAGCGGAGCTCGCGGGAACTCACGGGCTCCTCGTCACCATCGAAGAGAACGCGGTCCTGGGCGGCGCAGGAAGTGCCGTCGCCGAGGCGCTTGCCGCGCGCGCTATCGTCACCCCGCTCCTTCAGCTGGGGCTTCCCGACCGCTTCGTCGATCACGGCGACCAGGCCCAATTGCTCGCTTCGGTGGGCCTGGACAAGGCGGGCATCGTCGCCGACGTCCGCGCGCGTCTTGAAAAAGTCGGGAACGGGACGCATGTTAAAATCCTCTAACACTGAGCCCAAGTGACGAAAAGCTCTTCATGAACATCCGCGATCCGCTTGCCATTCCCGACGTCCAAGGCTACGAGGACAAGCGCAAGCTCGCCATCGACCAGGTCGGCATCAAGGCGATCCGCCACCCCATCCGCGTCGCAGAACGCTCGGGCGACGTGCAGCACACCGTGGCAACGTTCAACATGTACGTCGGCCTGCCGCACCAGTTCAAGGGAACGCACATGTCGCGCTTCGTCGAGATCCTGAACGCGCACGAGCGCGAGATCTCGGTGGAGACGTTCAAGCTGATGCTGGACGAGATGGTGGAACGCCTGGAAGCGCGGTCCGGCCACATCGAGATGACGTTTCCGTACTTCGTCAACAAGTCCGCGCCGATCTCGAAGGTCAAGAGCCTGATGGACTACGAAGTAACTTTCGTCGGGGAGATCGACAAGGGCGAGAAATGCTTCAAGATGAAGGTCGTCGTGCCCGTGACGAGCCTGTGCCCATGCTCCAAGAGAATCTCCGACTACGGAGCGCACAATCAGCGCTCACATGTCACGATCACTGCTCGCACCAACGGGTTCGTGTGGATCGAGGAGCTGGTCGACTACGCCGAGAAGCACGCCTCGAGCGAGCTCTACGGGCTGCTCAAGCGGCCCGACGAGAAGTTCGTCACCGAGCGCGCGTACGACAACCCCAAGTTCGTCGAAGACATGGTGCGCGACATCGCCGCGGAGCTGAACGGCGACAAGCGCATCGAGTGGTACCGGGTGGAGTCGGAGAATTTCGAGTCCATTCACAACCACTCGGCCTACGCGCTGATAGAGAAAGACAAAACGCAGAAGTAAGTCACGAACGGGGGAACCCTACGGTTCCCCCGTTACCCCCTCCCCAACCGAAAACCAGATAGAGCTCGTTAGAAGCGGCGGATGAGCACCATCGTCTGACCGTCGCGCTTCATTTCCATGCGGTTCAGGAAGCTCATGCCGAGAAGCGCGAACGGCATCTGGTTGCCTTCCAGCACGGCCGCGTCGACGTTGTTGACGACGATGTCGCCGACGCGCACCGTATCGAGTTTCACCCGGTAGGCCGCCACCGTGCCGTTGGCGGTGCCCATCAATCCGGGCTGCCCTTTGCGGTAGTCGATCCCGAGCCGGGTCGCGTCTGCCGAGGAGAGCGAAATGGACGTGGCGCCCGTGTCGACCAGAAAGCGAACCGCTCCGCCGTTGATCTGCCCATCCACGACGAAATGTCCGCGCGGATCGGCGGTGAGCGTGGCGCTCTGGCTCGAGGGGGCCGGGGCCGGGCCGGGCTGATGCTGTCCGATGACCAGCGTCCTTTTCTGGCCGTCGATGACGAACGTCGCAGACTCCCGGTCGGTGGAGATCAACGTGACACCTTCCACGGGTTTCTGCCCCACTGAGAGAACCCGCGGCGACCCGCCGTCGATAACGACCACGGCCTTGCCGGGGAACAAGCCGATCACGCTCACCTCGGCGGTCCAGCCGGCCGCCGGCAGCAGAAAAAGAAGGGAGGCTACAATACGGTTGACCACGATATCCTTGCCTCGCACATGAAACCGGTCGCGATTTTCCGGCACAGCCGCACTGAGGGACCGGGCTATTTTGCCACATTCCTCGACGCGCACCGCATTCCGCACCGGCTCGTCAAGATCGACGCGGGGGAGCAGGTTCCCGCGGATCCGCGCGGATTCTCGGGGTTCGTGTTCATGGGCGGACCGATGAGCGTGAACGACGAGCTGCCGTGGATTCCTCCCGCGCTCGAGCTCGTGAACAAGGCGGTGGCCGCAGATGTTCCGGTGCTCGGCCACTGCCTCGGCGGACAGCTCATCTCCAAGGCGCTCGGTGGCAGGGTGACGCGCAACGGGGTAAAGGAAATCGGCTGGGGCCCGGTCACGATCGAAGACAACGCTTGCGCGCGCGAGTGGTTCGGCGGGATGCGGGAGTTCTCCGGGTTTCACTGGCACGGCGAGACCTTCACCATCCCGCCGAAGGCGACGCGCGTCGCCGCGAGCCCGTATTGCGCGAACCAGGCGTTCGTCCTCGGCAAGCACCTCGGCATGCAGTGCCACGTCGAGATGACGCGCGAGCTGATCGGCGCCTGGTGCGAAGACTGGGGGAAAGAGCTCGTTGCGAAGGCCGGGCCCTCGGTGCAGACCCCGGAGCAGATGTTCGAGCGGCTGGATGAGCGCGTCCGCACGCTCAACGGAATCGCTGCGAAACTGTACGAGCGCTGGATCGAAGGACTGAAAGCATAGAAAGGTCACTCATGCCGAAAGCCAAAACCGGGAAGCGAGCTCCGCGTCCAACTTCCGGACCGGTGACGCTGCTCGTCGGAACGCGCAAGGGCGCGTTCTTCATCCGTTCGGACCGCGCGCGCCGCAGCTGGACGCTCGCAGGACCCCATTTTCTCGGCAACATCGTCAACCATCTGGTGCTCGACCCGCGCGACGGCAAGACGCTGCTCTGCGCGGTGCGCGCGGGCCATCTCGGGCCGACCGTGTTCCGTTCCACCGACTCGGGCCGCACATGGAAGGAAGCCGGGCGCCCGCCCGCGTTTCCGAAAGCTGCGCCCGGCGAGAAGGGCCTCGCGGTGGAACACGTGTTCTGGCTCGCGCCGGGGCATCCTTCGGAGCCCGGCGCCTGGTACGCGGGCGTCTCACCGCCGGGACTATTCCGCTCCGACGACGGCGGCGTCACATGGGAAGGCGTCGCCGGCTTCAATGCCAACCCGATGCGCATCGTCTGGATCGGCGGCGACCAGGAGCAGGGGCCGCCCGGCGGCGCGACGCTGCACTCGATCAACATCGATCCGCGCGATCCCCGGCACCTCTATATCGGCATTTCGGTCGGCGGTGCCTTCGAAAGCACCGATCGCGGCGAGACCTGGCGGCCGCTCAACCAGGGCGTCGCGGCCGATTTTCTTCCGGTGAAAGACCCGGAGTACGGACACGACGTGCACTGCATGCGGCTGCATCCGCTCGAGCCCGACCGCCTGTATCAGCAGAACCACTGCGGAATGTACCGCCTCGACCGTCCCGCCGAGCGCTGGGAGCGCATCGGCAACGCCATGCCGAAGGCGATCGGCGATATCGGATTCCCGATCGTGCTGCATCCGCGCGATCCCGACGCGCTGTGGGTGTTCCCGATGGACGGCGGCACCGTCTGGCCGCGCGTCTCCCCGGAGGGCAAGCCCGCGGCCTACGTATCGCGCGACGGCGGGCGGACTTGGCGCCGCCAGGACAAGGGCCTCCCGCCCAGGCAGGGCTGGTTCACCGTGAAGCGCCAGGCGATGTGCGCCGATTCGCGCGATCCGGTGGGCGTGTATTTCGGTACGACGAGCGGCGAAGTCTGGATGAGCGCGAACGAGGGTGAGCTCTGGACTTCGATCGCGCGCCACCTGCCGGAAATCTATTCGGTCGAGGCGGCCGGCGGCTGAAGGTCTTGCGGCGAATGAACGTTCTCATCCCCTCGCAGCTTCGCGACTACACCGGGGGGCGCGCGCACGTGGAAGCGCGCGGGGCAACCCTCGCGGGGCTGCTCGCAGACCTTGAGGGGCGCTACCCGGGGATCCGTTTCCGCATGATCGACGAGCAGGACGCGATCCGGCGACACATCAAGATCTTCGTCAACCAGCAGCAGGCGCGCGATTTGAGCGCCGTCCTCGCCGCGAACGACGAAGTCGTCATCGTCGGGGCGCTCAGCGGCGGCTAGGACCGTTCAATCGCGAAAGTTCTGGAACTGCAGCGGAATGTCGGAGACGCTCTTCCGCACCAGCGCAATCGCGGCCTGGAGGTCGTCCTTCTTCCCTCCCGAGACGCGCACGGCGGTTCCCTGGATGCTCGACTGGACTTTCATCTTGGAGTCCTTGAGGAGCTTGACGATGCTCTTCGCCTTCTCCTGCTCGATGCCGGCCTTGACGTGGATCGGCTGCTTTACCTTGGTTCCGATCTTCTCGACCGCCTTCGTGTCGAACATCCGCGCGTCGACGCCGCGCTTCGCGCACTTCGTGAGCAGGACGTCCGTCACCTGCTTCAGCTTGAAATCGTCGTCCGCGTAGAGCGTCAGCACGAGCTCGGCCTGCTCGATGCGCGCGTCCGAGCCCTTGAAGTCGAAGCGGTTTGCGATCTCCTTGTTCGACTGGTCGACCGCGTTCTTCAGCTCGACCCTGTTGACTTCGGAGACGATGTCGAAAGAGGGCATGGCCCGCGATTATACCGAACGCCCGGTGTGATCCCTTATGGTAGTCTGGCATCGATGGAATCCACCGGCATATACCGCAAACCGAAGAAGTGGATTGCGGCCGTGCTTGGGCTGTTGATCCCGCCTGCAGGAATGCTGTACGTCGCCCGGCCTCGCTGGGCCGCGGCGTATTTTGCCCTTGCGCTGATCATCGCACTGGGCGACATGTTTGTACTTCGCGACGGGGAGTTGGCTGGCAACGCTATCGCGCTGCTCGTCGCGATAATCTGCGCGGTCCATTCGTATCGCCTCGCCGGAGACTCCAGGGAGATCAGGCGCCCCTGGTACAGTCGCTGGTACGGCATGGTTGGAATAGGCGCCGCGTTCGCGGCGCTGGCGTTCGGGGCTCGCGCATTCCTTTTCGAACCGTTCCGCTTTCCGTCGGAATCGATGGCTCCATCCATCGAGCCTCGCGCCCATCTGATTGTCGGGAAGTGGGGGTACGGCAATTACGGAGCGTACGGAATTCACCTAATGAGGACCGGCATGTCATCCGATGTGCGAAGAGGAGACATCATCGTCTTCGAGTATCCTGAAGATGCAGCCTTGAGCTTCGCACAACGGGTAATCGGCCTCCCGCGTGACAGAATTTCGTACACCAACAAGCGACTCAAGATCAACGATGAAGAGATACCGATCCGGCGAATCGGTGATTACGTTCACAAAGATCGCGTTACCCCCTCCCTCCAGTATCTGGAACGGCTCGGCGACCGGGAGTACGCAATCCGCATCGAACCCGAGGCGCCTGCTGCCGTACCGATCGTGAGGGCGTTTCCACTCAAGGAACATTGTGCTTACACGGCGGAGGGCCTGTCTTGCCGGGTACCCGATGGCCACTACTTCGTCCTGGGTGATAACCGCGACAACAGCATCGACAGCCGGACCTGGGGATTTGTCCCCGCGAGAAACATCGTCGGCAAGGTCCAGTACATACTCCAATAGCGAATGAATCGCGCGATCAGATCTCCACAGTCAGGCCGGGCCTGAACCCGGTCGCTTCGCCCGGATAGCCGCGCGGGTTGCAGATCACCCGCGTGCCGCGCACGCGATAGTCGAAGAAAGTGTGGGTGTGTCCGTGGATCCACAGCGTTGCGCTGTCCATGATCGCCTCGAGATCCAGAACGAAGCCGGGGTTGGCGCGATGGCCCGCATAAGCGGGTGCGACCGAGCGAGGGTGCGGCGCGAAGTGGGTGATGACGACCGTTTTTCCCGGGAAGGGCGCGGCGAGCGCAGCGGCGAGCCACGCGCGGTGACGCGCGCAGAGAGCGATCGCGTCCTCCGGCGCAAAAGCGCGGGAGCCGCAGCGGATCAATTGATAGTCGGGATTCAGCTTGCGCGCGCTTTCGATGACCGCGGCGCGTTCTTTTTGCGGCGCAAGCGAGTAGTCGGTCCACAAGGTGCAGCCGAGAAAGCGAACGCCGTCGAGGACGACACCGCTGCAATCGAGGAGCTCGACGGAGCTCTTGCGCGCCGCGGCTCCCATGGCTTCCTGCACCGCGTCGAACTCGCCCTCGTAATACTCGTGGTTGCCGGCGAGATAGAGCACGGGCTCGCCGAAAATTTCTCTGGCCCACCCGATTCCGGCGGCGCCGTTGTCGATGTCCCCGGCGAGCACGATCACGTCGGCGTCGCTCGCGGGCGGCGCGAAGGGCGCGAATTCCAGGTGGAGGTCGGAGTAGATTCGGATACGCACGTGAAAGCCGAGGGAATGACCGGGTTTTGGCGGATGTTGGCGCCATTATCGCCAAGCCGGGCGCGCGCCGCATGGAATCCGGCGTATGATCGCGCGTCTTCGGGCGGAGCGCGGCGCGAGCTGAGCGCCCGCGGGGCCGCCCGGCACAAGGAGGTCTCATGGCAAAATGGGTACGCGTCGCCTATCAGGGACGTGAATACTTCGGCAAGCTCGAAGGCGACACCATCCGGGTGCATTCGGGCAGCATGTTCGCGGGCGCCGAGGCGACCTCCCAGGCGGTCCCTCTCGCCGCCGCGAAGCTGCTCACGCCGAGCGTGCCGGGCAAGATCGTCGCGCTGATCGACAACTATCACGAGCTCCTTGCGAAGCTCGATCACGCGGTCCCGTCCGAGCCACTGTATTTTCTCAAGGGCAACAACTCGCTCCTCGCGCACGGCGAGCCGATCCGCGGGCCGAAATCCTACAGCGGGAAGGTGGTGTACGAGGGCGAGCTCGGCATCGTCATCGGCAAGCGCACGAGCGGTGTGTCCGAGAGCGACGCGGCAAGGCACATTTTCGGCTACACCTGTGTCAACGACGTCACCGCGATCGAGATCATCGCGAAGGATCCGGTCTTCGCCCAATGGACGCGCGCGAAGAGCTTCGACACCTTCGGGGTGTTCGGTCCCTGCATCGAGACCGAGATCGAGCCCGGCAAACTCACGGTGAAGACCGTCCTCAACGGCCATGAGCGGCAGAACTATCCGCTTTCGGACATCGTCTTTCCCCCGGAGAAGCTGGTTAGCCTGATCTCCCAGGACATGACGCTCGAGGCGGGCGACGTGATCGCCTGCGGCAGCTCGGTAGGCGTTGGGGCGATGACGCCCGGCAGCACGGTGAGCATCGTGATCGAGGGCATCGGCACGCTCACCAACAAATTCGAATAGGAACGCTCAGCGTCTTTTCCCTTGCCGCCGGTTCGCGGCGATGCGCATGCGCAGCGCGTTCAGGCGGATGAAGCCGGCGGCGTCGGCCTGGTCGTAGGCGCCACGATCCTCCTCGAATGTGGCGATCGCAGGATCGAACAGCGAACCCGACTTCGAGTCGCGGCCGACGACGATCACGTTGCCTTTGTAGAGTTTGAGGCGCACGCGGCCGTTCACTCCCTTCTGCGAGGCGTCGATCAGGGTCTGAAGGAGGACTCGCTCCGGGCTCCACCAGTAACCGTTGTAGATGAGCGAGGCGTACCGCGGCATCAGCTCGTCCTTGAGGTGGGCGACCTCGCGGTCCAGGCAGATCGACTCGATCGCCCGGTGTGCTTTCAGCATGATCGTGCCGCCCGGCGTCTCGTAGCAGCCGCGCGACTTCATTCCGACGTAGCGGTTCTCCACCAGATCCAGCCGCCCGATGCCGTGCTTGCCGCCGAGGCGGTTCAGTTCCGCGAGGACCCTTGCAGGGCTCAGCTTTTTCCCGTTCACCGAGACGATGTCGCCTCCGCGGTAGTCCAGCTCGGCGTACTCGCCGCGCCGGGGAGCCTTTTCGGGCGACACGGTCCAGCGCCACATGTCCTCCTCGGGCTCGCGCGAGGGGTCCTCGAGGATGCGGCCCTCGTACGAAATGTGGAGCAGATTCGCGTCCATCGAGTAGGGAGATCCGCTCTTCTTCCTGCCCTCGATCGGGATGCGGTGCTTCTCCGCGTATTCGAGCAGCTTTTCCCGGGAGCCGAGCGTCCACTCGCGCCAGGGGGCGATCACGCGGATATTCGGTTCGAGCGCGTAGTAGCCGAGCTCGAACCGCACCTGGTCGTTGCCCTTGCCTGTTGCGCCGTGTGCCACGGCGTCCGCCCCGGTCCTGCGGGCGATCTCGATCTGCCGCTTGGCGATAAGCGGGCGCGCGATGGACGTGCCAAGAAGATATTCACCCTCGTAGATCGCGTTCGCCCGGAACATGGGGAACACGAAGTCGCGCACGAACTCCTCGCGCAGGTCGTCCACGAAGACCTCCTTCACTCCAAGCTTCCGCGCCTTTTTCCGCGCGCTCTCGAGCTCCTCGCCCTGGCCGATGTCTGCGGTGAACGTGACGACCTCGCAGCCGTAGGTGTCCTGCAGCCATTTGAGAATGACCGAGGTGTCGAGGCCGCCGGAGTAGGCGAGGACGATCTTCCTGATCTTGCCTTTCACTTTTTCCCCTTCTTGTCTTTGCCCTTCTTCACCTTCCCCAGCAGGAGAAATTCCATCAGCGCCTTCTGGGTGTGCAATCTGTTCTCCGCCTCCTCCCAGACGACGCTCTGCGGCCCGTCGATCACTTCGCCGGCGACTTCCTCGCCGCGGTGCGCCGGCAGGCAGTGCATGAACAGCGCGTCTTTCTTCGCCGCGCGCATCATGTCCGCGTCCACCTGCCAGTTCTCGAAATCGCGCCCGCGCTCTTCCTTCTCCGACTCGAAGCCCATGCTGGTCCAGACGTCGGTGGTGACGAGGTCGGCGCCGCGCGCGGCGTCCATCGGGTCGGCGAAGCTCTCGTAGTTCGCGTCGTCGTAGATTCCGGCGCGCTCGGGTTCCACCTCGTAGCCCGGCGGGGTCGAGACGTGCACGTTGAAATCGAAGACCGTCGCCGCCTGAAGCCAGGTGTTGCACACGTTGTTCGAGTCTCCGATCCACGCCACCGTCTTGCCCCGGATCGGCCCCCGCCGCTCGATGTAGGTGTAGATGTCGGCGAGCACCTGGCAGGGGTGGTATTCGTTGGTGAGGCCGTTGATGACAGGGACGCGCGAGCTCGCCGCAAAACGCGAGAGTATCTCCTGCTGGAAAGTCCGGATCATCACCAGATCGCACATCCGCGAGATCACCTGGCCGGCGTCCTCGACCGGCTCCCCTCGACCAAGCTGCGAGTCCCGCGTATACAGATAAATCGCCGCGCCGCCGAGCTGGTGCATTCCCGCCTCGAACGACAGGCGGGTGCGCGTCGAGGGCTTCTCGAAGATCATGGCGAGCGTGCGGTCTTCGAGCGGCCAGTAGCGCTCGTAGCGCTTGAACTTGTCCTTGATCCAGCGCGTGCGCGCGAACAGATGCTCGTAGTCCTCGCGTGAGAAATCCTTGAACTGCAGGTAGTGCCGCAGCCGGGCCCGTGCCTTTTTCATGCGCGCGCGTGTACCGTGGCCGGGGCTTGAGAGAGGAACGAACGCACAAGGGGAACGAGGATGGAAAGCACCTGGCGGGCTTCGCCTTCGTTCATGATGAGCGGCGGCAGCAGCCGAATCACGTTGTCCATGGTGACGTTGATGAGCAGGCCTGCCTCGAGGGCCTGCCCGACGAGATCTCCGCAGGGCCGGTCGAGCTCGACCCCGATCATCAGGCCGTGACCGCGTACCTCCGCCACGCCCGGACGTCCCGCGAGCGCCTCGCGGAGCCCGGCGAGCAGAATTCCGCCGACCCGCTCGGCGTTTTTCATGAGACCTTCTTCCTCGATGGCGGCAAGCGTCGCGAGGGCTGCCGCGCAGGCGAGCGGATTGCCGCCGAACGTGGAGCCGTGAGTCCCCGGTTTGAACACCCCGGCGGCCGCTCCGCGGGCGAGGCACGCTCCGATCGGAACGCCCGAGGCAAGGCCCTTGGCGAGAAGCACGACGTCGGGCTGAATTTCGGCGTGCTGATAGACGAACCACTTGCCGGTGCGGCCCAGTCCGCACTGGACTTCGTCCACCATGAGAAACCAGCCCTGGCGGTCGCAGAGCTCGCGCAGATCGCGCAGGTACCGCGTCGAGGAGAAGTTGATTCCTCCTTCACCCTGGATCGGCTCGACCAGCACCGCAACCACGCTCTTGTCGTGCGAAGCGACCTGGCGCACTGATTCGATGTCGTTGAATGGCACACGCACGAAGCCCGCCACCAGGGGCTCGAATCCCTGCTGCACTTTGCGGTTGCCGGTGGCGGACAGCGTCGCGAGCGTTCTGCCGTGGAAAGCCTTCTCCATGACGACGATCCCGGGGTTCTCGACACCCTTGCCGTGGCCGTACAGGCGCGCGATCTTGATCGCCGCCTCGTTGGCTTCGCAACCGGAGTTGCAGAAGAACACGCTGTCCGTGCCGCTTATCGCCGCGAGCCTGTCCGCGAGCTTTTCCTGCTCGGCGATGCGGTAGAGGTTGGACGTGTGGATCAGACGCGAGCTCTGCTCCGCGATCGCGCGCGTCAGTTTCGCGTGGCCGTGGCCGAGCGTGTTGACCGCGATCCCCGCGAGCGCATCGAGGTACTTCTTTCCGGATTCGTCCCACACCCACACGCGCTCGCCGCGGGTAAAGGCGACCGGAATCCGGCTGTATGTGTTCATCGAATGTGACATGGAATCACCCGTCAACGTTTACGGCGCAGCGAAACACTTGCGCCAAATCTCTTTGGAACGCGCCGCGAGGCGCGTGAGAACCACTATCGCCGCGCTCGGCGTCGTCGGGTGTCCGGCCGAATGGGCGAAGCCGCGTCGCCTGCGTGGCGCGCTAACCGGATAAAAGTCATCTCGTCGCCCTGTGCGATAATCGAATTGCTCTGAAGGGCGATTAGCTTAGCACAATGAATTCGGCATGGGAACGCGCCTGACGGTATTCAATCAGAAGGGCGGGGTCGGCAAGACGACGACCGTGCTCAACTTGGGCGCGGCTCTCGCGCGGCGGGGAGGGGTGCCGCTGCTGGTGGACCTCGACGCGCAGTCGCATCTCAGCTCGATCCTCAACCCGGGAGCCTCCAGCGGGGAAAGTCTGTTCGCGTATTTCAATGCGGGCAAGCCGCTCAAGGAGGTCGCCCGGCCGGTTCGCTTCGGCGGCGAGCTCATCCCGGCGCATATGGAACTGATGAAGGTGGATTCGCTGTTCGGAAGGGGGCCGGACATTCTGAACAAGCTCAAGCGGGGACTGGATGCGGGGTGGGACGGCAGGTGCCCGGTGCTGATCGACTGCTGCCCGATGCTGGGGGTGCTGTCTCTCTCGGGGATTTTCGCCTCCGAACGGGTTCTGATCCCGGTCTCGACCGACTACCTCGCCTTGAGGGCGGCGCTCGCGCTCGAAAATACTCTGCGGGCGCTCGAACACGTGCTGAAGCGGCGCGTCGAGCGTCGCTACCTTTTGACGCGGTTCGACTCGCGGCGGCGCATGTCGCACGACATCGCGAGGAAGCTCGCCTCCCGGTACGGGGCGGAATTGTGCGAGACGCGCATCACGGAAACGGTCAGCATCGCGGAGAGCCCCATGCTCGGCAAGGACATTTTCAGCCATGCGCCCGACAGCCGCGGGGCGCAGGACTACGCGGGCCTGCTGGAGGAATTGCTTTCCTCCGGATTTCTCGAGGCGTCGTGAGCGCCGGCGCTACTTGCTGATCAGGGAAACGATCTCTTCGAAGCTCGTTCCCTCCGGGGTGCTCGAAGCCGGCGCCGAGCGCGGCTGCATCACCGCGGGCTGCAGGACGCTGCGTTCCAGGATCTCGCAGTCCAGGTACATCTGCCGAAGCTTCCTCTCGGCGTCCGCTTCGTCGCGGCCGTGAATCATGAGGTGCTCGACCACCAGGCCCTGCCGCGTGCGGATGCGAAAGCCGAATTTGGTCGTGTTCAATGACGGCAGCATAATTTTCTCGGAGATGCCTGTATAACATACCAATTTTCGCGTGGCAAGGCCGGACGCGGTCGATGGATCTTCTAGCCGATGCGGCGCAGGCCCCGTTCCTCGGCGGGCTTCAAGACCCTCAGGCAGGGTAGATACCCGTCGTACACGATCCCGTGAAGCTCGACCCGCTTCTGGGAGCGCAGCAGACCGACCAGATAGTGGACGATTTCCCGCGTGATGACCTGCCCCGGGACGAGCACGGGGATGCCCGGAGGATAGGGGACGATCTGGTCGGCGCACGCCCGGTCGAGCAGACCCCGTCTGATGTTGTCTTTCTCGTC
>WNFI01206869.1_pt2 | contig 15127 bp, 12 predicted proteins | sample 5400471 | NCBI WGS metagenome assembly WNFI01 (sample SAMN13153348, study PRJNA577476) | soil metagenome | isolation source: 100 cm saprolite on Douglas fir-dominated hillslope | place: USA:California | collected 2013-09-17
GTGGAGGCGGCGCTGCTGCAGGCCGGCGTGCGGCGCGATCGCATCGAGCAGGTGGAAGGGTGCACCTCCTGCGACAGCGGCTCTTTCTTCAGCCACCGCCGCGACAAGGGCCGCACCGGCCGCCACCTGGCGTTCATTCGCGCGCAATAAGTTCATCGGTGCGCAAATAAGCCGTGTAGGCAAAGCTGTTTCTTTGACATGTCTGCCCCGGGACGTAGATCATGTCCGATGCGGCGCAGCTTGCCGCTCCGAGGATCGCCTTTGCGCCTGCGCCATTCCTTCGCCCTGCTCGCGCTCGTTGCCGGATGTGCTGGCGCGCGGCAAAAGCCGTCGGCCGAGGCGGACGCGCTGCGCGAGCTGCGCAGCCAGCTCGACGCGCAGTCGGCGATGGTGGCTCAGCAACAGCGCCGCATCGAGGAGCTGGAGATGAAGCTCGCCGCGCTGGCCGCCCGCTCGCAACCGCAGCCGGCCCAGGCTCCCGCGCGCTCGGCGCCCGCGGGTACGCAGCGCACCGATCCGCGCCCGCCGCTCAAGACCATCAAGCTGGGCGAAGGCCGGCGGCTGCGGCGCGACCGTATCAACCCGGTCGCGCTGGCGCCCCGGCTGCCGGCGACGGTGGAGCTGCGCGAGCCCGACGACGATGAGCTCGCCCGCCTCGAGGCCGACCCGGAAACCGTGCGCGAGTTCGACGCCGATCACGCCTGGGCGGAGGCGGTGCAGAACCTCAACGAGGGCAAGCACGCCGCGGCGGAGATACAGCTCCTCGCCTTCGTGGCGGCGTACCCCCGCCACACTGCCGCGGACAACGCGCTCTATCTGGCGGGCCTCGTCCGCGAGTCGCGGGGAGATTGCGGGGCGGCGCTGGCGCTCTTCGAAGCGGTGCCGCAGAAGTACCCGGCCGGCGACGCGGTGCCGCAGGCCATGCTCGAGCGCGGGCGGTGCCTGCGCATCCTCGGCCGCAAGGACGAGGCGAAGGCCGTCTTGATGCAGATGCAAAGGGAGCACCCCGAGGCGGCGGAAACCGCGCAGGGTAGACAGCTCCTTCAGGAGTAGCTCTTTTCCGGAGGTCTCGAGCGATGCGGACCAGGACGATCGCGCGAATGCGCAGGGCAGCACTGGCGGGAACGCTGGCGGCGACGCTGGCGGTGCCCGCGTCCGCGTACGCCAAGCAGGGCGATGCCGCGCCGGCCAAGAAGGCCCAGCCTGCAGCGGCCCCCGCGCAGGAACAGCCGCAGCAGGCCGAGCCAGCACCGGCCCCCGCGCAGGAGCCGCCACAGGCCCCGGCGCAGGAGCAGCCGACGCAGGCCCAGCCCGCACCCGCTCCGGCGCAAGAGCAGCCGGCAGTTCAACCCGAGGACCAGACGGCCGCGCCCGCGACTCCGGTGCGGAAGCCTGAAAACGCGCCGGTGGTCACCGAGCAGAGCCCGCGCCCGCCGCCCGACACCAGCATCCAACCCGTGGCCGGCGCGCCCGAGGAGTACACCATCCAGAAGGGCGACACGCTCTGGGACCTCTCGCAGAAGTTCCTCAACAACCCGTGGTACTGGCCCAAGATCTGGAGCCTCAACCCGGGCATCGAGAACCCGCACTGGATCTATCCCGGCAACAAGCTGCGCATCGTCCCCGGCGAGGGCGGCGCACAGGCGCCTGCGCAGGTGGAGGCCCCGCAGGAGCCGGGCGTCGAGTCCTCCAGCGCCAACGCCGCGCCCGACGAGCAGCCGGTGATGCAGCCCGAGGGGAGCACCTCGGTGTCGCCGCCTACCTCGGCGGACCTCGAGGTGGTGAAGAAGAACAGCCGCGAGAGCGAGGCGGCGCTGAACTCGGTGAGCGTGAGCGGGAAGCTGGCTTTCACGCCGCCGCCGGTGGTCACGGTGCGCGCGAGCGGGCTGGTCACGCCCGAAGAGCTGGCCCTCGCTGGCAGGATCGAGGCGTCCTTCGAGGAGAAGGAGATGCTCGCCACTTACGACACCGCCTATGTCGACTTCAAGAGCGGGGTGCCGGCCAAGCCGGGCGACAAGCTGCTCATCTTCCGCCCCGACGGAACGATCAGGAACCCGGTCACCCACCGGAAGGTGGCTGATCAGACCAAGACCGTCGGCGTGGTGAAGGTGCTGGCGGTGCATGGCAATCAGGCCACCGTGCAGGTGGAGCGCACCTTCGAAGAGATCCAGCGCGGGGACCTGGTGCGGCCGTGGTCGCCGCAGGACAAGCGCGTGGCTCCGAAGCCGAACACGGCCGACGTGTCGGGGATCATCGTGCAGGCGGTGAACCCGCAGCTCTCCACCTTCGGCGAGTCGAACGAGGTCTTCATCGACAAGGGCTCCGCCGACGGCGTGCAGGACGGCAACACCTTCGCCGTGGTCCGCCACGGCGACGGCCTCACCAACGTCCTGGTCACCATGTCGTACGCCGAGGGCGAGGGCGGGGCGACCGCCGCGAACGTCAAGACGCCCGACGAGAACGTCGGCCTGCTCCTGGTGATCGACACCAAGGAGCACCTCAGCACCGCCATCGTGGTGAAGAGCGTGCGCGAGCTCAAGGAGGGCGACGTCGTCGAGATGCACGCCTCGGGCGCAGGCGGCGGCTCCCCCTGAGCGCGTGAAGCTTTCTACGCAGAACGCATCCGACGCCGGCGGGCTGGTCGGTCCGGACGTGATCGCCGCGTGTGGATTGTCGGCCGTGCCGGCGCTGGGCGCCTCGTCGCTCTTGCGCATCGCGGGCAGATTCGGATCGCTCACCGAAGCCGTCGAGGCGGGCCCGCGGGCCATCGTCCGCGCCAACGAGGTGCTCAAGCTGAAACCGGAGGCGCTCGACTATCTCGCACGCGATCCGGACCTCGAGGGGCTGGGCGTCTGGGCAGTCGGCGCGGCCAAGGCAGCCGGCGCGCGCGTGGTGCTGGTGGGCGACGGCTGGTATCCGGCGCGGCTGCGCGAGCTCTTGAACCCGCCGCCGCTGCTCTACGTCCGCGGGAGCCTTCTGCCGGAGGCGCGGCGGGTGGCGGTGGTGGGCTCGCGCGACGCGGACGAGCAGGGGATGGAGATCGCGCGCAGCTTCGGCGATGGGCTGGCCCGCGCCGGCGTCACCGTCGTCTCGGGTGGCGCGCGCGGCATCGACACCGCCGCGCACGACGGCGCGTTCTGGGGCTCAGGCCCGTCGGTGGCGGTGCTCGGCTGCGGCATCGACGTGGTCTACCCGCCGGAGAACGGCGAAATCTTCGACCGCATCGCGAGTGGCGCGGGCGCCGTGGTGAGCGAGTTTCCGCCGGGCACGCAGCCGCTGCCGCCCAACTTCCCCCGGCGCAACCGCACCATCGCGGGCCTCTGCGACGCGGTGGTGGTGGTTCGGGCGGCGCTGCGGTCCGGCGCGCTCATCACCGCCAACCACGCGGCGCAGGCCAGCCGCCGCATCTTCGCGGTGCCGGGCGACCCGGGAAATCCCCGGACGGCGGGACCCAACGAGCTGTTGCGCGCGCGGGGCGTGAAGCCGGCCACCAGCGCGCTGGACGTGCTCGAGGCGATGGGCTGGCCCATCCCCGACGAGCTGGAGCGGCCGGCATCGGACGAGGCCCGCCGGCAGGGCGAGCCGGGGTTCCCTTCCTCGCCCGCCGAAGAGCCGCACGGGGCCCGGACCGACGAGCAGGCGGTCGACGAAGAGAGCCTCCGCCTGTGGCGACTTCTGGACGAGAGGACCCCGGCTCATGTAGACGACCTCGCGCATCGTGCCCAGATGACGGCGCCCGAAGCGCTCAGCAAGCTGGCGGAGCTGGAATCGAAGGGCATGTGCTTGCAGCGGCCTGGGAAGTATTTCCTGCGCCGGTAGCGGTTCCCGCCCTGAGCGGGAGTGCGGCCTGCTACATTTGGTGTTTGCATCGTTTTGGGAGCGCCGGCATCTATCGCCGCCCCAGAGGGAAGACATGGCGACCAGCAAGACAGCAGCAAAGCCGAAGGCCAAGCGCACGACCGCAAAGAAACCGCCGGCGGGCGAGGAGAAGGAGGTCGTCACCCGGTCGAAGAACAGCACGCTGGTGGTGGTGGAGTCGCCTGCAAAGGCGAAGACGATCAAGAAGTACCTCGGTGCGGGCTACGTGGTGAAGGCCAGCGTCGGCCACGTCATGGACCTGCCCAAGTCCAAGATGGGCGTCGACATCGAGAACGGCTTCCAGCCGGTGTACGAGGTGATCGAGTCGAAGAAGAAGGTGGTGGCGGACCTCAAGGCCGCGGCCAAGGGCGTCTCTCGCGTGCTGCTCGCGACCGACCCCGACCGCGAAGGCGAGGCCATCGCCTGGCATGTCTTCGAGCAGCTGAAGAAGCAGAAGATCCCCACCCAGCGGATCCTCTTCAACGAGATCACCAAGAAGGCGATCCAGGAAGCGATCCTCAAGCCGCTCGCGTTGAACAAGGATCTCTACGACGCGCAGCAGGCGCGCCGGGTGCTGGACCGGCTGGTCGGCTACCAGATCTCGCCCATCCTCTGGAAGAAAGTGCGGCGCGGCCTGTCCGCCGGCCGCGTCCAGAGCGTCGCTGTGCGGCTGGTGGTGGACCGCGAGGAGGAGATCGGCAAGTTCATCCCGGTCGAGTACTGGAGCATCGAGGCGGACCTCAAGGCCGCGCTGCCGCCGCAGTTTCGCAGCAAGCTGATCAAGCTCGACGGAGAGAAGGCGGAGCTGCCCAGCGGCGATGTGGCGAAGCCGCTCGTCGACGAGCTCAAGAAGGCGCAGTTCACCGTCGCCGAGGTGACCCGCAAGGAGCGCCGCCTGCGCACCGACTCGGTGCGCCTCTCGCCCGATGCGGTGGCTGGCGCCCGCGACTACATCGCGGCGCGCTGGGGGAAGGAGTACCTCCCCGCGGAGCCGGTGCAGTTCAAGACCAAGAAGTCGGCGCAGGACGCGCACGAGGCCATCCGCCCGACAGCGCTCGAGTACCCGCCCGAGAAGGTGCAGCCCTTCCTCGAGCGCGACATGTTCCGGCTCTACGAGCTGATCTGGAACCGCTTCGTCGCCTGCCAGATGGTGCCGGCGGTGTTCGACCAGACGACGGCGGACATCAGCGCCGGCCGGGCCGTCTTCCGCGCGACGGGACAGACCCTCAAGTTCCCCGGCTACCTCGCGGTGTACGGGCAGGAGGCGGAGTCGGCACAGGATCAGGCGGGCGCCGAGAAGATGGAGGGCGAGGACGAGGAGAAGGGCGATGTCTCGCGCCAGCTCCCGCCGCTCGAGGCCGGTCAGAAGCTGACGCTGGTCGAGCTCTTGTCGGAGCAGCACTTCACCCAACCGCCGCCGCGCTTCACCGAAGCCTCGCTGGTCAAGGAGCTGGAGGAGAAGGGCATCGGCCGGCCTTCGACATACGCGGCGATCCTCTCCACCATCCAGGACAAGGAGTACGTGGAGAAGAAGGAAGGGCGCTTCTTCCCCACCGACCTGGGCAAGATCGTCACCGAGCTGCTCCTGGGCGCGTTCCCCACCGTCATGGATGTGCAGTTCACCGCGAAGATGGAGGGTGAGCTCGACGAAGTGGAGGATGGCAAGGCCGACTGGGTCAAGGTGCTCGGCGACTTCTATACTCCGTTCAAGAAGACGCTGGAGGCCGCCGAGTCGCAGATGCGCGACGTCAAGCGCGAAGAGAAGGCCACCGACCTGGTCTGCGAGAAGTGCGGCAGCCCGATGGTCATCAAGTGGGGCCGCATGGGCCGCTTCCTCGCCTGCTCCGGATATCCGGAGTGCAAGAACACCAAGGACTTCGTCGAGGAGGACGGCAAGATCAGGGTGGTCGAGGACATCCCCACCGACGAGATCTGCCCCACTTGGGGCAAGCCGATGATCAACAAGCGGGGCCGCTTCGGACGCTTCCTCGCCTGCAGCGATTATCCGACCTGCAAGACGACCAAGCCGATCACGCTCAAGGGCGTGGTCTGCCCCGACTGCGGCAGCGGGCTCGCCGAGCGCAAGAGCCGCTTCGGAAAGAGCTTCTACGGCTGCACCGGCTATCCGAACTGCAAGTTCGCGGCGTGGGACCGGCCGATTCCCGGGCCCTGCCCGCAATGCGGGAAGCCGTACTTGCTCTCCAAGTATTCCAAACGGGACGGCGCGTTCATCGCCTGCCCCGACAAGGAGTGCGGGTACCGCCGCGAAGCGCCCGAGCCCGGCGCCGAAGCGGTCTCGCCAGTCGTCTCGGCAAATCCGCCGTTTTAGGGGTTTGGCTTCTGGCCTGAAGCCCGAGGCCTGAAGCCCGAGGCCGCGAGGGCCGGAAGGCCCGAGCAAAAACAACGCCCCGCAGTCCGGCCGGCATCGACGCCCACGACCCGCCCAACCAGCCCACTGTCACCGCAGGGACGAATCCCTGCCGCGAGCAGCCGGCGCGGCTGCGGAACAAAGTGAACATAAGGACAGAGTGCCGGTCTGCAACAACCGAGCGGTCGCTCCTGCTTGCGGCGCGGCGCGCGGCGTGGAAGAACACGCCCCGCATGCAGACCGAAGTGCACATCGTCGGCGGCGGCCTCGCGGGGACGGAGGCGGCGCTCCTCCTCGCCGACGCGGGCGTGCGCGTGGTGCTGCACGAACAGAAGCCTGGCAGGCGCTCGCCTGCCCACAAGGAGGACGGGCTCGCCGAGCTGGTGTGCTCGAATTCGCTGCGGTCGGACAATCCGCACAACGCCATCGGGCTCCTCCACGAAGAGCTGCGGCGGCTCCGCTCGCCGGTCCTCTGCGAGGCGGACAGGGCGCGCGTGCCGGCGGGCGATGCGCTGGCGGTCGATCGGGTGAAGTTCAGCGGCGGGCTGACCGCGCGCGTGCAGGCGCATCCGCTGGTGCTTTTGGCGTACGAAGAAGTCCGCGAGCTGCCGAAGGGGCCGGACCTCTGCATCGTCGCCACCGGGCCGCTGACCGGAGAGTCGCTGGCGCAGTCGCTGCGGGATGCGGTGGGCGATTCGCAGCTTGCCTTCTACGACGCCATCGCGCCCATCGTGGCGGGCGACTCGGTGGACCAGGGCGTCGCCTTCGCGCAGTCGCGCTACGGCAAGGGCGAGGGCGCGGACTACCTCAACCTGCCGCTCACCCGCGAACAGTACGAAAGGTTCGTCGACGAGCTCTTGCGCGGGCAGAAGGTCGCGCCGCACGCGTTCGAGGAGGCGCGCTACTTCGAAGGCTGCCTGCCCATCGAGGTGATGGCCGAGCGCGGCCGCGACGTGCTCGCCTACGGCCCGATGAAGCCGGTGGGGCTCACCGACCCGCGCACCGGCTCCCGGCCGCACGCTGTTGTGCAGCTGCGCCGCGAGGACCTCTCGGGCACGGCGTGGAACCTGGTTGGATTCCAGACGCGGCTCACCTGGCCCGAGCAGAAGCGCATCTTCGGAAGCTGCATCCCGGGGCTGGAGAAGGCCGAGTGGGTGAGGCTCGGCCAGGTCCATCGCAACACCTTCCTCAATGGGCCGCTCACGATCGCGCTGGACGGATCCTTGAAGGCGCGGCCGCACGTCTACTGCGCCGGACAGATCACCGGCGTCGAAGGGTACGTCGAGAGCGCGGGGTCGGGACACATAACAGCGCGGCGGGTGCTCTCGCGGCTGCGCGGCGCGAGCTTCGTTCCTCCGCCCGCGGCGACCGCGCTGGGCGCGCTCCGCCGCTCTCCGAGCGGCACAAGAAGGCCGAGCGCAAGGCGAGGATGCTCGCGCGCGCGCGGCAGGAGCTCTCCGCCTGGGGCGTCGCGAACGGCGTCGCGCTCGAGGCCGCGCCTGACGGAGGCGACGAGTCTCGCCCGGCGCCGGGCGGAGCGACGCAGGCGCGCAGCCCTGGAGACTCCGGCGAGTCATGGCCCTCCGAACTGCGCTGGTAGCGGCCCTCCTCTCGTCGCTCGCCTGCGAGGACAAGCCGCCGGGGCGCAAGCTCGCCTCCGGCGTCGCGCGGCAGCTGCTCGTACGCGAGGGCGCGGTGGCGTTCCTGCTCGACGTGGCCCGTCCCGACGATCGCGGGGTGCCCGAGGATCTGGTGACCGGCGACCTGTGGGTGGCGCGCCGCGACGGTGCAGCTGCGAAGATCGGAAGAGGTGTCTCGTCACAGCCTGGCTCCTTCGAATTTTCCGGGCGCGCCGAGGAGATCGCCTTCCTTCGAGCCTGGCGCTTCCGGGCGGGGGAAGGTGAGCTCTGGATCGCGCATCCGGATGGCGCAGCGGTGCAGATCACTCCCAATGCTCGCGCCTTCGCGTGGTCGCCGGCGGTTGGCGGAGTCGAGGCGACCCTGGCCTACGTGGCGCCGAATCGCCTCGGCATCCAGCGCATGTCCGGCGTCGCATCGTCCGTGCCGATCGACGGGCTGCAGAACATCGCCTGGTCTCCGGATGGCAAGCACATCGCCGCGCGCGCGTCGGCTGCGTCGGGCGGGAGGCTCTTCCTCGTCGATGCGGCCACCGGCGCTGCGCGCGAGGTGGCGCCGGGCACCTCCGACTTCGCCTTCGCACCGGACGGCGCGCTCGCGCTCCTGGGTCCTCCGCCGCCCAAGGGCGGAGATCGTCCGCTGCTCCTCGACGGCAAGGAGCTCGCGCGCGCGACGGCGTTCGCCTTTTCGCCGGACGGTCGCGAGCTGGCGCTGCTCTCCACGGCGAAGCAGCCGGGCGAGGCGACCGGCGACCTCTACCGCCTCTCGCGCTCGGGAGGCGCGCCGCAGCTCGTCGGGCAAAAGGTCAGCGACTGGCGCTGGGGCGCCCCGGGCGATCTGCTCTGCCTCTCGCGCTACGACCTGCGCGCGCGGGCCGGCGTGCTGACGCTCTCGGCGGCGGGCTCGGCGCCGCGCGAGATCGCGCCCAGGGTGCAGGCCTTCGCCGCGCAGGGCCGGCGCATCCTCTACCTCGCGCAGGCGCCGCAGAAGGGCGACTTCAAGATCGAGCTGTGGGGCGTGGACCTCGCCGCGGCCGCGCCGCCGCACAAGGTCGACGAAGGCGTGTACGGCTGGGACCTGTCGGGTGATGCGCTCTTCTACAAGGCGCGCTGCGCCGGCGGACCGCGCAGCTGCTCGCTTTTGCGCACCACCTTCGCCGCCGCCGCGCCGCCGACGTTCCTCTCGGCAAACGTGGCGGGCTTCGATCTCTCGCAGGATGGCTCGCGCATTTTGCTACACCAACCGCACCGCGGGGCGACGCGCGCGGTGGACCTCGCGGTGATCGCGGCCCTGGGCGCACCGCCCGAGCACGTCAAGCCGTTCGTCGAGGAGGCCGACGCCGGCTCGAAGTTCGCCGACGCCAAAGGCTCGCGCGTCGTCTATGTGCTGGTCGCGGCGGGCAAAAGCGGCGTGTTCGTCGCCGACCTGCCTTGATGGCTTTTGATAAGCTCGCCCCCAAAGGTGAAGAGATGGCGCACGGCTTGGTTGCGGAAAAGGTGGCGACGTGAGCCAGTCGAGTTTCGTCCACCGGGGGCTGCGCGTCGCCTTCCGCGAGTACGGCACCGGTCCGCGGGCCATCGTGCTCACCCACGGCCTTTTGATGGACGGCCGCATGTACGAAAAGATTGCGCCGGCGCTGGCCCGCCGCGGCAACCGCGTGCTCGCGGTCGATCTTCCGGGGCACGGCGCCTCCGACCAGCCGCCCGAGATGGGCGAGTACTCGCTGCCCCAGTTCGCGACCGACGTGGTGGCGCTGCTCGATCACCTGGAGCTCCCGCAGGCGGTCATCGGCGGGACCTCGCTCGGCGCCAACGTCGCGATGGAGGTCGCCTGCGCGCAGCCTGCCCGCGCACGGGCGCTGGTGCTGGAGATGCCGGTCCTCGAAAGCGGCATCGCGGCGGCGGCGGCGCTGTTCGTCCCGCTGGCCATCGCGCTGCGCCTCAGCCAGCGCAGCATGGGCAAGGTGGCGTCGCTGACCCGGCGGATCCCGCGCAGCTTCTTCCTCTTCGACCTGTTGGTCGACTTCGTGCGCCGCGACCCGGGCGCATCGCTGGCGGTGCTCGACGGCATCACCTTCGGCCGCATCGCGCCGCCCATCGAGGAGCGCAGGCGCATCGCGCAGCCGACGCTGGTGATCGGCCATCCCAAGGATCCCATCCATCCCTTCAGCGACGCCGACCGCACCGCGCGCGAGCTTCCGCGGGCGCGGCTCCTCGAGGCGGTCTCGATCGCCGAATGGCGCGTGCGCCCCGGACGGCTCAACGCGGCCCTCTGCGCCTTCCTCGACGAAGTGTGGGCCGAGCCGCACGCCGCAGCGGGCTAGTCGCGGCCACCGCAGGTGGCTTAGCGGCTACGCCTTAGCCGGTACAATTGGAGATGCGCTCCGGATGTTTTTGTTGAACCGCCGCCGGAGCAGGCGGAGGATGGCGGCGTGGAACCGCCGGTCGAAGAGTTCATGGCCCACCTCGAGCAGGTGGAGCGCGCCTCGCCGCACACGCGGCGGGCGTACGCGAGCGACCTGCGCCAACTCGCCGCATTTCTCGGGGAGCGGGGCGTCGCGCTCGACGCCGCCACCCGCGACGACCTGCGCGCTTTTCTGGCGGCGCGCTTCGGCAGCAACACGCCCGCGACGCTGGCGCGCAAGCAGGCTGCGCTGCGGGCCTTCTACGAGCACCGCGTGCGGATGGGGCACCTGGCCGACAGCCCGGCGCGCCGGCTGGTCTTCCCCAAGCGGCGCGTCTCGCTGCCCAACGTGGTGGGGGTGGACGACTGCTTCGGGCTGCTGGAGGCGCCGTCGCGGCGGAGCGCGGCGGGTCTGCGCGATCGCTGCGCGCTGGAGCTGCTCTACGACGCGGGGCTGCGCATCTCGGAGCTGGTGGGACTTGATTTGGCAGATATCCGGGACGGCGTGCTGCGCGTGCGCGGCAAGGGCGGCAAGCAGCGCGAGGTGCCCATGGTGGCGAAGGCCCAGGCCGCGCTCGAGGCATATCTCGCGCGCCGGCCCGAGCTGAAACCGCGCGACGGCGCGCTGCTGCTCAATCGCCGCGGCGGGCGGCTCAGCTCCCGCAGCGTAGCGCGGCACCTCGCGCGCTACGCGCTCATCGCCGGCGCGCGCCGCCATGTCCACCCGCACGCGCTCCGGCACAGCTTCGCCACCCACCTGCTCGACATGGGCGCCGACCTGCGCGGCATCCAGGAGCTCCTCGGCCACGCCTCGCTCTCCACCACCCAGCGCTACACGCACGTCTCGACGGAGCGCCTCTTGCAGGTCTACGAGGACGCGCACCCGCGAGCCAGGAAAGCGCGACTCGACTGATGCCTGCCCCGGACACGCATGCGCCTCGGTCGATCGCCGCGGTGGCCGCGCCCGTGGAGTTCCGTTCTGCAGGCATGCTCCGCAGCGCGATCCTCTGGGGAACGGCCTTCTCGCTCTTTTGCTGGCTGGTCCGCGCCTACGCGCTGCGGGACGCCGATTCGATCCTCTACGAAGCGATCGCCCGCTCGCTGGAGTCGCGGCCCGTCGCGGAATGGATCGCGCCGCTGTGGCCTGCGGGCTGGGCCACCGGCAACGGACTCTTCGTCGAGCACCTCGCATGTTTCTTCTGGCCGGCTGCGCTGCTCGGCAAGCTCGGGCTGCGCGGCGCGCTGGCGGCGAACTTCCTCTGGGTGCTGATCGCTTTCGCCTTGCTCTTCCGGCTCTCGCGCGCGCTCTGCGGGCTCGAGGCGGGATGGCTCTCGGTCCTCTTCTACCCTCGCGGTGGCCATCAAAGGCGCGTTGGGGCTCCTGATATTCCCCGCCGCGCTCGCCGGCTGGCTCCTGCATCGGCGGAGCGCCGACCTGCGCGGGCTCTTCCTCGGCGCCGTGCTCGTCGCCACGTTCGGCGCCGCATACGAGCTGTGCTTCCAGCGGGCGACCGGCGCTTCGTTCTTCGCCGCGTATCTCGACAGCCAGCTCTCGCAGGTGGCCGAAAACCAGCAGCTCGGCCTGCTCCATCTCCTCTTCAACCCCGTCTACTACGCCGGCAGCGCCCTCTGGTTCGGGCTGCCCGGAGCCCCGCTCGTCGCTCTCGAGATCGCGACGCGGCGGCGCTGGCCGTCCCGCGCCCGCCGCGCGGTGCTCTCTCCCGCAGTGGCCTTCTTGTCGGTCTTGTCGCTGATGGCGCGGCGGGCTGTTCGCTATGCCTTCCCCGCCTTCTGCCTCTTCAACGTCGCCGGCGCGCAGGTTCTGCTCGAGCGCCTGCCGGCGGCGAAACGGTGGATCGGAACGCACCATCGGCTTCAAGCGAGCACGAGGACGTTCACGAGCACGAGCACGGCTTATCTGAGCAGCATTGGGCTTAGCCAGCGCGGTCGCGGCGTCTGCGGGCGATGTCGAGCTGACCCTCGAGGAACTGCAGCAAGGTGGTGCCCTCGGCGGCCAGCTGCTGCGGGATGAAGGAGGCCCGCGTCAGCCCCGGCAGCGTGTTCAGCTCGAGGAAGACCGGTCCGCCGGCAGAGACGATCAGGTCGGTGCGCGAGTAGCCCTCGCAGCCGAGCGCGCGATGCGCGTCGAGCGCAAGGTGCTGCGCGGCGCGCGTCACCTCCGGAGCAACCTCCGCCGGCGTGATCTCCCTGGTGCCCTTGCCCAGATACTTCCCCTCGAAATCGAACGCGCGTCCGGGCTCGAGCCGCACTTCGCTGGGCGGCAGGGCGCGCGGGCCGGAGGGTCCGTCGACCACGCCCACCGTCAACTCGGTGCCGGACACGAACTGCTCGGCCAGATATGCGTCGCCCGACGACTCGATGCCGGCGGCCACGCCCTCGATGTCTTCGCCGGCGATCAGGTGGTAGAGCCCGACGCTGCTTCCGCCCGCCACCGGCTTGGCGACGACGCGCTCGTGCATCGCCAGCATGTCCCGCAGCGTCTTGCGCATCACCTTGGGGTCCGCCGAAAGGTGCACCGACTGCGCGATGCGCACGCCCGCCGCGCTCGCCACCTGCTTGGCGATCTCCTTGTCGAAGGCGCGCGACGACGCCTCGGCGCCCGGCCCGGTGAAGGCGATGCTCCGCGACTCCAGGATCCGCTGGGTAGTGCCGTCCTCGCCTTCACCGCCGTGCAGGGCCAACAGGTAGACGCGCTTCGGATCGCTCTCGACGGCCTCGATCAGATCCTCGAAGACCGCCTCGCGCGCCGGCACGAAGTCGCGCTCGAAGGGCCGCTCGAAGCCGGCCAGCTCGTCACGCTGCACGGCGAAGAGCGCGCCGTTGGGAGCGAGGAAGAGCGCCTGCGCCTCGTCGAGGACGGCGGCGACGTTCTGGGCGGAAGCTACCGAGACGCGGCGCTCGTTGGACGTGCCGCCGAAGAGGATGGTCGCGTCGGAAGCTGACATTGCGGCGAACCTAGCACCACGAGCGGCACGGCGCATCGCCGCGGGTTAGCATGGGGAGGGCGACGCCCAGCCGGCGCCCGGGCGGAAGCAGGAGGCCGCAGCATTGGAGACGATGAAGATCCGATCGACGACAGTGGTGTGCGTGCGCAAGGACGGCAAGGTCGCCATGGGAGGGGACGGCCAGGTCACGCTGGACAAGACGGTGCTCAAGCACGGGGCGAAGAAGCTGCGCCGTCTGGGCGACGGCAGGGTGCTGGCCGGGTTCGCGGGCGCCACCGCGGACGCCTTCACCTTGTTCGAGCGCTTCGAGGGCAAGCTCAAGGACTTCTCCAAGAACCTCTCGCGCGCCGCCGTCGAGCTGGCGAAGGACTGGCGGACCGACCGCTTCCTGCGCCGCCTGGAGGCGCTGCTCATCGTCGCCGACGCGGAGCGGACGCTGATCCTCTCCGGCACCGGCGACGTGGTCGAACCCGACGAGGGCGTCGCCGCCATCGGCAGCGGCGGGCCGTACGCCCAGGCGGCGGCCAGCGCGCTGCTCGCGCACTCGCAGCTCGACGCGCGGCGCATCGTCGAGGAATCGCTGCGCATCGCCGGTCGCATCTGCATCTACACCAACGACCAGATCTCCATCGAGGAGCTATGAACCTGCTCAACCACGCGCCCAAGGCGCCTCCTTGCCGGCCCACGGCCAGAGGAGCGAGACCGTGAAGGATCTCACTCCGCGCGACATCGTCGCCGAGCTGGATCGCTACATCGTCGGGCAGGCGGCGGCGAAGCGCGCCGTGGCCATCGCCCTGCGCAACCGCTGGCGCCGCTTCCGCCTCGCGCCCGAGCTGCGCGACGAGGTGATGCCCAAGAACATCATCCTGGTCGGGCCCACCGGCGTGGGGAAGACGGAGATCGCGCGCCGGCTGGCGCGGCTCGCCGGCGCGCCGTTCGTGAAGGTGGAGGCGTCGAAGTTCACCGAGGTCGGCTACGTGGGAAAAGACGTCGACTCGATGATCCGCGATCTGGTCGAGCACGGCGTGCAGCTGGTCCGCGAGGAGAAGCAGCGGGAGCTGCAGCCGCGCGCCGAGGAGCTGGCCGAGGAGCGGCTGCTCGATCTGTTGCTGCCGGGGTCGAAGGATGTCGAGGGCGCTGTCGGCATCCGGCCGGAGGCTGCGGGCCGCAGCATCGGAGGCAGCACGCGGGAAAAGCTGCGCGGGATGCTGCGCGCCGGCGGGCTCGACGAGCGGCTGGTGGAGATGGAGGTGCAGGAGCGCTCGACGCCGACCATGCAGATCTTCGGCACCCAGGGGATGGAGGAGATGGGGCTCAACCTCCAGGAGATGATCGGGAACCTTCCCTTCGGAAGAAAAGCCATGAAGCGCAAGGTCGGCGTCGTCGAGGCGCGGCGGCTTCTGGCTCAGGAGGAGGCGGAGAAGCTGGTCGACCGGGAGTCGGTGGTGCGCGAGGCGCTGGAGCGCGTGCAGTCGAACGGCATCGTCTTCATCGACGAGATCGACAAGGTGGCGCTGCCGGGTGGGCAGGGTCACGGCCCCGACGTCTCGCGCGGCGGCGTGCAGCGCGACCTGTTGCCGCTGGTCGAGGGGAGCACCGTCAACACCAAGTACGGTCCGGTGAAGACCGACCACGTGCTCTTCATCGCGGCGGGCGCGTTCCACGTCGCCAAGGTGAGCGACCTGCTCCCCGAGCTGCAGGGGCGCTTTCCCATCCGCGTCGAGCTCGAGCCGCTCACGCAGGAGGACCTGGTGCGCGTCCTGACCGAGCCCAAGAACGCGCTGACCCGCCAGTACGCGGCGCTGCTCGCCACCGAAGGGCTAACCATCACCTTCACCCAGAGCGGGGTCGCCGAGCTCGCGCGCATGGCCCAGGTCATGAACGAACGCGCCCA
>WNFI01318847.1_pt1 | contig 15127 bp, 18 predicted proteins | sample 5400471 | NCBI WGS metagenome assembly WNFI01 (sample SAMN13153348, study PRJNA577476) | soil metagenome | isolation source: 100 cm saprolite on Douglas fir-dominated hillslope | place: USA:California | collected 2013-09-17
GAAGGTGATGCAGGGCGCGGTCCCGGCGCAGCGCGCCGGCATGGCTTCGGGCCTCACCGCTACGACGCGGTTTGTCGGCCTGCTGGTCGGGATCGCCGCCCGGATGGAATCGATCTCAGGTGAGACCTCATTCCTGACTTGATCTCTTGTTTGCTGATCGAGTTCCTTCGCGGTCGCTAGCTGCGCGCGAGCGGTTTCCACTCTCGCGACGCTTGCTGTAACCTGCAAATATGCAATACCGACCGCATAGACAACGACATCGCGTGCATCGCGTGCACTGAATGCCGAAGCTTGTTCAGCATTCCGCTGCTCGCGATAGCGGTCGTGCAACTCCGCGCTGTAGACCGATTGTGTGAGGCTGACGCCCACGTCCTGGTAACCGAAGTTTCCACTCGTACTTGGCAGCGGGCCCACACCGGGGATGGGAGGCAACTTTGAAATGCCAACCTCCTGAAAACTAACTTTCTCGAACGCCTGCTCGCCTTTTACGGATACGTCGGGCAAGAGGGCCGAAAGAGCACGTAATCTTTGGGCGCGAGCTTTCAGCATTTGCCTGATTGCTCTCTATCAGGCCAAGGTTGTATCGCAGCCCGCGCTCCACGGCTTCGTGGAGAGACAATGGAACAACTTCATCTGTCGCTTTGCCACTCGGTGTGCTTCCTAGGTACGGATTCTGGCCCTGGGTCGCGAGCGCACTCGGGTTCGTGGTACTTGCCGCCGGATTGATAGGCCGCGGGGTCGAGATGGAGTAACCTTGCAGATCTGCTCCAGCTTGAGAGAGCATCGCCTCTGGAACTGCAAGCAGCAGACTTAGAACTGCGAAATTGATGAGTTTCTTCACGGTGCCTCCGAAACCAGGTACGAAACCACGCCGTTCTGTCTTTCTTTCACTCAGATTCCAGAAGAGACCGAATCGGTCGCACTTATTTTTATGGCTTGTTTTTGTACGAGGGAATCGGCGCTGCCTGTAGTACTTTAGAGACCGAATGGTCTTTTATTGCATCTAAGCGAACGTATGAACGAGACAAGTAAAGGTCAGAAAACCCGAGAGCGGATCGTGGCCGAAGCTGCCAATCTATTCAATCAGCGCGGCTTCGAGGGCAGTTCGATGTCTGACGTGATGGCCGCAACAGGGCTTGAAAAGGGTGGCATCTACCGGCACTTTTCCTCGAAGGAGGAGCTTGCAGCCGAGGCCTTTGACTACGCCTGGAAATCAGCTTTTGAGACGCGGATTCATGATCTGGAGCAGGTTCCCAACAGCATTGAAAAACTCAAGCGCTTCATCGTGAATTTTATTAATGGCCGGCCTGCGGTGCCCGGGGGTTGTCCGGTTCTGAATACCGCGGTTGAGGCGGACGACGGCAATCTGCTCCTGCGCGACCGAGTTCGCGCGGCATGGCGTGAATGGCGGGACTATCTCGCCGAAATCGTCGCGGCGGGGCTCAAGCGCAAAGAGATTCAGCCGGAAGTCGATGCGAAGCAAGTTGCGACCCTGATTATTTCCTCTCTTGAGGGAGCTCTGATGATTGCGCGTCTGGAACGGAATAAAGAGGCACTCCTTACGGCACGGTCGCATCTGGAGCGCTACCTGGATACCGAGGTACTCCTTCCGAGCCGCTCGCGCTGAGCCGCGCTACTACATCCTCAAGTAAAGGCGTCCTTCCCCGTATAAATATGTGCGACCGTTCGGTCTCGTTAGGAATCAAACACTCCTGTTCGGTGACGACTTCCGGGTTGAGGCGAAGCGTCCGTTGTGGTTGTGCACCACCTGTCGAAATCACCGCTGGCGTGCAGGATCGAAGAGAACTCTTTCGCCTCTGTCCGACTGACCTGAAGGGATATTTATGGGCACTCAGCAGGTCGAAATAAGAGAAGCACGTGAGGACGAGCTTACCACGATGCTCAGTGTCACAAAGGCATCTTATGCCGAATTTCGCGACGGCAGTCCGGACGCTTTCTGGGACATATACATGGGCAACATCGAGGAGGCGATTCTGCGGGCTCCCGATACTGAGCGCATAGCAGCTTTCCTTGACGGAAAACTGGTGGCGAGCGTTTTGCTCTGTCGAAAGCCCCTTAAAGACGACGACCCCGAAATACGATTACTAGCAGTGTTGCCACATGTTCGGGGCCGCGGAATCGCGGGGCAACTTATGGATGAGTGTGAGCTCCGAGTCAGTCGTATGGGAAAAACGCGCGTCGTCCTTCACTCCACGCACCTGATGTCCATAGCTCGTCAATGGTATGAGCGCTCTGGTTATGTGCGCTTTGAAGCCATTGACTTTTGTCCGGTGCCCGGATTTCTCGTAATCGGATTTGCGAAGGGTCTCAGCAGCAGGCCGACTCACGGTGACATTTAAGTGACTGATGGCAGTGAGGGTCGTCCGCCAATTGGAAGTCAAAAGAGGACAAGGAATGAGCACTCGACAAATTCCCTCGCAAGCCGACGGGCCGGTGCGTCGCAATGTTCTTTCCCAACGTTGAAGGTCTAGGTCCAGAGAAAGAGCAAGAGAAATGCGACAAGCGTTTAACCAAAGGCAGCGACGCCAGGTCGTGGTCACCGGAATCGGGCTTGTCAGCCCGCTCGGTGTCGGCACAGAGGAGACATGGCAAGGGATCCTGGCCGGGAAAAGCGGCATCGCACCGATCACTCTCTTCGCGACCGATAACTATCTGTGCAGATTTGCGGGTGAGGTGAAGGGCTTTGTTCCAGAGGACTTCGTCGCGCGAAAAGATGTAAAGAAGATGGGCCGCTTCATCCAATTTGCGATGGCGGCCGCTCGCTTTGCTACCACTCAGGCTGCAATTCAGGTCACGCCGGAAAATGCTGAGAGAGTTGGGGTCTACGTCGGAAGTGGCATCGGCTCCTTCGAAGTGATCGAGCGGGAACACAGCAAGCTGAATGCGCAGGGCCCAGATCGTGTTTCGCCATTCTTCATCACCGCATCTATTGTGAACCTGGCTGCAGGGCAGATTTCGATTGAGTATGGAGCAAAAGGCCCCAATATTGCGTTTGCGACGGCCTGTACTACTGGCGCTCATGCCATCGGCGAAGCTTTTCGGGCCATCGACCGCGGCGATGCGGATGTGATGATCTGCGGAGGCAGCGAAGCGGCCATTACTCCATTGTCAGTCGCTGGCTTTTCCGCGATGAGAGCCCTCTCGACGCGAAACGAAGACCCGGGAACAGCCTCGCGACCATGGGACCGCGAGCGGGACGGGTTTGTCCTCGGTGAAGGAGCGGGTGTACTGGTTCTTGAAGAAAAGGAACACGCGCTCGAACGGGGCGCTAAGGTGCTTGCGGAGCTCGTGGGCTACGCTTCGAATTCCGATGCCTTTCACACCAATGCTCCCCCCGAGGATGGGCGCGGCGTCCGTCGAGTCATGGAACTTGCATTGGAGGACGCAGGCCTCGCCCCTTCCGCAATCGGATATCTGAACGCTCATGCAACCTCCACCCCGCTTGGTGACCGCGCCGAGGCGAAGGCAATCTGTGACGCCTTTGGTGGACATGCGGAAAACCTTCTGGTCAGCTCCACAAAGTCAATGACGGGCCATCTCCTGGGGGCGGCCGGAGCTCTGGAAGCAGGGCTTACCGTTCTTGCCCTGCGGGATCAGGTCGCCCCTCCGACGACGAACGTGCAGTGCGTCGACGATGAGTGCCGGTTCAGTCTCATCCGGGAGAAAACCGTTCGAGCAAGCGTTGAATACGCAATGACCAATTCGTTTGGGTTCGGCGGAACCAATGCTTCCCTCATTTTCTGCCGTGCGAAAACCTGACTGAAACGCACGCGGCTTGGAGAGTTGATCGGGTCGGAATATCGGGCAAGACGTGCACACTCAAATGGCGCAGCCCGCGCAAATGGGAAGGATCGCGGGTCGTCTACGAATTCCACTATGACAATCGGCGCACGATCAGCATCGCTTCCGATCCCGATTTCTAAGCCGGCACTTTTGCCTTCTTTTCACGTCCTCTCGCTCGGGTCAATACTGCCTACGCCGAGTCCGCCATCGCTGCTTGCTTGACGAGCCACCCGGATTCACCTTTCTGCCAACCTCATTCCAAGAAAAACCGTTCGGTGGCAAATATTTGCTTTTTTTACCGCACAAAAAAGATAATGCGACCGTTCGGTCCCTCTGTGAGTCTCATGAGGTGACGTCGAGAGTGTTCAGCACAAAAAGAGACACCCCATGTCCAACGCATCAAAATTGCGCGACACAGTCGATCGACACTACGGTACCGGAGAGCTCGTGCATCGTGTACGACAAGCACTTCAGAATGCTTACAGCGACACGCAGACTCTGAACTCCGCCGAGCTCGCGCCGATGGACCAATTCCATGTCGGCGGGCTAGCCGCGACGAAAGAGATGGCGGAGGCATTAGGTCTTTACGCCGGCGCCACAGTGCTGGATATCGGGTGCGGATTGGGCGGATCTGCACGATTCCTCGCTGCAAACTACCGGTGTCGTGTAACTGGCATCGATCTGAATGAGAGCTTCATCGAGCTCGCCCGTTTGCTCACGCAGAGCACCGCACTCGATGTCAACTATGAGCTGATGGATGCGTTGACCCTGGGGTTTGAGGACAACAGTTTCGATTTTGCTTGGACGCAGCACGTTGCAATGAACATCCGAGACCGCGCGCAGCTTTATGGCAGCGTGCATAGGCTGCTCAAGCCGGGCGGCCGCTTCGCTATGTACGACGTGACCGCTGTGGATAAAGGAGCACTGGTATTCCCGGTTCCGTGGGCGCGCACGCCTGACATCAGCTTTCTTCTAAGCCAGCAAGACATGCGGGCATCTCTGCGGGACGCCGGTTTCGCCGAAGTCTCCTGGATTGATCGGACCGCCTGGGGGATCAAGTGGTTCGACGAACAGCAATCCTTGCGTCCCATAGGAGGAGCGCTACCCTCGCTCGGACTTCATGTCGTCATGGGTCCGGAGTTTCCTACGATGGCGGCCAATCTCGGCAGGAATCTGAAGGAAGGGCGCGCTGGACTTGTCCAGGTCATCGTCGAGAAACCAGCGGGCGACGAGATATGACTGCAGAACAAACCTTTGTCGATTCAGCACTGCGAAGCTGGCGGTCCAATGCGGATCGCGCCGGCAAGTTCTTCGGCTCCCTCACGAACGAAGAGTTGGAACTGCAGGTGGCGCCGACTCGAAACCGGCTCATTTACATATGGGGCCATCTCACCGCTTCTAACGACGCAATCCTTCCCCTGTTCGGTTTTGGTCCGAGGCGCTTTCCAGACCTGGAAAGGATGTTCGTGAAAAATCCCGACCGTGCCATAGCGACAATTCTCCGTGGTCCGGAGCTGAGGGAGATTTGGATCGAATTGGATGTCGCTCTCTGGGAGCAGTTCCAGCAGCTATCCCCGCCTGATTGGTTGCAGCGACATCAAGCTGTCTCGCCGGAGGAGTTCCTTCGAGAGCCGCACCGTAACCGATACGCAAGCCTGCTCGGAAGAACTGCTCATCTGGCGTACCACTTCGGTCAGGCCATTCTCGCTCTTCGAAAGTGACAACATGTTTTCTTTCCATGTTTTTGACCAACGAATGCGACCGTATGGTCTCTAACGAGATGGAAAATTACGTGTTGAGTGAAGTCGAAGCCAACTCGTCGGAGAAATGACTGTGAAGCCGGAGAAAACAGATTCCCGGCATCGGCCCTGTTCGAGAACAGACGCTCAGACGAGCAAAGGAAAAGCGCATCAAGTGCCAAACCAGCAATAACGTCCACCTCGCTTATTCTGAAATTACTCTGCGATGTTGCAGTAAGAATTTGGAGACTCTTTCATCTTCCACATGCACTGCGCAATCGATTCCAGGCGACACATTCCGCCACCTCGATACAGGTGCGAAGCGCTGTGGTCTCAGGATGTCTTCAGGTAAAGGCAGATATACCCAAGCACGCCTACTGCCAGAACGATCAAGGTGACGCAGATGACGGAGAACGTGCTGGTTTCATCGTCGGTGCCTTTACTACTCGGATTTGGGTCGAGGTAACGAATTGTCGACGCAACCTCTTCGTCCGTAATGTGCTCGACTGACATTCTCCTTTGGTTATTCTCCGCCATTGGATTTCCTCTAAATGGGCTCGCCAGGCCCTTATTTTCGCTGCACCAGTGTTGGACACAAATCGCAAAAGCTCATCAGCTGAGCCTACTTGCGTCAAATGTCCGCTCAGAAGGTGCAGCGTCGGCTGCTTTTCTTGCGCTGACGGGCGACCCGTCGATCAGGTCACTGAGTTGCTTTTTGCTGCGATGAGCGAGCTGTTGAAGAATGAGTTTGGCCAGCACACCATCAGGACAGAACTTTGCTCCGTGGTTGATGAGTTGCAAAAGAGCGTTCTCGCCCTCCTGACTGATGAGCATTACGTCCTTCATGTCAATGATCAACGCACGTCCTTTGAGTTCGGATTTCAGACGGGCACAGATTGTCCCTAGTTTTGTTATCCCAGTGCCAACCATTCGTCCTTCTAGGACCACTCGGCATTGGGTCGACGTCTTACTTAGGAAAAGTTTCAGCATTTTCTGTGTCCAAGGTGGAGCGTTTTTGGTTTTTGCTGGAGGCTTGCGTCAAACGACATTGGGGCGACATCTTTGCTGGCTCCGGGCGCGGCCTTTTGATCTGTTGTGTTCATATAACACTGGGATTTTCCCAGGATTTCGCCTGCTCCGGTTATTCGCTCTTGTTCTCGCGGAGGATGGCTTTGCGGCCGAAATAGCTGACCAGGTAAAAACATGCTCCAAGGGATATAACATCCTTGAAAAGGAAGAGGCCCAGGAAACTCATGTACCTCATCCCGTGAACGGGAACAGTTGTACCGGGGGTCGATATCACCATGGTGCCGGTTATCAAGAACATGAGCGTTCCGATAAGTCCGCCTACGATACCGGCTTTGGGCTGAAAATGGCCTGCGATCATCAAGAGCGCAGCAATGATCTCGGTGAGCCCGATAATGTCGGAACCGATGTAAGGACCGAACAATTTGAAGTGCCACCAAATCAGCGGGCTGTTAGAAACCAGGGGAATGATGCCTTCGGCTCCTGGAGCGGTCATCTTATAAGCTCCGGCCCAGAGCAGCATCACAATCATGCCGATGCTGATGACTCGGAAAGGGAGATTAATATCATTTGTCCATGCAGCCAGTTTGGTTAACATGCTTTTGGCTTCTCCCGAAAGGCCGGCAGAGGAAGCCAGACTCTCTTTTCTCGCGCCCATTGCTTGCCCCGACGATTCCAGACTCATCATTACTTCTCCTTGCTATGGCAGCTGCGGCTGCGCATGGGTGATCTGCCGATCGGCATCCTTTTGATACCCCAGTGATTGCCCGTCAGCATCGGTCGGTCTTGTAGGGCATGCATCTAAGCTGCACGACAGAGTTTCGCTTGGCACGACCCCAATTTCGTCGTACTTTCGTCAGATGTGCGACCGTCGAAAACGTGACAGGACAGCAAGCTGGCAACCCGCAGGGGCATCGCCGTCTCGCTATCGCATTGGTTTCGCGAGTCCGAGCGCAGCGACTCTGCATCTACTACAGACGACGCTGTGCTCTAGAGTCATTCGGGTGCGATATGGACGATCTTTACGAGATCAATTTCGCCAAAACAGAATTTCGCGAGGCGTTTAACACCGGCGATCCGGAACGCCTTATCACATTGCTAGACCCGGAGTTCGTTTACATGCCGGATCGACTTGGCCAAACGATGGGGGTTGCCGCTGCGGACGCCATTCGCATGCAATTTCGAGAACTCACAGGGCGCTATTACGTGGAATTGCAACCGATCATCATCGAAATTCGCATCCAGGACAGCGTCGCCTACGACTACGGCTGGCATACTTGGAAGAAGACACCACGGGATGGCGGCCCGCAAATCACCGCAAAAGACCGCTACGTGGATATTTGGCGGAAGGACGAAAAAGGCGAGTGGAAGCTTTGGATGTACATGAGCAACTCCAACATCCCAATGCAGATGCCAACAGCTGCCTGATCAGCGCAGCTTGTTGAAGAGCCGTTCGCTGAATCCGGCAGGCACGTCAAATGTTTGCCCATCCCCGATCAACTTCACGATATTTTGTGTGCCATCGAGAACGGCTTTGCAGTTGTTGCAGACCGCGAAATGAGTTTCCATCCGCACCCGCAATTCCGGATCAACCGATCCCTCCAGGAAGTTGGAGATCTCGCTCCATACTTCTCTGCAACTTATTTCAATCACCTTTATCATGTTTGTCCCAAGCCGAACTACCTACCATAGTCGGACTTTTTCCCAGTCGCGGCCTAATGTCCATGCGCCATCGAAGCCAGGAGCTAGAGCGTCGCGCATACGTAATCGTGCGCGATGTAAGCGCGTCCTGACGTTTGTTTCGCTGATACCCAAAGCTTCCGCAGTTTCAGCGATGCTGAAATGCTCAATATCACGCAGTACCAAAACCTCCCGGTATTTCGGCTCCAGCGACGCCAGCGCCCTGCTGAGCGCTTCCCTAAATTCCTTTAGCTGAACAGCCTCGATCGGGATCTCCCGCCAGTCAGCAAAATCCTTGGGCCAATAATCGCCCTGCTCATCGGCCGTCGGCTCATCCAGTGATTCGTAAAGTTGGCGATGCTGCTTGCGCAGCATCATACGTGCCTCGTTGATGGCGATGCGAATCAACCAAGTGCTGAACTTGCTCTCGCCACGGAAGGCATTGATATGTGTGAATGCCTTGAACACTGCTTCCTGCGCGGCGTCTTCGGCATCGGCATCGTTTGCCAGCAGCGACCTTGTCGCAAAGAACACTGCCCGATCATACGGACGGACCAGGGTGTAAAAAGCTTCCTTATCGCCGTCTCGCACTCTGCGTATCAGGTCCTGCTCCGTTACCTCAACTTGCGGCTGCGGCATCGGTGACATGCTTGCCTGCAAAAGTCGCTTTCTCCCTTAAAAATGCGCACTGCGTATCCGATGAGCAGGAGGGCAAAAACGTCGCAAATCCGGCTTCAACACTCAGGAGCTGCTCGCTTCACCACACGGCGTCGACGGTACTAAACTTCTCGCCCCGGATATTTATCACACGCGCGAGCTACGATACGTCAGCGGTAAGCGAAGTCCCGGAACTCTCGCTGGACCTAATACATGGTTGACATCGGGCCCGTGACTTGCCCGAGCCCGCGTCCAACTCAAGCTACCTGATCCAGCGCAACTCGTGGGAAATCAACATCAACGTCGAGTACGATGTTGAAGTAGTTCGTGAAGATATTCAATGCGACATGAGCGACAATCTCCGCGATCGCTCCATCTGTGAAGCCTTGATCGCGGAGCGCCAACACACTGCTGGCCGGCACCTGTCCGCGCTTTTCCAATAATTCACGTGCAAACGCCAGCGCGGCTGTAGCCTTGGGTGAGGTGCCTTGCCCATTGCGGCTGCTGAGAGTTTGCTGGTCCGTGAGGCCGGTGAGCTTGCCGATTACGGTGTGGGCGGACACACAATATTCGCAGCCGTTCTTTTGTCCTACTGCCAGGGCGATTTCCTGCCTCAATTTCGCATTGAGGCTGCCTTTGGCGAGCGCACCTTCGAAGTCAATCCAGGCTTTCAGAGCCGCCGGAGAATTCGCCAGTGCTTTCGCCAGGTTCGGAACGGACTTGATGTTGTTCTGAAGTGCGGTGAGCAATTCCTTTGACTTGCCGGTCGCCTCAGCGGGATCGACAATCTTAATTTGGGCCATGATCTTAGTCTCCTTTGCTTCTGGTTACGATCAGAATTAATGCATCCAAGAAGTCAGATTCCTTGATATGAGAAATGTTTCAGATGCGCATTCTGTTCCGCGTCAAGTCTCTGACCACATGGCTACTTCAATCCACATAGATCGCAGTCTCCCAAAGATCAGTCAGTTGGGCGCCGGGATCAGCCTTGCCCGGTGGATGGCCTGATAGGCGTCCATCGACGAACAGTGTTCACACACGTAAACAACACAATGCGCATCGCAGGGGAAAAGATCTTCGGTCCGGTCGTGGTTTCAGCCGTTTCATGTAGTCCTGTTCAAGATGAAACTTATGTGCCGCCGAAGTGGAGAAGATTCTCAAAGAAGACCAGCTTATGCGGGTCACCCTCCCGTGACGTCTCGAACATTCCGTCACAACCGGCCTCTTGAAGCGTAGGAATGAGTGCTTGCTTGAGCGCGGCTTTCACGTCGTCCAGGAATTCGGGTAGAACGGTAAGTTCTGCGAAGAGGTAAATCTTTTTACTGTCCATCGGTGATTCTCCTTTGTGTTTCCGAGCCATCTCTGGCGAGCGCGACTCATCGAGCGTCTTGTCGCGCGTAAAAATCAGGTATGCACTCACACCGATCTCCCGTCCCGGCACGCCTCAGACTTGGGCGAAACCACCATCCACAAATAATTCTGCTCCTGTGACGAAGCTTGCGTCGTCCGAGGCGAGAAACACAACGGCCTTGGCGATCTCATCGGGCGTGCCCAGCCTGCCGAGCGGTACATTGTTGGAGATCATCTTCAAACGTTGCTGGCCCGTTTCAGAGGAACCAAGGAGGCCACTCAGTCCGGGCGTGTCAATGGAGCCTGGGCTTACTGCGTTCACGCGAATGCGGCGGTCCTTTAAGTCCGTTGTCCATGTCCGCGCAAATGAACGAATAGCGGCTTTTGTTGCGCTGTAGACACTATTGATTGGCAACCCTTTGCTTCCGACGACGGACGAATTCAGGATGATAGAAGCGCCATCCGGCAGGAGGGGCAGCGCCTTCTGCACCGTGAAGAGGAGACCTTTCACATTGATGTCGAAGGTCCAGTCGTAGAGCTCCTCGGTGATCGTGCCTAAGGCGGCAAACTTCGCGACCCCGGCATTGGCGAATACAATATCGAGCTTGCCTTTCTCCCGCTTGATTTGTGCGAAGAGGCGATCAAGATCGCCGAGGTTCGACACGTCTCCCTGTATTCCGGTCACATTTTTCCCGACTTCCTTTACCGCCGCCGCCAACTCCTTATCGCGCCGCCCCGTGATGTAGACAGATGCGCCTTCGTCCACAAACTGCTTCGCCGTTGCGAGACCGATGCCGCTGGTGCCGCCCGTGATCAGTGCAACTTTTCCTTCAAGTCTCATATCCGCCTCCTTGTGTTTTAATGTGGATTATCGTTATAATCCATTTACAGGATTAGATTCGTAATCCTGAGTTAGTTGCAGTTTTATTTTTGTGGAGCGACACATGGGCTATTCCAAAGCTCAAAAAGCGAGAACTCATAAGCGCATCGTTGCCATTGCCGCCAAGCGATTCCGCGAAAAGGGCCTCGCGGGGTTCGGAATTGCGGAACTGATGAAGGAAGCTGGCCTGACGGTGGGCGGCTTCTACAAGCACTTCGATTCGCGTGACGACTTAGTGGCCGAAGCGGTCAACTCTGCATTCGGCGGGTGGAAGCGTCGAGTGGAGGCTGCCAAATCCAGCGGGCTGCCAGTCTCCTACGAAAAGCTGATTGACGAGTATCTGAACGAAGCGCACCGAGATAATCCGGGCACGGGCTGTGCCTTCAGCGCGTTGGCGCCGGAGATCGCACGCAGCGATAAGCGGACCCGCGCGATTACCTCCGAACAGGTCCGGAACGACATTCAATTGATTGCCGCTTTGCGTCCATCCAGAGATAAACATACGGCGAGATCGAAAGCGATTTTGACTTTCAGTGCGCTCGTCGGGGCTATGTCCTTGGCACGCGCCGTATCGGATGAGACGCTTTCGCGCGAGATTCTGAACACGGTGGCAGAGCTTCTGAAGGATTCTGCCTAAGAACGCCCGTAAAGTAAAAGGGCGGTGAGAGCCACTCACCTTTGGGCATGGTATTTTCTCCGTTGTCGCTGAGCTGTAGCGAACTCTCCCGCTCCAATGCTTCACGCTAGATCACTTGAGTCCGAGCACCGCCTGGCCGAGGTGATAGGGCAGATGATTCGTGCGGCTTAGCAGGATAGCGAAGCGATTGCGCGAAGCATCTTTCGCGAAATCTTCCGCCGACACGGCAGAGTGTCGCTGCGGCCAGTCAGACCACGACATTTTTTCAAAACCCTTCGACAGTTCACCGTTTACGGCGTTCCATGCCTGGCGAACCTGTTCATGCGAAGGGATGGCGGCGTGCGACTTGTCCGGATTCGATACGAAGACGACATCAAACTCGGGATGGAGCCGTTCTCCCAGTCCCAACAACGGCAGCATCGCGTCGTGTATGGCTGTCAGATGTCCCCACAAGTAAAGGAGCCTGTTTCTGCGCGGCGCTATTTCGTGCTGGACCTCCTCGGATGAGAGGTTTCCAAACAGCTTGTCCGCTCGTTCGATTTGCGCTTTCCACACCTTCAATCCGAGAGCTACATAACCGCCTTCGTTTCCCATAGCTCCATCTCCTTTCGAACACTCCCTCTCATTTGTGCTTTGGGAAATTCTTCCCGAACATGGGAGCGCCACTTTTCGATGTTCTTCCATGGCCTCATCTTGAATCACATCCCAATGCTCGACGAGTAATCCATCCTCGATGCGTAAGATGTCGGCACCGATCCAATTTACACGGGCAGCCTCGATTCATTACCCGTCCGCTATTAGGCCTGGGCCCCCGCGCTTGCGGGCTTGTTCGCAAGCGATTTGCCTAACATCTTGGCTGTAAACGTCCGTTTCACGGAAGCGGGCACCAACGCGTTCATGATGCGGTTAATCCGGCCCGGAACGACCGTGGACCGGTTTTCCCGCAGCGCGTTAAGGCCCTCGGATACGCACTGCTCCACGCTCATCGGCTTCATCGGCATGGTCCGCGGGTCGAACCCAAGCTTGGGGTGCGACGTCTGCAACCGACCTGCCTATGCTTTCGTTTGCAGGGGTTGCCAGAAAGGCGTGGATGTTGCCCGCATCCGGCCCGCTGAGTACGATTGCCATGCCCGAGATTTGTCCGCGCTCGTTGATCTTGTTAGCCATGGTTGCGAAGAGGTTGGAACTGGCAGGAAACAGCGTGTTAAGGTCGGTTATCACGCCGTCCTGATAGATGAAGGCATGGGACCAGTTGAAGTTGGAGTCGAAGTTGCTTCCCACCACTTGGCCCCGGTCGTTGATGCCGCTGGCTTCACCGGCAAAATCTCCCGGCAGAAGGCCGAGGTTTGTGAGTACGCCGTTCTGCCAAAGCGCGCCATATTGGGTTGTGCCGTCAGGACTGCCGACTGTCCCAACAATTTGGCCCTGGTTGTTAATGCCGAAGGCGATAGCGCCAGTTCCGAAGTCAGGAAGCGGCGGGGAGACAGTGCCGTTTTCCCACGATACGGCGTGAATCGTCGCCTCGCCGCAGGTTTCCGTGTAGCCTACGGCTTGGCCTTGATCGTTGATCCAAAGTGCGTCCCCGTCTGGATCGCTACCCGTAGGAAGAGGTTGGGCTTTGCCTTTTTCCCACAACACCGGCAGCTGAATCCGATTATTAGTTGTGCCAGGCGGGCATGAGGAGTCCACGGTACCGTTTTCCGCAAATCCTGCGATTTGTCCACGGTTATTGATCGCGCTCGCCTGCCCGTTATTTCCGCCCACTGTCGGGAGAGCGCTCATGTGGCCGTTTTGCCAAAAAAACGGGAGACACGTAAGGTGTGTGCCGAAGCCGCAAATGTCTTCGCCGTTCGGGTCTGGGACAGCCGTTTCGGAATCACCTACTACCTGCCCGTGGTCGTTGATCTCGCCCCAGTTCATCCAACTGTTCAGTCCTCCGAGCGTGCCGAGGTCGGTCTTGAATCCGTCGACGTCTATCAGTGCGCGTCCGTTTAGAAGTGGCCCGAGGAGGCTATCCTGCTGCCCCGGTACCTTGTTCCCAGCCATGATCTCCGTCCAGCCTTGATTATTGACGGACATGGCACAAGCCCCATTGTCATTCCCCTCAGTGCCCAAATCGGTAACTCTGTAGCCCGCTTGAGCGACTGCATTGCTGAAGCAAGCCAGAACAATCGTCGTAACCCACGGTATCCAGAAATTCCGCAACCGTTTATGTGTGCTCATATCTCCTCTTTTCCTCCGGTAAAGTCGTGGTGCCGAGATGACTCGAGATTTACGTCAGGTACCACTCGGCGCTCAAACTGGCGGCATGCGCTCGCCCCTCCGGCGCCCGCCTGTCACTGGCTGACAACGTTGCAGGTGCGTTCGCGTAGTGCTGATTCGGAACAATGCAGGCCGAGGGCCGTCTTTGGAGGAAAATACGTGAGGTTCCAATGCTCAGGTGCGTGTTTCCGGGGACTAGAGAGTGACGAATTGACCAATTCTAGAAATAAAGTAAAACAAGCTCTCTGATCAATTCATACGGATATCAGTAGAGATCGCCGCCAATGCTCCGAGATTCGGGAGGCGGAGGTGGGAACCTGGGTCCGAAATCGGACAACCGGAAGAACATTGGCCTTCGAAAATTGCAGTCTTAACATGCGTATTGGTACTTATGTTAGCAGGCAGAAACACCCCGAGATGCAGCGGCGCTGCATCGCGCGATCGGGAGCGCACGTGAGGGCGCTTGTTGCGGGAGGCCATGTCGGAGATGCACCGCTCAGGATTTCGAAGCGCTGACCTGGACATTTTGGCCACAGCAGGAGTGACGAAGGGCGCGTTGTACTACCAGTTCGATAACAAAGAAGCCCTCGGGTAGGCGGTAGTGGACGAGATCATCGCGAGTCTTAGGCGCGAAAAGTGGGTGCGGCCGTTGCAGAACGCGAAGAATCCCATCGACACCTCGATCCGCATTGTTCAGTCCACATCTGAAGCCGGAAGGCCTCCAGCGCGGCTGTCCGCTGAATAACCTGTCCCAAGAGATGTCGCCCTCGATGCGGGATTCCGCAAGAGGACGGCAAACGTTTTTACGGACTGGCACAACGCAATCGCGGTGGCATGGCGGGGAGGACAAAAACGTGGGGTGGTGACCGGTGGAGATCATGTTGATGAGATTCACAAAACACGGGAGGAATGGAACGGAGCGGGAACTTTTGGCTTACTTCTGACATTAAAGAAGCATGAACGATGTGAAAAATGGCGCAGAAGGATTGAGCGGATTGAGCTGACGCACCGACTATGACTAGCGACGAAGCCTTGATGCTGGAATTCCAGGGCGGATCACGCGCAGCCTTCGAGGAGCTGTTTGCCCGCTAT
>WNFI01539884.1_pt1 | contig 15125 bp, 11 predicted proteins | sample 5400471 | NCBI WGS metagenome assembly WNFI01 (sample SAMN13153348, study PRJNA577476) | soil metagenome | isolation source: 100 cm saprolite on Douglas fir-dominated hillslope | place: USA:California | collected 2013-09-17
GCCATCCGCCCTCATGGTAAGAACAAGGCCGGGAATGCTATCGACGATCAGACGAAAATTGAGCTCGCTCGCTCGCAAACCTTCCTCAGCGCGCTTCCAATCTTCGATGTCAGTAGCAACACCATACCAGCGAACCACGCGACCACTATGATCCAGCAACGGCTGAGCATTAGTACGAAACCAGCGATAGATGTTATCGAACCGGCGCACACGTTGGTCTACTTCACACGGCTCGCCGGTTTCGACGGAGTGCAACCATGCCTTCTTCGTTCTTTCGACATCCTCGGGATGGAGTACGTTAGCCCATCCAAAACCCACCAAGTTCTCCTGGCGTTCGGCGGTGAAGTCCAGAATGCGCTGATTTAGATATTCGAGCTTCCCGTCCGGACTCGCATACCATGCGAACGCGGGAATGCTATCGACAATCAGGCGAAAACTCTCTTCGCCCGCGCGCAGGGCGTCCTTGGCATATTGTGACGCGTCGAAGTTCAAAGCATCATCCACCGCCAGTGCCACTTGGTTAGCAACGAGCGAGAGAAAGCCGACTTCCTCGTTGCTATAGGCATCGGCCTCTAAGCTTCCCACGGCGAGTCCCCCGAGGCGCCGATGTACTGTCGTCAAAGGCAGCGCGCATACGGAACGAACCCCGCGGTTCTTGAGCATCTCGACTACCGCTGGGAATCGAGTCTCCGCGTCTAAGCAGGTAATTACCAAGGGCTGTTGATTCTGGTACACCCACCAGCTGAAGGTTTCTTCCGGCGCGAATCTTGGAGCCTGGAGGGGATCACCCGGCTCGCCGTACGAGGTGGTACGCATCTCGTGTGCATTCTCGTCATAGATGCCGACGCCCATGACGTAGAAGCTCACCACCGCGCGCAACTCGCGTGCGAGAAGCTTGAAGAGTTCCTCCGAAGAGCGAATGGAGAGAAGGGTTTGCGACACGCGGAGGAGCGCTTCGTATCGCTTAGTTAGCGTAGAATCGTCTGCTTTTTGAGCCGTTCCGTTCATCGCCGTCCGCCCGAGAACAGCTCGTCAGGGAGAGGGCGCGGGCGTGTCTTGTCATCCGTAACTTGGTTCTGGATCGCGGCGAAATGATCGAGTGACGACAATTTCACACCTGAAGAGCACTGAGAGGGCTCAACGCGTTCAGCAGAATTTCACGGGCCGGCAACCAAGATACACCAGGGCAGGCGCCGAAGTCACCCCGCAGCAGAGAGCAATCCTAGCGCCATCCATATGCGGTGCTGGACCTCTGGCCTGCGCGCCAAACCTCCGTCTCACGATCGGTCGCCCCGCAATATTCGGCGCCGGGAACCGCGGCTCTAAACTCTGTTGGAGCAAATACATAGAATAAATTCGAATGCCCATCCGTTTTTGGCTCCTCAACTGCCATATTCTTTTACGTTCGGCTAATCGAAATAAGCCTCAAGCCTTGCGTAGCGGACAGTTGTATGAGGAACGAAAGATACAGAGCACTCGCTAGAAGGTTTGAGTCATTCGGGCTTCAGACGCCGCGGTTTCTCGCAAGCGGTCAAGGGCGAGCTGTGCTGAAGATTACGATAACGGATTCGCCCGATGAGCAGACGTGGTCTTTGCAAGGTCTGTTGGTCGGCCAGTGGGCGGCTGAGCTCCTGTCGACTTGGAGAGGTGCGCGCCAAGCAGGCGACACACGGAGCCGCATCGTTGATCTGACCGAGGTGAGCTCCATCGACCGAGATGGCGAAGCCGTTCTAGCAGAAATCATGGGTCAGGGCGCCGAGTTCATCGCCGGCGACGTGTACACAAGATATCTTCTACGGAATCTGCGTAGCAAGTTGAAGCGAAGCCGCATGAAGGGAAAAGAAGATAGCGGTGACAATCATTGAGGAAGTCGAGTGAGCGGGATCGGACGCTACGTCGGCTAGTGCAAGGCCGGGCACGCAGGCATCGCTCCCCCGAGGGCACTCCGCGATGCAGAAGGAGGTCAGAATGAAAATAGGGCAAAGCCCAGAGGCCGGCTTAGCATCTGCGCACCTCTTACTCAATAAGGGATCGAAGACGCAGTTGCAGACAAGCAAGGTCCAAACGACGCACGAAAGCGAACGCTTGAAGTTGGTCTTCCTGGACGCAATAACTCACGATTTCAAAACTCCTCTTACTTCGATCAAAGCATCGGTGACCGGTCTGCTTGACGACCTAGAAACTGGCCATGAACAACGGAAAGAGCTTCTGACCATCATCGACGAGGAGTGCGACCGAATCAACCAGCTAGTGACCGAGGCATCGGGAATAGCTCGCCTGGAATCCGGTGAGATGAAACTTGATCTAGCTTCATATTCGGTCGGGGAATTAATTTCAGCCGCGCTCGCGGATTGTAGAGAAGCTACCTCAAACAGAGAGATCCGGCTCGATGTGAGGAATCCAGACTCACGGCTTCTCGTGGACTTATCGTTGGCGAAGAGAGTATTAGTTCACCTTATCACCAACGCGCAACTTTACTCTTAATCTGATCGGCCCATCAGGATCACGACAAAGAAACACGACAAATTCCATATCATCAGTGTTGCGGACCAGGGGCCAGGGATCGAAGTAGAGGAAATCAACCATGTCTTCGAAAAATTCTATCGAGGGAAAAATCAGCGGCATCGCGTCCAAGGCACCGGCATGGGCCGCCGATAGCGAAAACGATTGTCGAGGCGCATGGGGGCATTCGTGTCGTCAGCTGTGTGGAGCAAGGTTCCGTCTTCACCTTCAGCTTGCCAGCTGAACGCTGATGAGATCTTCCTCTCAATTCGCTTGTCGCGAATCGTCGACATTGCAGGTTCAGGGACTTACTTCCTGCACAGGAGCCAGATCGCGAACGATTACTCGCAAAAGGAGAGACTCGATGAGACGCCGTGAGTTTATGAAACAAACTGCCATTTCAGTGCTCTGTGCTCACGCTGGATCTGAACCGCTGCAACCGAATGGATTCACCATGAGAAAACTATCGAATTCGTCTGGACAAATTAGCTCCAAAGGCCCCTTCTGGCCGGACGGGGCACGCATGGTCATCTCCATGTCCATGCAAATGGAAGGTGGGGCCCAGCCGGCAAGCGGCGCCGAAAGCCCGATGCCCAAGATTGATCCACAGTATCCCGACCTGCCTGCAAGCAAGTGGTATGACTATGGTTACAAGGAAGGCCTGCCAAGGTTGCTGGAAATGTTCGAGAGGCGCAAGGTCAAGGTGACCTCGCACATGGTCGGCGCGGCCGTTGATTTGCATCCGGCTCTCGCCAAGGAAATCGTCGAGCGCGGCCACGAAGCGTCCGGGCACGGGCAGACATGGTCCGCACAATATTCCATGACTCCCGACGAAGAGCGCGCTTCATACCAGCAGAGCATTGAGAGCATTCAGCGCGCAACAGGAACTCGGCCGGTTGGTTTCAATGCCTTCTGGTTGCGCGGCACTCCGCACACACTCGAGATACTGCAATCACTCGGTTTCATCTACAACATTGATGATGTCAGCCGCGATGAACCCTTCCTGGTGAACGTCAACCATAAGCCATTTGCGGTGGTGCCCTACACGCTGCACATGAACGATATCGTCGACTACGAGACGCGTTACTTCAGCACATCCATGTACGCCGGCGACCTGAAAGCCGAATTTGATGCGCTCTACGCTGAGGCCGAATACCGCCGCCGTATGATGTCGGTGAGCGCGCACGATCGCATCGCGGGAAGACCTTCACGCACAAAGACACACGAGGAATTCATCATTTATGCCCAATCTCACCCTGGTGTGGTCTTCATGCGCAAAGACGAGATCGCGCGCTTTGCGCTGAGCAGCCCTCAAACTATTCGCGAAGCGATCTAAGAGAGGAAAAGAGGAGTCATGATGAAGAGTGTCGCTTCGAATACGCCACTGTCGGCTACCGCTGGCGGCATTCCGGATCTAAAGATGCCGACCGATACGAAAATCGTGCCTATCTCCCGAACCATCGGCTCACTGCGGCTGGTGGATGACGAGCGGCCACCCACCGAAGAGACTCACTCAGATCCTGGCAGAGAAACCACTGCGCCGCCATCGAGCAATGTGTCTGAGGATCTCCGTTTAGACGAAGAGATTCGCAATGAGGCGGACTTCGAAGGAATCGTAGGGAGGAGCTCGACTCTCCGGCAGCTGCTACAACTGGTCAAAACCGTGGCCCCGAGTGATTCGACCGTGCTCCTGCTGGGCGAGACGGGGACAGGGAAGGAACTCATCGCACGTGCCATTCACAATCGCAGCCGTCGTGAGGAACGCAACTTTGTCAAACTCAACTGCGCCGCAATCCCCACAGGCCTTTTAGAAAGCGAACTGTTCGGACACGAACGAGGAGCCTTCACCGGCGCGATTGCGCAGAAAGTTGGCCGACTGGAGTTGGCGGACGGGGGTTCGCTGTTTCTGGATGAGATTGGTGATATTCCCTTAGAACTCCAACCGAAACTTCTACGTGTGTTGCAGGAGCGAGAATTCGAGCGTTTAGGCAGCACGCGGACGAAGAAAGTCGATGTCCGCGTTGTGGCTGCGACCCATCGCGACCTGGAAGCGATGATCGTGGATAAGCAGTTTCGAAGCGATCTTTACTACCGGTTGAACGTCTTCCCCATTACCATTCCACCCTTGCGCGAACGTCCGGGAGATATCCCACTGCTCGTGCAGTATTTCGTCCAGCAGGCCGCGCGGAAAATGAATAAAGCGATCGATACGATCTCCTGCGAAACAATGGGCGCCCTGACGCAATACCCGTGGCCCGGAAATATTCGCGAATTGGAGAATGTAATCGAACGTGCGGTGATTCTATCTCCCGGCCCAGTGTTACGGCTCCCGATCGGGGACCTCCATACTCGTATTGCTCCTGGGCACAATCATGAGCGAAGCCAAACTCTGGAAGAGGTCGAGCGGAAGCACATAGTGACAACGCTGAAAGAGACACGGTGGGTTCTCTCCGGCCCAAGGGGTGCAGCAACGCGTTTGGGATTGAACCGTGCAACTCTTTATTTCCGCATGAAGAAGCTCGGAATTGTCCGCCCTGGGACAGAACTCTGGAATCACGGAATCACGTCCAAAACAGAGCGAGTCGGCCAAGCGGGAATTCAATTAGGTGATAGGCCATGAGCCACAACTCGACACGACTTGATCCCACTCTTCGAAGCGGGAGTCCCAGGAATTTGAACGTGCGCTAAGAAGTAAGTCGTTGGCCAGGAGGAAGCAGTCCGTGCGCTCGTCGACTTGTTTCAGGTGTATTACGCGGAGATGAGAGCGACTGGAAGGCCCGTTGGCAACTATTTGTTCCTTGGGCCGACCGGTTCGGGCAAAACACGGATTGTGGAAGCAGCTTTGGAAATCCTGTTTGGCGATCCGCGTGCGGTCATCAAGGCGGATTGCGGCAAGCCTGCGGCAAAGCAAAGGACAATTAGTTGGGGAAGATTCCTGTGTCAACGGTCAGAATTGGAGCTTGAGAGCGAGCTGGATCGAACGCGGACCGCCAATCTGGTAGAGAGGGCTGAAACCGCCATTCGCGCCACCCGACCCCAGTCTGCTCGCTAGCGTTTGCGTCGAGTGGCCGAACAAGGGACTGGTTAGGTCGTTGTTGGGATTGCCGAAGTTTGGGTGGTTAAAGATATTGAAAAACTCAGTTCGGAAACGAACCCCTACCTTCTCGGTGACGCGAAATTGCCGTTGCAAAGCAAGATCGGCTTGCCAAGCTCCGAAACCCCGCAGCACATTGCGCCCGAAATCACCCTGCTGCCCGGTGGGCGCTGCAGTAAGAGCTGCTTTATTGAAAATCTTGCCGCCAGGATATTGTGACCCATAGAGCTCCAGAGGCACTCCTGGGTTTACATTCGGGCGGAACGTGAGGGTAGTATTCGCACCCACAACAATTGAACCAACGAGGTCATCGGGGGGAGCCGATCTGGCCAAAACGAAACTGTCCAGCGACCAACCGCCTAGTGAAGCATCCCGCGGTCTACGTTTGGACTGGCAATCGTGTCCGGCGTGTTGAGGTTGAAAGTCGCATCCGTCGACGCAATATCAATCGAGCGGGAGAAAGCGTACGATGCCAATGCTTGCAGCCCACGCGACAAACGCCGCTGGAACCTGAGTTGTAGAGCATGGTAATCCGATGTCGCCGAATTGTCGGTTAGTACGACAGTCTGAAAATTCGGATTCACGTTATATAATATGGTTGCTCGAAGCAAATCGCATCCAATCGCGCCGATGTACGTTAAAGACGAACCTTGGCTGTTTCCAATCGACGGCGGATCAGCTGCAGGATTAGCCACTAGCGTCGCACGATACGGGTTCGGGACAAGTTCGTCGATCATGCATTTGCTATACCTCGCCTTCCTCTTGATCTGGGGAGTCTCAGTGCCGGGTCGCAGCTATGCCCAATCTGCGTCTGCGGAAGTTAATGGAACCGTGACAGACCAGAGCAGCGCCCTGATTCCAGACGCACAGGTTGTTCTTCAGAACGTCGAAACGGGGATTCAGCGAAGCACAAGTACCGGATCAGCTGGCACCTTTTCAATCACGAATATAGTTCCCGGAAACTATTCTTTACGAGCCATAAAGGGTGGCTTTGCGACGGCAGAGAAGACCGGAATTGTGTTACAAGTCAATGAAACAACAACGCTCGATTTTAAGCTCATAGTCGGCTCCTCACAGCAAACGCTGACGGTCACCGCGAATCTGTCCACTGTGCAATCCACTACATCGGGACTTGGAACGGTCATTGCCACAAAGCCAGTGAATGATCTGCCCCTGAATGGCCGCAACTTTACCCAGTTGCTGGCATTGACGCCCGGGGTCAGCCCAATAAGTGTAGGCCAGAACGCGGGAGGAGGCAGTGGTTGGGGAGGGTTGGCTCTGGGAACGTTCACTTTCCCGTCTGTGAATGGACAGAGAAACAGAAGCAACATGTTCCTGCTGGATGGCGTCAACGACCTCGCGTTTCTTGGAAACTACAACTACTCTCCGATCATCGACGACATCCAGGAATTCAAGGTTCAGTCTCACAATGACCTCGCGGAATTTGGAGGCGTCGCCGGAGGAATCATCAATGTTGTCACGAAAGCTGGAACAAATAGTTTCCACGGCTCTGTGTGGGAGTTTTTGCAGAATGAAGTAATGGATGCTCGAAACTTCTTTCTGCCCACACGTAATCCACTTCGCCAGAACCAGTTTGGCGGAAGCGTCGGCGGTCCCTTCCTCATTCCGCGTGCATATAACGGGAGAAACAAGACATTTTTCTTCCTTGCCTATGAAGGATTCCGGCAAAGCCAAGCCGCTCAAACCATTGTCCGTGCGCCGACCGTGGCAGAGCTGAACGGAGATTTTACCTCCCTGCTCAGCCAGGGAATCCAGATCTACAATCCGTTCTCGACTAGACCCGATCCTGCGCAATCGGGTGCCTTCATTAGAGATCCGTTCCCTGGCGACATGATTCCACCCAAGCTTCTTTCCCCGGCAGCCGAACTTTATGCAAAAACTTTGCTGCCATCGGCTGGGTCTCCTGTTGCGGGAGGCAATCTTTATGATACGACCCCGAGTCGGGTTGCCCAGGACAGTTACACAGTGCGCATCGATCCAAGCTTCGGATCGCACGATACGTTGTTCGGCCGGGTCTCTTATTTCAACGAGGCTTCCAGCACTTCAGCTGGCTACCCGGGCGCGCTGAGCGAAATTTCAATTCACGGCTGGAATGCGGGTGTGCACGAATCCCACGACTTTGGGTCAAGCACTATTCTGGACATGCACCTTGGCCGTGATCTCGGAAACGACACAATCGCCGCCGTCTTTCCGAATGCGCCTGCCAATTTCCCAGCCGCTCTGATCGATGCCGGCTTTTCGCGAAGATTTATTTCTGACTTTACGTCTGTTTCTGGCTCCGTCATTCCGATTATCGGAATCAGCGGCTACGCCTCTACGAATGGATACAACGTTCAAAGCGAACAACTCGCGAATACCTATGAATTCGGCGGAGACCTTACGAAAACCTTGAAAAAGCATACGTTCAAGTTTGGATATACCTATTCAACGGAGAACTTTGTTGATCCGGTCTACGCCGCCGGAGAGAACTTTAACGCGTTTCAGACCTCGGACCTGGAGAACCCTGCAGGAACGAGCGGAAAAGGAACCGGCGATGCCTTGGCATCATTTCTCCTTGGTGTACCCGCCAGTTCTCTGCGGCGAGATGCTCTTGTAACGGAACATGCGGGATCGATTCAGGGCGTATATGTTCAAGACCAGTACAAAGTGACTCCGCGACTTTCCGTGAATGTGGGATTTCGCTATGACCTCTCGCTGTGGCCCGTCTACGGGTCTCTTTCGGACGGCACCCGATATGTCGGCGACTTGAATCTTTCGAACGGCACATACATCCTAAGTGCAGTCCCTCCCCCTTGTTCTGCCTCGATTGGGGAACCTTGCATTCCAAATGGTGTCCTTCCCCCAAATGTGTCCGTCACGACGAATCGCAGCGGCAACTTGCACCATACAGACTACGGAAACTGGCAAGCGCGCCTGGGCGTCGCTTACCGCGTGCGGGACACGACCTCTGTTCGTGCCGGCTACGGCAGGTTTTATGACGAGTGGAATGGGGTTGCGCAGAGCGCCCAAAACATCGGCGGCACTTGGCCGTCTGTGGGGGCGCTCAATATTAATTCGGAGAATGAGAACATCCCCACCGTAACAATTGGCGATCCTCTCAACCAGCAAGCGAGCGCGCTCATTTATCCGCCCGCCACTCCGTTCGGAAACCCAAGCTTTTATTACAACCCTAACCTGAAGACGCCGTATGCGGATGAGTGGAATTTTGAAGTTGATCAAGAGCTTGGAAAAAATACAACACTTGCGATTTCATACGTTGGTTCACATGGCGGCCACTTGGACTTGGGAGGCATAGAAAACACGGCAAAATATCCAGGTCCTGGCGATGAAGCCACGGTTGCAGCTCGCCGTCCTTTTCCCTATATCACGCCAACGAGTTACGACGACAGTACGGGCTACAGCAATTACAACGCCTTGCAGATTCTCTTGAATCGGAGATCCGGAAGGGGCCTAACGTACTTGATCTCCTACGCCTGGTCCAAATCGATTGACTTGGCCTGCTCAGGCGACTACGGCGTAGAGGGATGTGAGTTGCAGGATGCCTATAACCCACGCGCAGATAGAAGTGTCTCCGGATTCGATCTCACCCACATGTTCTCGGGAAGCTTCAACTACGAGCTTCCCTTCGGGAAGGGGAAGTCGTTCAATCCGCATAATAGAGCGCTCAGTTATCTCGCTGAGGGTTGGCAGTTGAACGGAATCGTGACTCTTCATTCCGGAACGCCATATGGCGTCATCTACCAAGGTGATTTGGCAAATACGGGGAATACGTTCGTGAGGGCGAATCTCGTCGGCAATCCTACTCCGGAACATCGTACCGCCGCGGAATGGATCAACACGAGCGTATTCGCCATTCCCTCACCATATACCTTTGGTGACTTAGGACGCAATTCATTGCGGTCGGACTGGTTCAGAAGTGTCGACTGTTCTCTTTTCAGGCGATTTCCAATCAGCGATCAAGTCCAGCTTGAGCTTCGGGCTGAAGCATTCAACGCCTTGAACAGCGTCGTTTTCGCGGCGCCAGGCAAAGTCATTAACGGTCCAAACTTCGGTGTCGTTACTTCCACGGCAAACACGCCGCGGCAGTTGCAAGTTGCGCTCAAACTGGCTTTCTGAAGGCGGAGCCAACCTGCGCAAAACGGAGTGCGGGAAGAAGACCGGCTGAAATGGTTTCACCGGGAAAGGATCTCGTTAATTGTTCGCTGAGTGGAAATACCTAGGTTGAGCGCAAGTCCGGTTCGCCTTAGTTTGTTATGGCTCCCTGCGGGCGGATCTTATGCATCGAGACCCCGGTCGGCCAAATTCAGGTTTAAGATATCAGTTTGACATAACTAGCCGGGGGGCAGCTCTGCCGCATACGAACCATCACGTTGCCTTGTTTTTCCCACCTAGCGGCCGACGCGTGTTCCCCTCGGTTCGGGAATGTTGGCTCCTCGCGCTTTCGCTCTCAATCTCTCTTTGCGTCATTCCCGGATCAGTGGCGAGTTCGGAAGCGGACCATCCGCTAATGACCCGCGACATTGTGCCTCAAGCGAGCGTGGCCCCTCGGGCAATCAAAATGCCCGTTATCGATGGGAATGACATCCATTTCAAACGTATCTCCCCTACACGAGGATTGTCGCAGACCAGAGTGGCCCAGATCATACAGGACGACCAGGGCTTTCTTTGGTTTGGCACGCAGCAGGGGTTAAACCGGTACGATGGTTATGAATTTAAGGTGTTCAGGCACGAGCCTGGAGACGCTGACAGCTTGAGTGGAGTCTACATTTACTCGCTGTTTAAAGACCGTTCCGGCTCGATTTGGGTCGGAACCGATCAGTTTCTGGATAAATTTGACCGGTCCACCGAAACGTTTACCCATTATCACGTTGATACAGAAAATGCCATCGTTATTCACATCAGCCAAGACAGCTCCGGAATGTTGTGGCTGGCGACTGAGAAAGGCCTCTATCGATTAGAGTCCGCTACCGGGAAGTTTACGCAGTTCACTCATGATCCAAACGATCCTCTAAGTCTGAGCAGCAACGATGTCAAATCAACTGGCGAAGACAGATCGGGCAAGTTCTGGGTCGCAAACAGTGAGGGCCTGGATGCATTTGATCGCGAGACCGGCAAAGTCACCCTGCACATCCCACTGCGTGTAGTGGTGCGCGAGTTTTCATTTCATGAAGACCGCTGGGGAGTCTTCTGGATAATTTACGGCTCGGGCGGCGGTTTGGCCGTCTATAATCGGAAGACTAAACGATTAACTTGCTATTCATTCTACGAGCGGGAAGCTCCCAGCACATCCTTGACAGGAGTTTATGCCATCCTCGAAGACCACGATGGAACCGTCTGGTTGGGCACAATGGGTGCTGGCCTGCTCAAATTTGATCGGGCCCATCGTAGATTTGTCCGTTACCGGAGTTCCGCAGGAGATCCCGAGAGCCTGGCGGAGAATCGTGTCATCGGGCTGTTTGAGGATCGCGAAGGAACCATATGGGCCGGGCTTCATGCGGCGGTCCCCAATTTTTTCGCCAGAAGCTCGTCTCCGTTTGAAAAGCTCCAGCTCAGTTCGGATAACCCCACTAACTTGGGCGAGACGCTGGTTAACACAATTTATCAGGATCGCCGGGGCGCTCTCTGGATGGGCGCTGGCGGAGCGCTCAATCGCCTCGATCGCAAGACCGGACAGCTCACAGTTTATCACCCTGCTGGATCGGGGATCAGTACCGAAGTCCTTACGATTCTGGAGGATCATTCGGGCATGATGTGGGTGGGGACTCTCGGTAATGGTCTGGCTCGCTTCGACCGCAGGACTGGCCGTTTCAAGATTTACCGTCACGATTCGACCAATCCCTCCAGCATTAGCAGTGATATTGTTACTCGGCTATTCATCGATCACACCGGTACGCTGTGGGCGACAACCTGGGATGGCCTCAATCGTTTCGATCCAGCGACTGGACGCTTCATGGTGTACAAGCGCGACGCACAAACCAATACCGAGTCTTACGACGAGATCGCTGAAGGCCAGCAGGGAGCACTTTGGCTTGGCAGCACCTCAGGTCTGACCCGCTTCGATCCACGGACGGCACAGTTCACACTCTTTAAGCACAACCCGCAGGACCCCGGAACTATAGGCGACGACACGTCAAACTCGACCTACTTAAACTCGATCTACGTTGATCGCTCCGGGACTGTATGGCTTGGCACGCAAAACGGACTGGACAGACTTGATACCAAAACGGGCACCTTTGGCGCCTACTACGAACGGGATGGCCTGTCTGGCAATGCGGTGAGTTGCATCCTCGAAGATGAGCGAGGCGATCTCTGGATGAGCACCAACAAGGGGCTATCAAGATTCGATCCCCAGCGAAAGACCTTCAAGAACTACTCCGCTGCAGACGGTCTTCCGGGAGACGACTTGACTGGATGGGGCGCCTGCTTCCAAAGCCCCAGCGGTGAAATGTTTTTCGGAGGGTTTGCGGGAGCGACCGCGTTCCATCCAGACGAAGTTTTGGGCAGCACATACATTCCTCCGGTTGTTCTCACCGATTTCCAGCTGTCCGGCGCTGCGGTGGATGTTGGACCTGGATCGTCTCTTAAAAGATCCATCACCTCCGCCGAAGATATCATTCTGTCTCATAAGCAAAATATATTTTCGGTTGAGTTCTCGGCACTCAGTTTCTATAGTCCAGCGACAAACCGCTACCGCTACAGACTTGAGGGATTGGATTCAGGATGGCATGAAGTCGGCAGCGAACACCGCCTTGTGAACTACACCACTCTTCCTGCGGGTGTATATGAGTTCCGGGTACAGGGCGCGACCGGCCGGGGTCCCTGGAGCGAGCCCGGCGCCACCCTCCGGATCGAGATACTCCCGCCTTGGTGGAGCACGTGGTGGTTCAGGACCATATATGTTGCCTTGTTCCTGTTCTTGCTGTTAGCTCTGTACTTCTATCGTCTGCGTCAGATTGCACGCCAGTTCGACATGCGCCTAGAAGAGCGCGTCGGTGAGCGCACGCGCATCGCTCGGGCCTTGCACGACACGCTGCTACAGAGCTTTCAGGGATTGATGCTTCGCTTTCAGACCGTAGGCGAGCTGCTTCCGACACGACCTGTCGACGCAAAGGAAGCCCTTGAAGGTGCCCTGGATAGGGCCGATCAGGCGCTCATCGAGGGCCGCGATGCCATAAAGGACATGCGCGCCTCCACGTTGGTAAGTCTCGACTTGGCGCAATCGATGAATGCACTGATGACTGATCTGAACGAAGAGCTTGCTACAGGCAGCAAGGATTCGGTGACGTTTCGTGTGCTTGTAGAAGGGACACCACAGACCGTGCGTCCCATCGTACGCGACGAAATCTACCGTATTGCGCGTGAGTCGTTGCGAAATGCTTTTCACCACGCACAGGCCCGCCACATAGAAACGGAAATTACGTACGGCGAACCTCTACTTCGATTGCGCTTCCGGGACGATGGAAAGGGCATTGACCCACACGTGCTTGAACACGGTGGACGTGCCGGACACTGGGGCTTGCTAGGGATCCGTGAACGTGCCAAGCAGGTCGGTGCGCAATTAGATGTCTGGAGTAAACTCGGAGCGGGCACGGAGGTAGAGTTGAAGATTCCCGGATCCATTGCATATGACGGCATTCCTGCTCGCGCGGGTTTCTGGCTATTTCGTAAGAAGGCGGAAAGAAATCATGAGGGTCGATCCTAGGATGATCCGAATTCTCTCAGTCGACGACCATCCGTTGCTCCGCGAAGGCATCGCAGCACTGGTCGCCAGTCAATCTGACATGAAGTTGGTCGCTGAGGCGTCCACTGGGCGAGAGGCTCTCGAGCAATTCCGAAAGCACCGGCCGGACCTAACATTGATGGACTTGGAGATGCCCGACATGAACGGTATTGAGGCGACGATCGCTATTTGCGCGGAACTCCCGGAAGCACGAATCATCGTCCTGACGACCTACAAAGGGGACGTCCAGATTCTGCGCGCTCTCAAAGCCGGTGCTCGCGCTTATTTATTGAAGAGCCTCTTGCGAAAGGAGCTTCTGGAGACGATTCGGGCTGTCCATGCCGGGCAGAAGCGCATTCCCCCTGAGGTCGCTTCCCAGCTCGCTGACCACGCGATTGATGGCACCCTGACGGCACGAGAAATCGATGTCGTCCGGTTGATTGGCGCCGGAAATGCAAACAAGCTTATCGCCGATCAACTTTCGATTACCGAGGAGACAGTCAAGGGCCACGTCAAGAACATACTCTCCAAACTTGGCGCAAACGACCGCACCCATGCCGTCACAATCGCGCTGAAGCGGGGAATCATCGAATTGTAAACCCCTCGAAAGAGTAGTAGCCCAACCCCCATTTTTGGAGTGTTGAATCGTGTCAGGTGCGCTTATTTTTGTATGCTGATGCACGGAGGCTTTCTGCAACACTTATTTTCCACGTTCCCCAACGGATGGCCTGGGCGAGGGCTTTTCCTCCTACGTATAGTTGCCGGAACTGTCTTGATTCACGACGGCATCGCCGGACTGATGGGAGCGCCTCAGCGCGAATCAGTTACGCCGCAAGTCATTGCTTCCAGCGCAGGAATCTTTTTACTCGCCGGTTTGTGGACGCCCATCACCGGAACACTCTTGACGGTCTCTGAACTGTGGATCGCCCTCTCGGGTACCGACCATTTGCGTAGCACCATCCTGCTGGCAGCCATCGGAACCGCCCTCGCAATGCTAGGGCCTGGCTTCAGGTCAGTCGATGCTCTCCTTTTTGGCAGGAGGCGTCTCGATATTGGAGAGCGCTAGAGGTGTCTCCGACCCCCTCTAAAGTTGTATCACCACGCATCTCCTCCGGGCGGGCGGATAGGCACCTCATCTAGGGTTGTTCGCGGACGGGGACCGCTTCAGAATGCGCCCGTAAGGCAAAGAAACTTTTTAAGATGGTTCGCGCGTCGCGAATGCTGATGGAGGTTTCAAAATGACTCCTTGGGAAACCGCAATTGATTCGAACGATCAAGACGACGGCAGGTTCTACGACGCCGAAAGCTATTGCGGGTTTCCGCTCAAGGCGGCCCCCGCAAACTTGCGCTCCAGGCCACCAACCACCGAAGTTGTGTCTTGGCACAATCGCGCCGGCGAATCTGAGGACGCGAACATTTCATGCGAAGGGATTGTCGGCTGCAGGACGTCGTTGAGGGAAGTATTCGACCTCGTTCGAACGGTTGCACCGGCGGGCTCGACGGTCCTCATCCAGGGCGAGACGGGTACCGGCAAAGAGATGATCGCTCGCGCCATTCACAACCTGAGCCCCCGCAAGGGCCAGGCGTTTGTAAAGGTGAATTGCGCAGCCATCCCTCTAGGGCTGCTTGAAAGCGAATTGTTTGGCAATGAGAGGGGTGCGTTCACCGGCGCCATCGCCCAGAAGGTTGGAAGATTTGAACTGGCGCAAAAAGGCACGCTGTTTCTAGATGAAGTCGGCGATATACCTCTCGAATTGCAACCCAAGCTTTTGAGAGTCCTGCAGGAGC
>WNFI01406881.1_pt1 | contig 15124 bp, 10 predicted proteins | sample 5400471 | NCBI WGS metagenome assembly WNFI01 (sample SAMN13153348, study PRJNA577476) | soil metagenome | isolation source: 100 cm saprolite on Douglas fir-dominated hillslope | place: USA:California | collected 2013-09-17
GAATTTTGTAATTTGATTTTTTGAGAGGAAAAATTGCTCCACCTCGAAGATACGATGCATTTTTAATGCATCGTCTGAGATAAATCGAGGATTCAATTCTCCCTCGTAAAACTGCCCTTTTAAAGAATTCGGGACCTGACGTCTTTTGACTCTCCCTTCCGAACTATTAAAATATTAACGGCTCTCTATCTTTGTCCCCGGAAGCGCGAGAAGCGGTTCTACCGTTAAACCCAAGGTTGAACCTGATGGGACGTGGAATTCCGGAATTTTGTTCGTTGAAAGGCGAATCATCGCCCGCTCCGTTATTATACCAGCTACCTTTCCGTCTTCTGTCACTATAGGACCACCACTTGCACCACGATGCATTCCATTATCTACGTAAAACATAAACCCTTTTACCGTCACTCCTCCCGACTCAGATCCAAAAGAATAACCGCTGAGGTTTCCAACAATACCAGACTTTATCATCAAACTACCCAGCTCGACCTCGTAACCAGACTTCATAGCAGAATTGAATTCCGAAAAGCCTTTCAACGAAGTGCGCAGGCGACGATCGAAAGAAAAAGGAAATTCTGTTTCCTCCGAATACCCCGCCATAAATACGGCGTCTCCGATTTCGGGAGGAGTAGTCGTTAAAAACATAAAGGGCAGTTTTAAATGCCACGGAGCTCTTGGCATGAGCCCGACCAGATCTATGATCACTTCGTTTCCAAAAAAATCATTTTTAATACGGATGATAGGGGTTGCCTGAATATATTCCCGTGGAGGATGGCCTTTTACTTTCACATAAAACTTTAAAGTCGGATCGGCCAGCTCCTGCTGCGTATAAGGTTTCCCTTTGTGAATTACATGTCCAGCCGTCATGACAGACCCATCATCAGCAAAGATTATTCCCGAACCTTTGCTCAAGATTTCTTCGCCGTGCACTACTATGATCAACACGGTGGATACGCTAATGTGTTTAGCTAACTCTCGGCGATCTACCGGCATAATATTTTAGTTCCTTCATCAATTCATTGGGCCGAGGCGTATTTCGCGTTTGTGACAGAGAGCCAATCCAATGGGTCCACACTTTAAACATCTACGAAAATGTCAAAGGCGTGGACCGAGACCTGACCATGCTCTTCAGCCATGATGTAAAACCACGCCCTACACGCTCTGCACCATCTGGATGACTACCGTGGTGAGCCGTTCCTTGAACGCGCTGTAGCTGGGCATTTCGATACGGTGTGCATCGACTTTGCTATCTCTCACCAACGCAGCGAAAGAATATCCAACGGCACCTGCGGCTTCGATGGCCTCGTTTAACAGCTTTTTGCCGCAATGTGGACTCTTATCGCTGGCGGACACCGTCGTCTCCAGCGCTGCGCAGTTCTGGTAGGGTACCGTCTTCATACCGCAGAGCAGCCACGCTTCACTGGTTGGGTTGGCCACCATAGGCACACCGCGCTCGCAGTTCGCACGAGTAAAACCCGCTTCCATCGAATGCCATTTATCACGCCATAGACCTCTCTTGGTGGAGCGTCTTCCATCAGCATCGTGAAACAACACAGCAGCGACTGGGGTTCTCTCATCTACGGCGCGCTGGTTGGCTAAACGACCGAGGAGTTCGGCCTCGCGAAAGAAATACACGTCATCCGTCTTCCTCTTCGCCTTTTTGCCGAGAAAAAGACCGCTCTGCGGTAGTGTGCGTGGCGGCGGCGTTGCTTCAAGCACAGCGTGGCCAACGAACTCAATCGCCTCTTCGGATAATTCGAACCCGGCGACTCGTTCCGCAATTTGCTTTACGAGCACCGCCATTGGCCCTGCCTCAAAATCGGTTCCACAGCATTGATTTTCTCCGTTGCAGCAATGCCCCATATCGCTCGGGCCTTCGCCCGCCAGCAGGAAGATCATTTTCCTCCCTCCGCTCCAGTAGCTTGAGCTGGAGTGGAGGCTTCGCTTGCCAGCCGCTCGGCTAAGGCGTTGAGGTCGGTGTCCACGAAGACCTCGCCCGGCCCGAGGATCTTGAGCTTAAAATCCGTCTCCGGCTGCTCGAAGAACATGCAGGATCGAGTCTGGCCGCTACGTGTTTTGTAAAGCATGACGACCGACTGCCGTGCCACGCCGTCTTCTAAGAAATTGAGGATTACCGGGCTATGCGTGGTCACGACGACCTGCTTGCCCTCAGTTCCAAGCGCAACAAGGAAATCCATCAGTTTTTCGACCAGAGCCGGGTTTATGCCGTTCTCGATTTCATCGAAGAGTAGGAAGTTGTGCTTGGTTGTGTGACTTTGCGCCAAAATGGCAATCAGGCGGAGTAGGCCGTCGTTCAGGTGAGTTGCATCGGTGCCCAGATTGCCGTCATAGTTTTCCCAGACCCGAAGGTTTTTCCATCCGAAGCGCATCGTGTTGACGTTCAGCTTCTGAAATTGGGGGTAGAAGCCTTGTAACTGAGTAATCAGGGTAGCCTTTTGCTCGGGGGGGAGCGTCGCTATGTAGCTCGACAGCTTTTCGCCGCCAGTCCCGATGTCGTCGCCGCCCTTGGCGCGCCGGTGCATCGCCTGCGGGGAGAGCAATTCCAGCGAGCGCAAGGCGAGTAGTTCGTTTTTTATCTCGGTCAACACCGGATGCATATCCGGGAGCTTGAGTACCGAAAGAACGGAGCCTTTGTATTCGAAATTTATCTTCTCAGCGCTTTTGACGGAGGCATCCTGCCCGACACCCGCGACAGCGTAATGACCATCTTGCACCTTGAGCAGGTGTTTACCGTCTTTCATCACCCATTCCTGTGTGCAGCGCAGCATCTTGGTATTAAATTTGGCCGACCACTCCGCTTCGCCCCCGTCTTCGCATTTGAATTTTACGGTGAAGGTGATGCCCCACGCCTTTTTTGGGCCAAGATGGGAAACCAATTGAGCGCTTTTCCATCCGCGCGCGTCGAGCCAGTCTTGCACCCCGCTGCGAGCCACCTGCGCCACGAAGTCGAAGGCCTGCAGTAGCGTGGATTTGCCCGCTCCATTTAGGCCGATGAGGCAGGTGAACGGCGACAGTTCATGCCCCTTGGGCGGCAGATCGAAATCCACCAAGGACTTGAAGTTTTCGATGTGAAGGTGGGTGATCATTAAATTGGGTGCTCATACTCATCTTATTCATTCTGAGTTCAAGCATACACGAATTCGAAGGGTGCAGGGATAAGAGGTCGAGGCAAAGCATTCAGGCCGCTATATGTTGATTTAGGACCATAGGACTGGAAAACCTAAAAAGGGTCGGGTCCAGAATTTTGTAATTCGATTTTTTGAGAGATAAAATTGCGGCGTATCGAAAACACGATGCTTTTCTGACGCATCACCTGAGATCAACCGAGGATTCAATTCTCACTCGCAAAACTGCCCTTTTAAAGAATTCGGGACCTGACGTCTTTTGACTCTCCCCTATCGTGCTGTAACAAAACGGGAGGCATCGAAGGGGTCGTGCCTCATTTCTCATTTCGTTAGAGCAAAGCTATTTTGTGGGAAAAGGCAGAAAATGGTCAGAGCGCTAAAACGTAATTCACAAACTCGGTTAAGCCTATTTTCATTCGTGACGTGAAGCGATTTCATCGACACAGGGTCACCGCCCCACAACACCTCGACTGCAATCACTTCACACGATTTTTGAATCGAAAAAAAGATGCTCTACCCGAACTCATCTCTCCTATGGAAAACACCCTTACTGTGTTTCAGAAATTACATATTAGCGGTCTGATACTTTTTTGCCCTCAGAAATGTTGAGCGCGGACTCTAGGCTTCCCCTCGTACGAGCGAAAATCTGGTATCACTCTTTTTTGCTACCCATATCTTCGGCTTTCTCGGTCCGAGTTTATTGAAAATCACCTTGAAATATTCAGGGCTGTAGTCACAACGAAGCCCAAGAATTATACCGACAAGATCCTTCGAAGGAAGCGGTATGAAGTAGTCTCCTCCAATGGGATCACATGTGTTAAGCTTCACAATGATTCGAGTTTCCTGTTCATAGCGCCACGTCGGAGATTTTACTGTGAATGAGCTCGCCATGGCTTTGATTAGTTCCATTTGATTCATGTTGCCATGTACAGCCGCTGCGGGAACAGGCGGGCGCTTATTAGAGTACTTTACATTGAACAACATTTGGCTGCTCTCTTGCTTTATAATAAGAGCGATACCTCTATGTGCGTCGGCATAGTGACTCCAAAGTACTGGATCTTTCCAAGTGCGAGTAAAGCAAAGCAAACCGACCTTGTCGGAACGATCAGCTAAAATTTTTTTATTGATAGCCTCTGCTAATATTTTTTCCCGATCACTCGCGTCGTTCCCTACAAAATGAGGAGAACAATCGAAAGGATCGTTCAAATCGACAATGCGACCGACACGCAGGCGCATGGATTCAATTGTAGAAATGGCGCTGCGCGCCGACATAAACCGATACAGTATTGGCATTTTAGTTATTAAATGGCGACCGCGGGGCAAACTGGAGCGGGTCAACCCTAATGTCTGTGGTGGAGATGTGAAGCCTCGGACAAGAAATCTCTGAGCTCAGAGCAGGGCGCGCTAATCGTTTTTCTTTTCTCCACCAAATTACAGACATTAGAGGCTCAAAAAAGGGTCAGAGCGCTAAAACGTAATTTCTGAAACATCTTAAGCGTATTTTCCATAGGAGAAATGAGCTCAAATAGAGCATCGTTTTTTCGATCCTCGGATTATGATAAATTTCGCAGACGTACTTGAACCACAGAGGCACAGAGAGCACAGAGCCAACTCGTTATGAATTAAACTACGGGACACCTAACCTTGGACAATCCAGTTCCATTTCTCACAAGCCTCCCACAGGCAGCCGAGAAACGCCTTTTTGCTTCCCTCTTCGGCGAAGATAGGCTCGCGGTAGTTTCCCCGGTTGATTATATGATAATTTTCATCTGAATATTCTAAACGCAGTTTGCGCGGCGTCCCTTAGGATAGCAGTAATTTCTCCGCACTTATCCACGAAGACCACAGACATTAGGGTTTGACCGGCTCCAACTGACCCTTGCGACCACAGAATGAGAGTAATCCCGGCTCTTTTAGTGACTCCGTTTTTATGAGACGACTCGCTTTCGTCGCTGGACTTACTCATACATCGAAGGCCGAAACACGCGCCGCCTTGCTTGAGAAAGCCAGAACCGAGCGCGTGTGCGCCACCTACTATGTGCGGCTATCCGGAGAAATGGTGACTCCGGAAAATCCGCTTTCGACTGAAGAGAAATCGCGCGTGAGACAATTAGGCCTGGCTGCTCTTTCGGCGGGAGCGCTGGCGCTCGCAGCCGGTTGCGTTTCCGATTCCGCGCACAAACAACTCAAGACGACTCCGCCTGCTCAAGAGCAAATCACAAAAGCGCAGGAAAAGAACGACGACGCGGTTGTTTTGATGCCATTCGGAATTATGCTGGCCGAGAGGCACCCCGACCTTACGATGCATAGCCCGCATCATGATTGAAGGGTTGAAGGAGCTGGCGGACAGCGTTAAACGCTTCACATCCTAAAGCCCAGCCACAGCACAATTTCATAAATCGCAGTTCCTTTTGCGCGAGTTCCGACTCCGTGAGCCATTCTAAATATTTTTCATAAGCGTCCCACTCGTGCGGAGTATCCTCTAATCCTTCCGCGCTGCTTAAGCAGGCGTCAAAACGCAGGTGACTGGGGCGTTGGAACGGATGGCGCAGGTGCGCGTAGCTGCCGTAGTAATAGCGTGAAAACTCGCTTCCCTTTTTCAGTCCGGCACGAACCTGATTGGAAGTGAACATAGTGCGCCAGCAAATTTGAGAGTGGTGCTGCGGCTAGAGTGCGCGTTACGAGCGTTTGCGTGGGTTGGATTCTATTTATCCAAAAAAATAGCTTATTTGTAATAGGCAATGCGGTCGCTAACCCGTAGGCTCTTCGTGTAGGTCATCCTACAATCTCTCCAACGCTCTCTTTTCAATCGCTGGAATTCCAAAAATGAATGCTCTCGATCCTCTCCTCAGTTATGCATGGCTGCTGTTCCTGCTAATCCCTATTTTCTGCTACAAGCTGATCCTGCGGGTTTTCGGGGTAGTCATCATACCCAACAACCAGGCGGGCATTGTGAACAAGAAATTTGTTCTGACCGGAAACAATAAAACACTGCCAGACGGCGCGATCGTCGCCCTGAATGGCGAAGCAGGTATTCAGGTGGACACCCTGGCGCCCGGTCTGCATTTTTGGTACTGGCCGTGGCAATATGTCATCAGGCTGCAGCCCTTCATCTCCATCGCAACCAACAAGCTTGGGGTGGTCGAGGCCCAGGATGGACATGCGCTCGCGAACGGCGCCGTGCTGGGCAGGCAAGTGGAATGCGATTCGTTCCAGAACGCCCGATTGTTTATTAAAAACGGCGGGCAACGGGGGCCTCAGATCACGATAATTCCACCGGGTACTTATCGTATCAATACGGCTCTGTTCTCCCTCCAGTTCGTCGATGTCCTCGAAATCGAGGACAACCGCATTGGCATCGTCACCACTAAGGAGGGCGCGCCTCTCCATACGGGCGAGATCGCAGGACGGGAGGTTGCGGGTCACAACTTGTTTCAAGACGGACAATCCTTTCTCAACAATGGCGGGACCAAGGGGCTACAGGCACAGGTGTTGCTCGCCGGCCGTTATTTTATCAACCCCTGTTTCGCCACCGTTGAAACGATGCAGATCACGGAGGTCCCCATTGCGCACGCGGGGGTGGTAATCGCGTTTGTCGGCGAGGCCGGCAAGGACGTGACTGGCGATACCTTCAAGCACGGCAATCTGGTCAGCAAGGGGCAACGGGGTGTTTGGGTCGAGCCGCTCGATCCGGGTCGCTACCCGATCAATCCACGCACGCATCGCGTCGAGAACGTTCCCACCGCGAACGTGGTGCTCAATTGGGCCACAGGTAAGACGGAGGCACATAAGCGCGATGCGAACTTGTCGACCATCACGGTTCGTTCCGCGGACGGCTTTAAATTCAACCTAGACGTGAGCCAGATTATCCACGTGCCGCGCAATGACGCACCCAAGGTGATCGCCCGCTTCGGTACCATGATCAACCTGGTCACGCAGGTTCTCGAGCCGACCATCGGCAATTACTTCCGTAACACCGCCCAGAGCTCGGACGTGATCAATTTCCTCGCGCAACGCGCCGAGCGCCAAAGCGACGCGAAGAAACGGATTTCCGAAGCGTTGACGGAGTACAACGTGGTCGCGGTTGACACGCTCATCGGGGACATTGATCCACCGGAAGAACTCATGAAAACGCTCACCGATCGAAAGATTGCCGAGCAGCAAAGGGTCACGTTTGAAACGCAACGCCACGCGGAAGGAGTTCGCAAAGAACTCCAGCAGGCGAAGGCACTCGCCGATACCCAGATAAAGGTTGTCGATGCGGAACGTACTGTCCAAATCGCAGAGTTCACGGCGCAAGCTAGCGTAAAGAACGCTGAGGGTTTGGCGAAATCCCGCACGACCCTCGCCGAGGCCGACGCGATGGTCCTCAAAACGGTGGGTGATGCCGAGGGCGGCAAAATTCGCGCGGTTGGTGGCGCCGAAGCCGAAGTCATTAAACTCAAGATCGCCTCGATGGACTCCGACAAATACGCCGGCATCGAAATCGCAAAGGCACTCGCTGCCAGCGGACAGCGCCTGGTGCCCGACATTGTGGCCGGTGGAGGTGGAGGCGCGGGGGGAACCCTCGTGGATGTCCTGCTCGCCAACGTGGTGAAAGAGCAGCTCGGCAAGACGAAGGACCCGAAGCCTACTGCACACACGTCCTAAAAACCGCTGGAAGAATTAATCAAATTCAAAAGCCGCGTGCGAACGTGCTGGGCTAGATGCGCCATATCTCCGGGAACCCCGCGATGTCGGCACCGTTGACCTCAGGCTTAGCAACGACAACGTGCTCTCATGGACTTAACGGAAGAAGAACACACTTTTCTGAGCGATCTCGTGAAATCGGCCCGACAGCGGCGTCACCACGTGAACTGGAAAGACCGCGACGGTACGGAACGCCAAACGGCGCTGACTCAGGATGAGAACATCCGCCTCTCCGCGATCGCCCAGCAGCTCGCGATTTCCAAAGCCGAGGTCCTGCGCCAGGCCGCTCATATTCCGGTTAAGAAGTAATTTGGCAGGTGTCCAGGAGTAGGATTTTTTAGCCACGAAAGATCACATAGAGCACAGGGAATTTCCTTTGGGTTCTTTTGTGGCTAACCGACGGGATTTTTAACAGGAGATAAGGGAGGAAAGGGAGACGAAAAAGGGGCTTGGTCTGATCGATGATCCAATGTCGTTTGCCCGGTAAGTTTATCTCTGTTTCCTCCCTTAACTTCTGTTCAATCCCGGCTTTGTTGGGATGTGATTCGCCTTAAGTCAGATGGCGTCGCGGGGACGCGTCGGCCCACCAGGTTCTTCAGTTTGTGCGCTTCTTCGTGCCTTTTCTGTGTCTTTCGTAGTTTCGCCAAGCGAAACGAAGTAGGATGTGGCTAATCCCTGGGGGCCTTCTCAGCTGACTTTGCGAATTTTTTCCGATTTCGTGTCACGAAGTTCGCGGTGCCGACCACTTCATAGGTGGATATGACTACTCTCTCGCAAAATGCTCCCCAGCTCGAAGCCGAAAGCTTGGTGCACCGTCATCTTTCAGGCGATCCTTCCGCCTTTCGTCAGATTGTAGAACAGAATCAGAAAGCCGTTTGTGCTGTTACATTCAGCGGTTGCGGCGATGTCGCGCGCAGCGAGGACCTTGCTCAGGAAGTTTTCGTCACGGCGTGGCACAAGCTGCCTGAGCTCCGTGAGCCGGCCAGATTGAGAGCGTGGCTTTGTGGCATCGCGCGCAACCTGGTATATAACACGATTCGTCGCGACGGCCGGATTCCTACAGCTCGCGCCGATGCGCTATCGCCGGAAACTCCCGCGGAAGGCGAAGGCCCGCGCGAGCGCGCGATCAGCGCGGAAGAATCCGCGTTGCTGTGGTCGGCACTCGAGCGACTGCCCGACAATTATCGTGAGCCGCTCGTCTTGTTTTATCGCGATCAGCAATCGACGCACGCGGTGGCGGAAGCGCTGGACCTCACGGAAGAAACCGTGCGGCAGCGACTCGCTCGCGGACGTGCCTTGTTGAGCGAACAGATCGCCGCGATCGTGACCGAGAAACTCAGCCGAAGCGGACCGGGCCCGGCGTTCACACGCGCGGTGCTCGCCGCGGTGCCAACGGGAGCTGCCGCGGCAAAAGGAGGCATGGCGATGAAGCTTTCGGCCACTGCGGGTGGTATTGCGGCTGCAAAAGGAGGAATAGCAATAAAAGCGCTGTCGGTCTTCGGCCTCTTGCCGATGTTCCTCAGCGGTCTTTTAGAATTCCTGCATTTCCGCACCGAATACGAGGACGCACGACTACCCGATGTTCGACGGCAAATTGCACGTCACTATTTTGAGCTCTGCATATCAACGGCTCTCCTGATGCTCGTCATGGCCGGCGGTACGGGGAGATTTTATATAGACCGGCTATTTTCTGGAGTCCCATCCGCTGTCAGCCAAATCTTGGGAGCCGCTATACCCGCGCTGGTCTGGGGATTTTGGGAACGCCATCGCCAACGGCGCAATGCCGCGTTTTTGGCCGAACGCCAGGAGGAGATTGTTTTCGAATATCGAAGTCGCGCGAGATTTCTTGGGTTACCTCTCGTTCACGTACGCGCTGGCGGGCCGAAAGGAAAGCGACAGCAGGTCGTCAGAGGATGGATTGCGATTAGCGACCAAATATCGATCGGTGGGCTTTTTGCCGGAGGTGGATCTATCTCGATCGCACCAATAAGCTTCGGAGGTCTCTCTGTCGGTGTGATCAGCGTGGGTTTTCTTTGCGCAGGTGGGTGGGCGGCGGGTTGTTTCGCAATAGGGATTATGGCGGCAGGAATTGGTGCCGTCGGTTGGGTAGCAGCGGAAGGCGTCAGAGCCGTTGCGGGCGACTACGCATCAGGCAGTCTCTTCGCACGCGCGCGGCATGTTGTGGATTTAGGATCTGAACTCTCGCACAAGAGTGATCCTGCTGTAGCCACTTTTTTGCACGACCATTTGTTTTTCCGCGGAGTTGAATTTGCCTGGTACAACCTATCGTGGGCTCTCTGGTTTATCTGGCTGCCGCCACTCGTGCTCGCGCTCTGGCATGTGCAGCGCACCCGTCACGGGCGCGATTCAAAATAGAAGAAGGAAGATTCGAGATCCGAATTTCCGAACCAAGGTCTTTCTGAATATTCGTGTGGATTCGTGCAATTCGTGGATGTTCTGAACGTTGGTTGGGTTCGATCCGGACGCGGGCTGATCGGCGATCCAGTGTCTTTTGCCCGATAAGTTTATCTCTGTTTCCTCCCTTAACTTCTGTTCAATCCCGGCTTTGTTGGGATGGGATTCGCCTTAAGTCAGATGCCGTCGCGGAGACGCGTCGGCCCACCTTCAGGGCTCTGATCTTTCGCGCCTCTTTGTGGCTAATTTATTTCTCACATCTTCGATGGCATCTGCCAAACTTCGTCGAAGAAACCCGCGTCTGCGATTTTTCCGGGCCAGCGTGGGCCGGGTGGGGTCGTCAGATCGATGACGGCCCAGTCGGGGAGTTTTGGGGTTTGCAGCGCGTTGCTGCCGTAGGCGTCGTCGCGGAAATCCATCCCGCTGTTCAAAACAATGTACCGCTTGGGATTGAGCGGATTTGGAAAGATCAGGATCGGCAAGTGATCGGTCGCATCGTAGGTGATGCCTTTTACGACCAGCTTCGTGGCAGTCCATTGAATCGGCAGGCCTTCGAGAATTTTGGCGATCACTTGGTTCGAAGAAGGGTCGCCCCAGAGGATGAGATTTTTAGCGAAAATGTCTTCACCGGTCAGCGCTGTGTCATCCTTGGTTGGAGCGATGCCGCGGAAAATGTCGCGCCACATTTTCATGGCGCGCGTCATTTCCGCTTCGATCCATGCGCCATTTTTTTCATTCAACGGTTTTCCGGTCGGACGAACAAAAATGAAACTGCTCATGAAGGCGTCATCGATCGGTCCAGTCAGTCCCGGCACTTTTCGCAGGGTGTTATCCAGATCTCCGAATGACCATGTATCGCCCTGTTTGTGTACGGTTACGCTGTCGACATTGGTCGGCGGTAGGAACGTGAGTTTCTGACCGTCGATGTTCATCTCCGTGACTCCGTCGATCCCAATTCTCAATGCGGTGACGTTGTTGGTTGTCAGCGTGACGCTGTGACCGCCAGCGAACGTCCCCCGCACGTCGGAGCGTTCCCAATGTTGCGTCAAGCCCTTCAAGGCGATCCAGGCGGCGTCGGGGTATTGAAGGGTGTAAGTCGTGAGATGGATTTCTTTTGGCATGGGCTCGCGTCCTTTATTCGCGAGCGCATCGAGGCGTTTCGCCAATTCCTCTTTTGTTTGAGAATGATATTTGTGCGCGGTTTGAGGTCCGATGAGACGCTCCAGTTTCAATCCCTCCTTGGCCATGGCTTCTTCCATGAGATCGGCCGATTCTTTTTGTGGATCGATTTCGCCGCTGTAAGCGATGGTCGGACAGTTGAATAAATTGCCAGCATAACTCGTCGCGTTGTACCAGTTCCACAATTTCTGCTCCCACCAAGGAGGCGGTTCTTTACCCGAGGCAAGCGCCTTGGTGTAGATGGCGGTTTCTGCAAAGCCCGCGCCCGGCGAAGCCGCGCACCATAGGGTGGGGTGATGCGTGGCCAGGTGCCAGGTGCTGGCTCCGCCCATGGAAAAGCCAGCGACGATCATGCGCATGGGATCGATCGAGTACTGGCGTCGCACGGCGGCCATGGCTTCGAACACATCGACCTCGCCTGCGAACTTGATGGCATTGCAGAACCGTCCGTATGGGCGCAGGACAATGGTATGCGACGGCGTAAATTGCAGTGGACCGGTTTCGCTCTCGGCAAGGAAGGCAAGCTCGCTGCGCTTGTCGCCGCGTCCAGCGAGCCAAACTTCGAGCCGAAAAGGAGTCGCATCGTTGGGGTACGAGTCCGGTGGGACGAACAATCCGTAAGGTTGGATCGAACCGTCTAAAGTGGAGCGATAGCCGCGCACAACGAGCCCGGTTTGTGTGAGCCAGGGGGCTTCGCCTGCGCGGAGTTGCTTGATGCGCTCCTGGCCTTGCGCGATCAGTTTTTTTGCGAAGTCAATTTGCTTCGGATCGAAGAATTCGTCGTAGCGCAGAGCCCAGTCCACGGCCTTGTGGAAAATTTGCACGTCAGGAAGCAGCGCGGCCAGATCTGTGTTGGATGTGAGTTCTTTAGCGAGAGACTCGATATCTTTTCTCAGCGCATCGGACGAAGCGATCAGCTCCTCGCGATCTTTTTGTGAAAGTTCAATTCCAGCGGGAGGAAGCCTTTTGGCGGGAGGTGGAGGGGTTTGCGCTGAAACCGCGCAAATTAGGAGAAAGGAGAAAAGAGGAAGGTAGAAGGAACGCATAATATCGTTTGGGTTGAGGCTCTTTTCTCGCTTAGCACGCTACTTTTGGAGTGAGTATATTTCGATGCGCATGAGCGCAGAAAGTTAGGACTTAAAAGATAAGCTCTTGTTTTTTAACTTACGTGTGCGGGGTGCGTCGGTGTCACCGATCCATATAGACCCGTCCTCGTCGATAAAGATTCCGTGCGAATGGTTCGGCGCGGAGTTTACCGACAAACCTGCTGGGGGTAAGGCACGGATAACGAGCAAGACGTTGCTGCGCGGGGAATGGTTGCGCGGATTCAAAATTCAAGAAGGAAGATTCGAGAACAGAGGTGGGCGGTCGAGACCAGGAGAGCGAAACTAGGAACCGCTAACCACGAGCCATGAGCTCAGATGATTGACCACGGATCGCACGGATTTACACGGATCAAACCATACTGCCTCGTCCCGTACGTGCGAGCGCAACGGTTGGGGACAGAACTGAATGGCTACAAAAAAGCGCAAAAGATCTCTTTGCGAATGGAGCTTACAAGGCGCCTATAGGCGTTCGGATGATTTCCGTCTACAGGACAGACTATTTTTGCGCCTCTTTGGGTCCAATCGATCTGATGAATCCAGGATTAACAGGACATCGGAGGATGAGATGCCAAAGTGGATTATTTGGCATCTCATTCGGTAAATTCTACTAATTCTGTCTAAACCTTTTTCTACCGCGCCGCCGAGACGAAGACGACGTACATGTTCGACGCTTTGGGCTTCGATTCTTCGGTGTTCGATCCGAAAGTGAAGCTTTCATCGTGATCGACGCGCCGTTGGAAGAGCTTCATCGGTTTGCCGTGAATGGTGATGCTCTGGTCGGTCGACTTGAATTGGCTGGTCAGCCACGATGGAAGCGAAACGCGCTCATCGTGGGCGATGGTCACTACGGAGCCGCCCTTCACTTCCATCTGAATGAGATCGACTGCGCTATAGCGTGCGTCGGCATCACCCATCTGCACCCAATCTGCGCCCACGAGATCGGTCGGGAGTTTTTCGAAGATATAGTCGCGGTCGACATAGATGTTCTTTGCATCCTGGGCGTGCGTTTCAACGTGCACGATGTTCGTCGGCCCTGTGTACATGAACGTCTTCGTGTATTGACCGACCGAGTTGTCGCCCTTGGCCGTGGAAACTGGGCCCGCGGTTATTTTATCTCCCGGAGCTCGTGCCACCGATTTGCCAAGCGATACGCGAGGCATCGCCGGCAGGGCCGAGGTATAGCCATTCTCTACGGGAAACGCGGTCGATTGCACAATTGCGCTCGCAGGCTTCAGGCCTTCGGCCTTGGCGCTGAGCGTAATGGCACCAGCCGTGCGGCCAGCGCGGACCGAGACGCGATTGATGCCGGCTTCGAGATCAAGGTATGTGTTGTTGATCGATTTGATTTTCCCGCTGTTGTAACCACCGCGCCACGTGGCAGGACCTTCCACTTCAAAGTCTACACGTTGTTGGAACGTTGGACAGCGCTCACCCTTCGCATCGACTGCTTCGACATCGAAGAGCGCAATATCGGAGCCATCGGCCTTCAATCCGCCGGGTCCAACGATCGGCGTAATTTTCAAACCCACCGGAGCGCCGATCGTATGCTTGATCTGCGTGGCGACCACTTTGCCTTGGATATACGTCACCGCTTTGATCTCGCCCGGCTCCCACGCAACATCGGGGAACGTGAAGAGATAGTGGTTGGTGGGTTTGGCGTGACCAAGCGATTTGCCGTTTACGAAGAGTTCGACGTCGTCGCCGTTTGCCGCGACGTAAATGGTCTTCTTGGTGTTGGCGGGATAGGTCCAGTGTCCGATGATATGAACCTGCGGATCGGCGCGGAACATTACGCTGCAAACGTAGTAAGCTTCTTTGGGCAAGCGCACGCCGTCGACCTCGCCGCTCGCACGCGCGACTTCACTCGCTACGCGGCCGCCGCTGGTTGAGTCGGAGAAAACCCAGTTGGCGCCGCCGGAGTGATTCGCCGCGCCGACCTTGCGGACGTATTGTTCGACTTCGTTCTTTGCATATTGCTCGGAGGTGAGCTGATAGGTTTGGCCCTTGCCCTCAGGATATCCGAAATTCGGAGGAGAGGCATCGTCCCAAACGCGCCGCGGAGATTCTTCGCGGTCGTACTCGCCTTCGACCACGGGCAGGCGCGTGATTTCGCGACCGCCTTCGGTGCCGATGCCGATGTCCATAAATTCGGCGGTGATTTGGTCGGCGCGACGATGAGCGTAAACGCGTCCACCGTGCGGATCATAGGTGTCCATGTAGCCGCGCAGTTCCTTGGCGTGGTCGCGGGTCACTTTCTGATTTCCGCCTTCCCAGACGAGAATCGAGGGATTGTTGCGGTAGTAAATGATCATGTCGCGCCAGGCGGCTGCGCGAAGTTTCCACGCTGCACCGACGGTATCGGCTTCGCCATCGACGCGGGGTTGTTCAACGATGAGGCCGAGGCGGTCTTCCGCAGCGATGAGACCGGGACCGGCGGCGGTGTGCCCCCAGCGAACGAAATTACCGCCGGCATCTTTCATGAGCTTCAGGGTGTAAAAGTGCAGCCAGTCTGGTTGAGCGGCGCCGAGACCGGGCCATTCGTCTGTCGGTTTCTGGCCCCAACCGTGAAGTTTAAGATGGTGCCCGTTGATG
>WNFI01703456.1_pt1 | contig 15123 bp, 14 predicted proteins | sample 5400471 | NCBI WGS metagenome assembly WNFI01 (sample SAMN13153348, study PRJNA577476) | soil metagenome | isolation source: 100 cm saprolite on Douglas fir-dominated hillslope | place: USA:California | collected 2013-09-17
CCGCCAACCATGAAGCACCTTGACGAAGGCAACTTCAAAACCGCATGGGGTGGCATTTCCAGTCTTTCCATCGCCCTGCCGGTGATGTGGACCGAGGCCCGCGAGCGCGGATTTACCTTGTCCGACATCGTTCGCTGGATGGGGGAAGCCCCGGCTCAGCTCGGTGGCTGCGAGACGCACAAGGGCAAAATCGCGTTCGGATTCGACGCCGACTTCGTTGTTTTCGATCCTGAAGCCGAATTCGTAGCGACCGAAGACCGGTTGCATTACCGCCATCCCGTCTCTCCATACTTGGGAGAAAAGCTATACGGCGTTGTAAAGGCGACATACTTGAGGGGCGAGCCAGTATTTATCAATGGTGATTTCCCCGGCTCGCCCGCGGGACGTGAGTTTTGCAGCGATCGCGAGCCCGCCAGAGAATCGAACACATAAGTTTTTTCAATTGCGCTTTGTGGAGGTTTTCGGCCAACTACACCCGCTCTGGCATACACTATCCCATCCCCGGAAATACTGGCATCGAACGTGCGAATTCGATCTCGGAGGGTGAGTCAAACAAGAACTATGAGCAGCGAACACATCGTCGGTACTACGGTTCCGCGCAAGGAAGGTCGCGACAAGGTAACCGGAGCTGCCCGATACATTGACGATATGGTTTTGCCCGGTATGCTTTACGGCGCGACGGTTCGCAGTCATGTTCCGCGCGGAAAAATTAGAAAGATAACCTTCACTTCTGGCATCGCCTGGGACCAGTTTGTCATCGTCTCTGCGAAAGATATTCCGGGAAAAAACTGTATCGCCCTTATTGGAGACGATCAACCGTGCCTGGCTCACGAATTCGTTAACCATCCCGAAGAACCTATTCTGTTGCTCGCTCATCCGGATCGCTATCTTCTTCGCAAAGCCGTCGAGTCGATATCGATTGAATACGATCCTTTACCGGCCATCTTAACGATGGAAGAGAGCGAGCGCTGCTCCGAAATCATTTGGGGCGGGGACAACATCTTCAAGACTTACTTGATTCAAAAAGGCGAGGTCGATGGAGTCTGGGCGAACGCCGACTACATCGTAGAAGGTGAGTACACCACTGGTGCGCAAGAGCAGCTCTATATTGAGAACAACGGAATGATCGCGGCCTTCGCCCCGGAGCAAGGAATCACAGTGTGGGGTTCGTTGCAGTGTCCCTATTATGTGCACAAGGCATTGATGGCGCTTTGCAACTTGCCAGCCGAGAAAGTCCGCGTCGTGCAGATGGAAACCGGCGGTGCTTTCGGTGGCAAGGAAGATTACCCGTCCATGATCGCAGCTCACGCCGCGCTGCTTGCGATCAAATCCGGAAAGCCTGTGAAGGTCGTTTACGACCGAATGGAAGATATGGTCGCGACCACCAAGCGTCATCCCTCGCGTACAAGGCATCGTACGGCGCTCAGCAAAGACGGCAAGATTCTTGGCGGAGAAATTGAGTTCACCATTGACGGCGGAGCCTACGCGACCCTGTCCTCGGTCGTTCTTTCCCGCGGCGTGATTCATGCCGGCGGCCCTTATTATTGGCCGAACGTTCGAATCAGTGCGAAGGCGGTCGCTACCAACGCGCCGCCGCATGGCGCCTTCCGCGGTTTCGGCGCGCCCCAGAGCTTGTTTGCCATGGAGCGCCACATGGACCGTATCGCGCAAGTCCTCGGCCTTTCTCCTGTAGAGATTCGTCGCCGTAATTTTATAGAGTGTGGTCAGACTACGATCACCGAGCAGACTATCCACGAACCGATCGATCTGAGCCAACTCCTCGATCGCGCGCTTAATCTTTCCGACTATTCTTCGAAGAAAGAGCGCTTCACTAAGGAGAACGGGTCAGGAACGGCTAAGAAAGGCGTAGGCATTGCTGCGTTCCTGCACGGCGCAGGATTTACCGGCTCAGGTGAACGTTATCTCAACTCTGTTGTCGGCGTGGAAGGCTGCGCCGATGGCAGCGTCCGGGTCTTAGTCTCCAGCACAGAATTCGGTCAAGGGACGAACACCGTTCTTTCCCAAATCGCCGCCGAAGCTCTCGGCTTGCATTACGAAGATGTAACTGTTGCGCAACCCGACACGACAAAAGTGCCAAACAGTGGACCGACTGTAGCTTCACGAACTGTAATGGTGGTCGGAAAGCTGGTAGAGTCTGCGGCCCGCGGCCTGCAACACACGCTTACCATATCTGGAACGCTAGGGTCTTCCTATTCGCGGGCAGAGTTCCACACCGCCTGCCGCGAATATGTCGCCAAGCATGGCGCATTGCGTTCGTGGGCCCAGTACGAGCCGCCTCCTGGTATTTTCTGGGATGATGAAAAATATCGCGGTGAAGCATACGCCGCATTCGCCTGGGCCGTTTACATAGCGGAAGTTACCGTCGACATGACCACGTATGCCGTGACTGTGAACGATTTTGTCGCACTCCAGGAAGTTGGACGCGTGCTGCATCCAGTCCTCGCTGTCGGACAAATCGTGGGCGGCGTAGCACAGGGGATCGGCTTTGCGCTGTATGAAAAAGTAGTCTGGAATAACGGCCGTATGCAAAATGGCCAGATGACAAACTACATCATGCCGACGTCGAGCGACCTGCCTCCCATTCGAGTGTTCTTCGAGGAATTAGGCAATGTGCACGGGGCCTTCGGTGCCAAGGGAATTGGAGAACTACCCATGGACGGGCCCGCTCCTGCGATTCTCAATGCCGTCGAAGACGCTTTGCAAATTCGCTTCAACTCGATTCCTCTGCTACCGGAAGATATCTTCGAAGCGATGGCGTCGCAATCTGTGGAACGCGCATCCGGCGTTGCGAGCGAGGTACGATGACCAGTTCCTCCGGCAATCTGCTCTCGGACACAACAAATCGCCCCGAAATCTCGTTCATTGTGAACGGCGAGCGGAGAACTACCCTCGCATTTCCAATGGAACGCCTGCTGGACGTACTGCGGCAGAGCCTTGGATTGACGGGCGTGAAGGAAGGATGTGGCGAGGGCGAATGTGGGTCCTGTGCGGTTTTGATGGATGGCACACTCGTAAACAGTTGTCTCGTTCCCGTCCTTCAGGCACATGGAGCAAGCATTCTCACTATAGAGGGCATAGCAACAGGCACACAGTTCAGCGTCCTGCAGGAATCGTTTCTGAAATGCGGCGGTGCACAGTGCGGCATTTGTACTCCGGGAATGATTCTCGCCGCCTCGCATCTTCTCAGCAAAAATCCTCGGCCCACTCCCGAACAAATAAAAGAAGGACTTTCAGGCAATCTCTGCCGGTGCACCGGCTACATGCAGATTTTCGAAGCCATTGCCAAAGCCGCGCACCGCGGAACGGCTTCATCTCACATGGAATCTGAATGAGGTCGGATCCCGCAGATTACGAACTCGTTGCTCCGGCTAGCTTGAATGCGGCATTAGCGCTGCTCGCGCAAAATTCAGGCGAATGGCTTCCTCTCGCCGGTGGCACCGATCTCATGGTGCAGTACTCCGCGGGGAAATTGGCGTCTCGAAAACTTGTCAGCATCTGGAATTTACCGGAGTTGCGGCGCATCGAAACTCTGAATACGGAAATTTGCGTAGGCGCAGGTTGTACCTACACCGACATTCGAGAGCACGCAACTCTCGCCGCTGAATTTCCCCTACTCACGCAAGCCGCGCGCTGGACCGGCGGAATCGCCAATCAAAACCGCGGAACTCTGGGCGGAAATATCGTCAATGCCTCGCCCGCCGCGGATTCTCTCCCTGCGCTCCTCGCCTACGACGCGGAGCAAAAATATGTCTGGCTGCGCTCGGGCGAATTGAAGGCGGCGTAGCCGAAGATATTCGCATTGCTCTGGGCAGTGTCGCTCCGGTTCCGCTTCGATTGTACAAAACGGAGCAAATCGTGAAAGGGAAGCCCGTTAACGAATCGCTGGTATTGTTAGCGAGCAAAACGGCGATGGAAGAAATCAAGCCCATTGACGACATTCGATCGACTGCGAAATATCGCGCCGCCGTGGCGGGAAATCTGGTCGCGGAATTTCTTCGCTTGCTGGCGGCGAATGAAAAATGCGGGACTGAGATTCTTGCGCGATGGAATAAATCTCCATTCGACGAGGCCGTCGCCCAAATTCTCCCTTGTTGCAGCTCACGAGCGTGGGCCCGCGAGATGGCAGCCCGACGGCCATTTTTGGACGATGTCGCTTTAGTGGCTGCATCCGATGAAATCTGGCGGGCTCTGTCCACGTCCAACTGGATGGAAGCATTCCGCGGTCATCCCAGGATCGGCGAGTCCATTTCGCACGTACGCTCGACCGAAGCTTCCGCAACTTGGGCGATGCAGGAGCAAATGAGTGTCGCGGACGCCGCCGACGCGACTAAGATCGTGCTAGCGGAGACGAATCGCGAATACGAAAAGAAGTTCGGGCATATTTTTATCGTCTGTGCCACGGGAAAATCGACACCTGAGATGTTAGAAATACTTACGCGCAGGATGAGCAATGACGCAGAGACGGAAATTCATGAAGCAGCGGAACAGCAGCGGCAGATCACGCAAATTCGACTGAGAAAATGGCTTCACCCATGAACCGTATTTCGACGCATATTCTTGACCTAACCCTCGGCAAGCCGGCCCGCGATGTGCCAGTGCGGTTGGAAATACGGGGATCTTCGGGCTGGCGCTTGTTGGCATCGCAGCGCACCGATCAAGATGGCCGGTGCAGTCAATTGGTGCCTGAGAGCGAACCATTTCCCGCGGGCACCTACCGTCTAACGTTCGACACCGCGAGTTACTTTGATGCGCAAAAACTGGACGCACTCTATCCCGTTGTTGAAGTCACGTTCCAAGTGAGAGACGGCGACGGCCAATTCCACATTCCGCTGCTATTAAGCGCAAACGGTTACACCACATACCGGGGAAGCCGAATACAAATTTAGTCGACAGAATACGTACTATTCCTGCCGGGGAGTTGTCAATTTGGCTTCTTCAATCCGAGAATGGCTCAACCTCAGCGTGCGATGGTTCCACGTTTTCGCCGCCATCATGTGGGTCGGCCAAACTTTTTACTTCACCTGGCTGGATGGGCAATTCAACCGGTCGGAGAGGACAGCCGCTACGGAAGGGAAGTCGTCGCAAGTCTGGATGGTGCACAGCGGCGGGTTCTATGCTGTTTCGAAACAAAAAACTCTAGGCGTTCCCGCTGCACAAGTTCGCTGGTTTCGTTGGGAAGCGCTGATGACCTGGCTCAGCGGCGTCGTACTCCTCATCCTCGTCTACTACTCCAGCAGTGGTCTTATCGATCCAGATGTGGCCAGCATTTCTCAAGTGGCCGGAATCGCGATCGGACTCGCAGTCATGGCCGCGGGTTGGCATATCTACGATCTCGCGCTACGCTCCCGGCTGGGCAAGTCCGAAGCCGTGTTTGCTGGATTTTCTTTCCTGATGATCGCCCTCTTTGCTTACGGTCTCACGCACGTATTCAGCGGACGCGTTGCCTACATTCATCTCGGCGCCGTGTTCGGTACAATCATGACCGCCAACGTGTGGTTTCGGATTCTTCCCGCACAACGCAAAATGCTGGCAGTCGCCGCGGCTGGCGCGGCTCTCGACCCATCCCTTGGAGCTCAAGCCAAACTGCGATCCAAACACAATACTTTCATGGCAGTTCCAGTTGTCTTTATTATGATCAGCAATCACTTTCCGGTCGCAACCTATGGAAGCAGGTATGGATGGGAAATTCTTATTGCATTAATTCTCGCTGGCTGGGTTGCGGCAAGACTCATTCGCGAGGCGTGAGCAGGTCATCCTCCGCTTAGGGTTGCCGACGAATCTCATGGTCATGATCAGCGACATTCGGCGCCGCGCCCAACAAGTCATTGCCCGTTGCCAAAAGTTAGCGACATTTTCGGAAGACCAAGGCAGCATCCGGCGAACATTTCTCTCTTCGCCCATGCGTGATTGCCACAAGGAAATTAATCACTGGATGACCCCCCTGGGTGTGACGGTCCGCGTTGATGCAGTCGGCAACTTGCGCGGACTCTATCCAGCCCAGCAATCCGGCGCACATGTACTACTCCTCGGTTCGCACCTTGATACCGTTCCAAATGCTGGTGCCTATGATGGCATCCTCGGAGTTGCTCTTGCCGTAACCTTGCTCGAAGCTCTGGACGGACGCAAGTTCCCCTTCGCAATCGAAGTCGTAGGCTTTTCCGACGAAGAGGGAGTTCGCTTCGGCGTACCCTTCATTGGCAGTCGTGCGCTCGTAGGCCGCCTCGATCATGATCTTTTAACACGGCAGGACAGCGCGAGAATTACCGTAGCCAAGGCCATCGAAGACTTCGGCCTCAATCCATCGGATATTTCCAAGGCTCATCTAACCGAGGACTGCCTAGGATATATCGAGTTTCATATTGAGCAGGGACCAGTTTTGGAGAAACTCGGCCAGCCGCTCGCCGCGGTTGAATCCATCGCGGGACAGAGCCGGCTAGAGTTTACGTTCCTTGGTCACAGCAACCACGCGGGAACGACGCCCATGAATCTTCGTTACGACGCTCTGGCGACGGCTGCCGAGTGGATTACTGCGGTCGAGAGTTTAGCTCAAAGTGTCACAGGTTTAGTTGCCACCGTGGGAAAAATCGAGGCCAAACCGGGCACGACCAATGTAATCGCCGGCGAAATACGCTTGAGCCTCGACATTCGACACGGCACCGACGAAATTCGCGCACAAGCAGTGAAAGATGTCATCGAGCAGGCGCAAGAGATTGCCAGGAAAAGAAAGCTAACGGTAGATTGGATATCGCAACTCGATCAACCGGCGGTGGCGATGGATCCTTTCTTAGTCAGCGAAATCGAACGCGCAATCTCAAAAACAGGATGTGCGCCACATCGAATGGTGAGTGGTGCCGGCCACGACGCGATGATCCTGGCCGAAAAAGTTCCCGCGGCTATGATCTTTCTGCGCACCCCGGGGGGCATCAGCCACCACCCCTCAGAATCGGTCGCAGTTGAGGATGTTCAGAAGGCCATCGAATGCGGTCTGCATTTGTTCGATCAGCTGGCGGCTTCGAGCGTACTTCAAGAGAGGATGTGCCGTGCATAGACTCGGTCATACCCGCACTTCGCATCAGCCGAATCATCTGCTGTTGACCCCGGACACTTTCGTGCGCACCCAGTTACCAGGTATGAAGTCCGGTTGCGCCATCGTTCACGTCGGCCCTGCCATAGGCGCAAAATTCACGCAATATACGGCGGAATTCGAAGCAGGCGGAGAGCTTGGCAACACGACGGCACAACGTTTCATTTTTGTAATTGAGGGGGCCCTGACGTTGGAAGTTGAAGGCAGCTCGCACGAACTTGGCGCACGCGGCTACGCTTACCTTCCGCAGGGATCATTCCATCGCGTCGTAGCCACAACCAAAAGCCGCGTCGCTGGGATCGAAAAGTGTTATCAGTCTCTCGACTCCGTCGAACCCCCACAGGTAATCATATCGAGCGAAGATGCAGTCGCCTCTCATCCACTGGACGAGGATCCCGGTCTGCAGGTGAAATGTCTATTGCCCGACGCAATGAATTTTGACTTTGCGGTGAACACCATGGTCTACCAGCCCGGAGCAGCCCTCAGCATGGTGGAATCCCACGTCATGGAGCACGGACTTATCATGCTCGAAGGCGGCGGAATCTATCGCCTCGGCGACTCCTGGTATCCGGTGACGGTCGGCGATTTCATATGGATGGGCCCGTGGTGCCCGCAGTGGTTTGGTGCCATCGGCAAATCGCCTGCAAAATATCTCATCTACAAAGACTTCAATCGCCATCCGCTGTCAGACCCGCGTCTATGAATCTCAACATTGATCAGGATCGATTAATGTCTGAAATCGAAGCGCTGGCATTGTTCTCCGACACAGAGAAGCCCGCCGTGACTAGAGTCGTTTTCACTCAAGCAGATCTAAACGCACGCGTATGGCTTAAGGAGCGCATGGAGGAGGCCGGACTTCATGTGCGCCACGACGCAATCGGAAACACCTTTGCCCGTTGGACCGGCGCCGACCCCTCAGCTCCGGTAGTCGCTACCGGTTCGCATATCGATGCGATTCCAAACGCGGGTAAATATGATGGAGTGGTGGGCGTCCTCGGAGGTCTGGAAGCAATCCGCGCGTTGCAGCGCACTGGGTTCCGCCCAAGGCATTCAATCGAATTGCTGATCTTAACTTCAGAAGAGCCAACGCGCTTCGGCATCGGATGTTTAGGCAGTCGGTTGCTGTCAGGAACTCTCGAACCGGATGCCGCGAGAAAGTTAACCGACAAAGACGGCGCAACGGTCGACCATGTGCGCCGCGAAGCAGGATTCGATGGGGAACTCGACCAAATAAAATTGCCCAATGGCTACCTCAAGGCATTCGTCGAGTTGCACATTGAGCAGGGCCCAATCCTGGAGCGCGAAAATATTCCGCTCGGAATCGTCGCAAAAATCGCCGCACCCGCCAGCCTACGGATCCTTATCGAAGGTTCCGGTGGACACGCCGGGGGCGTTCTGATGCCTGACCGTCGCGATGCTCTCTGCGCGGCTGCCGAACTGGTCCTCGCCATCGAGTCCGCCGCGCTCTCTACCCTCGCACCCGAGGCCGTCGCTACTGTCGGCACATGCGATGTTTTCCCCGGTGCAGTCAACAGCATTCCCAGTCAGGTTCGTTTAAGCGTAGACATTCGCGATACCGATCTGCCCCGCCGCGACTCAGTGATGCAAGCTGTCGACAACGCGTGCTCTGCGATAGCGCGGAGGCGGCAGGTCTCGGTTCGCACCGAGCTGTTGAACGCCGATGCCCCGGGAAATTGCTCGCCGCTCGTGATTGACGCTCTCTCCGAATCCTGCAAAAAACATGGGCTGAATTATCTTCCCATGATCAGCCGCGCCTATCATGATTCACTCTTCCTCGGACGCATCGCTCCCGTCGGCATGTTGTTTATTCCATGCCGCCACGGATATAGTCATCGCCCCGATGAATACGCCTCTCCCGAGCACATCGCCCAAGGGACACTGGTGCTCGCGGAGACCCTGGCAGCATTGTCGGCGTGACTTCTCGGTCTACTAAGGAAAATGCGGAATCGTCGATTCGCGATCTGCCCAATGCTCCACGATATCCCGCACAACTTTGTCACCTACAACTTCCGCCGCTTCCAGCGCCGGCATGTACGCCGAATAATTTCCTGAAACCATTTCCTTAAGGCTCTCGGCGACTGTTCCCCCCGGAGGCTCGCGGTCGTAGTTGCTTAGCGTGCGTAACACCAGAACGCGTTGCAAATCGACGCGCCTCGCGCGGCTCAGAAATGTGAGAGCCTGTAGCGTGCCCGAGTCTTCCATGCCCGCGACCATGTAGTTGCCAGTGCCGCCGGTGTAGTAGCGTGTCCACGCATTGGCCCAGTCTTCCATCTTTGATCCGTGCCAAAACGTGCTCGCCGCCATTACGTCGCCTCGGGCTACGAACGGCGGCTTCACAGCGTTGGGGAATCCAGCGAAACGCGCGCGCGACTTGCGCAAAGTGTCTGAGTCAGCAAGCTGCACGTCGTGCGTGAGCCGAAACGCCCACCCGGTGAGCGTCGGGTTGAGCGTATAGACCTCGCCATATATATCGCTCGCCGGCGGTTCAAAGGGCGAGCCTTTCCGCAGCGGGATGTACCCGGTTGACCAGTTCTCCGGAATCTGGCGTGCGTCAATCTCAAAAGATAAATCGCCATCAATCACGTGATCCGCCCAAACGGCCGAGCCCGCGGAAACGTCAGCTGGATCACCGCCACCAATGCCAGCGACAATCCAATATGCCTTCGAAAGATCGAAGCGCGGATCAAGACCCAGTGCCATCACCGACGCTGCCGCTTTCGCCGTCCCCACTCCGGTGACCATCCCGAGCACCCCATCTGTATTCAATCGCACGTGGTGATAGCCCGTCGGCAGCGGCAAAACCTGGTCCAAGTGCTCGCGCTCTACCCATAGTTGATATTCGCCAGGAGTGTCGCCGGTGTCTTCGCCTCGCTCGAACATGGTGACCACGACAACTTTGATTCGAATCGGCTGCACGAGTGTTGGAGTCTGAGCGTAAAGCGAACTCGCCCAGACCACAGAAAACAGGATTGTGGAAATCAATTCTCCGCCGAAGCGTCTCATGCGGTCTCCTGCGCTTGGTTATACCATCTGCTCTCTGTGCGAGTTGATATAGTCACTAACATCCCGATGGCTACAGATATTCAATCTGCTTCTGCGATCTCTTGGAGAAAGGATTTTCGTCTTACCTTTCGTCTGGCATTGCCGCTCATTCTCGCGGAAATCGGCTGGATGAGCATGGGGATTGTGGACACGATCATGGTCGGGCGTCTGCCCAATAGCGCCATTGCCATTGGTGCGACCGGCCTGGGCCAGAGTCTTTACCACAGCCTGGCGATATTTGGTGGTGGTCTGCTTCTCGGCCTGGACACTCTGGTCGCTCAAGCCTACGGACGCGAGGACTTGAACGATGCGAGACATTCGCTGGTGAATGGAATGCTTCTTGCATTCATGTTGGCTCCTCTGTTCATGCTCGCCATTTCATTTTGGCCGGCCCTGATGCAGCGCTTTGGAATCAGCGTGGAGTTGGTGGAACCGATGCGTCCATTCCTGCGCGCAATGAATTTGGGGACTCTGCCGTTGCTCGCCTATTTCGCGCTGCGCCGCTATCTCCAGGCAGTGAGCGTTACTACCCCGATCATGTTCGCGGTGGTTTCCGCGAATGTGGTCAACGCTCTGGGCAACTGGGCCTTGATCTACGGCCATCTCGGATTTTCCCCTATGGGCATCACCGGTTCGGGTTGGTCTACCTGCATGTCTCGCGTCTACATGGTTTGCGTTCTGGCCATTACGTTGTTTTGGGTGGAATCGAATCGTGCGCAGCCCGGCTGGTGGCGTCGCATGCGAATCGATAGCGTAAGAATGTGGGCGCTGCTGAAGCTCGGCCTGCCTGCGGCGACTCAGATTCTTCTCGAAATCGGTGCTTTCTCTGCGGCCACCGTTATAGCCGCGAAACTAGGCCCCGTGCCGCTCTCCGGTTCCTGCTCGGCCTGGCTTTCATGACATGTTCGGGATTGGTATTCGTCTCCGCGCCACGGCAGATCGCGCGTTTGTTCACGCCCGATCCAGCGGTTATCGCAATGGGCGCAAGGCTGCTGCTGGTCGCCGCGGCATTCCAATTATTCGATGGAGTGCAGACTGTAGCCACCGGCGCTCTGCGCGGCGCGGGCGAAACAAAGAAGCCGATGATCGCAAACTTCATCGCCTATTGGCTCATCGGTCTGCCTTTGGGCTCTGTGCTTTGTTTTCGCCTGCGCTGGGGCGCGGTGGGCATCTGGATCGGACTTTGTGCGGGACTCATGCTGATAGGCAGCGCGCTGTTGTTCGCTTGGAGCAGGGAGAAGCTGCGCGTTCCCACTAGGACTTCAACGCAGACTCGCGAATCCTGGCGTAACCCGGCTTGATGATTGAATAAATAAAATCAATGCGCTCGTTGTACGGCAAAAAGGCGCTCTTCATCGCGTTGATCGTAATCTTTTCGAAGTCGTCCACCGATAGCCCAAACGTCTTCGCCGCCGCTTCGAATTCCTGAGTCATGGTAGTGCTGCTCATTAGTCGGTTGTCGGTATTCAACGTGACACGAAACTTTTCCTGATAAAAAATCTTGAAGGGATGTTCCGCCAAGCTCGGCGTAGCTCCTGTATGTACATTGCTCAGCAAACAAATTTCCAGCGGAATTCGCTTATCGAGTACGTACTGCGCAAGATCGCCTAGTTTCACCGCCTTGCCATCCACCACGGCGATGTCTTCGATCAGTCGCGTTCCGTGTCCGATGCGGTGCGCACCACAATACTGAATTGCCTGCCAAATCGATTCTTTTCCGTACCCCTCACCGGCGTGAACCGTGATGTTGAAATTCTCTCGCTGAATATAGTGAAAAGCTGCTACATGTTTTTTAGGAGGATAACCGCCTTCCTCCCCAGCGAGATCGAATCCCACCACTCCGCGGGCACGAAAATCAACTGCCAGTTCTGCCATTTCAAGTGACACATCCATGTTACGCATGGCGCAGATGATCAATCCCGATCCGATTCCAAAATCCTTGCGCCCCCGCTCCAATCCTTTTAACACTGCCGCCACAACTTGCTGATGTGTCAGCCCTTTCTGTGTATGAAAAATCGGCGCGAAGCGCGTTTCAAAATAAACCACGCCATCTTTGTGCAAGTCTTCAGCCTGCTCATAGGCCACGCGTTCCAACGCCTCTTCGGTCTGCATCACTGCTATCGTGTGCACAAAGCCTTCAAGATATTTTGCGAGGCTCCCATGGTTCGCTCCGCGAAAGAACCATTCCGCCAGCGCATTTGAATCTGCGGTCGGAAGGTTCACGTATCCCGCATCCCTAGCCAAATCAATGACCGTTTGCGGGCGAAGCACTCCATCCAGATGCTCATGCAAAAGAACCTTAGGCAGACTCGGTAGCAATTGTTTATCAAGCTTCATACTCCGCAATTGTTTCCCAGAATGAAGCTTTCAAGCAAGCACAACCGCGATGTGCAAAGGCCGAAGTTTGACCTTTGTGAACCGTAGTGGCCCTCGTGGGAAGTGAATTTGCCCGACCACGCAGCTCCACTGTTGTACAATCCCTCCCCAATCGAGCTAAGAAAAAATCTCAGCGCATGCAACCAATGGAACTAGATTCTCCGCCCACTGCTGACTATGGCTTACAAAGCGGCATTCTCTCGCCCATGGAGACCCTGGCGCAGTCTGTCTCCACCATGGCGCCCACCACGACTCCCGCAGCAACCATCCCGCTGGTTTGCGCGCTCGCCGGCAACGGCACATGGCTCGCGTACGTCCTGGCGACGGCGGCAATTCTGCTGGTCGCACTGTGCATCGCTCGCTACGCTCGCCTCTCCGCCTCTCCAGGATCGCTTTACACCTATGCCTCCATGACCTTGCCTCCGTGGTTGAGCGCGACCGTTGCATGGAGTCTTTTGCTCGCATACATCGCCACCGGATCGAGTGTTATCGGCGGCTTTTATCATTACGCAAATCTGCTCCTGCGCGACGCCACCGGCCATGTCTATTCTGCTGTCGCGCTGGCTTTGCTTGTCACCGGCGTTTCCATATGGATCGCTTGCCGCGACGTGAAAATCTCCGCCAGACTCATGCTGTGGATCGAAGCCTTGTCAGTCAGTGTCATCGTGATCGTGATTGCGTTGTTGCTGGTGCGCCATGGCTGGCACTGGGACTGGGATGAACTCCACCTGCGCGGCATGACCGGCAGTGGACTGCGGCTTGGCCTGGTTCTGGCGCTCTTCAGTTTTGTCGGATTCGAAAGTGCCACGACCCTGGGTTCCGAAGCTCACAATCCCCTGAAGACGATTCCGCGCGCCGTCATTCAAAGCGCCGTCCTCGCGGGGGCATTTTTCACCGTCTGTGCCTATGCCGAAGTTTTAGGTTTCCACATTGTCGGTCAGGATTTGGGCAACAGTCAGGCTCCCATGTATGTGCTGGCGACCGTCGGCGGCATCCCGGTTCTGGGATTGCTCATCGATATTGGAGCCCTGGTGAGTCTCTTTGCCGGGACATTGGCATGCATCACGGCGGCTGCTCGCGTGTTGTTGCTTATGTCGCACAACGGCCTCGCCCATAAATCTCTGCGCGCCACCCACGTCCGTCACCAAACGCCCACTCGGGCCATCCTGATTACAGGCATCGCGGCGGTGCTTCCCGTAGCTGTGCTGGCCGCGCGCGGAGCCAGTGGCCTGGACGTTTACGGTTGGATGGGATCGCTCGCGACCTACGGATTTATCGTCGCCTACGCTCTGGTTTGCTTCGCACTTCCGAAGTACCTGCGCAGCCAGCGCGCGTATCGACGCGGAGCGCAAGTCATTCCTGTACTGGCAGGCTTCGCCATGCTGTTGGCTCTGGTCGGCAATTTCTATCCTGTACCCGAAGGACCGTACGGCAAGCTGCCTTACATCTACCTCGCTTACTTGGCTGCGGGCTTGCTTTGGTTTCTGATTCGCGAGCGTAGTAAGACCAATGGCTCCATTTAAGAACTAAAAGTGGGGCCTCGTTATCCGATTTTAGGCACACCCGCAGCGCGATAAAAATATCTAATCTCCGCAAAAGAAATTATCACTGCAAGGAACGCTTCCGTTCCTCTTGAAAGTCGCGTAGATTCGGGTTCATCATTTTGCGGGCGGGCAAAACAGAGCAAACCAGCTCTGCCGCGAACATCGCCAGACAACAAGGCTGTGGTTAGAGCGCCATAAGGCGGGCCGCACGCGTGTACTTACAGACCCTATGAGGTCACCGATGCTAAACAGGACCGGATTCGTCGCTCTTTCTCTGTGGACGCTAATCGCCGCATCCTCGCCTGTGCAGGCTCAGCAGACCCTTGGCGGCATTACCGGAACGGTGACGGATAAGACCAGCAGCGTCTTGCCGGAAACGACGGTCACGATTATCGGAGACCAGACGACATTAACTCGCACCCAAAAGTCGAACGCGAATGGCTCTTACGACTTCGTGAACCTGCCCATCGGCACTTACACACTCACCTTCACGCATGAGGGCTTTCAGACACAAAAGATTCTTTCCATCACGGTGCAAGCTGATCGGACTGCCACTGTCAATGCGGTCTTGCCGGTTGGTCAGGTGGGTACCATTGTTGAAGTACAGGCCGACCCGCTCATGAATGCGGTCGACACCACCAACGGATACATTCTCGAAAAAGATCAGATCGATGAAGTCCCACTGCCCACAGGAAGTTTCACCGGCCTCGCGATTCTTTCACCGGGAGTCAACGCAGAGTTGCCCAACGGTACCGGCGCCAATGCCGGTCTCGGCAATCAGCCAATCTGGGCGAACGGCCAGCGCGATACCAGCAACACATTCCTTTTGAACGGGGTCGACGCCAGCAATCTTTTCAACGGTAAGAGCACGAGTCAGGTAGCGTCAGCCCGTATCGTGAACAACACGGGAGTTGCCGGAGCCTCGAGCACCACGGCGGAGATCATTCAGAGCAGCGCATCACCCTATCTTGCCATCGGTCAAGCCTTGCCAACTCCCGCCCCGGAGACGGTTCAGGAGTTTCGGGTAAACACTTC
>WNFI01190744.1_pt1 | contig 15122 bp, 28 predicted proteins | sample 5400471 | NCBI WGS metagenome assembly WNFI01 (sample SAMN13153348, study PRJNA577476) | soil metagenome | isolation source: 100 cm saprolite on Douglas fir-dominated hillslope | place: USA:California | collected 2013-09-17
CTTCACCTGTGAGTGTCGAAAGTACCTCAGCATGGCCACACCTAAGTAGATTCGAATTTTACTCCAGCTCAACAGATTCTTCGACAAGCCGAACTGCCTCCCAATTCCCTGCCGTATTGAATTCTGGAAGCTCCAAAGGAAACGATACACCACCATCTCACCCAGGCGGCCTCGAATCACCCGGCGTCCCCTTGTCTCGTCCAGATGCGAGTAGAGAGCCTCACCAAGAATACTCCTGGGAATGGGGATCCTTCCCTCAACCGTCTCCCGTTGTAGAAAAGCTTAAACACCAGAATCCTTGGCCCTTAGAGAGGACACCTTCATCGAAGGGCGTTGGGGGCGGAGAAGAGGAAACGTCAAATGAAGATCCCATGGAAATAAGTCACAGGTCTTCTGAATCGGGGATTTTGGGTGATGGCGGAAAACTTTATCCTGGGTCATCGGCTTCTTCCACTGTAGCGGACATTGGTCTTAACACTGAGAAGATAATGACGTTCTGGGTCGATATGGAAGGGAAGCAGTTCATGTTTGAACTTAGTCTCTGTGGACATCTGGATGGGAAGGACGAGGTCGGCGACGCACAATTCTTCGAGGATGCCAAGGTCTCGTATAGGCGATTCCTTGAGGATGAAGGTATGGTGGAGAGTGAGAATCTAGTGATGCGATGGAACGGAGTGTGAGTGACGACACGATATAAAATTTATGCTGCTGCTGAAGGTCATACTGGAATTGTCTAGGTATATCTCCCACCGGGTTGGATCACCTTTGATGAATGCCCTCTCACGCTGGCGGAAATCGGCCTCTCAGCCAACTGCTCTGTCTATCCCCGAATTCACTACTACACCTCCAGAATCTCCACGTCAAACACCCGTCGTCCCAATCTCTACACCATCATCTGTTCTTCCACTCATCTTCCCGAAGCCTGAGCGGGATCCCCTGCAAGCAGTCACCCATTCTCGCACGTTGAGTTGGGCATCATGGTGGAGGAGCAGCCGTGACAAGGACGCTACATCGGCGACAAAGAGTAACGCCTCACCGGGAGTTGCGACGGATCCCTCTCTTGTAAGCATTACTCATAGCCCAGTACCGCTTATTCATGATTCTTCAATTTAGCCCTTCGCTTTAAATCAGGAGTCAGGACAACCACTGCCTGTGAGAATTGAAGCATCTCTTCCGGTTTCCCCATCTCTATCGCCTCGGGTCCCGGCTCCCAAAAAGCATTACATCAAGACTCTTCGACTTACCTCTGATCAACTGAAGCAACTGAAACTCAAGAAAGGTTCCAATAGCATCACATTCTCCTTGTCGTCCTCTGGACAGATTGCTTCTACGGCACGAATTTTCGTCTGGGATTACCAGGATCCTATGGTAGTATCCGACATTGACGGGACTATCACCAAATCGGATGCTCTGGGCCATGTTTTTAACATGATTGGTCGAGATTGGACACATGTTGGCGTTGCGAAACTATACACCGACATCGCCAAGAATGGGTACAACATCATGTATCTGACTAGCCGAGCTATTGGACAGGCGGACTCGACACGGGAATACTTGAAGGGTATTAAACAGAATGATTATCAGCTACCTGAGGGTCCAGTAATTATGAGCCCTGATCGATTGATGGCTTCTCTACACAGGTGAGCGTGCACGCTCACTCAAGGACTTGAGAACGAAGGCTGAGTCAGTACAGAGAAGTCATTATGAAGAAACCGGAGGTCTTCAAAATGGCATGCCTGCGTGACATTCAGAGGCTATATGGGCCCTCAGTCAAGAAACCATTCTTGGCCGGATTCGGGAATAGGATCACGGATGCATTATCGTATCGCAGTGTTAACATCCCAAGCTCAAGGATTTTCACGATAGACTCCAGCGGGGAAGTAAAGATGGAACTCCTCGAGCTTGCAGGATACAAGTCATCGTAAGCATCGCACCACTCTGAGCGCGAGTTTCACTCACAAAAATATTGCGGCGGTCAGTTACATCCACATGACTGACCTCGTCGATCAAATGTTCCCTCCTGTCCATCGCAAAGTTGCTGGGGAATTCACGGACTTCAATTACTGGAGGCCGCCAATACATGATTTTGAGTTGCCGAACCTTGACCCTCCGTCTCCCGCTTTGAGTGCCCGTTCAGATGCGTCGCGTCTCTCCCGACTAGGACTCCCCAGATTCGGTCTGCGTGGAAAGGGCTCTAATCAGTCTCTCGCTGAAAGAGTCGTGAAACCTAGTGAAACGCCCCGGTGAGCAGCTCCTCGGCGGGCACCTCGATGTTCCAGATGACTTCCATCTGGAGCCAAGAACTGAAGGTGAGTATGAAGGCGAAGAGCATCGCGAAGACGATGATCCTGAGGACCAAGCATTCGACGATGATCTGCTTGCCACCGGAGAGATGGACGACATTCCTTACCTATAACTTATCCTTTCATGTTCGAGGTTCATACATCACAATTTGGACTATTAATGCACGCATATTTGTATATACAGTGTTGTACATTGCAATATCACAAACACTACTGCACAGGATGTGCGAAAAAGAGCAAATTGTCACCTCAAAGACAATTTCCCCCCGTATTTGCTCGAGATAGCCTCGTCCAGAACGTTACGAACCTGCTGGAAGGCTGACCACCATTGGGTTCTGGGGGAGGATGTCGTATGATTATCCATGTCGTAACTAGACTTCTCACAACCCCATTTCCCACGACAGAGGTGCAGCCACCATTTCATGACAGATGAAACCTTTTCGAGCCCTAAACTCCCTCCTGCCTCATCTGAAATGCACTTCAACAGAAACTCTTGAAATGTGGTAGTCGCCTCGGGTTCTGGACCAGTGTCGCAGTATCGATCTACCCATTGAGAGACTAGATCTTGGATCTCTTCCGTGGTCTTTGCCTTTTTGAGTGATGGAATGGGGAGCTCACGCGCAACCAGCGCTGATGGCTTCGGTGGGACGATTGATGCGGAACGCGAGCGGGAGCGGGAGTCCCTGAGATTGTTGTTTATATTCCTATGCAACATACGTTGATGTGACAGTTGCTCGCGCTGAATATCGGGAGGAAGGGCATGGAATATGGTGGGATCTATCTCAAGATCCCACAGTTCTGCATCTAAAATGGGCAGAGGTGTAGACTCTCGCTTCTTGAAGATACTATACTTCGCTGAGCTCAACTTCGATCGTGACGGTGCGAGCTGCTTGGTAATGAACTTAACATTGACCTTCGATCCCGGTTTTTCGCTGGATGCAGTGACTGGAATGGCGTCGTGTGATAGGGTCGCACTGCGGACATCTTCCTGACCATGAGCTGAGTGGTTGTCAGTGAGATCCACCACTGATATCCGCGGTGGCGGGACCGTGGACCGAAGAGATTCTGAGCGTGGTTCCCGAAATTCATTCGCTAGCTTTGGGAAGGATATTTTACGCTGTTTTGCATTTGCAACTGCCTTTTCGGTTTCGAGCCCTTGAATGGTGTACCCAACACCTCTGAGGTCGGTGGTATCCGCACTATGATGCCCGATGTATAGCTTCCATGCAGCAGCCCCAATAGTACACGCATGTGAGGTAGGTTGCCCATCGGGGCCATAAATAGGGGTGGTGTAGTGGTAATTGTCGCAGGCCCCATGTCCAAGAAATTTGGGGGCTTCGATGGGTGCATCGGGTTTCCGTATCATGATCTCTAGTGTCAGAGATTGGCCGAGATATGACTCTGCTTCCAGCCTACACCCCACCTCCCTGGCGAGGGAGTAGAGGAACGATTTGACCTCCTCAGTCGTTTGACAGCGGATGCCATACTATTAAGATTCAAGTTGGGATTAAGCTAGGGCATGGAACCATGGAAGGCACATGTACCTTAACGGCTGCCGAAAGCGACTTCCGAGGCTCCTCAGACGTCAGATCACGGTCGTCAATGCCTCGAACGTATTTCCACAACTTCTCACCGGTTGCGGGGCCTAAGACTTTCTGAAGGACTTCGACACTTCCTAACCTCCAAACCCCACCGCAAGTATTGATATTCCACTTAGCTGCAATTTTCTGTTTCGCGCTATAAGCGAACCCAGGGAGTCGGTCAATCGGGAGGAGATCGATATGCGAAATGGCATCTTCTTCACGAAGGTGGAAAGACCCGGCAGGCTTAGCCTTCCTATTTGCCAGCTTTGCGAGCAGGGCATTACCGCCAATCCCCACACTTACTAAACGCCAATGTAAGCTCGTAGCTATGAGCGTTGGTACGTCCATTACCTTCGCATTTCGTCGCCTCGCGGACTCGACTCCTAATCTCATCCGCGAGGTCTTTTAGGATATCGTTCGATTTCCCGTCTTCGCCCGTTCCTTGTCGTCTTTGCACTTCACTTGTGACATCAATCAGGGCTTCATCCACAGACACCACTTCGATATCATCAGCAAATGAAAGCAGGATGCCATAAAATGAGAGAGAGAACTCTTTGTATCTGAAGTCATCCGTCTTCAGTCCTGCCCGTTATCTAATCGCACCTCCCTAACTCACCTTCCAAACTCGTAAGGAATCGGCTGAACATCAGGGCACAACCGCTTTGCTTGCCCTAAACTAGAACGATTCCCTGGTTTTGAATACGAAGTTTGATCTGAATTTAACCACACGTACCTCATACCATTCTTCACCCCGAATTCTCTGGCTTCATAGCTCGCACTAGCGACCTCACTCGTGCTACTGGCTCGCGTCAAATCAGGCGTGTTTGAATGACAGACGACCACAGGCTTGCCGTGAAGTTCAGGCCGATCGACGAGTCCAGCAGCCACGAAGAAAGAATCGAAATCGCAATGCATGATCACTCTTAAGTAGGAAGCGCCTGTTACAGCATTTCTAGGCTCTTTAGATATGGGTGATATTTTGGGCTTCAAAACAGACACCCCGGATTTTCCGAAAATCTCAGCGCCCCGCATACTAGTAGTGTGCACCTCCTCGCTAATCGGTGGGGCGGGAGATAGTGACTTTGTTCTATCCCGAGCGTGCTTTACGAGAAGCTTCAACTCAGATTTCCAGGTGCCTTTCCAACTCGAGTTGTTGAATGTGATTTTAAACGAGATTAAGGAAGACGTACTCAGATGGTGTAGCCTTGATTGCTTGAAGTAGTTCTCGACGAAATCCGGTCCGGCAGCGGTGTTTTCCATGCGCCATTTCGGGTCCTCCAATGATTTTGAAGCGTAAATGTTTGATTTGTGAAGCGCGTAGGATGGCTTTTTTATCTCAGTTGGGCCATCATTTACCACCTCATGTTCCGACTCTTGATCGGAGAAAGTATAGAAAGCCCTTTCATCTGAGTCAAGGGGTTCTGAGGTGTCCACAATTGACCCCCTTCGAACCCCTGGAGCAGCCTTTTTCGGACTTTCAAATTCGAGTGTGCCTTGCTTCAGCACCTGGCGTGATGTTGATGGCCCATCTGCCTGTACCCTAGACTCTAGACGTAAGATGTAGTCTCGCCACCGCTGAAGGACACCTTGTCTGACGCTGTCTGTGATCCATTCCGGTACTACTACCTTCATGTGCTGATATTCTTTGGCTTTGTTGGGGGTCAGTTCCGTTGCGATGATATGGGTTCTAATAATGATTCTAACAATCGGCCTCTTAATAGAACCAAAAAAGCAAGACCCACACTAATGACTTGCGATCCAGATATGCGTGAAAAACGCCTCCATGCTCCACTATCATGGATCGAAGTTCTTGTAGAGGTGGCTCAGTTCGTCCATTGATCTGCACCGAATTAATTCCTTCCTGAAAGTGGAGTTACAGACGAAGGCTTACATATATGCCAATGCCTTTGAAGACCTGCGGTTTGAGTCCTTGAGAACTGTTCAGCATTTCCGCATTTTGAATCTGCAACTTCCGACGTTTGCGAGCCATATACTCCCCAAATCCCCCGAACTTCGAAGGCCCATAGATATCAGGGTCCACCTCATCATTCGCTATAGACGTCTGACCATTGTCCTGTGAGTCAACAAGGTGAAGAGCTCGTTTCAAAGTGGAGGATGTCGAATTGTTAAGACCTAGTAGTCCCGGTTTAGAATCACCCTCCTCTAAGCCATCACTTTTAATGGAGGAAGGACTGGTCGCATCAATCGGAAGGACGGCCAGAGCGTCAAGATAATCCGGATCTGAGTCGAACAAACTGGGGGAGCTAGCTTCCATCTGGAATAAGATGGTCAGTGACTCCAAAAATTGTTTCTTTCACTCTTCGATGGAAGAGTCAGTTGGGTTACGTCTCCTGATAGAAGGCCAAGAATATTATCATGACAATGTGATTCGGTGCCGCGATCCACCCCTTACACGTGACTAAGGGGATTCGCAGCGGAGTTTGCATAGCTCGCAAGTCGATGCCTCCCTTAATTGACCTGACAGTCTCATCTGATGACATAGAGGGTCCATTCGTTTCTGGTACATCTCTTAAACCTCCCACATCTAATGAATCCATTAATAAGCACCCTGTCAACCTCAACTCGATGCCCGGAATAGCGACACAACCCCGAAGCAAGCGGGGCGATGCTCCCGTCAAAATAAGACGAAATACTGCGCTACTTCCCAAACATATCACTCCCATTGTAATTGAAGATGAAGATGATCCAATCCAAGAAGGTGGTAGCTCACTGAAACTGCCCATATTCGACAGTAATACCCAGAGGAAGGCCAAGCAGAAGTCCAGACAACAGGAACGCATAGCGGCGCCGCCAGACCCTTCTCTCTTTTTCTTCGACTATGGAAGTGCCGCTTCCCCTCGGCCTCTGCCACAAAGTAATCCGCCAGACACCCCAATCAACGCTCCCGCTGCCATTACCTTGGATTCCAATGATCTCATATTGCCAAATCATGTATACATAGATAAAGGAAGTGAGGATGCATGCATCCCACCTTCCTCTACAGATACATTCCTCCATTTTCTTGATGCTAACAAGGTTTGAATGTCGCCTAAACGGTCTGGCCCATAATAACAGCCCATTGTCATTAGACTGCCATCCGATATTTTGATGCAAATGATGCCAAAGCGTGTGGAATATGTGGAGGAAGTGGTCATAAACCCAAAAGCTGCCCAGTCGAAGTCGTAGGTTCTATTATTTGCAATTGTGTTCCGGATTGAATTCAACGGTTTTGCAGTGTCTTACGTGCGGTGAAAAAGGCGGACATAAAACGAAGGACTGCCCCATAGCTCTCACATGCTGGAATTGTGGGTCTAGAGGACACATGAGTGCAGTAGGAAGAACACCATGACATGGGTTACTATTCGTAATTCGTATTTCATAGGACTGTCCCGAGCCTCGAAGCGGCAGGACATGTTCACGGTGCGGATCACATCAACATGTCCAGAACGTAATTTGTCTTGGGACAGCAATGAAGTCGAAACCCTGGCTAATGCTGGCCCTTGTTAGAGCTGTCCCACCATATGGAGAGTATATTCATACCTCTCGAATGAAGAACGCGAGAAGGCTCTGGTCAAGCAGGCGAAGAAGAGTCACCTGGATTTCACCAACGGCGGTGAAGGATTTATTGCGTGGGATAGGATGTGCTTTGAATGTGGCGAGTCGGATCATTGGGGCTTCGTGCGTGTTGAGCGTTCCGTTCTGTCCGTCCGCTCCGTAGCCGAACACCATGCTATATGTAGGAATGTCGGCATTCATCCACAGGAATCACGCGTCGATTGGAACCTCACGCATTCTCAAACCACATTGCGGACGCCGGAAGGTTCGGTGATGGCTATCCGTCCAGGAACGCGAGCCGACGCACTTTGAACGCAATAGCCAGTCTGCGCGACGCTACGGATAGGCTCCGGTATGAGGAAGAGAGACGAGATCGCGAGTCCACCACGTTTGTAGATGGCTATGGCTTTGTTGCTGAGGCTCAAGTTGGACGGAAGGCCAAGAGACGCAATATGCAACGTGCTAGGGATCTTGAGCAGGAGAGAGAGCAAGAAGACGTTGAGGATGATTGGTTTTCCCAGCGAGCGAAGCCAGTGAGGAGTTCAAAAGATGACAGTCAGACTCGCAACCACCATTCCAACACTCGGACGAAGAAGAAAAGTGCCCCAAAACGGAGCGAAGCGGCAGGACTTCGGCGGACAGAAAAGAGGACCCAAAACCGGCATTCGAGGGATGCGCCTTTTGAGGTAGATGACATGAGCTCATGGAAACCGCATTTGCGTCGTAGGTGGTGATGTAGCGTCATAGGTGGGGAGATGTTGATCATTTGAGCCCTGTCTGTTATCTGTATATGCCGATTGGCTCTATCGTGATGTTCTATATTCGGAGTCGGAGCAATGTCACTATGCTATAACCCCCAATTATTGTACAGTCGAGTCTTTCCTGAGTGCGTCGCCATCGTCCAATGGTTAAGACGTTACGTTGTGGACTACAGTCCCGTAACGATCCAGGTTCGATTCCTGGTAGCGACAGATTTTTTTGTCATCGATGCCCTTTTGCATACAAATTTACGCAAGCTCCCGGAGTCTTTTCTCTAGCTGAGATCCATGGATTCCCGATCCTTCACGAATACACTGGATGAGGACTTGCTTCCAGAAGCTTCGACTTCGAGAATAATGGAGGAAAGTGCACAATCCGAAGTCACTCACGATGAGCATCTTGGGTCTAGTCCAGAGGTCACTCCCAATGAAGGGGCTTCCGGAGATTCTGATACGGATGAGGAAGATGGAATGGATGGGCCAAGCATATTGAAACATTCCACTCCTGCGGACCTCGCTGCCTTCGAAGCCGCCCAAGCTAGGGCTGGAATTATCTACATCTCTCGGATACCTCCTGGGATGCGCCCTCCAAAGCTCAGGCGTCTCATGAGTCGACATGGCCAAATCGGGCGATCATTTCTCCAGCAAGAAGGTGAGTAAGAGTGTGTCTCTTGACCATCGTGAATCCTTATGAATAATTATTTACAAGATGGAAAAAGAGCTCATTTGAGACGGAAGTATACAAGCACGAAGAAGGCTCAATACACCGAGGGATGGGTGGAATTCCTCGACAAGCGTGTAGCTCGAGCCGTGGCCGACATGCTGAACGGACAACCCATCGGGGGGAAGAAAGGCAATCGTTTCCGCGATGACATATGGACGATGAAATACCTCCCTCGTTTTAAGTGGAACATGCTCACTGAACAGATCGGTACGGGTTTCTGTTCATATGATGCCATAATCTGACCAGATTCTTGGGGAACATCTTAGCCCATGAACAAGCTTCGCGTACCGCCCGTCTTCGTCACGAACTATCACAGTCGAAGAAGGAGCAAAACGAATATCTCAGGAATGTCGAAATTGCTCGGGGGCTGGCTAAGCGAAAGGAGCGGGAGGAGCGGAAAAGAAGAAACATAGAGGAAGGCACACCTGCGGTAGGGCCTGCTTTATTCAGTGCTTCCATGGGCGATGCGAAAATGAAGGACAGCATCGGCGGCCAACTACCAACGAAGAAAAAGAAAATCAAAGACGTGTCTTCCAGCAAGGATATAGATAATGTTTTGGGAAAGGTCTTTTGAGATACATTGCATGACTGTAAGGACATTAGTGTGCCAATTTACATCATATTCAGTATAGTCTCAGCAGCATTCCTTTCCAATAATTTTTTTTCGCTTTGGACTCATCCAAAGTTGTTGCCCTGCTAAATCCGATATCTCCGTCGCAATAAGCCCGTCACTTCACTTCGCGCATTCAAGTCGCGATAAACTCTGAGGTCTGTTCGCATTCTCTTCACTCTATCCCCTTCACTACCAGCCATTGCGCCGTCTTCAAACATGCTCTCCTCTCTTCTTGTCTTGGACCAACGCGAATTCACACTTCGTTTGCTCTCTCTGCTTTTGGATCACTAGTTCTCATCTGCATACGCCTCAAAATGGCGACGTGGCCTCCTCCTGCTTCCGATGCCTCTGCACCGCCTAGACCGGGTGGTTCTCCCAGTGGACGCGTGTTCCCCCCTGGTGGCATGCGTGACCCATATCCCCAAGACCCATATGAGCGCGAACGATACTACGATTACTCGGGACGCGGTCGTGATTGGGAGGAGTGGGAACGACGACGTGCTCAGACCCGCTACCGTAGCCGCAGTCCTGGATTTGACGATGGTTTGTTCCACATATTTGATGTTTTTCTGTAGTGGCTAACTAAATACTATTGACAGGCAGACGTAAGCGCCGTCGGTCCATGTCGCCTTACGATAGGGATCGGTATGATCCCAGACCGAGATATGATGATGGTAAGGCAATTCTCCCTGCATTATCACTGTGTCGCTCATGTGCTCGGAAGACTATCGCAGCGGGCGTGCACGCTCACCCAAGTCTTCACGATCCCGGATTCCCGATCCCTATGATTATGATGTGGCAGTAGGGATTCGGCATTTCAGTGACTGGTGGCAAGCGAATCATCCGGATGAAGCAGCAACAGATGAGACCACTATTGCTGACGGCGGTAGGGAGGCAGAACCTCAGTCGGCCATGAGAACCCGTTATGAGAAGTATAGGAAACACATGCTGAACAAGCAGGTGCGTTAAATCCCTCTCTGTGGCCTATGGGACCTGATATTATTCCCTTTGTAGTTATCTATAATGTTTCAGTATCATAAATCTTTCCCTTGGTTCAACGAAAAGTACAATCCTTCGTCCCCTTTTGTCAATCTTCGTTATCGTGTTCGACGAGAGGGCTGGGATGGACGCATTGACAAATTCATCCGCGAGCTAGAGGAAGGAAAGTATGATCCCGCTTTCGAGACCAACAGGGATGAGAAAGAAATCCTTGATTCTGTAACTGCTAATCCCAGCAATGGAGATTCGGAAATGTCTGCTATGGTTGACGAACCAAAAGGTGACGAGGCGGCGGAAGTGGACGAGGATCCACCCACGGTTGAGAATGCTGCTGAACTTAACGGGAATGGCAAACGTCCAGAGTCCCCGTCTCCTGCCGAGGGCACTAAGATGCGCGACGAAGAGATCAGCGTTATGCCAGAGGGTAATCAGGTCCTCATCCGCACAATTCCTCCTGATATTGGTCGAGTGAAGATTGAGAAGGTTTGGTTCTGGTTGTCCTCAGGAAATCTACAGTTGAGCCAAACCATGCTTTTAGGCGTGTCGTGATATTCCAGGCTACATTCACCTCGGGCTTGGTGACACGATGCAGAAAAAGAATTACTATCGGGCTGGATGGATCAAATTTGCCGATGACGCGGAAATGACGAGTGTTATTGACAAATTGGGCGAAGCGAAGGTACGCGGGACTGTCTGTCTTTCGTGTAATACTATTTCCTAATATTTTGCCAATGAAGATTGAAGGCTTCAAACTTCACGTCACGCATAGCACTCGCCCCTTTCGTTCGAGGGCTCGTCGTACCCCTGAGAGCGCGAGTGAACCTGAGCGCATCGGGAAGGATCTCGCTAATGTCAAAATGCTAGCTGCTATTCTTGAAGAAGAAGCGTATCATCTCCAGACACTGCCAGAGAAGCTTCCTGAGCCCAAACACCTCAAGCAGAACAGCGGAGGGGAACTGCCTGATGATTCAGATGCCGCAGTGATTGTTGATGCTGAACCAGCAACAGATTGTGAAATGATATTGGAGCCCGCAAGAGAGCCAAAAAGTCATGGTACTGAGGCACTGAACAAACGATTCGAAAAATTACTCTATGACCTAAATGAGAAGCATGTGGATGAGGGATTGTCGGGAGATGCTGTAAAGGTAAACGAACATCCTCGCCTCAATAATCCTTAACTCAAAACTTTCCACTAGAACATCATTGAACTCGATCTATACCTAGCGTATCTTCGTACGGCCTTCAACTGCTGTTACTACTGCTCAGCAATTACCGACCATGAAGAGGAGCTTCAACGTCAATGTATTAAACATGTCAGGACGCCCAAACGTTCCTCGGAATCAGCGAAGGGTATGTGAACCGCTACATACGTCATCTATTCTCTAACTCAGGACCCAGATGATCGATGGGGGGAGAATTTGGATCAGAGGATGGCATTACTGATTGGCCATGACAGCGTCGACCCACGCGATTACGGAGGGAAGTTTTATGAGGAGTAGGTGATAGTTAAGTTTGTATGGCAGGTCGTTCTAATCGGCGGCTTCCCCAGGGAACTGGAGAAAGCAGTTGAGCCGCATGTGAAGCAAGAAGATGAAGGCAAATTCAGGTGTAAGGCATGCAATAAGCTTTTCAAAGCAACGAGTTTTGTGCAGAAGCATGTTTCTGGCAAGCATCCTGATCTCGTCCAGCAACTGGATGACGTGCGGTCCTTTCTTGTGTTGAGATGTGTTGCTGTGCTGATAGTTCTGGCAGATCTCCTTTTTTAATAACTTCGCGCTCGATCCTCGAAGAATTGCTCCCTTCTCACACTCACCTCCCCCCTCTGGCGCGGGACAACAAGCCCCTGCCGAAGCTTACGGACTCCGGTCACGTCATGTGGAAACGAGGGGCCGAAGCAACAGTGGGGGCTTTGGCTCTTACCCGCCTCAGTACTCTGGATACTATCCGGGATGGCCGGACTACTATGGACGCTACTATGACCCGTATCCTCCACCTCGTGGGTATGGCTATGATGCAGGGGCTCGCGGTCGTAGTCGTAGCCCGCCTTCGTTCTCTGGGCCTTTATCGAGGAAACTTTCAGATCGTCTAGGTGACTTTGCTCCGGGACCGGGAACTTCACGAAGCGGCCCACCGCCAATTGAAGGATTGCCACCTAAGCCCATGTCATCTGCCAAGTTGGAACCAGGGCCCCACTCCAAGCGTCGACGCGGCCTCAGTATGAGTGTGGATCCAATGTCTGGTGGCCCACCACCTCCCAATGTAAAAGAAGATCCGAGAGCCACTGCTGGGAGAAAAGTCAGTTACTATGACATCGACAAGATGGCCGAGGGTGATGTTGAACTGTCGTATTAAGGGGAGGCTTACATTTTCTCTTAAACTGTCCCTAGATCTTCAATCCCCCAGTATTTTATCATTAGTTGCTTTACCAAAATTGATCCAATGTTGTGCCTTCTCATTCTCATACCCAACCAACGAATTGGGTCGAATTATTGAGCTTTTCGCTTTTAACCATCATATCCGTTGATATCTACTTAACGAACAATAAGAATCAAGCATTCTGCATCTCAATATCACCCATCGGTCTCGGTTCCCCCCGGGCGACAGAATTGACTAGCTCCCTGCGAACTTCTGGTCCAATCTGCGAGTGGTACTGAATCCGTACTACGTCCAACAAGGCATCTTTCTGATCCGGCGTCATATCGGATGCATAGCTGAAGGGGAGAGAATAGATGAACGCCTTGCGAAAAACTTCCAGAAAGGAAACCTACCGTTGGCAGAAAACTAGGAGACTCTGGTGCCACAAAACCGGAAGCTTATCCTCAGGATGCTTTGATGACTTGTGTTCATTAGCCAAGCGCACGAAATGTGACCATAGACCATCAACAACTTGGTACGGAAGAGCGTATTTCTTGTCCAGTAGTACCCGAATGAATAACGAATTTGGCCCTGGTTGAGATTAACGTTGATGATCGAATCCACTATTCACGTGTGACTTACCTGAGTAATTCAAGCTGGCAAGACGTAGGAGTGCTGCAGCTGAGTGAAGCACGGGAACGTGCACCCGTGACAAGACAGAACCGACTATTGATGCTTCTTTGAGGGTGCATCCGCCCTAAACATACCCGTTCAGCATATCCTTCCCAGGAAGGCCATAGTGGATACTCTTGCCTTGCATAGCGGGAACAGTATGCCTTTGAACCAGGCTGCAGGTTTATATAAGCCCTTCTTGAGAGCATCATATAGGTGAACGTTCAGTTTCCCATGGTGCTCTCTTAAGTCATCTCTGACATTTGGCAGAACCACACCCTCAAGGAAGACACGAGCTTGCTCTGGCTTGAGGCTGGAAACGAAAATTTTGGTCGCTACTAATGTGGCTTGTGGCGACCAGTTTTCAGGATTAGTGAGTGCCAGGTAACGTGCCCATTCAGGATGTGAGGGAAGGATTTTGAAGACTTTAGGAATAGGCCCGGACTTGTAACGGCCCTTCTGAAGAAGTTCGCCAACTCTGAAAGAGAAGTGTCAGTAGGTTGTCCATGCAGAACTCGGTTATATACTTTGTGTATACAGCCACAATTTTGGGATCTAGTCCAGCCGCCGGATCGAGAGACCCATCGGCTTGTAGCCACCATTTGTCAGTCTAAATGTATTGAATAGAGATTAGGGGGAGGGAGTACCTCTCCGAACTATCGGTGCTCGTGTCGATGATGATGTATCAATTGGTTTAGAGGATTCGATTTTTGCAAAGATTATATCGGCCAGGGTCCGTTGTCTAGTAGAATCACCAGGAAGAAGCTTTTCCAGAGTGTTCAGGTCTTCAGGATCGATTTCCTGCCCTAACAACTAAGAGGTGTTGCAATTTAAGAAAACAAGTATCGTACCAGTTCTTCGTACTCCACCAAACCGTCATCTTCGTAAACCTCTTCGTCGTCGTCATCGTCATCATCATCCACTTCAATCCGTGTCTGGATCCGGATTCGTGGGTCGAGCCTACACTCATGTGAGATACGAACGTCAAAACCAGAGACTATGTCTAGACCTACCCATTCAAAGGCTCTGGCTCAGCTTCTTCCCCCTCTTCTTCCTCCTCCTCCCAATCCTCCTCTTCTATCTCATTCTGCTGGTCCTTAGCGAGCTCAAGGATCTTTTTTGAAGTTTTGGCGTCCAACACCTCCTACGGACAGTAACAACCAAATGAGACAGAGACGACCCAAGGACTCACGACATGGATATACCTCTACTTTTTCGCCATCATCCTCTCTATCCCTTTTGTTTCTACGGCCAGGCTGAGATATGCGGCCATACTTTGCCAAGTTTTCATCTCGAGTAATCTGGACACCCAGCGGGTCATGACGAGCGGAAGACTTCTTTCCGTATGCTTTAGGCATGTCCCAAAAGGATGTTCAGCACCTTATAAAGTGTCCTTGGGTCTTGAGGAGAGCAAATACTAATGAATGGCAGATCTTATGTGTAACGGAAGCAAATTTTGCCTATAAGCCCAAGTTGAGATTGGTTTCCTCCATTTTTGCCAAGGCACCGACTAGTCTGACGTGTCAGCTCCAGAATCATCGTGATGGCTGATTTTAACGG
>WNFI01639271.1_pt3 | contig 15122 bp, 13 predicted proteins | sample 5400471 | NCBI WGS metagenome assembly WNFI01 (sample SAMN13153348, study PRJNA577476) | soil metagenome | isolation source: 100 cm saprolite on Douglas fir-dominated hillslope | place: USA:California | collected 2013-09-17
TAGTTCCACAACGAAAAGGGGCCACCCGAAGATGGCCCCTTGGCGCGAATCGGCTTGTGATCGGTGCGCTATTCCGCCGCTGGCAACTGCGCCGGCTGCGGCGCCTCCGCGGCGGCGGCTTTGGCCGCGGCCTCCTTCTCGCGCTCCTCGAGGATGAGCGCGTCGCGCTTGCCCGCAACCTCGCGCAGCCCGTTCATCATGGCGCCGGTGCCGGCCGGGATCAGCCGGCCGACGATGACGTTCTCCTTGAGGCCTTCGAGCGTGTCGATCTTGCCGTTGACCGCAGCTTCGGTGAGCACGCGCGTGGTCTCCTGGAACGACGCCGCCGAGATGAACGACCGCGTCTGCAACGAAGCCTTGGTGATGCCGAGCAACACCGGATGGCCGGCGGCCGGTTTCTTGCCCTCTTCGGCCGCCCGCGCATTGATCTCGTCGAGCTCGATCTTGTCGATCTGCTCGCCTTGGATCAGCTCGGTCTCACCCGTGTCGTCGATCTCCACCTTCTGCAGCATCTGGCGGACGATCACCTCGATATGCTTGTCGTTGATCGAAACGCCCTGCAGCCGATAGACGTCCTGGATCTCGTTGACGAGATAGGCGGCGAGCTCCTCGACACCCTTGATCGCCAGAATGTCGTGCGGCGCCGGGTTGCCCTCGACGATGGCGTCGCCCTTCTCGATCATGTCGCCGTCCTGCAGGTGGATGTGCTTGCCCTTGGGGATCAAGTACTCCTTCGGCTCTTCGCCTTTGTCGGCCGGCTCGATGACGACGCGGCGCTTGTTCTTGTAGTCGCGCCCGAAGCGGATGGTGCCCGAGGTTTCGGCGATGATCGCGGCCTCCTTCGGCCGGCGCGCCTCGAACAACTCCGCCACCCGCGGCAAGCCGCCGGTGATGTCGCGGGTCTTGGCGCTCTCGGTCGGGATGCGCGCGATGACGTCGCCCGCCTGCACGTGCGTTCCCGGGTCGACCGAGATGATGGCGTCGACGGCGAGCTGGTAGCGCGCCTCCCCGCCACGCGCCAGTTTCATGATCTTGTTGTTCTTGTCCTTGATCACGATCGCCGGGTGCAGATCGACGCCGCGGCTGGTGCGCCAGTCGGTCACCACGCGCTTGGCGATGCCGGTCGATTCGTCGAGCGCCTCCGACATCGACTGGCCCTCGACCAGGTCCTCGAATCCTATCGTGCCCTCGACCTCGGTGAGGATCGGCCGGGTATACGGATCCCACTCCGCGATGCGCTGCCCGCGCTTGATCTTGTCATCCTCCTCGACCAGCAGGCGCGCGCCGTATTGGATGCGATGCACCGCGCGCTCGGTGCCGTCAGGATCGAGCACGGCGACGACCATATTGCGGGCCATCGCGACCGTCTGCCCGTCGGAGTTTTTCACCACGTTCTTGTTCTTGATCTTGATCGTGCCGTCGAAGTTCGACTCGATGACCGACTGCTCCGAGATCTGCGCGGCGCCGCCGATATGGAACGTACGCATGGTGAGCTGCGTGCCCGGCTCGCCGATCGATTGCGCGGCGATGACGCCCACCGCCTCGCCCATGTTGACCGGCGTCCCGCGGGCAAGATCGCGCCCGTAGCACTTGGCGCAGACTCCACCGGTGGTCTCGCAGGTGAGCACCGAGCGGATGCGCAATTCCTGCACCCCGGCGGCCTTGATGGCCTCGACCTGCGGCTCTTCGAGCAGCGTGCCCTTCTTGACGATGACCTTGTGCGAGGAGGGATCGCGCACGTCCTCGGCGGTGGTGCGCCCGAGGATGCGGCTCTCAAGCGAAGCCACCACGGTGCCGGCGTCGATGATGGCGCGGACCTTGATTCCCGACGAGGTGCCGCAGTCCTCCAACGTGATGATGCAGTCCTGCGCCACGTCGACCAGGCGCCGGGTGAGGTAGCCCGAGTTCGCGGTCTTGAGCGCAGTATCGGCGAGGCCCTTGCGCGCGCCGTGCGTCGAGTTGAAGTACTCGAGCACCGAGAGCCCTTCCTTGAAGTTGCTGATGATCGGGCTCTCGATGATCTCGCCCGAGGGCTTGGCCATCAGGCCGCGCATGCCGGCGAGCTGGCGCATCTGCTGCGGCGAGCCGCGCGCGCCGGAATGCGCCATCATGTAGATCGAGTTGACCTGCGCGGCGCGGCCGCCGCCGTCGACCTTTTCCACCGACGAGATCTGCTTCATCATTTCGTCGGCGATCAGGTCGGTCGCCTTCGACCAGGCGTCGACCACCTTGTTGTACTTCTCGCCCTGGGTGATGAGGCCGTCGTTGTACTGCTGCTCGAATTCCTTGGCGTCGTTGCGGGTCTTCTCGATGATCTTCCACTTGGTGCTGGGGACCACCATGTCGTCCTTGCCGAACGAAATGCCGGCCTTGAAGGCGTGATGGAAGCCGAGCGCCATGATCCGGTCGCAGAAGATCACCGTCTCCTTCTGCCCGCAGTGGCGGTAGACCTGATCGATCATGCTCGAGATTTCCCGCTTGGTCATGAGCTTGTTCACAAGCTCGAAGGAAATCTTCGCGCTCTTCGGCAGCACCTCGCCGAGCATCACGCGGCCGGCCGTGGTCACGAAGTCTCGACGCAAGGGCTTGCCCTGCTCGTCGATCCCTTCCCAGTAATACTTGATCTTCGTGTGCAACCCGATCGCTTTCTCGTTCAGCGCGTGCTCGATTTCCTCAGCGTTCCTGTAGACGGCGCGGATGATGTTCTTCTTCTTCGGGTCGCGCTTGAGCTCCTCCTCGGAATGCAGCTCTATCTTCCACTCGCGCGGATCGCCTTCACTCATGATCGACAGGTAGTAGAGGCCGAGCACGATGTCCTGCGACGGCACGATGATGGGCGAGCCGTTGGCGGGGTGCAGGATGTTGTTGGTCGACATCATCAGGACGCGCGCCTCGAGCTGCGCCTCGAGCGAGAGCGGCACGTGGACGGCCATCTGGTCGCCGTCGAAATCGGCGTTGAAGGCGGCGCAGACCAGCGGGTGGAGCTGGATCGCCTTGCCCTCGATCAGCACCGGCTCGAACGCCTGGATGCCGAGGCGATGCAACGTCGGCGCGCGGTTGAGCAGCACCGGATGCTCGCGAATGACCTCGTCGAGGATGTCCCAGACTTCGGGCTTCTCCTTCTCGACCAGCTTCTTCGCCTGCTTCACCGTGGTCGACAGGCCCTTGGCGTCGAGCCGCGAATAGATGAAGGGCTTGAACAGCTCGAGCGCCATCTTCTTCGGCAGCCCGCACTGGTGCAGCTTGAGCTCGGGGCCGACCACGATCACCGAGCGGCCGGAATAGTCGACGCGCTTGCCCAACAGGTTCTGCCGGAAGCGGCCCTGCTTGCCCTTGAGCATGTCGGCGAGCGACTTCAGCGGCCGCTTGTTGGCGCCGGTGATGACGCGCCCGCGTCGGCCGTTGTCGAACAGCGCGTCGACCGCCTCCTGCAGCATCCGCTTTTCGTTGCGGATGATGATGTCGGGCGCGCGCAGCTCGATCAACCGCTTCAGGCGGTTGTTGCGGTTGATGACGCGGCGATAGAGATCATTGAGATCGGAGGTGGCGAAGCGCCCGCCGTCGAGCGGAACGAGCGGCCGCAAATCCGGCGGGATCACCGGCACCTGCGTCAGGATCATCCATTCCGGCTTGTTGCCGGACTGCTGGAACGCCTCGACGATCTTGAGCCGCTTGGCGATCTTCTTCTTCTTGACGTCGGAATCCGAACCCGCGATCTCCGCCCGCAGATCGGTCTGCATCTTGTCGAGATCGAGGGCCTTGAGCATCTCGCGGATCGCTTCCGCGCCGATCGTGGCGGTGAAGCTGTCGGCGCCGTACAGCTCCTGCGCCTTGAGATATTCGTCCTCGCTCAACAGCTGGCGATCCTCGAGCGGGGTCAATCCCGGCTCGAGCACGACGTAGCTCTCGAAATAGAGGATGCGCTCGAGCGACTTGAGCGTCATGTCGAGCAACAGCCCGATGCGCGAGGGCAGCGACTTGAGGAACCAGATGTGGGCGACCGGCGCCGCCAACTCGATGTGGCCCATGCGCTCGCGCCGCACGCGCGAGAGCGTGACCTCGACCGAGCACTTCTCGCAGATGATGCCCTTGTACTTCATGCGCTTGTACTTTTTTCCGGGCTCGCAATCGAGATCCGGATCTGGTCGAAGACCTGAGCCGGCACCTGCGGGCTGAAAAGATTCATGATCTCTTGATTCATCGTTCTCTCCATTTCAGACGACGGATGACGGACCGCAGACGACAGCTGGCCTGCCGCCGTTCCCCTGTCCGTCCTGCCCTCGTCCGCCTCCTGTCCTAATGACTATTCCGCCGCTTCCGCGCTCTCGCCGCCGGAGCCTTGCCGCTGCTGCTTCGAATTGTGCAGGTCGACGTTGAGGCCGAGCGAGCGCATCTCCTTGACCAACACGTTGAACGATTCCGGAATACCCGCCTCGAACGTGTCGTCGCCGCGCACGATCGCCTCGTAGACCTTGGTACGGCCGGCGACGTCGTCCGACTTCACCGTCAGCATCTCCTGCAACGTGTACGCTGCACCGTAAGCCTCGAGCGCCCACACCTCCATTTCGCCGAAACGCTGGCCGCCGAACTGCGCCTTGCCACCCAGCGGCTGCTGGGTGACCAGGCTGTAGGGTCCGATCGAACGGGCGTGGATCTTGTCGTCGACGAGGTGATGCAGCTTCATCATGTAGATGAAGCCGACCGTCACCTCGCGATCGAACGCCTCGCCGGTTCGCCCGTCATAGAGCGTCACCTGGCCGGAATGATGGAGCCCGGCGAGATCGAGCATCTTCTCGATGTCGGCCTCCTTGGCGCCGTCGAACACCGGGGTCGCGATCGGCACGCCGTGACGCAAGTTGCTCCCGAGCTCGACCAGCTCCTGCTCGCCCAGCGACTTGATGGTCTCGTCGTCGCCGTAGATCTTCTTGAGCGTATCCTTCAACGGCCGGGTGTCGCGCTTGCCGTAGTAAGCGTCGACCGCCTGGCCGATCCTCAATCCGAGGCCGGCGCAGGCCCAACCGAGATGGGTTTCCAGGATCTGGCCGACGTTCATTCGGCTGGGAACGCCCAACGGGTTGAGCACGATATCGACCTGCGTGCCGTCCTCGAGGAACGGCATGTCCTCGACCGGCACGATCTTCGACACCACGCCCTTGTTGCCGTGGCGGCCGGCCATCTTGTCGCCGGGCTGGATCTTGCGCTTCTCAGCTTGTCGTTGGGCGAGGCGAACAGCCACCACTGCGAGCGCGGATATTCCTCCAGCACCGCGCGGGTGATCTTGGAATCCTTCTTGAAGCCCTTGGGACCGGCGATGCCCTGGCGGCCCTCCAGCAGCTCGGCCAGGCGGCCGTAGACGTTGCGGTCGAGGATCGCCTGCTCGTCGTCGCGGTCCTTGGCCAGCCGCTCGATCTCTTCGCGCTCGATGGCGAGCGCACGCTCGTCCTTCTCGACCCCGTGGCGATTGAACACGCGCACCTCGACCACGGTGCCCTGCACGCCCGGCGGCACGCGCAGCGACGTGTCGCGCACGTCGGAGGCCTTCTCGCCGAAGATCGCGCGCAACAGCTTCTCTTCCGGCGTCATCGGGCTTTCGCCCTTCGGCGTGATCTTGCCGCAGAGGATGTCGCCGGCGCGCACCTCCGCGCCGATATAGACGATGCCCGCCTCGTCGAGGTTCTTGAGCGCCTCTTCCGAGACGTTCGGGATGTCGCGGGTGATTTCCTCGGGTCCGAGCTTGGTGTCGCGGGCCATCACCTCGAATTCCTCGATATGGATCGAGGAGAAGACGTCGTCCTTGACGATGCGCTCGGAGAGCAGGATCGAGTCCTCGAAGTTGTAGCCGTTCCACGGCATGAACGCGACCAGCACGTTGCGGCCGAGCGCGAGCTCGCCGAGGGGTCGGCTTCCTCCGTCGCGCGCACGACGATGCGGGTGGCGTCGACCTGATCGACGATGCCGGTGCGCCGCGCCGCGATCGAGGCGCCGGAATCACGCGCCACCACGCCCTCCATGCCGGTGCCCACGAACGGCGCCTCGGCACGCACGAGCGGCACCGCCTGGCGCTGCATGTTGGAGCCCATCAAAGCGCGGTTGGCGTCGTCGTTCTCCAGGAACGGAATCAGCGCCGCCGCCACCGAGACCAGCTGCTTCGGCGACACGTCCATGAAATCGACCTTGTCGGCCGGGACCATCTGCACGTCGCCGGCGTGGCGGCATACGATCATGTCCTCGGTGAAGCGCCCGCGATTGTCGATTGGAACGTTCGCCTGCGCGACCGTGTAACGCCCCTCCTCCATGGCCGAGAGGTAGATCACCTCGTCGCTGACGCGGCCGTCCTTGACCTTGCGATAGGGCGTCTCGACGAAGCCGTACTTGTTCACCCGCGCATAGGTGGCGAGCGAGTTGATCAGGCCGATGTTGGGACCTTCCGGCGTCTCGATCGGGCAGATGCGCCCGTAATGGGTCGGGTGCACGTCGCGCACCTCGAAGCCCGCGCGCTCGCGCGTGAGGCCGCCGGGCCCGAGCGCCGAGAGCCGCCGCTTGTGCGTGATCTCGGAGAGCGGGTTGGTCTGGTCCATGAACTGGCTGAGCTGCGAGGAGCCGAAGAACTCGCGCCCCGGCGGTTGCCGAGGTGATCGATGTCGTCGATCTCGCCTTTGCCGTCGCGCAGATCGACCAGCGTGCGGATCACGGAGATGATGTCTTCCTTGCGCAGCACGCGCATGGTGTCGGGCGCGTCGAGGTCGAGCCGCATGTTCATCTTCACGCGGCCCACCGCCGAGAGGTCGTAGCGCTCGGAGTCGAAGAACAGCGACTGGAACATGTTCTGCGCGGTATCGAGCGTCGGCGGCTCGCCCGGACGCATGACCCGATAGATGTCGAACAGCGCGTCTTCACGCGTGACGTTCTTGTCGACGCTGAGCGTATTGCGGATGTAGGCGCCGACGTTGACGTGGTCGATGTCGAGCAGCGGCAGTTCCTTGTAGCCGGCCTCGTTGATCGCTTTCAGCGTCTTCTCGGTGATCTCCTCGCCCGCTTCGGCGTAGATTTCGCCGGTCTTGGGGTTGACGAGATCTTCCGCGATATAATGACCGATCAGCTCCTGGTCGGTCATGCGCAGCGCCTTGAGCCCCTTCTCGCCGAGCTGGCGCGCTTGCCGCACGGTCAGCTTCTTGCCCGCCTCCAGCACGACCTTGCCGGAGTCGGCGTCGACGAGATCGTTGATCGCCTTGTATCCGCGGAAGCGGTTGGCATCGAACGGCACGCGCCAGCCGTCCTTCTGTCGCTTGTAGATCACCTTGCGATAGAAGGTGTGGAGGATTTCCTCCGCATCCATGCCGAGCGCGTAAAGCAGCGACGTCACCTGGATCTTCCGGCGCCGGTCGATGCGCGCGTAGACGATGTCCTTGGCGTCGAACTCGATGTCGAGCCAGGAGCCGCGATAGGGGATGATGCGCGCGGCGAACAGGAGCTTGCCCGACGAATGGGTCTTGCCCTTGTCGTGGTCGAAGAACACGCCCGGCGAGCGGTGCATCTGCGAAACGATCACGCGCTCGGTGCCGTTGACGACGAAGGTGCCGTTGTTGGTCATGAGCGGGATATCGCCCATGTAGACGTCCTGCTCTTTGATGTCCTTGACCGACTTGGCGCCCGTCTCCTCGTCGATATCGAACACGATGAGCCGCAACGTCACCTTGAGCGGCGCGGCATAGGTCATGCCGCGCTGGCGGCACTCGTCGACGTCGTATTTCGGTGGTTCGAATTCGTACTTCACGAACTCGAGCATCGAGGTGTTGGAAAAGTCCGAGATCGGGAACACGGACTTGAATACGGCCTGCAGGCCCTCGTCGGGCCGGCCGCCGACCGGCTCGCGCACCAGCAGGAACTGGTCGTAGGACGCCTTTTGAACCTCGATGAGGTTCGGCATCTCTGCGACTTCCTGGATTTTCCCGAAAAACTTACGAACGCGCTTGCGACCGGTAAACGTCTGCGCCATCTCATCTCTCGCTTTGTCGAACCGTCGGGCCCGGGACGACTCTCCGGAAGGCCGCCATCCATCGCGACCATCAGGACAGCCGTCGAGACCCCTCGTCGATGCGGCTCGGCCGACCGCCGAACCGCTATCTCCCTACCGCCGTCCGCCAGACATAGGGCGATTCCGGGGTTTGCTCACCCCGGAATCAGTTGCGTTGACTTCACACTTACTTGAGTTCCACCTTGGCCCCGGCCTTTTCCAGCTGGGCCTTGATCTTCTCCGCTTCGTCCTTGCTCACGCCTTCCTTGACCGCCTTGGGCGCACCCTCGACCAGATCCTTGGCCTCCTTGAGGCCCAAGCCGGTGAGCGCGCGCACCTCCTTGATCACCTCGATCTTCTTGTCGCCGATGGCGGCAAGCACGGCGGTGAACTCGGTCTTCTCTTCGACTGGCGCGGCGGCGGCCCCGCCGGGAGCGGCGGCGACGGCGACCGCGGCCGCGGCCGATACGCCCCACTTCTCCTCCAGCATTTTCGCAAGGTCGGCGGCCTCGAGCACCGTGAGTTTCGAAAGGTCGTCGACGATTCTCTGCAGATCAGCCATTGGACATCCTTGTGTGTTCGAACCAGTCGAGTTTGCGGTTGAGCGTCACGCCGCCTCGCCCTTGGCGGCATAGGCCTGGACCACGCGTGCGACCTTGGCCGCCGGCGCATTGACGACCTGCGCGATCTTGGTCGCCGGCGCCTGAATGAGGCCGACGATCTTGGCGCGCAACTCATCGAGCGAAGGCAGCGCCGCAAGCGCCTTGATGCCGTTGGCATCGAGGGCGGTCTTGCCCATCGCTCCGCCCAGGATCACGAACTTCTCGTGGGCCTTGGCGAAGTCGGCAGCGGCCTTGGGTGCAGCGACCGGATCGCCGGAATAGGCGATCAGGGTCGGCCCCTTGAGCAGGGGCACGATCACGGCTGCATCCGTGCCTTCGAGCGCGATCTTGGCGAGACGGTTCTTCGCGACCTTCACCGCCGCGCCCGCGTGCTTCATCTGCCTACGCAGCGTCTGCATCTGGGCGACGTTGAGGCCGGAATAATGAGCCACGACCACGACGCCGGTGTCTTTGAAGACACCGTTGAGCGCCGTGACGAGCTCTTTCTTAGCCGCTCGATCCACTGCAAGCTCTTTCCGGTTGGCGGCCCGGCTTCACATCCGGAAACCGCCGGTTGCGACCCGCCGTCCTGACCTTGCGCTTAACAAACGCCGGCAGGACAGCGCTGCGGAGATCCTGCCCCCCAGGCGCGGGCGTACGCCGCACCGGGTTCTCGAGGTTCGAACCGGTCGCGGGGCTCTCGGCCCCAAAACGGTCTTCCCCGTCTGTGCAGGCGATTGGATTAAGCCGGGATCCGGCACCTGCAGTCTCGGACAGGATGGACTTCCGGAAACTTCCGGAAGACCCTGATGCGCAAAGAAATTTCGCGATTTGCCTCCGCTCCTTTCAGATAAATCCCGCAGGATGTCCAAAAGGAATGAGGTCCTGACCGCCATGATTTCCTTGAAGCGCGCAAAGGCGCGCCGACAACCTGGGCCGGCACGCCCTAGGCCTCCTATGTAGAGGTTTTCACGGGTTTTGCAAGCAATAATCACGCCGCCGATTGCCCGGATCTTTGCAGCGCCGCCGGAGGTCCAATTTTCGTCATGGGCGAGCGGTAGCAAGACACTCGTCGCGACTCGAATGTCGAGCCGGCAACGGGGGGCTTTGGGGATGCAGCAGAGATTAGGTGTGACCATCGCGGCCCTCGTGGCCGCCGCGCTCGTTCATGTCTCCAGTGCTGCCATAGCCCAGGATGCGGGGCACTCCGATGTGCGGCAAATCGAGCTCACCGAGAAGCAGGTCCAGGGCGTGATCGCCGCGCAGAAGGATGTGGCGGCGATCTTCGACAAGCTTCAGGGGCCGCCGCCGGACGAGTTGCCCCCGAAAGTCCTCGCCGAGCTTGACGCCGCCGCCAAGAAGCACGGCTTCAAGGATTTCAACGACTATGACGAGGTGGTCGGCAACATCACCATGGTGATGACCGGCATCGACCCCAAAACCAAGGTATTCACCGAACCGGCGGCCGCGATCCAAAAAGAGATCGCCGACGTCACCGCCGACAAGACGATTCCAGCGCAGGACAAGAAGCAAATGCTGGAAGAGCTCAACGAGGCGCTGAAGTCGGCGCAGCCCATCCAATTTCCGGGCAACATCGAGCTCGTGAAAAAGTACTACGACAAGATCGATGCGGGGCTTAATTAGCGGCCCATCATTCTCTCTCCGCTTTAGGTAGAACCGAGGACGAGCGGACGAGACCGCCTGCGCCGATTTGCTCCGCCGCCGCGCTCACCCGTTGCTGCCCGCACGGTCCGCAAGTGATAAGAAGGCGGGCACGCAAGGGAGACCGCGAGGGAGCAAAATGGCATCGAGCGCCAACCGCATCCTCACCACCCACGTGGGCAGCCTGGTGCGGCCCCCGCAGCTGATCGAGTTCCTGCACAAGCTCGAGGATCGAGCCCCCTACGACAAAGCCGCCTACGAGGCCTGTCTGAAGGACGCGATCGACACGGTCGTGCGCCAGCAGGCCGAGGCGGGCATCGACATCGTCAGCGACGGCGAGTTCAGCAAGGGCCGCAACTGGGCCTTTTACGTCCATGACCGCCTCAGCGGCGTCGCCAGCCGACCGCTGACCCCCGAAGAGGCCAAGGATCCCATGGCGGCCGTCGGCGGCGGCCAGGACCGCGTCGCCTTTCCCGAATTCTATGCGGAATACGATCGGGCTTCGGGCCTGAACAAGCGACTCGGCTCGCGCTTCGTGGTCAACGGCGCGCTGAGCTACTCGGACGTGCAGGTCAAGCGCGACATCGCCAACCTCAAGGCCGCGGCGGCCAAAGCGAAGGTCGCGGCCGCCTTCCTGCCGGTCGTCGCGCCGGCGAGCGCGCTGCCGAACGCGAAGAACGAGCATTACCCGGACGAGCGGAGCCTGCTCTGCGCGCTCGCCGACTGCCTGCACCAGGAATACAAGGCCATCGTCGATGCCGGCCTCTACGTGCAGATCGACGATGCCTTCCTGCCGTATATGCACGAAAAAATGGTGCCGCCGATGACGCATGCCCAGTATCGCGAATGGGCGCAGTTGCGCATCGACGCGCTCAACCGCGCGCTCAAAGGCATTCCGCAGGAGCGCTCGCGCTATCACATCTGCTGGGGAAGCTGGAATGGGCCGCACGCCTTCGACGTGCCGATGAAAGACATCGTCGACCTGATGCTGCAGGTGAACGTCGGCGCCTATCAGTTCGAGGCCGCCAATCCGCGCCACGAGCACGAATGGGTGGTCTGGCGATCGGTCAAGCTGCCTCCGGGCAAGGTGCTGATCCCGGGCGTCATCAGCCATGCCACCAATATCGTCGAGCATCCCGAGCTCGTGGCGCAGCGCCTCGTGCGGCTCGCCAACATCGTCGGACGCGAGAACGTCATGGGCGGCACCGATTGCGGCTTTGCGCAAAGCCCGTTTGCGCAGCGCGTTCATCCCACCATCATGTGGGCAAAGCTCAGATCGCTCGCCGAAGGCGCCAAGCTCGCAACGGATGAGCTCTGGGGCCGGCGTTCGGCGGCCTAAAACCTCGCCATGGCCCAACCGGGAGAGGCAAGCACACGCGTCGCGCCGACGGCTGCGCTGACGGTCAAAGCGGTCGAGCGGCTCGCGGGAAGCGGCACGCGCTTGGCCTACGCGGTCAAGGCCGGACCGTGGATTTTCCTCAACGGCCACGAGGCGTTTGATTTCGAGCGCGGGCTCGCTCCCGAGGTCGAAGGCCCGAGCGGACATCGCTTGAGCGGCCGTCCGCCGCTGCGGCGCGAAGCCGACTACATCCTCCAACGCATGCGGACCATTCTCAAGGAGTTCGGCTGCGATCTGGCGAACGCCGTGCGCGTCGATCAGTACTATACCCGCGGGCAGGCGGTGCATGCCTATCACCTGGCGCGCTTTGCCGAGTTCGGCGGCTACATTCCGCCGAGCACGTCGATCATCATGCCGCGGTGCTTCACCGCGCGCACCAATATCCACACCTCGATGATCGCCGTCGTTCCTGGAAAGAACTGGACGATCGAAAAAATCACCCTTCCCGGCGAGGCGATCTCCGCGTCCGGCTACAATCCGGCCGTGGTCGTCAACGACTTCGTCTTCGTCGCGGGCAATCAAGCCTTCGCGGAGAGCGGCGAGCTCGGCCCCGGCGTGGCGATGCCGCCCGCGCGCAACTGGGGCGGCGAGAGCGCCTTCCGCCGTCAAGCGCACTACGTGATCAGGGAGCGGCTCGAACCCTCGCTCAAGGCGGCGGGGTCGGCGCTCGAGCACAGCCTCAAGGCGCAGGTCTACATCCGCGGCGTCGATAACTTCCCCGATTTCATCGACGTGTGGTCGCAGTATTTCCGCGACATTCCGTGCGCGCTGACGCTGGTGCCGGCAAAGGACTATTCCAGCACCGAGAGCATGCTCGAGATCAACTTGATCGCACTCAAGACCGGCGCCACGCGCAGGAAAGAGGTGGTCAAGGTCGACATACCCGCGCTCGCAACCTACGGGCCCTGCCTGCGCGCGGGCGAGTTGGTCTTCCCGTCCGGTCTGATGGCGATTACGGACGACGGCCGCGTGCCCGGCGCCGACAACGCGGCGGCGTTCGACGCGCTCGCGCTTGCAGGACATGCCCAAGCCTCCTTGCTCCACGCCTACGCGCAAGCGATCTGCGAGGCCGTCGGCGTCGCCATGGGCAACGTCGTGCGCGCGCAATACTTCCTGACCGATATTCGCGATTTCGCCGGCGTCGCCGCCGCTTGGTCGGACCGCTGTGGAGACGGGCCGCACCCGTTTGCCGCCGTGCAAGTGCCCGGCCCTGGCGCCCGCGGGCCGCGCCTTCTGCACCGCATCGGCGAACGCCTTGATGTTCTGCACCAGATGGTCGGCCGAAAACGACGCCTTGCCGATCCCCGCCTGCACGATGCCGGCCTTCTCCACCCGAAACTCCACCGAGCCGCCCTTGGCGCCCTTGACCGCGTTGGTCACGTCCATGGTGACCGTGCCGACCTTCGGGTTCGGCATCATGCCGCGCGGGCCCAACACCTTGCCGAGCCGGCCGACCAGCGGCATCAGGTCGGGCGTGGCGACGCAGCGGTCGAAATCGATGTTGCCGCCCTGCACTTTCTCGACCAGGTCCTCGGCGCCGACCACATCGGCGCCGGCGGCTCTGGCTTCGTCGGCCTTGGCGCCGCGCGCGAACACCGCCACGCGCACGCTGCGGCCGGAACCGTTCGGCAGGTTGACGATGCCGCGCACCATCTGATCGGCGTGGCGGGGATCGACGCCGAGATTCATCGCCACCTCGATGGTTTCGTCGAACTTGGCCTTGGCCCGCTCCTTGACCATCTTCACCGCCTCTTCGAGCGGATAAAGCTTGGCGCGGTCGACGCCTTCGCGGATGGCGGTGGTGCGTTTTCCGAGTGTGACCATGGCGATTACTCCGCGACCTCGACGCCCATGGAGCGGGCGGAACCTTCCACCATGCGCATCGCCGCCTCGATGGTATCGCAGTTGAGGTCCTTCATCTTCTGCTGGGCGATCTCGCGCACCTGCGCCTTGGTCACGGTGCCGGCCTTGTCGCGCCCCGGCGTCTTCGATCCGCTTTCGAGCTTGGCCGCTTTCTTGATGAAATAGGACACCGGCGGCGTGCGCATCTCGAAGGTGAACGAGCGGTCCTGATAGACCGTGATCACCACCGGAATCGGCGATCCCTTCTCCATCTTCTGGGTCTGCGCGTTGAACTGCTTGCAGAACTCCATGATGGCAAGCCCGCGCTGACCGAGCGCCGGCCCGATCGGAGGCGACGGATTGGCCGCCCCCGCTGGCACCTGCAGTTTGATGTAGCCGGTGATTTTCTTTGCCATGATCTAACTCCTGTCGTTGGCCGCGCTCGGCCGCTTCAGGGTTCGTGGTGCGGATTTAGGCGGTTGGCGGCCGCCGTCACCTCCCACGCTCGCTCTCTCCATTCCGTCATTGCCGGGCTTGACCCGGCAATCCATCCCTTTTCATAAGAAGATGGATGCCCGGGTCAAGCCCGGGCATGACGAACTCTAGCACGTCTCTACTCTTCCCCGTTCGCCGTTACAATTTCTCCACCTGTCCCATCTCGAGTTCCACCCGCGTCGGACGGCCGAAGATGGAGACCGCGACCTTGAGCCGCGAGCGCCCGTCGTCGACTTCCTCGACCACGCCGTTGAAGGAGGCGAACGGTCCCTCCGACACCGCGTGTTCTTGATCAGGTGGTAGGCCTCGTCGGTGAGGTCCATCTTCACCAGCACGTAGCCGGGGAAGAACTTGCGCTCGGCGTCAACCTTTTGTCCGCGGCGCACCTCCACGACCTTTTCGGTGGGCACCATGACCTCCTCGAACAGGTGATCGAGGTGGCGCTGCTTGGCCTGCTCACGGATCGAATCGGCGACCTTGCGCTCGAAATTCGAATAGGCCTGGACGATGTACCAGTGCTTGTCGGTCATTCCACCGGCTCCTTCAACCGCCGATGCCGAGAACGAAGGTTACGAACATACGCATGAACTGGTCGGCCACCAGGAAGAATATGGAGGCGACGGCCACCATTACGAATACCATGGCAGTGGTGATGGCGGTCTCGCGCCGGCTCGGCCACGTGACCTTCTGCGCCTCGGCGCGCACCTCCTGCAAGAATTTAAACGGACTGATCTTCGCCATATAGCTCACTTGCCGCCATCTCGGGGTGCGGCCACAACCCATTGCGCTGTCTAGAGTTTGGTGACCGAGCCCGGACTACGCCTGGCAGGAGTGGAGGGACTCGAACCCCCAACCCCCGGTTTTGGAGACCGGTGCTCTAGCCATTGAGCTACACTCCTAAGCTCTTGCTCCACCTCGGTTCTGTTGTTCTCACACCCAAGTACAAACCGGGCCTTTGCTACCTTTTTGCTACCGAACCGGGTTCGAAGCCAGTCTCTGTAAGGCGCTCTGCAGCGCATCGTCAACCCGAGCCACCGCCTCCGCCTGCATTCCCGGCAGCACATGCGAATAGAGATCGAGGGTGATCCCAATGCTCGAATGGCCAAGC
>WNFI01563423.1_pt1 | contig 15120 bp, 9 predicted proteins | sample 5400471 | NCBI WGS metagenome assembly WNFI01 (sample SAMN13153348, study PRJNA577476) | soil metagenome | isolation source: 100 cm saprolite on Douglas fir-dominated hillslope | place: USA:California | collected 2013-09-17
CGTCTGTGCGGGGCAGAGGTATTCATGGTGGCGCGAGTCGGCAGCGACATGTTCGGCCCCGCCACAATCGAGAATTTCCGCAAGCAGGGAATCGATCCAACACACGTCAGGCAGGTTGAAGGATTGTCGAGCGGCGTCGCTCCGATCTTCGTGGAACCGAACGGGCAAAATCGCATTCTGGTGGTGAAGGGAGCAAATGACGCGCTGAAGCCAGCCGATGTCGATGCGGCCGCCGAGACTTTGAAAACCGCCGACTGCATCGTTCTCCAGTTCGAGATTCCTCTTGAAACCGTTTACTACGCAGTTAGTTTTGCCCGCACGCATGGCATACGATGCATTCTCAATCCCGCACCAGCACAAGCAGTCGACATGACACGCCTGAAGGAGCTCGATTACTTTGTCCCCAACGAGAGTGAAGCCGAGACGATAACCGGGCTTCCGGTTCGAGACGTTGGAGATGCGAACAAGTGCGCGGAAAAGCTTCTGGCAGGCGGCATTCGTCGAGTCATCATAACCCTGGGCTCGAACGGTTCTCTTCTCGCTAGTCGCGAAGGCAGCGACCATGTTTCGCCGTTTGCAGTGAACAGCGTAGATAGCACCGGTGCTGGGGACGCATTTATCGGGAGCTTCGCGGTCTTCCTGGCGGAGGGGCTTTCAGAGAAAGAGGCCGTGCGCAAAGCGAATCTGTACGCGGGCATTTCAACGACCGGAGTCGGAACACAGAAATCGTTTTACGACCGCGCGCGTTTCGATGCGGAGTGGGACGCGCGCTCTTGAGAGTTGTATCGCTAGATCCTCTCTCAGTGTTACGAATCCCAAATCTGCACTCCCAACAACAACCAGATACAGCGGCATTTTTCATCCTTCTGTGCGGAAGAATGGCGCCGTAGAACTCTCTACTCCGACGAAAATTCTTGACTTACCTATGATGAGCAATTTATAAGCCGAGCTGCGGTCAATAGGACCTTCTACTTCGTGTAAAGTGGGAGGGTCTTTTTCTTTGCACCGCGCTAAGCCACCGAAAGAGGTTCGCAATGTCGAAAACGCAGGCATTTTTCGCCGCGATTTCCTGTTCGTTATTACTTTTCGTCTGTCCTCTTGTCTATGGCCAGTCCACTGGTAGTTTTTCGGGCACAGTGACCGACAATTCGGGTGCCGTAATGGCTGGCATTACTGTGACCGCCACCGCTCAATCTACGAATGTTACTCGCGAAGCCAAGACTGACGATTCCGGCCACTATCTCATTCCGCTGTTGGGCGTAGCCGACTACACCATCAAAGTGGCCGCTCCCGGCTTCAAGCCTATCGACACCAAGGACGTTCGGCTTCAGATCGATGAACACCGCGAACTGGATTTCAAGCTGGTGCCGGCGTCTGTGAGCACGAGTGTGGAAGTGAATGCAACCGAAGTTGCGGTGGAAACGTCAACCCCTGCGCTTGGGCAGGTCATCACGGCGGAAGAAGTGGCAGAACTTCCCCTGAACGGCCGGAATTTTGTACAACTGGCGACGCTTACCCCCGGCACTACCCAGTCCACCAATCCAAACAGTTTCTTTACCAGTTCGGCTAGCAGTGAGGCGGCCACTCGAGGAGCGTTCTCGCTTTCGGTGGGCGGTTCTCGCGAACAGAGCACGGACTGGCTGCTCGATGGCAATGACAATAACCAACTGGATGAAGGCGGAATCGGGATTTTCTCCAGCATTGACGACATCCAGGAATTCAAAGTACTGACTTACAACTATTCCGCGGAATATGGCGAGCGCGCGGGACCGACGGTGCTGGTCACGACCAAATCGGGGTCGAATCAGTATCACGGTTCTTTGTTTGAGTTCTTCCGCAACACGAAACTGGACGCGCGGAGTTACTTCGCCACTGCAACCGAGAAATTCAATCTGAATCAATTTGGCGGCTCGTTTGGCGGTCCCATCAAGAAGGACAAGACGTTCTTCTTCGTGGATTACCAGGCCAAGATGCAGCGCCGCGGCGTACCGTTCACGGGGTTTGTTCCAACCACTGGCATGACGACTCCCGATGCAAATGGCAATTATGACTTCAGTGGCGCGCCGACCTTGGCAGGTGGCGGATTCCTGAACAATCCTTTTGGAAACACGCCGTTTCAGTGCCAGCCCGGCACATCCACGCCTGAGCCGGTTCTTTCCGATGGCTCACAGTCACCGGGAGATGCCTGCAATATTGTTCCGGCTGCTGTCGTAAATCCGATCGGAGCAAAAGTGCTTCAGCTCTATCCCGCTCCGAATGCGAACGCAACAGGTTATAACTACATCAACGAACCTGTACGGAAATTAAACGAAGGCACTTTCGACATCCGCCTGGACCACCAGTTTTCCAGTAAAGATTCCGTCTTTGCCCGGTTTAGTTACGATCAGGCGACCAATTTTGTGCCCGGCGGGTCGCCCTCATGGACCGAACAGAACGCCTTCGGGAGCAACCAGTTTATTGATAATCATGGACGGAACGCTGTTGTTTCAGAGACGCACATCTTCACCCCGACCACGATCAACCAGGTTACGTTCGGGTTCAATCGCATCTTCAATCATATCCTTTCGTTCGGCACCGGCACTTGCGAGGCTGCCACCATCGGGATTCCCGGAGCGGACCTGGGCTCGAAGTGCGATTCCATCACCGGGTATCCGGCAGGCCTGAACCAGTCCAACAAGGACTGCATCAGTTGCGGCATGACCTCATTCCTGATGTCAAACTATTTCGCGATCGGCGACCGAGGTTATGCGCCGTACCAGGGGGGAACCAACGTCTACTCGGTATCTGACACGCTGGACCTGGTTCGCGGCAAGCACAACATCCGTTTCGGCGCGACCTACCGCGCCAGCCAGATTAATGTGAGAAACAACGCGTTTCAGGACGGGTTCGTCGTCGAGAATGCGGGGAAGACGGGGGACGACGCTGCTGACCTGCTGCTAGGCGGCACCGGCATCTTCGCGGCCCACGATCAGACGTTCTTGGGCGGCACCACCGGACGGCGCTGGAAATTGTTCCGTCCGTTCGTGCAGGATGACTGGAGAGTCACCAATAACCTGACAGTCAATCTTGGTGTGGCATGGGCTTTGGCAACGCCCACGACCGAGGTGCAAAATCGCCAGGCGAATTTCGATATTCAGACGTTGAAGTGGTACGTGCCGAAGGGCAGCCCAACATTGGCAAATTGCACCATCTGTGTACCAACCGACGGCCGTGCGGGCATTCAATTCGACAAAACGGCGATTGAGCCGCGCATTGGCTTGAGTTGGAAGGTCATGGGCAGCGACAAGACCGTAATCCGCGCAGGCTATGGAATTCTCCACGATTCCTCCTGGAACCAGGGTGGCCAAGGCTTGTGGCAGAACCCGCCGTACTATGCCGAAGTGGATCCCTGTCCGAGCGATTTTTGTCTGGGATATAACAGTGCGTTTGGTTCGCTCTCTGGAGGCTTCCTGGTTGATCCGACCACTCCTTCGAGTACTCCGGTCCCGGGGGGAGCCGTTTTGTCCGGGCCGGTCAATCCTTCCAACTACACGGGAACGATTCAGTCGATGAATCGCAACTTCCGGCAGGGCCTCGTGCAGCAGTTCAATTTGAATGTGGAGCGGACACTGCCCGGGAATGTGGTTTTCACGGCTGGTTATGCAGGTACGCGCAGTTCCCGCATTCTCGTGGGTCAGTCGAACGAAAACCTGACATCACCGAGTGCCTGTGATCCGACGAGCGCGAATTATAATCCCTCCTATACAGTCGGTTGTGGCTTCCCCGCTTGGCCTTATGCGGCGCCGTTCCAGAGCGTGAATGCCAACAACAGCGTGGGAAGAGCTCGTTACGACTCGCTGCAAGTCAAAGCGGAAACCAAGAGCACACGTCACGGGCTTTATGCATTGCTCGGTTATACCTGGTCACGGACCTTCGACTCCGGCATGCCGGATGGCCTGGGTACGAATCCGGGAGCGATCTATTACCCCCTTCCAGGAAGCGCGAAGCTGGACTGGGGATTGTCGCAGTTGAACCTGAACGACAACTTCACCGCGAGCATCCTATATGACCTGCCATTTGGCAAGGGGAAGCACTTCGGCAGCAACTGGAACGGCGCCACGAACGCCCTATTCGGGAACTGGCAATTGGATGTGATCGAGCACGCCGCATCCGGATTCCCATTGTTCGTAGTGGATAGCGCCGACGAATCGGGAGTGTTCTTCTCTTACAACGGAGGCACTTTCCAACGGCCGAACCAGGTTGGCGATCCCAACAAGGCCGGCGCGGTAGCGGGAAATCCTGGATGCAGTGCCCCCAGCCAGATCCATACGATCGAGAACTGGTTCAATCCCTGTGCTTTTGCGCAGGCTCCCGCTGGTCAACTCGGTACGGCAGCGCGCGCTCCGGTCTATGGTCCTCGTTTCGTGAATACGGATATCTCGATCGTTAAAGATTTCCCGCTCACGTTCCGCGAGGGCACCAGTCTTCAATTCCGGGCTGAGTTCTTCAACCTGTTCAACCATCCGCAGTTCTATCTCGGAGGCTCGGGCGGCAGCGGAGAGCAAGACATCAATGCTTCGTCTACCTTCGGCGTCATCAACAACACGGTGAATAACGCGCGATTGATTCAGTTTGCGCTGAAGCTGAAATTCTAGGGACAACTCGGTGCGATCGAGATTTTTCCGGCAGACTGGAAACCAGCCAGTCTGCCCGCTTTTTGTAGCGAAGGCGCAGAAAAGAATCGGGAGAGAAATGATGGCAGCCCGCAAGATCGTTCTGACTATCTGGTTTTTGGCGCTCGTCTGTTGTTTTGCTTTCTCGCAGCAGCGACGCAAAGTTATCGTCAATCAGGACGCCTCCGGACCGGGTGGCAGCAACCTGCAAGCCATTCTGGTGATGATCCAGTCTCCGCAGGTCGAAGTTCTGGGGATCACTATCGTGAGTGGAGATCAATGGCGTGATGAAGAGGTCGCGCACACGCTTCGCTTGTTGGAAATTATTGGGCGCACTGATGTTCCCGTGGTGCCGGGAGCTGCTTTTCCTCTCGTACGCCGCCGTGATGAAACTCAAGTCTGGCAGCAACGCTACGGCAAGGTCGCCTACTCCGGGGCATGGGACGACCGCTGGTGGCACGAATCCGCTGTAGTTCCGCCTCTGCCAGAGGGTACGCCAACCACCAAGCCTTCGGAAGAAGACGCTGCCCATTTCATGATCCGGATGGTGCACAAGTATCCGCACGAAGTAACGATTTATGAGGGCGGCCCGATGACGAATCTCGCGCTCGCCATCTCGATTGATCCGCACTTTCCCGAGCTCGCGCAAGAGCTAGTCTTCATGGGCGGAAGCTTGAGTCCTGAAAGCGACAATCCTGAGTTTTCCGAAAATCCTCGGCACGAGTTTAATTTCTGGTTTGATCCCGAAGCCGCGGAGATCGTCCTACGCGCCCCTTGGCCGAAGATTACGTGCACCCCGACTGATATATCCCTAAAAACTCGCATGACACCGGCGTTGGTCATGCAGATCGATAGCAGCGGAACGGCGCTGGGGCATTATTTATCGCGTTACTATCAGTCCGCGATTGGGGCGGATATTATGTGGGACGAACTTGCGGCAGCCTCGTGGATCGATCCCTCCATCATCACGAAGCACGTTACTCGTTACATGGGAGTCGATCTCGACCACGGCGCAGGCTACGGCAACACGCTGACGTGGACTGAGAAAGACAACCTGCGTTCGGCAAACCGGCCGGTTGAAATCCAAACCGACCTCAACCTGGATAAGTTCAACGGTACGTTTGTGCGGCTGATGAGCGCGTCTACACCTGCCCGTTAAGCGAGCAGGGTTATTTGGCGGGCAAACTGGCGGGCCTATCGCGTAGCGTGTATACGAACTGCTGAATTTCGTGGCGTTCGCGCTCATTATTTTCGGCTGATTGTTTTACCAGCTCATCGTAGACTTTCAGCTCCGCTCTCGCTTTGTCGGGTTCTCCCTTCTGCCGGTAAGCCTGCGCCAGCCGGTAATGCGCCGTTTCCGCGTTCGGGTCAACTTGAATTGCGTGTTGATAGTCTGAGATTGCTTTGGATAAGTCCTTTTGTTCCGAGTGTAAAATTCCCAACTGCAAATAGGCATCCGCTAACTTGGGGTCCAACCTGACGGCACTCATTAGTAAGGATTCAACTCGCGCGCGGACTTCAGCCTCCACGGGACTCTTTCGTTCCTTCCAGATTCCTACTGCGTAGTAATAATTCGCCAAGGCGTTTTCAGGATGCAACTTCGCGAACCTCGCAAATTTATTCACCACGTCCGGCAACGTACGACTCTCCGCACTCTGCATCCGCCCTAGAAATAAATAAGGCGTCGGATTCTCCGGCTGCAAGTCGGACGCATCGCAAACGCGGCGGACCGCTTCCTCGAATGACCCGTGCGCGTACCAAGCGGCGCCCATGCCGAGCAACATTCGCATCGACTTTGGAAACGAGCGATTTCCCTTCTGGAACACTTCCAAAGCGGGCTCAGGAGCATGGTGCAGCAACAGTTCCGATCCCCAGTCGAACAGATTGGCTTCGCTTGGGCTCAACTCGGCTGCGCGCTGATATTCGTGGACGGCCTCAACAGGGTTGCCCAGTTTTTCGTCGATATCCGCGAGGGAATGATGAAGTTCGGCGGTTTCGGAATGAGCCAGAAGATCTTGAACTTTTGCTCTCTCGCTTTCATAAACCGCAGCCTCCGAAGGAGACCCGCGGTTCGGCCCACCTCCGAGTGAGCTAGTATCTTTCGAAAGGGTGTCCCTTGTGCGGGCAACGATATCGGAACCATGTCCCCCGAGATTTGTGGTATCGGTAACTCCCGCAACGCTGAAATGCGGCTCATCGAAAAATTCCGGGGTGCCGGTAGAAGGCGTGGGAGATCCGCCAACCGTTGTAGCGCCGAGATTAAAATTAACAGTCTTCGTCTCATTCGCTTGGAGGACAATGATGTCGCTGATCCTGTCGGCGAAGCCACTCATCTCAACACGCAGAGTGTAGACGCCATCGCGCAGCGCCGAAAAACGGTAGCTTCCCTTTCCATCGGTTAGCGCGGCTAGCGTTTGCACCCCGTCTTTAGATTGCAGATGAACCATTGCGGCGGGCACGGGAGCGCCCTGCGAATTGCGCACAGTTCCTTCTATGCTCGCCGAATTGGGCGCTGCTTGAGAAATGCCGTGCCCTACAAAGCAAAGAACAAATAGCGCCACCATCAACGTGAGGGTCGCGCTGCGAACCGTTTGTCGCGCAGCGAAGCGAAAGCATTCCATAGGACACAACGCTGAATTATTAATGGCCAGACCTGCTCCGGTCGCTCGTTAGTATAGTCAATTCTGAGTTGCGGGACAGGAGGGCACGGCGCACCAGCGCAGTCACGTCCTCGCGTCTAGCGCTCCAGTTGCTTCATCATCTCCACCGCCTGCGCATGCCCGGGATGTCGCTTAAGCAGATCGAAGAGTACAGCCCGAGCCTTGTCCCGCACGCCTTGCAAGGCATAAACCCGAGCAAGGTTCAGGTAAGACTGATCGAAAACCGGCGCAACTTTGATGCACTGTTCAAAGGTCTCAATTGCTTGATCGGAGCGTCCGGTTACCAGATAAAGCACGCCTAAATTATTCAGTGCCTCCGGATAAACGGGACGAGCCTTGAGAGCTCTCTGCAAATATTCGTAAGCATGCGCATTATCGTCCGTCTGCGCAAAGATCATTCCGAGGCTGTAATTGGCTTCCGGGTCTTGGGGAGCAACTTCCAAAGCACTCTCCAGCACTTTACGCGCCTCATCCCATTGCTTTTCCAGCCGATACGCGTTGCCCAGGTTATCGAGAGCAAGCAAGTGATGGGGATTCAGCCGAAGAGCCTCCTTAAAACACCTCATTGACTCTTCAACACGCCCCTCTCGCGTAGCCAAAACGCCCAGATTATTCCAAGCATCAGCCATGGTGCCCGGATAGCTGGCTTTAAGTTTGATGGCGCGCTCAAAACTCTCCCCTGCTGCGCCATTTTTATCTTGCTTCAGGTAAACGCTTCCGATGCCGTAGGCAGCCTCAGCGCTCGAAGGGTCATCCTGCAAAGCGCGCTGGAAGCTCGCTTCGGCCTGATCGAGATATCCTCGTTGAAAAAAAAGCGACCCGTAGGAAAGGTAATTGCGACCGAACTCAAAGCTTCGTTCTCGGCTCGAAAATGGGAGGGCCCTCGCCAGGCGACCGCTATCGCTCTTTGGAATGTGTTCGAAATCCTGCTCGATATGCTCGATGTCGATGGGCCCTTGGTACACCTTAACGATCTCACCTTCAGGGTCAATCAAAAATGCTGTCGGCAGATTGAGATCGCGGTGACGATCAAATAGCTGACGATAAAGGATGTTGTAGATTCCAGCGACGTCGTCCGATCCTCGAAGGACCGGGAAGGACCACCTTCGTTCGTGTCCAGCAATCACAGTCCCGTCTTTCGCAACAACATCGTCTAAATTCACCGTAAGCAATTGCAATCCCTGCGTGGCCAAACGCACATGGATTCTCTGGAACTTATCCATATCCTGCTGGCAATCGCGCGACTTGGTGACCCAAAAGGCAAGAAGGACGGGCTTGCCGCGAAGTGACATCAGAGTCCTAGCGCGTCCCGCAGCATCGGGAAGTTCAAAATCTGGCGCGGAAACAGGATCGAGCAGCCAGGTTTCGACTCGCTCAGAAAGTAGCTCGGGTTCCTGCTGCGACGCGGAAGTTGAGGATTCTTGCTGCGGTGCTGAGGTCCGGAAACGTTCGATGCGAGTCGGAGCGATGCCTTCCTCCACCCAGACTCTATGGTCGTGCGGTAGATCGTCTATCTCTTGCTCCAGGCCGCCGGGCCATCGGATCGTGGCCTTCACGGTACTTTTGGAATTCCCGAGCCCAAACAGTACTTCCTTGCTGTGCTGCGAGAGAAAGCCGGACCCGGTTTGCAGCATGCGCGTCTGCCGTCCCGACTCAGTCTCGATCGAAATAGCCGCTCCGATGGCGTCGCGGTTGCTCTTCTTCCCCACGAGATGGAATGCGATCGACGAAGGCAGATCCGCAACTACATTTTTCAAGACGCGCAGCTGCGGCGCAGTGCGGTTCTTCAGAAATATTTCCTGCCGTCCATCCCGCGCGGATGAGTTCGTTAATCGCGTTCCAGCCTTCCTCATACTCACGCGATGCTCGCGCCTCGTTTGGAGAGTTGGCAACTACTTGCCGCCAGAAGAAGCTGCTTAGGTCTTGTTTGGAAGGACCGGAAACCATCCCGTTCACGATGTAGAGATCTGGGAATCCGTCATGGTCGAAATCGAAGACATCACTTGACCAAGCCCAGCGCCCCATATTCACGCCAGCGGAATTCGTCGCGTTCTCAAATGCCGTGCCATGGTTCCGAAACAGCGAGTTGCCCATCGCATGCTTGCGGTAAAGCGCACGGGCTTCTTTAGTTGCATTCTTCTGAAAGTTCTCTTGCTCCGAGATCCGTTCTCCCGCGGCGGTCCACATATTGGCGACGTAGAGATCTTGCGACCCGTCGTTGTCAGCGTCAAACCAGCAAACTCCCATGCCGGCGCCCACATCTTCTACGCCCGCCTGGGCTGCAACATCGGTGAAAGTTCCATCGCCGTTGTTTCGGTAAAGATTCTTGCGGCCAAAATCGTTCACCACATACAGATCGGGCCAGCCGTCGCCGTTGTAGTCGCTCCATCCGCAGCAAAAACTAAAACGCGAGTTGTTTTTACTGAGACCGCTTTCCACAGTCACATCACGAAACGTGCCATCGTGATTGTTGTGCATCATGAAATTAGGCGGACCGTTTTCCGCATCATGATAGGGTGACGGATATCGGTATTGCTCGGTTCCCTGGTAATACCCGTAAAGGCAGAAATAGATGTCCAGCCATCCGTCGCGGTCATAGTCGGCAACCGCAGCGCCTGTGAAGGTTCCCTGTAGAGCATTCGCGAAGCGAAACGCATCTGCTTTTTCCCGAAATTTTCCGCCGCCTTCATTCAGGAACAGTGCCGGTCCACTCGCGCGCACCACGACGACATCTTGCAGACCGTCGTTGTTGAAGTCAGCGAAAAGAGCACAGGCAGTATTCTCCAGCAGGCCCAGGCCTGACGACTCCGTAACGTCCTCCAAAATCCCGCCGCCCCGATTGCGATAGAGTCGGTTGGGAAGCCCCGCAGGTTGGCACACGTAAAGATCGTCCAGGCCATCATTGTCGATATCCGCAACGGAGACGCCATTGTGGCCGTAGATATCGATGCCGCAGGCACTATCCAGAACCGTGCGCCAGTAGTCGGTTCCGTGCAGCAATTGAGAGGCGTAGGAAGAATTTTCACCGAGCGCCGTCGCCGTGATGTCCACGTAGATGGGCAAGGTCGAGCGGCTTCGGGTTTCGTGAAGCCACTGCCAACGGCGGAGAAGGAGTTCTCCTGACGCAGAAGCTTGCCATCCAAGGTCCCAGTAACCCACGCGCTGCTCGCGGTAAAAGTCGCTGCCCGTACTCACCAGTTCGTAGCGGACGCGAGTATCAAGCTTGAGTTGAGACGTAGCCGGAATTGGAAGCGAATCGCCACCCGCCGCACGAATGCTGGTGATCTGAAATTCTGCGGTCACGATTCTCGACGCGGTGTTCAGTAATGACTGAAGGTCTCGGACAAAGTCGCCCGGGCCGAGCGTGGCGGTGAGACCGAACTTGTTTTCGTCAACTCGAAGCGCAAGCCCGCTCCGCACCGGTCGTGATGCAACCGGTTTTGGAGACGTTCCTAAGAAGCCAGCTGAAAAACTCTTTTCGATTCCCCGAATTTCCTGGGGGGATTGCAGCAAGTCTGTACTCCACCGGCCAAGAATCTCTTCAATCTGCGCGGCATATTTTTCGCCGACGAAATCGTCGAGACCGGGATTTACTTTGAGCAGCGTTGCATCGAGCGGCCGCACTGTCCGGTAGTGAGGATGCAGATAGAAGCTTGCGCCCGAAGGTTGAGCTTCGGATGAGGCGAACCAGGGGCGGTGGAAATCAAGTCCCGGCAGACCAGCCGGAATCAGTGCTGCACTGGCGCCTTGGCAGCAGAGCGCGAGAAACTCGCGCCTGATCAAATCGATCGGCTCCGTTCTTCTCCTGGCATTATTGTGGATACCACTCCAGCAACCGGACTTCAATCCCTGTTCCTTCCAGTCCCTTCTGAAAAATCGCCAGATCAGATCCGCGATAGTGATAAGGAATTACCACCTTGGGATGGAAAGCCTTGACAGCTTCCGCCGCTTCATCCGGCGGCATAGTGTAAGGAAGATTCATGCACACGAATGCCACGTCGATGTTCTTTAACGCGCGCATCTCGGGAACCCCTTCAGTATCGCCCGAAAAATAAAACCGGCTGCCACCGTACGTGAGCACGTAGCCATTGCCCCGGCCCTTGTCGTGAAAAAGCTTGCCCGGAGCGGGTCCACGCTTCAGGTTGTAGGCAGGGATCGCTTCGATGGTCCAGCCGAGCAGCGTTTTCGTCTCACCATTCGCGATGGGTTTCGCGCTGCTCACTGTCGCAACGACCGCCGACGCCGCTAAAATTTCCGTTCCCGGCTTGCTGACGGCGGCGATTGAAGCCGGATCCATGTGGTCACCGTGGATGTCAGTGATCAAAATTAAATCGGCCTTTGGGTGTCCATCGAACTTCGCAGGCTTGGCTGGGTCGAGATAAATCGCCTTCCCTCCCGCTTCAATGAAAGTGCTGGCGTGATAAAGCGGAGTAATCTTGACCGGCCCAGCAGAAGTTTGGAACGTTTGCGTCGCGGCTTGAGAGTTCGCGAACGATGACATCATAAGAAATAAGCAAGCAAGGGTCAGGATCAGTTTCATTTTATCCTCGTTCTAATGACTTTGGCCTAAGCAAGAGCGCAGTGTTCGTCTCTGATTGGCGATTGTGCCTCGGACCTCTAATCACGGTTTTGAATGTGTTCACTCGCAATTTTAAACCCGGTATTGGCCGCCGGAACTCCAGCATAAACTGCTACTTGCAGCAGGACTTCTTTGAGGTCGCACGGCTCCAACTCATGTTCCAGGCCCGCGCGCATATGAAGTGTGAACTCTTCCCACCGACCTAAAGCCGCGGTCATCGCAAGTACCAAGAGTCGCCGCGTTCGCCGGTTCAGGGCTGGGCGCGACCAGATCGTTCCCCAAGCGTAACGGGTGATAAATTCCTGGAATTCTTTCGTGAAGTCAGTCGTGCTGGCCACGGCCTTGTCAACATGAGCGTCGCCAAGAACCGCGCGGCGGATCTCGAAACCTGATTGCAGCAGGTCCACTTTTCCATCCGCACGAAGGAACTCAATTAGGGCCGTCGTGAATGAGCGCGGACGTTCAATGTTTGAGAGATGCGCAGTCGGCAGATGCGTCACTTGTGCACCTGCGATATCGCGCGCAAGAATCTCGCCATGCCCCGCCCACGGAGTCGACACGTCGCGGTCTCCCACAATAACCATGGCCGGCACGCGGATTTCCCGCAGCAAGCCGGTATGATCCATGTCGCGAAGCGCCGCACAACAGCCAACATATCCATCCGGCGACGTGCCTAAAAACACGGAGCGAATCGACGCGGCATAAGGACTATTTTCGGCAAGCGTTTCTGGCGTAAAAAACCTCTGCATCACCAGGTCGGCAATCGCAGGCATGCCACCTTCGCGGACCTTTGCAATACGCATGTCCCAGTTCGAGCGTGGCCCGAACTGAGGAGACGTATTGGCCAGTACCAGGCCGGTAACGCGTTCAGGCGCATGCACGGCGACCCATTGTCCGATCGCTCCACCCATCGACAGTCCGCAAAATGCAAAGGTGGAAATTTTCAGGGCGTCAGCAAGGCCAAGGAAGTCCAGCCCCAGCATCTCGATCGAATATTCGCCTGAACTGGCATCCGAGGCGCCGTGCCCACGGGTGTCGTATCTCAGAATCTGAAAATATTGCAGCAAATCCACGACTTGCAAGTCCCACATCGAGTGGTCCGTCCCAATCGAATGCGACAATACAAGAACGGGCAGGCTCGGGTTGCCCTCCAAGTGATAAAACACGCGGGCCTTTTGAATATTTGCAAAGGGCAAAGTTATTGCTCCTTCTCGTCATCCTGGTCCGCGGCCATTAGTGCTTGTCTGAAATTCTCTCCAGTGCCGAGATATTCTTCGGGAATTTCAAGCTTCTGCAGCGCCGCCTGATCCATGTAAGCAGTCACCTCAGGAATCTCCGCAAGCACCTCAGAAAGATGCCTGCCTTGCGCAACGCATTTCCTTGCCGCACCTTCCAAAATCTTATGGGCGACATCCCTTCCCAGCTTGGGGGCGAGTAACATCGCCGCACGTTCGGCGAAGATCACTCCGTTCACCGAATCTATGTTCGTTCGCATCCGGCCAGGATCAATGGAAAGTCCCTCCGCGACCTCGGCCATGGAAGCAACCGCCAGCCCAGTCGACTGAACCACCGAGGCTATGATCGGCCACTCGGCTTGCCATCCCCCAACGCCGCGCTCATGTTCCTGAATCATCGCTGAGAGAAACGATGCGACCAGTCCTGGAACACGCTGCGCGGCCGCCAGCGTCAGAGAACACGCAATGGGATTCCGCTTGTGCGGCATGGTCGAGGAACCTCCTCGGCCTTCTCCTCCAGGTTCGGCCACTTCCGCAATTTCAGTTTGCATGAGCAGGCTGACGTCCCTCGCCATCTTGCCCAAAGATCCGGTGAGCACTCCGCAAGCGCAGATCAATGTGGCCAGGCGATCACGATGCGTGTGCCACGGTGCTTCTGGATTGGCGAGGCCGACTTCTTGTGCAAGCGTGCACGCCAACTCCTCTCCCTTGCCGCCCACAGCCGCCAGCGTGCCACTGGCGCCGCCAAACTGAAGAATCGTAGCCGATCCAAAACTATCATTCAAACGCTGGCTGCTCCGCTCAATCGCTCCCCGCCATCCAGCCACCTTAAGCCCGAATGTAACTGGAGGCGCAGCCTGCATCAGAGTTCGGCCAAGCATCACGCTGTCCTTGTGCTGTTCCGAGATCCTCGCCAGAGCTTTCTCCAATCGAAGGAGGTCGTTCGCGAGAATAATTTGCGATCGCTTAAGCAGCAGAGACATAGCGGTGTCGGCCACGTCCTGGCTGGTTGCGCCCCAGTGCACGAAGCCCGCCGCTGCGGGATCTTGTTTTCTGACGTGTTCGGTAAGTGCCTTCACCACGGGAATTCCCGGCGTCCCCGCCCGTAGCGTGGCGTTTGCGAGCGCTGCGAGATCGAAATTGCTGGATTGAGCGGACGCAGTGATCGTCGCAGCCGCTGACGCTGGGATCAACCCCATTCCTGCCTGCGCGCGCGCCAGGCCAGACTCGAAATCCAGCATCGCCTGAAGTACAGATTCGTCGGAAAAGATTTGCGCCAGCGGCTCGGTGGTCGCCAAACTGTCGATTAAGCGCACCGTCATGCGCGGCCTCGCGTCACCAACAGCAATCGGCTGCAGCTTGAACTGACGCATCCGCTAGTGATCCTCGGTTGCATCTCCGAATGATTGCACATCCGACTACAAATCGAAGAATACGGTCTCGCCCTCGCCGCAAAGTCGAATCTCGAAAAACCAGCTTCCGGAGCTCGATGGATCGGGTTGTGCCATCAAAGTGGCTCGCCGATTTTCCGGTACAAGCGCGAGTACAGGATCCGCGGCATTAGCCGGATTTCCCGCAAAATAAATTCGAGTGGATAGCCGCAGCAACAGGCCGCGCCCCAGAATCGACACATTGATATGCGGTGCCTGCAAACCGCCGGTGGAGCCCGGCACGCGCCCGGGCTTGATCGTCTCAAAGCAGCAAGTACCGTCCTCGCTCGTGGGCATTCGTCCAAAGCCGCGAAATGCAGGGTCGACCGCCGTGGTCCGCGCATCTTCAAGGGATGGGTAACGGCCCTCCGCATCGGCTTGCCACACTTCGATCATGGCATCAGGAACAGGCAAGCCATCTGCGTCCAGCAACCGACAGGTTAGCCGCACACGCTCGCCCCTGACGCTCGCAAGCGCCATACAAGCGGCCGACTTCGTATCGGTCAATCCCAGGTGCAGGTAAGGGCCCACAGTTTGCGACGGCGTCGGAATCAGGGCCATGCT
>WNFI01709923.1_pt1 | contig 15120 bp, 9 predicted proteins | sample 5400471 | NCBI WGS metagenome assembly WNFI01 (sample SAMN13153348, study PRJNA577476) | soil metagenome | isolation source: 100 cm saprolite on Douglas fir-dominated hillslope | place: USA:California | collected 2013-09-17
CGCCTCAAGGAGTGAACATGCTCGCGCTCTTCGCGTTGCTCCTCGCCGCCCCGCCCGCGGATCTGAAGGCGCAGGGTGAGGCGGGCCTCCGGGCCATCCACGGCGAGGCGCTCTCGGCGCATATCCGCTTTCTCGCCGACGATCTCCTCGAGGGCCGCGGCACCGGGACGCGCGGGCACGCCATCGCAGCGCGCTACCTCGCCACGCAGCTGCAGGCGCTGGGCTTCGAGCCGGCCGGCGAGCGCGGCACCTTCTTCCAGGAAGTGCCCCTCATCGGCATGACGGTGCAGCCGGAGAAGTGCGCGCTGGAGATCGACGGCACCCCGCTCCGGTACGGCGAGAACGCGCTCTTCGGGTCCCGCGCCGGATCCGCCGGCGACGACGTTTCGGGCGAACTGGTGTTCGCCGGCTACGGCATCTCCGCACCGGAGTACGGTTACGAGGATGTACCCAAGGACCTGCGCGGCAAGATCGCGGTGGTCTTGATCGGCGCGCCGCGATCGGATCGCACCGACTTCTTCCCCAGCGCGGCGAGCGCCGTCTACTCGGACGGCGTGGTCAAGTCGCGCCTGCTCGCGCAGCGCGGCGCCGTCGGCATCATCGTGGTCTTCACGCCCGAGGTCGCCAAGCATCTGCCGTTCCCGTTCTTCGTCCGGCAAGCACCCTTCGAGAGCATGGTCTGGCGCCAAGGCAGCACGCCGGGGACCGGGTCCGTCCTCCCCAGTGCGCGGCTGCCGTTCACCGAGCTGCAGCGCCTCCTCGCCAAGACGGGACGCAAGGCGGAGGAGATCTTCGCCGCCGGCCCCGCGGGAAAGCTGAAGCCGTTCCCGCTCGGGCTGCGTGGGCACCTGCGCACCAGCGACGCGCTGCGCGAGTTCAGCTCGGAAAACGTGGTGGCGGTGCTGCGCGGCAGCGAGCGCGCCCAGGAGCATCTGGCCGTCAGCGCGCACCTCGATCACCTGGGCGTCGGCCCGCCCATCGACGGCGATTCCATCTACAACGGCGCGCTGGACAACGCCTCGGGCGTCTCGGCGGCCATCGAGATCGCGCGCGCTTTCGCCGCGCTGCCCCGGCGGCCGGCGCGGTCGATCCTGCTCCTGGGCGTGACCGGGGAAGAGAAAGGATTGCTGGGCTCCGACTATTTCGCCCGGCACCCTACCGTGCCGCTGGAGTCCATCGTCGCCGACGTGAACATCGACGGGGTGAACATCTACTGGGAGCCCCACGACATGGTGTTCATGGGATCGGAGCACAGCACGCTGGAGAGCGCGGTGCAGGCGGCGCTGGCCGCGCAGGGGCTGAAACAGAGCCCCGATCCCGAGCCGGAGCAGGTCTTCTTCATCCGCTCCGATCAGTACAGCTTCGTCCAGCAGGGCATTCCGGCCCTGTTCCCCTGGAGCGGCTGGCAGGACGAGACCGGCAGCATCGCGAAGAACCGCGCGCTCGCCGACTGGTGGACGAAGAACCGCTACCACCTGCCGAGCGACGAGTGGGACCCCAAGGGCAATTACGAGGGGATGGCGAAACTGGTGCGCACCGAGTTCCTCATGGCGCTGGCGGTGGCGCTCGATCCGGAGCGGCCGCGCTGGAACGAGGGCGACGTGTTCGGGAAGCTCGTCACTCGTCGCGAGACAGCGTCGCCAACAGGAGCTCGCGGCGCGCCACGATGCGCAATCTGCTGCGCGAACGTCAGCGACTCGGCGATCAATTCTTCTGGAGCGCGCTCGACCACAGGCGCCTGCTCCTTGTCGGTCAGGTGCGTGTGCGTCTTCATCGAGCAGAACTTCGGGCCGCACATGGCGCAGAACTCGGCGCTCTTGAAGGCGTCGTGGGGGAGCGTCTCGTCGTGCTTGCGCTTCGCTTCGTCGGGGTCGAGCGAGAGGGCGAACTGCTGGTTCCAGTCGAAGGCGTAGCGCGCCCGCGAGAGCGCGTCGTCGCGGTCGCGCGCGCCGGGGCGGTGGCGGGCCACGTCGGCCGCGTGGGCCGCGATCTTGTAGGCGATGATCCCCGCGCGCACGTCGTCGGCGTTCGGGAGGCTGAGGTGCTCGGCGGGCGTGACGTAGCAGAGCATGGAGGCGCCGTGCCAGCCGGCCAGCGCCGCGCCGATGGCGGAAGTGATGTGGTCGTACCCCGGCGCCACGTCGGTGGTGAGCGGACCGAGCACGTAGAAGGGCGCCTCGAAGCACGCCTCCTGCTCGATCTTCATGTTCATCTCGATCTCGTCCATCGGGACGTGACCGGGCCCCTCGATCATCACCTGCACGTCGTGCTTCCACGCTTGCTGCGTCAGGTGTCCGAGCACTTTCAGCTCGGCGAACTGCGCTTCGTCGGACGCGTCGGCGAGGCATCCCGGCCGCAGGCTGTCGCCCAGCGAGAAGCTCACGTCATACTTCTTGAAGATCTCGCAGAGCTGATCGAAGCTCTTCGACGATGTCGAGCAGATCTTGCGGCGTCAGGCTCTCGATGCGCTTGACGCGCTCCACCGCCTCGTAGATGGGGACGGTGCCGAGCGGGACACTGCTCTTGCGCAAGAGCTCGTTGCGGATGTGCGGGATGTCGCCGCCGGTCGAGAGATCCATGATCGTGTCGGCGCCGTACTTGAGGCAGAAGTCGAGCTTGTGCAATTCGCTCTGCGCGTCGCCGTCGATCTGGCTGTTGCCGATGTTCGCGTTGATCTTGCACCTGGCCGCGATGCCGATGGACATCGGCTCCAGCTCGGGATGGTTGACGTTGGCGGGGATGATCATCCGCCCCCGCGCCACCTCGCTGCGGATCAGTTCTGCGGGGAGATTCTCGCGCCGCGCGACGTGATCGATCTCCTCGGTGATCTTGCCCTGCCGCGCAAAGTGCATCTGCGAGACATTTTTCAGACCGCGTCGCTTCTCGATCCAGGCTGCGCGCATGACTTCCTCCGAGGGGAACCGGACAGTAATGACCCTGCGATCGGCCGTCAATGCGCTACTGTTGCCGGATGCCCAGGATCCTTCTCGCCGCCTTCCTCGCGGCCTGCGCTTCCGTCCTCCGCGCCCCCTGCCCTCGGCCACCTGGTCGAAGGACGCAGCCGCCCAGGTGGACGCGTCGAAGCTGCAGACCGATGGATGGCGTCAGCTTCTCAAGCCCGACCTCGAGCAGGATCTCCGCAGCGCCGGCTTTCGCATCCTCGTGCAGCCGCAAAACGCCGGGGAGCTTCACGTCGTCATCGGCGCTTGGGGAGGCAGCAGCATCGACTTCCCCGTCACCCTCGATCGCGACGGCGAGATGATCGAGAGATTCAGCGTTCCCCTGCAGGATCTCCCTTGCGTGACCGGCACTGACCAGCCGGCCAACATGCGCTGCATGGCGCGGGAGATCGCGGCGCGCGTGCTCGAGTCGAAGCTGATCGCGGCGGCAATGGCGCGCAGGCCGGCGCCAGGGGCCGCGCCAGAGAAGATCTCCGGCAAGCTGGCGGTGCTCGAGCTGCGCAACTTCACCAAGGACCTGACGCGCGAGAACGCGCAGTACTTCACCGACGTGGTCCGCAGCGCCGCCTTGAAAGCGCAGCCGCAGCTCGAGGTGATGACGCGCGAGAATCTGCTGGTGCTCCTGCAGGCGAGCGGTAAGGACCTGGCCAACTGCGAGGGAGAGTGCGAGGTGGACACCGGCCGGCGCATCGGCGCGGACCAGATCGTCAGCGGCGAGATCCAGAAATTGGGTACTTTGTATAAATTGTCGCTGCGCCTGCACGACACGCGCGAGGGCCGGCTGCTGGCGAGCACGCAAGCAAGCGGCAAGACCGTCGAGGAGCTGGACGCGAGCGCGCAGCGCGCAGCGGAAGAGCTGCTCACCGCGCGCTGAGCAGCTCTACTTCGCTCCCGCGCCGCTGGCCGTCCCCGGCGCGCCCTTCAGCTCGGTGACGATGCGGCGCGCCCCGTAGATGTGGTCGAGCGCCTCGAGCAGGGCGCGGCTGTCCACCGCCACGGCGCGGTTCACCGTCTCGTCGAAGCCGTAGTCGCCGCCCAGCGACTGGATGTTCCCGTCGAAGATGAGCCCGACGATCTGCCGGTCCTTGTCGAACACCGGCGACCCCGAGTTCCCTCCGATGATGTCGTTGGTGCTGCAGAGGTTGAACGGCGTCGAGGGATCGATCTGTTTGTTGTCGTTGGCGCGCAGCCAGCTCTCCGGCAGCCTGAAGGGATCGCGGCCGGTGGCGCGCTCGAAGGCGCCGGCGATGGTGGTGTAGGGCGCCACGTGGTGGCCGTTCTCCTCGTAGCCCTTGACTGCGCCGTAGCTGAGGCGCGGCGTGAAGGTGGCGTCGGGATACGCGCTCTTCCCCTCGATGGCGAACCTGGCCGCCGCGATCTTCTCCTCGCCCGCGGTCTGCTGCGTCTCGATCTCCTCGTCGTGCCACTTGCGCAGGACGCGCGCGTCCGGATCGACCAGCAGCGCTAGCTGAATCATCGGGTCCGGCGAGGCCTGCACCGCCTCGCGACCGCCCTGCCAGAGCTGCTCGCGGACCTTGACGTCGTAGAGCTTGCTCTTGGTGAGTTCGGCAGCCAGCTCTTGCGGGCTCTTCTTGCCCAGCACCTTCTTGACGAAGGGATGATCGGCCCCCAGCGCCTCGCGCAGCTTGGTGAGGCCGTAGCCGAGCTTGAAGAGCTCCAGGTCGGGATAGAGGGGCGCCTTGGAGAAGAGCTGCTGCTTGAGCTGCGGCAACTTCGCGTCGGTGTACTCGCGCAGGCGCTGCTCGTTGGGTTTGGTCAGCTCCTCGGTGCCGCGCACCAGCGCGCGCGCCAGGCGGTAGAGCTGGCCGTAGAAGCCCGCGCCCAGCTCGATGTACTGATACTCCTTGCGCCGCGGCTGGTACTCGGAGATTGCCTTGGCAACCTCGTCCCAGGCCGAGGCGTAATGCTTGCGCAGCGACGCGCGCGCATTGACCTTGGCGCGCAGCGCCTTCTCCTGGTCGAGGAGATGGTTCCAGAGGGTGGGCGTGACCAGCGCCTCGAAGCCGCCGCGCAGCGCCTTGTAGCTGTTCTCGACGTAGAAGAGGTCCCCCTCGGCGATGCGGTAGTGCTCGGGCGACTGCTGCGTGAACATGGTCATGGCGCCTCTGAGCTGCGCCAGGTCGAAGAGCCGCTCGGGGAGCGCCACGTCGCGCTGGTAGGTGAGCTCGGAAATGGTCAGGCCGCGGTCGGTGCCGCCCGGGTTGCCGGAAACGAAAGTGAGCTCGCCCTCCTTGGTTCCCGCCGGCGACCACTTGAAGTAGTGCTCGGTCTTGGCCGGCTTGTCGTTCTCGTAAGCGCGGATGAACGAGACATCGAGGTCGTAGCGGGGGAAGTTGAAGTTGTCCGGATCGCCGCCGAAGAAAGCGATGGCGAACTCGGGGGCGAACACCAGGCGCACGTCCTGGAAGCGCTTGTATTTATACAAGCTATATTGCCCGCCGTGGTAGAGCTCGACCACGTCGCAGCGGAGCTTGTCGCTGCCCTCGGCGCACTCTTTCTCCAGCGCGGCCATGGCCGACTTGCGCTTGTCGTTGAACTCCTTGCCCGGCTTGAGACCCTTGCTCGCGCCCTGCACCTGGGAAGTGACGTCGGTGATCTGCGTGAGCTCGTCGAGCTCGATCTCCGGGCACTTCACCTCGTTCTCCAGCTGCGGCGCGTAGAACCCCTGCGCGACGAAGTCCTTGTCCTTGGTGGAGAGCTGCTCGATGCAGCTGTGCGAGCAGTGGTGGTTGGTCATCACCAGTCCTTCGGGAGAAACGAAGCTGCCCGAGCAGCCGGTGGCGCCGGTCTGCCGCTCCGAGGACAGCTGCACTTCCTGGAGCCACTGCGCGTCGGGAGCGAAGCCGTACCTCTGCTTCACCTTCTTGGAAGGGAAGTTGTCGAAGGTCCACATTCCCTCGTCGGCCCGGGCGGCAGAGGCGGCCAGGACGAGGGCGAGCAGGGGCAGCGATCGCTTCATGGAGTCTCCTTGGGGGGCGTGTTTCTGCTGCACTTCCGCGCCCGCGTCAAGACGCTTTCAGGGGGTGGCGATGCCGGCCAAGAGAGCGCCGAAGCGCTCGGCCTCGATGGACAGCTCCGGGTCGTGCAGCCAGTCCACGGGGAAATGCCGCTGCGCGCGCAGGTACGCGTCGAGCTGCACGTCGCGCCCGTAGAGCGACCAAGCGGCGTGCACCGCGCCGATCAGCTCCGCCCGGGCCACTTCCGGAGCGCCCAGGTTGAACTGCGCGGTTTCCAGGTGGCGGCCCGCCTTGGCCAGCTGCGAGCGGTCGTGCAGGCGCAGGTTCTCGCGCCGCGACACCACCGACATGGAGTCGAGGAAGCGGGCCATGTTCTCCACCGAGTTCTTGATCTCGCGCACCTTGGGCGGGCTGACCTTCAACAATTGATACAGCGTCGCCCTCGTCTCCAGGAAGATGCGCTTGTCGCTGGTGCGCAGCCCAGGCAGCGCTCGCGTGCGCGAGTAGGCGTGCAGGTCCTTGAGCGCGTCCTGCAGGGCGGCGAGGATGCGCTCGTCCTGGGAAGCGCCGATGCGCTTGGTGTGGCCGCGGAAGAGGAAGGCCAGGTTGGAGGTGGCGGTGCGGACGATGATGCCGTTTTCCAGCTCGCTCGCGTAGCCCGGCACCACCTCGTGCCGATCCACCTCGGCGACGAAGCAGCACACCTGGTAGATGAGCTCGCCCAGCGCCGCGCGCACCCGTCCGCGGAACTCGAGCAGGTCCTGGATCAGCATCCACGGGTCGCTCATCACCGTGGGGTTGCGCAACCGCTCGCCCAGGTGGGTCACGTCGCGGCGCATGCCGGAGAAGACCGCCGCCACCAGCTTGGCGATCTCGGCGTCGGTGCTCTGCGGGCCCTCGTCCTCCTCCGCGCTCTCGCTCTTGGCAGGCCCGAAGGCGTCGTCGAGGTTGTCGAGCGGATCCTTTTCCGGCGGCGGCGGGAACTGCTCGGTGGCGTTGGCGATCAGCTCGTTGACGTGCTGGACGGTGCTCGCCATCACCGGCGCCAGCTCTTCCCAGAGCGCGATCGTGTGACCGCCTTGCTCCTCGTCCGCCTCGTGGCGCACCAGGTCCACCTCGGCCAGCTTGAGGATCGCTTCGGCGGAAGCGAGCAAGAGCCGCGTCACCCGCTCGCGCAGTTCCCCCTCGAACTGCTGGGCCACTTCCAGGAGCCGTCCCTCCACCGCCAGGTCGGCCTGGTCGTCGGCGTTCAGAACCGGCGGGCGAGGACTGGGCATCGTAGATTTTGCTAACACGGGAGCGGAGAGGAAGCCATGGAGCACCGCCAATTCGGAAAGAGCGGCCTGAGCGTCACCGCGCTCAGCCTGGGAGCGATGACTTTCGGGGAAGCCAAGGGCTTCATGAAGGGCGTCCACGCCGACGACGCCGAGTCGCGCCGCATCCTCGAGGCCGCGCTGGAGGCGGGCATCGACACCATCGACACCGCCAACGGCTATAGCGAGGGGCGCAGCGAGGAGCTGCTCGGCCAGTGGCTGCGCGGCAAGCGGCATTCCCTCACGCTGGCCACCAAGTGCCGCTTCCCCACGCTCGGCGGCACGGCGCCCATGCACCCCAACGAGTACGGCCTTTCGCGCCAGAGCATCCTCTGGAACTGCGAGGAGTCGCTGCGCCGGCTGCAGACCGATTACATCGATTTATACCAGGTACACATGCAGGACCGCAGCGTACCGATCGACGAGACGCTGCGCGCGTTCGACGATCTCATCCGCGCCGGCAAGGTCCGCTACGCCGGCTGCTCGAACTACACCGGCTACCGGGTCACCGAGTCGCTCTGGGCGGCCGACCGCCGCGGCTATTCGCGCTTCGAGGGCATCCAACTGCAGTGGAGCCTGGTGGCGCGCGACGCGGAGCGCGAGCTGATCCCGGCGGCGCGCGCGTTCGGGCTGGGCGTCCTGGTGTGGAGTCCTCTCGGCCGCGGATTCCTCAGCGGCAAGTACCGCAAGGGCCAGCCGCCTCCTCCGGGCACGCGGCTCGAGGCGTGGAAGGATTCCTGGGCGATGACGGCGACGGAGCAGAACTGGCGCACCCTCGACAAGGTGCTGGAGATCGCCGCGCGCCACGACGCGACGCCGGCTTCCGTCTCGCTGGCCTGGCTCTTGGCGAAGTCGGACGTCAGCAGCATCATCGTCGGAGCGCGCACCGTGCAGCAGCTCCAGGACAACCTCCGCTGCCTCTCGGTGAAGCTGACTGCGCAGGACGTGAAGGAGCTGGACGAGGTGAGCCAGCCTTCCTGGGGCTATCCCTACAGCTTCATCGGCGGCCGGGAGCCTTGGTGACGCTGAGGTCCTGCTTGATGCGGGCCGCGACGGGCTTGCCGGCGCGGGTGGCCGGTTCGTAGGAGCACGACTTCACGAACGCCTTGAACGCGCGCAGCACTTCGCTGGTGGCGTTGCCGCTCATCGACACCTCGCCCACGCTGCCGTCGACGCGCACCGTGTATTCGGCGGTGATGCGGCCCGTGGGCGCCTGCAGCAGCTGCGGCGGTTGGCCGCACGACTTGCGCACCGGCGCCACGTCGTAGTCGGCCGCCGCCATGTCCAGCTGCGACGGGGTGCGGCCGCACTTCGTCTCCATGTTGGTCAGGCGCGCCCGCAGGTCGTCGGCAGTGCCCGGAGGGGCCGTGTCGGGCAGCACCTCGATGGCGCGCTGCTCGGTGAGGATGGCCTCGTCGCACTTGCCCGCCATCGCCAGAAGCGACGCTAGCGTGTCGAGGTGGACGCTGCGCCCCGGCGCGAGCTCGTTGGCGCGGCGCGCGTGATCGATGGCCCTCTTCTGGTGGCCGGCCTTCCAGTCGGCCCAGGCCAGCCGCGAGAGGACGCCGGCGTTGTCCGGCGCGAGGCGGGCGGCGCGGGCGATGGCGTTGGGGTCGTTGTCGTTGCGGTCGGCCAGAAGCACCCAGGCGCGCCAGTCGTCGGGGTGCGCGCTCGTCGCAGCCTCCGCCTCGGCCGCGTCGGTCAGCTCCAGCGCCAGCGGGTTGCCGGGATCGTCCTGCAGCGCCAGCTGCAGCTCGGCCGCTTGCCGCGCCGCGCGCGCGGGAGTGCGCGGGTAGCCCGGCGAGATGCGCAAGAGGTCGGCGCGCAGCGCGTGGACCTCGGCGCGCGAGACGCTGCGCAGGGCGGAGGCGCCGTCGACCTGCGGCTCGGCGATGGCGTAGCTCACGCCCTTCCCCGCTTCCCAGTAGCGCTGGATCTCCTCGCGCAATTTCGCTCCCGCCAGATCGGGAAACTCGGCCGCGAAGGCTTTCTTCGGGTCCTCGCCGCGCCCCAGCCGCGAGAGGAACGACTCGAACCGCTCCGCGCGCGCGCTGGCGAGGTAATGGACCAGGAGCCACGCTGCGCTCTCGTAGGCGAACCCCGCCTCGGGCCCCAGCGAGATGGCTTCGCTGCCCATGGCGAAGACCGGCCCGAAATCGGTCACCGGGAAACGGCGTAGATATGCCATCCGGTCGCGGCTCGGCTCGCCCACGAAGACCCGGTGCGCGGCGCGATCGAATCGCATCGTCTCCAGGGAGCAGGCGATGCCTTCCGCCACCCAGCGGGGGGTGTGCACCAGCGCCTCGGCTCCTGCTTGGTGGCGAGGTCGAGCACTTGAAGACGGCCGGGGAGCGGCGTGGGACGGCGCCAGGCAGAGGCGCCGATCAGCGCCGCGCGCACCAGCTCGAGCTGCCCCACCACCTCCTGCGCCTGGGGCGCGGCCAGGTCGGTGCGCAGCGTGAAGTGCTCGCTCTGCAGCTCGATCCACCGCAGCGGATCGGCCGGAGGCGGCCGATGCGCGCAGGCGATCAGCGCAGGAAAGAAGACGGCGAGCCGGCGCATCCAGCCACGCTACCGCGCCAACCGGGACGCAACCAAGGCGACTCGGACCTACGCCGCCTCGTCGAACTCGGAGAGGTAGCGGCTGAGGAAGTTGCGCGTGCTCTTCTCAACCTGGCGGACGCGCTCGCGCGAAAGACCCCATTCCTTGCCCAGGTCCTCCAGCGTGCGCGGATCGTCCTGCGTCAAACGGTCGCTGAGGATGTCCCAGGCCAGCTCGCCCATGCGCTTGCGGACCTTGCCCAGCGCCGTGCGGACGTTCTCGTTCTGCTCGGCCCGCATGAGCTGCGAGTCGGGGCCGGGGCCCTCGTCGGCGAGGCGGTCGAGGTGCGTGGCGTCGCTGTCGCCGTCGGTGCCCAGCGTCTCCTCCAGCGAGATGTCGCGGGGAGGCAGGCCGCCGTTGGGCATGGTGCGGCGCACGGCGCTCGGCCCGTCCTTGAGGCAGCGGGTGATGTACGCGCGGATCCACCAAACCGCGTAGGTGCTGAAGCGGTTGCCCTTCTCGGGGTCGAAGTGCTCGATGGCCTTGAGCAGGCCGTAGTTGCCTTCCTGCACCAGATCCTCGAGCCTCACGCCGCGCCCCATGAACTTGCGCGCGACCGAGATGACGAGGCTCAGGTTGTGGACCACGAGCTTCTCCTGCGCGCGCTTGTCTCCCTTGCGCGCCTTCCGCGTGACCACGAGCTCCGTCTCGCGGTCGAACGGCGGGTGGGCGCGGATCAACTTGATCAGCGGCGCAAGATCGTCGAATTCACTGCGGTCGCGCATTGCCCGTCCTTCCTTCACTCCCCCGCTTCAAAACGCTCTCCCTTCCACTTCGATCTGACTGCCCAACGTACGAAACGTTCACGTATTCCTTTGATGCACGACGCGCGCCGGTGTTGCGCATTTCATATTGTGTCGTTATGACGCACGATCCTCCGCCCTGCTTTAGACGCCACGAGACCGGATTCGTTGCCCAAAACAGGCGCTTTCCATGATCCCGTCCGGCGCTGGTTCGAGGCGTCGTTCGCCGCCCCCACGCGCGCCCAGGCCCTGGGCTGGCCGCCCATCCTGTCAGGTTCCAGTACACTGCTGCTCGCCCCGACAGGCTCGGGCAAGACGCTGGCCGCCTTTCTGACGGCCATCGACCGCTTGATGTTCACCCCGGCGCCGGAAAAGAAGGCGCGAGCGAGCGGGCGCAGATGCAGCGGACTCCCCCGGACATCCTCATCACCACTCCGGAGTCGCTCTACCTCATCCTCACCTCGCAAGCGCGGGAGATCCTGCGGCCGGTGGAGACGGTCATCGTCGACGAGATCCATTCGCTCGTGTCGACGAAACGAGGCGCGCATCTATTCCTCTCCCTGGAGCGGCTTTCCGCCCTCACCGGCCGCGAGCTGCAGCGCATCGGCCTTTCGGCCACCCAGCGGCCCCTCGACGAGGTGGCGCGCCTACTCGGCGGAGGCGAGGCGCGCGGCAAGCGCTGGACGCCGCGGCCGGTGACCATCGTCGACGCGGGCTCGCGCAAGCAGCTTGAGGTGCGCGTCGAGATGCCGGCGTCGGAGTCGCCCGACGATCCGGTCTGGCCGCAGATCCATCCGCGCCTGCTGGAGCTGGTCAGGTCGCACCGCTCGACGATGATCTTCGTCAACTCCCGGCGGCTGGCGGAGCGGCTGGCGGGCGCCTTGAACGAGCTGGCGGGAAGCGAAGTGGCGCTCGCCCACCACGGGTCGGTGGCGCGCGAGAAGCGGCAGGAGATGGAGGAGCGCCTCAAGCGCGGCGAGCTGCCGGCCATCGTGGCCACTTCGTCCCTGGAGCTGGGCATCGACATGGGCGCGGTGGATTTGGTCGTCCAGATCGAAGCGCCGCCCTCCATCGCCTCTGGGCTGCAGCGCATCGGGCGCGCCAGCCACCAAGTAGGCGGCGTGCCCCGCGGGGTGGTCTTTCCCAAGCACCGGGGCGACCTGCTCTGCAGCGCGGCGGCGGCCTGGGGGATGTCTGCCGGGCAGGTGGAGGAGACCTTCTACCCGCGCAATCCCCTCGACGTGCTCGCCCAGCAGATCACCGCCATCTGCAGCGAGCGCGTCTGGCAAGTAGACGAAGTATACGATCTCGTGCGGCGGGCGGCGCCGTTCGCGGAGCTGCCGCGCGCCTCCTTCGACGGCGTGCTCGACATGCTCTCCGGCCGCTACCCCTCCGACGAGTTCGCCGAGCTGCGGCCGCGACTGACCTGGGACCGCGTCCAAGGGACGCTCAAGGCGCGCGAGGGCGCGGCGCGGGTGGCGGTGGCGAACGCCGGGACCATCCCCGATCGCGGTTTATACGGAGTATTCCTTTCCGCAGACGAGGGCGGCAAGCAGCGGCGGGTGGGCGAGCTCGACGAGGAGATGGTCTTCGAGACGCGCGTGGGCGAGGTGTTCGTGCTCGGCGCGTCGAGCTGGCGAATCCGCGCGCCCCTCGCGAGAAGGCGCTGCAGCGGCTGCGCGGCGACGGCCTCGACGAGCGCGCCGCCGACAGCCTCTTGCAGTACCTGCACGAGCAGGTCGACGCCACCGGGGAAGTGCCCAGCGACGAGGCCGTCATCGTCGAGCGCTACCTCGACGAGGTGGGCGACTGGCGCGTCTGCGTGCTCACGCCTTTCGGCGCGCGAGTGCACGCGCCCTGGACCACCGCCATCACCCGTCGGCTGGAAGAGGATCGCGGGCTGGAAGTCGAAACGATGTGGACCGACGACGGCATGGTCTTCCGCTTCCCGGAATCCGACGCGCCACCCGAGCCGGAGCTGTTCTTCCCCAAGCCCGAGGAAGTCGAAGACCTCGTCACCCAGGCGCTGGGCACGACGTCCTTGTTCGCGGCGCGCTTCCGCGAGAACGCGGCGCGCGCGCTGCTCTTGCCGCGGCGGCATCCGGGACGGCGCAGCCCGCTCTGGTCGCAGCGCAAGCGCGCCCGCGATCTCCTGCAAGTGGCGGCGAAGTACGGCAGCTTTCCGCTCCTGCTCGAGACGTACCGCGAGTGCCTGCGCGACGTGTTCGACCTGCCGGCCCTGCAGGACGTGCTCCGGCGCGTGGCCGACAAGCGCCTGCGCGTGGTGACTCTGCAGTCGCGGACGCCGTCGCCCTTCGCCGCCTCGCTGCTCTTCGGCTACGTGGCGAACTTCATCTACGACGGCGACGCGCCGCTGGCGGAGCGGCGGGCGCAAGCGCTCAGCGTCGATCAGGCGCAGCTGCGCGAGCTGCTCGGCGCTTCCGAGATGCGCGAGCTGATCGACGCGCAGTCCATCGAGCAGCACGAGCGCGGCGCGCAGCGGCTGACGCGGCCGGCGCGCGGCCTCGACGGGCTGCACGACCTGCTGCTGCAGCTGGGCGATCTCTCCCAGGCGGAAATGCACGCGCGCCTGGAAGGCGAGCCACCTCTCGACGAGCTGCTGGCGGAGCGCCGCGCCTTCGCCGTGCAGCTCGCGGGCGAGAGGCGATTCGTCGCTGCCGAGGACGCGGCGCGCGTCCGCGATGCCCTCGGCGTCTCGCCGCCTGCGGACCTGCCGCGCGAGCTCCTCGAGCCGGTGAAGGACCCGCTCGGCGACCTCGTCTCCCGCTGGGCGCGCACCCACGGGCCGTTCCGGGTGGAGGACCTCGTTGCCCGCTGGGGAATCGCTGCGCTGCCTTTGCGCGAGGCGCTGGAGCGGCTCGCCGCGCAGGGCCGCGTACTGGAGGGCGAGTTCCTCCCTCACGGGCGCGGCCGCGAGTGGGTCGACGCGGAAGTCCTGAAGAGCCTGAAGCGGCGCTCGCTGGCACGGTTGCGCAAGCAGGTCGAGCCGGTCGAGCAGCCGGCGCTGGCGCGCTTCCTCGCCGACTGGCAGGGCATCGCCCGGCCGCGGCGCGGGCTCGACGCCCTCCTCGGAGCGGTGGAGCAGCTCGAAGGCGCGCCGCTCGTCGCTTCGGCGCTGGAGAGGGAGATCCTCGCCGCCCGCATCCAGCCGCTGCGCGCCGGCGATCTCGACGTCCTCTTCTCCGCCGGCGAGCTGATCTGGCGCGGTGTGGCGCCCATCGCCAGCCGCGACGGCCGCGTTGCGCTCTACCTCACCGATCACTTTCGCCTGCTCGCGCCCCCGCCGCAGAAGGCGCCGGGAGACCTGTGCGAAAAGCTCCGTGTCGAGTTGCGCAAGCGAGGCGCGTCGTTCTTTGCCGACTTGCAGGCAGCGCTGGGAGCTTTTCCGCACGACCTCCTGACGTCGCTCTGGGAGATGGTCTGGGCCGGCGAGGTCACCAACGACACGCTCGCGCCGCTGCGGTCGTACTTGCGCGGCGAGCCGAAGGACGATCGGCGCGACCGCCGCTTCGGCGTGCCGTTCCGCTCCCGCCGCGTCGCACCGCCGGGGAGCGAGGGGCGCTGGTCGCTGTTGCCCGGGCCGTCGGGAACGCCCACCGAGCGCGCCGCCGCACTGGCCCGGACGCTGCTCGCGCGCCACGGCGTCGTGACCCGGGAGGCGGCGCATGCCGAGGAGCTGCTGGGAGGATTCGCGGCGGTCTACCCGGTGCTCAAGGCGATGGAGGAGGCGGGCCGCGCGCGCCGCGGGTACTTCGTCGCCGGACTGGGAGGAGCGCAGTTCGCGCTGCCGGGCGCCGAGGAGCGGCTACGGAGCTTCCGCGAGCCGGCCGAGACGCCATTGACCGTGGTGCTGGCCGCCACCGACCCCGCCAACCCTTACGGCGCCACGCTCGCCTGGCCCGCGAAAGACGGGGATCTGCGCGCGCAGCGGGCGGCGGGCGCGCAGGTGGTGCTGTACGACGGCGCGCTCATCGGCTGGCTCAGCCGCGGCGAGCACCACCTGCACACCTTCCTTCCCGCGGACGAGCCGGCGCGCTCGCATGCCACACGCGCGTTTTCGCTGGCGCTGGCCGGGCTGGTGGACGGCGTGCGGCGCCGGGCTTTCCTGATATCCCGCGTCGACGGCGAGGAGGTGGCCGCTTCCCCGCTCGCGGCGGCGCTGCGCTCCGCAGGCTTTACACCCGGTATCAAGGGCTACTTGAAGCGCGTCGCGGCGGCCGTCGAGCCGATGGAGTTGGAAGAAGACGACGCCTGAGATAGATCAACGCCCCGATGGGTTCCATCGACGGACTCTTGGGCTGGGGAGTGGCGCTGCGCTTCGCCGCCATCGGCACGTACGCGGCGGCGTTCGTGACCTACGCGGCGCGACTGGCGGTCTCGCGGCTGAAGCTGGACCGTCTCGCCACCGGGCTCGCCGCGCTCGGCGTGATCACGCACACCGCCTACCTGGTCACGCGCTGGATCGCCGCCGGCCAGATCGAGATCCTCGCCCGCCTCCAGACC
>WNFI01097089.1_pt1 | contig 15117 bp, 29 predicted proteins | sample 5400471 | NCBI WGS metagenome assembly WNFI01 (sample SAMN13153348, study PRJNA577476) | soil metagenome | isolation source: 100 cm saprolite on Douglas fir-dominated hillslope | place: USA:California | collected 2013-09-17
CAGCTCCAACATGTAGTTATCCCCGAGATGCAACCCATTGTTGTAGTGTCCTTCCTGGGTCATTCGCACATCGATTGTCAATTGGAACTTCATCGCGCTTACCTCACTTCAGGATCAAAAATTTGATCTCCCGCTTGCAGAGCCCACACTCCATCGCGAATTCTTTTCCGAACACCGATCGTAGAGCGACGAAAAGGATGTGATGGGTCACCCAGTGAAAGCAGTTCTGGCATTGGATCTGGATGGTCACTGGATCACCGGCGTTTGCGGCTCCTTGTCGGTTTCTTCCTCTTTCGCTTCCATGAGCGATTTCAGGAAATCGCTTCGTGCGGTGATGACCATGCCGTGCACAGTCAGGAGATCGATCGCGGTTTCCACTTTCGAATTGCCGGCGATCCCCCAAGCCTGGGCAAAATCCGCGTGCACCTGGCCGAAGTCTTTTTCCTCTTCATCATTCAGAGCCAGTTTAGGATCTCCGATGATTTTCGAGGCAGCTCCATAGACCAGGCGCATGCGCCGGCCCCAGCGCCGCTCGAGCGCTTCGCGTTCCTCCTGCAGCTTCTGCGCAGCTTCGGCCGGCGTGATGGCTTTGCGACCGGAAACTTCCTGGTCGAAGCGATCGGCAAGCCCTTCGGCCGAGTCGGCTCCCACAACTTGCGCATCCGCACGCGACGGCCGGCTGCGTTTAAAGTGCTCGTGCTCGAGGCGGTGACGCCGCTGGCAGATCTCGCACCAACGGGTTTTATTGCTCAGGGGTTTGGGCTCAGCCATTTACTTCTCTTCCTTTTTCTTTTTGGCGCCGAAGATCTTGTCCGCGAGATTGCTCTCGGTCGGCGTGCCCGCGGGTTTCTTTTTCGGCTCCATGCCGTACTCTTCTTTCAGAAGCTGCGTCAGCGTGCGACGTATCGCGCCGGCTACTTCCGGATCCGCGCCGATCTGTTTCCCACACACCCCGCAAAACGTTCCGCTCTGACCTTCGTGTTTGCAGGCTTCCTGTTCAGCCATCCGAGCCTCCGTAATCAAAAGCATCATCGCCAGGCGGCGAAGGGCAAAGCGGCGCAGCCACATCAACAGCTATTCGCTTCCGCGGTGATGCGCCGGCGGATCCAATCGGCCTTGGTACGGCCGTCTTTTCGCGCGAGACGCTGCAGCTTCGAGTTGAAGCCTTCCGTCACGCGAATGGACACGATTTTGTTTTTCTTCGCCATCCACCCAACCCTAGAGCGAGGTACATCGAGAATCAACGTAATCAATGAATGACATTGTTTCCGTGGACGGCGAGCGTGTCGATGGACGAAAAGTACTGCGATGGAAACGAAAGTTCTTCCGCGCTTCGAGGTAACCCCCCAATGCACATAGTCGCTTTGGTAGTCCTGGCCTGGGTGCTGGGTTGGATTCACTCCTACCTGCAACCCAAACTCGCCAACGTCCTGCCGGCCACCTGGTCGCAGAACGCCTTCGGACGCTCCTTCTTTACCGGCGCGTTCATCCTCATCAGCTTTTTTGTCGCCACGTTCCTCGTGGGGATCTTGTTCAAGGGAAAGAAGGTCGTATGATTCGCGAGCGTAGAGAGGAAATCACCACTCCGATCGCGTTCAGCGCCTCCAACCCCACGTTGCTGACGAACGGAGTCCCGCGCGATCTGCCGCTAGCACGCATCGGCATCATGGTCGAAGGGCGTTTGACGATTTCCGGTCAGACCGTAGCCGGCAACATCACCGAGGAAGCTCCACAAAATTTGATTCGACGCGTGCGCCTGAAGGGCACGAAAGTCACCGGCGGCGGCTCTCTGACACTGGTGGATTGCCGCGCGGAAGAGCTCTACATTCTCACCGGGCTCTATAACCAATATCGCCCCGTAGGTTCGCTAGTCGCGGAGCTCGCCGGATCCGGCGGATCCGCATTCCCAGCGCCACTCGCCGCCACAGCCAACGGCAGCTACGATTTCCGTTTTTACCTGGAAGCGCCTTTTGCGCCGCGCTTCGCCACGCACAAAGATGAAATCGAGGGCATTCTCGATCCATCCATCTTTTCGCTGCTCGATCTCGAGCTCACCTGGTCCGCAGGCACGAACCTGGTCCAGGGCGGAACGTTGACGCAAGCCATCAGCGCCTTCGGCGGCGCCACCGGAAATCCGCAAGCACGCATCATCCGCTTCTCGCCGCTGGCAGCCCCCATCCGCGACTCGATCATGAAGTACCACTACCAATATGTTTCGAAGTACCTGACGCCAGGGACGACCATCGGCGCGACGTTCACCGACACGAAGATCACCGACGTGAACGCCGGCAACCGTGTGCGCTTCTTGATGCTGCGTCAATACCTCGAGAACGCTGGCGTGACCGGCCAATTCGATTCTGCGGCCGGAGCGGCCGGCTCCCGCGTAGGCGACAACTCCAACATCGGCACGTATCGCTGGCGCGTGAAGATCAACGGCGGCGAAAAGCACCGCATGTTCAACCGCGACCAGGTGGAAGAAAACCGCCAGCAATTCTGCTTTGGCTACGCCACCTTGCCCCGCGGCTACACGGTCATCGATTGGGCCCAGCGCGGTTTCCTCGAGGACATTTTCGACGCCAAGGGATTCGGCGCCGCGGCCGTACGCTTCGAGCTCTTCGGCGATGCGCTGAACCTCGTCAGCGGCGACAAGCTCGACGTTCTAACGTGCGAGCAGATCCCGGTGGAGGTCTAAATGGAAAGCGCAACAACCAATCACTACGTAAACGGCAAGCTCACCGGCGAAGAGCACTTCAAGCAGGTGACCAAAGATGCCAAGCCGGAACGCGAGCTTTCCTTGCCAGAGCGCGTCAGGCGGCTCGAGCACACCGTGTTCCCACACCTGAAGCCAGGTGAGGCCGTCGCCGAGACCGAAGAAGAGTGAGAGACCGGCACTTCATCCGCGGCAAGGAAGTGGATCCACGCGAGTGGCGAGATTACTCGAGCTCGCAGCGCGCCAAGGATGACCTCACGAAAACGATTAAGCAAAACGAAAAGCCGATCGAGATTCGAACGGGAGACAAAAAGTGAAAGGGCAATTCGCCAGCAGCGCCGGCTACGGAACAGTTTTCATTCCACTGCCAGGCGGAGGCGCTTCCGTCACGTGGGGTTCAGGAACTCCCGCGCGAGATCCCGCAACCGGCGCAACCAAGCCAACCGCGGGAGGAGCTCCCAACCAGGCGAATCGTTCGCCGGCAAGCGGAGCGTTCGGTCTGAATTTACCCGGCTGGGTTCCAGCCGTCGCCGTCGTCGCCACGGTCTTTATCGTCTTTGGAGGTTTGAAAGCTCTGAGACGCTTGGGGTGAGCACGTGCCATCATTCTCAGGAATTTTCAAACCGATCGGCAACGTTTTCAAGGGACTCTCTTCCAAGAAATTCGCGTCGATCCTCGAGAAAGTCGTCCTGCCCGTCGCCGGCGTGGCCATAGGCATCAAGCAGGCCGCTTCACAAAGTTTGCCGCCAGCTCCCGCGGTCCAGCCCGACAGCGCAGCCCCGGATACTTCCGGAGCCCAGGGCGCCGCTACAAAGAAGGCCTGGTACACGAATCCCGTTGTTTATCTCGGCGGAGCCGCCGTCGTTTTACTCGGCGCGCTTGTGCTGTCGCGAAAGGGAAGCTAGATGCCCTACGTCGATCCCAAAGACGTGATGGTCCGCGGCCAGCAGTACACTTTTTTGTTTCGTGCCATCTGGACTGCGACCGGCTTCATCACTTTCAAAGACGCCTACGAGCGCATCGCTCCGCTGGGACTCATCGGTGCGGACTTCTCGAATCCGAGCCTAAGTTCCTGGGACGGACTGCTCACATTCAAAAATCCATTCGTCGGGAAAACAGTGGGCGAGCTGGGCAAAGCCATCGCCGCGGCACTTTCCGGAAGCTGGTATCAGGCCGGCAAATTCGAATTCGTCGAAGCGAACACGGGAACACCGGATAACACAGCCGGAAAACAGTTTCAGAAATACGCGTTGTGGGCTGGCCTGGGCGTCGCCGTGATCGCCATCGGCTTTGGAGTCGCCCAAGGGTTTGGTCGCGGAGTGGGCGCGGCCGCGGCCGGAGGAAGCGCGTGAGAGTTTCATCGAAAGTGATCCTCGGCGGCGTTGTGCTCTTCCTGATTTACAAATTAGCCGTGTGGGGTTCGGCAGCCTGATGTGGGTAGTCATCGCCATCGTCGCTATAGGAGTCGCTCTCTTGAGTGCAAAGAAAGCAGCCGCACAAACCATGAACACCACGGCCGTCAGTGACAGGATCAAGGCCGTAGCGGAAGCCATCGCTCGAGCGGAGGGCTTCTACGTGGCCGGCTCGATCCCGGCGCGTGCGAACAATCCCGGAGATCTGAAGATCGGCGATCGCGGCAACGGAGTGATCGAAGGCAAAACAGTTTTCGCAACGGCCCAGGATGGCTGGAACGCTCTCTATCGTCAGCTCGATCTCATCCGCACCGGCAAATCGCGGAACTTCAAACCTACGGATACCTGGCGCGAAGTCGCACGCACCTGGGTGGGCCCTGTTGGCTTTGAAGACTGGCTCGGGAACGTCACACAACGGCTCGGCGCAACACCACTCGACAACGTTGGAGGGTTCCTTGCTTAAGATCGTGCCCTTCAATAACTACGCCGAGATCGTCTCGCTGAAAGGTCAGACAGGGATGTCCGCAGAGATCCGCGTGCTCGACGCCGGCAAAACAATCAATTTGAGTACCACGAAGGTCGATCTGGACGGCGAGATCGATTCCCTGGGCAACATCGCCGCGGGGCAGCCGTGGAAAGACACAGACGGCGTCAAGGTCTACTCGCCATTCGCCGACGTGCTGTATGCCCGCGGCGTTGGCGTTGGAAAGAATCAGGGCGTGCGCGTAGATGTCCTGGTCTATCGGAGGACTCCGTAAATGCCGCCACAACGACAAACCGTTTCAGCAACCGCGCGGCCAGGAATGCGCACGCGCGCCGCGATCGGCTGGGATGATTCCGGCCTCGGCGGGCAACACACGAAGACCGGGCCCGAGCTCCCCGACAGCGTTCCAGGGAAAAAGCGCCTGCTCGAATTCGAAATCGCCAAGCTCGACAGCGTGATTGCCGAAAGCCTGGATCCCGGCTACGCCTTCCAGTTCAAAGTCGCGCGCGAGCGCATCTTGCGCCAGCTCTCGCGGATCAACAACGTTCCGTTCGAGCCAGCGAAAAACTTGGGGCAGTACACCGGGTACGAACCGGACACACCCGACACCACGGCGCCCGCTTCGTTGTGGACGCGGATCCGCGCCACTTTCCAATTTCGTTTTAATCCCGGCGAAGGAGTGCCAGCGCGCTCGCCCTGGGGCATGGCCGACGACTCCGTCGATACGCCGGCGAATGCGACTTTGGGCCCCAACGCCAATCGCAAAGTTTTCCCTGGACACGGCACCAACACGCGGATGGCCAGCGCAGCTCACCCCGCATCCACACCCACGCGGCCGGCCGCCTGGTGGGGAAAGAGAGAAGCGAAAACCACGTGAGCGATCGAAACGGATTTCGGCTGCAGGTCGCTTTGATGGTGCTCACCATCATGGAAACGATTGTGATGGGCATGGGCGCGTGGATCCTGAACGATATTCGCGATCGCGTAGTACGGCTCGAAAATTTGAATCTAGGAGAAGAGAAAAATGAAAAGAGTCACCCTGTTTTGTCTGGCATTCCTCACACTGGGCCCCATCGTCCTTAACGCGGCGCCGGCACCAGGAAGCAACGCGAAGGATGTCGGCCGCGTCGTCGTGTTTCCCGTACGACACCCGCTGGCAACGCTCAAAGGATTTTTCTACGGCACCTTGAAGTCTGTCGGCACAGTCGTGGACCTCGTCGAACGCGGCGCCGCGGCGGTGCACGCCGGCGTCAGCAAGGTCGATGAGACGATCGACAAAATCGAGAACGGCCTCGAGCCTCCGGCGCCCGCGCCCGCGGTCATACGACACACAAGTGTTGACGAGCAACCGGTAGCTATTCCCGGATGCGCAGCGAAGGCTTTTGTGCCGAAGGGTTGCTACCCGCAAATCCAGGCAGAGCTCGTAGAAGTGCGCTGCCCAGGCCAAACGTTCAAATTTCACTGCTCAGAGAAGCCGTAGAGCCACGATCTCGGTTGGGTTGGACCAGTAACACCAGGAGAAAAACAGATGCGAGCATTTTTCAAAATCGTTCTACACGCGGCGATCGGCGGCTTCAGTACCGGCATAGCAACGTCCCTGCAAACAGGGGCGCCGATCACTTCGAAGACCGTTCTAGTGCCCGGACTCGTGGGCGCAGCCACCGCGGTTTTTGCACTGTTCACGAAGCGGCCGCAGGACTAGAGAGGGAAGGGAAGGGGCAAATGGCAAGCAGCGAACAGAAAATCAGCTTACTCGCCCTGCTGGTCGCAGGAGGGGGCGCGGCGGCCGCCTATTTCCTTTGGGGAAAGAAAGACCAGGCTACACCTGCAGGAACCACCGACACCAAAGTCAGCGGCCAACCTGCTCCGGTTCCGGTTGTCGATGCATTTGTTCTTAGTCCAACCGCAGGGAACGACGTGAAGGCGCGTGCATTCGGGCCCGCGATCCCGTCGATCTGGAAGGACGGCCCCCGTTACACGTGCCCGATTGGCTCCCACGTAGAATACTCAGACGATCTTTCGGCTTGGTGTGTACTGAACACTCCCGCACCTCAGCAAGTCCACACAGTCACCGCGCCAAACTTTGTTCCCGTTGTTCCCGTTCAGCTCCCTCCACTTATGGACCTCTTTAATCCGGCGAATCCGGCACTCACTTCAACGGCTCCGCCAACGATGCCGCCCGTCGAAAAACGAGTCGTAGCCCTAAGGCCTACGACAAGAGTGCCGCCCGGCAACCGATCGAGCGTGCGTCCGATAGGACGACGATTCATTTTTGTTTTCCTCCTTTTGCTCTTGCCTCAGATAGCCAGAGCACAAATCAGCTACGGGGTTTCAAACAACGGAACGAACACCTACGTGATCGACACTCGAGGGCAGGGAGCTTTCACTGTTCGCCTGGCGTCGATCCCCGCAGCGAGCGGCGTCACCACTTGCACCGTGCAGGTAGACGGAAGCTCCGATAACGTGACTTTCGGATCCGCCGACGTGCTTGGGTCGCAGAGCTGCACCTCGCGCGCAGCGGTCATTTCCTCACTCGCGGCCGCGAATTGGATACGGCTCAATATCACGCAGACCGGCACGGGCAGCGTGCAGTTCAACGTGAATGTGGACAAAGGAACCGCAAGCGGTCAATCGACCGCGGGTCAGACGACTGCGGCGAATTTAACCGCAGCAATCAACAGCACTCCGACACTGACGGAAAAAGGCGCTAGATGGTCGCAGGTGGACGTCAGTGGTAGCACGGCAAGAGCAGCGGGAGCAGCCGGCGTCCGTCACGTCATAGACTGTGTGGCATTCAGCGCCGTCTCAACCGCAGCGGTGACAGCAACAGCCGTAAACGTGAGCCTGATCGACGGAGCAACCACAATTTGGCGGTGGGATGTTGCTGTACAGGTGGCGGCCGGTGCAGGGGTTCCGGTCACCCCGCCATTTGCCATTTGCGGGCTAAACCTCATAGGGTCGGCGGCAACGATAATAACATTCAGATTCGGAACAGCAGTCACAAACGCACAGGAAACCGTGAGCATGAGCGGGTACGACGTACAGTGAGATACGCATTCGACGAAGGATTCGACCGGGAAATCGTTCCGCGCATGGGCCCGCGTGGCGCCGTGGGAGCTCCCGCTACGATCGTAAACCCGCCACCACGCTCCATCATCGATGAATGCGCAGAACTCGCCATCAAGAGCGTCAATTACAATCCAAAAGACTATGCGCGGATGCTCACCACGGTGAAAGGCTGGACCGGCGCCTGGAACCTCACAACAGCCGGCAAATGCGCTGCAAAAGGAGGCAGCAAGGTCGCCACGATCACTGACCTCGCTTCAAACGTCACGAGCTTCGTCCCCGTCGTCGGATGGCTTGCCTCCGGAGCTCTCTCCATCTTCAGCACTCTCCGGGCAAAACACGCAGCCGCGGTCGCACGCGAAAATTCCGTTCTCTGTTCTGCCGCCACCGAGTCCAACAAGATCCTCGCGGATCTCGACAACATGTACCGCTCGGGGCAAATCACGAATGCCCAGGGGGTCGCCGTTCTGGACTTGCTAGTCAGCAAGTTTCGCAAAGCCATCGTTCCGATCGCGAAGCAGGGAAACGCCTCGCAGTGGAAGCTCGCGCAATTGATTGCGCTCGTCGAGCACCGCAAACGTTTCGAATATCGAACCGAACAGCCTCTCGGCAGTCCCGCGAATCCAGGGACCGCAACAAAGCCCCCAAGGACCGCAACAAAGCCCGCCCCAATCACCTCACCCACACCTGTGCCCGCGCCCAGCGGCAAATCCACTCTTGCCGTCGTAGGCGTGGGCACAGCCCTCCTCTGGGGGATTATCGCCCTTGGCTGAAAACGGCAAACGCGCGCTAAAGATCGGAGCGATCGCTGGCATCGTCAGCGCAGTCGTCAGCATGATGCTGCCCAGCCCCACGACGATCGCGACGTTCAAACCCTGGGCGGCAACCGACAGATCCGTCCGGATGACTTTTTGGATCTCCATCGGGATCGTGTCAGCCGTTTTGCTGTGGGCTTTTTTCGTGGCCAACGGGGATGACTGATGCAAGTGACGGTGCTCTTCCTCGTTGGATGGATTCTGACCGCGCTCGGAGATCTCGTTGAGCGCGAGTGGTCGAAGACGATCGCAATCGTAGGACGAACCTGGAAATTTTCCACACTGTTCACGGCTGCCGGCGTGGTTTTCTTCCTGGTCGCACTCTTCACCGTCAGGAAAGAATAGATGCGCGGCATCATCGAGAGCGGCGGAGAGCTGACGCCGCGGCAGTCCAGCTACGCGAAGGAAGGCGGCTGGCTCGGATTCGCCCACTGGGTTCGCGACAAGATCCTCACTCCGCTTTTGCCGGTCCCGCCAGATCCACCAGACTCGATTTCAGGTGACGAATTCAAACTGCCCTTCAACATCACCACAGCGGCGAACACCACACTCGTGCCTCCGCAGTCGTTCAACATCGAAGTCTTGGAAATTTTCATTTACGTGGTCGGGCAGAACACCATTCGCCTGTTCGTCGATGCCATCCCACAAACTGCACCTCTGGTCATGCCTGACAAGGCCACGATGAACGTGCCTCCGTTCACCCTGCAGGCCGGCCGCGCCGTCGTTCTAAACACGGCGGTTGCCGGCAGTGTGGTAGGAGCAGTGCGCTACCGCTACGTGCAGCCTCTTGGCCACGGAACGGTCTGATGGTTCGCCGGCGTTTTGTGCCCACGCTGATGGGCAGCTCGCAAATCTCGAGCATCGGCATTTCGGTTTCTCCTCCCACCAACGTCACTGTCGGGACTTCCCAGCAATTCACCGCCACAATCGTGAACACAAGCAACACCAACGTGACCTGGCAAGTCAACGGGATCACCGGAGGCAACGCCACGATCGGCACCATCTCCGCATCCGGTTTGTACACCGCTCCCGCCGTCATCCCTAACCCGGCCTCAGTCACCATCACCGCAATCTCTCAGGCTGACAACACGAAATCAGCCGGGACCACAGCAACGATCGTCGCCGTAGCGAGCAACCCTGTGGTCATTTCTATTTCTCCTCCGATCAACGTCACGGTGGCCACGTCACAGCAGTTCAACGCGACAGTCCTGAACACCGCCAACACCGCCGTCACCTGGCAAGTCAACGGGATCACCGGAGGCAACGCCACGGTCGGCACCATCTCCGCAGCCGGTTTGTACACCGCTCCCGCAGCCGTTCCCAACCCGGCCGCAGTCACCGTCACCGCAATCTCCCAAGCCGACACTTCGAAATCCGCCGGCACAACGGTCACCGTCGTCGCCGTCGTCAACATTCCTGCAGCCGTCGATGTTCAAATCTTCACAGCATCAGGGACGTGGAATAAACCAGCCGGCGCTAGGTCAGTACAAATCGCCGTGGTTGGCGGCGGCGGCGGCGGCGGTGGAACGGCAACGATCGCCGGCGGCGGCGGCGGCGGCGCCGGAGGCCAATCGACCAACACTTTTGCAGCGTCCATCCTTGGCGCGTCCGTAGCCGTCACAGTAGGCGGCGGCGGAGCCGGCGGGGGATCAGGCCTACCAGGAGCAGACGGCGCGGCCACATCGTTCGGGACAAGTTTGCAGGCTGGCGGCGGCGGCGGCGGTGCAGCGGCCGACACTACTGGCGCAGGGGGCGCCGGCGGAAGCGGAACAAGCAACGGAGGCAACGGGGGAAACGGCGGTACGGCATCAAGCGGTTTGGCCGGCACAGCGGGTGCGGGTTTAGCCGGCGGCGGCGGCGGCGGCGGCGGCGGCAATAATGGAACATTCGGGACATCCGGAGGATTCGGCGGCGCGCAAGGTTTTGCCGCAGGAGGAGCTGCCGGAGGCGCCGGAGGAGGCCCAGGACCCACAGCGGGAACCCCTGGCACTAGCGTTCCCGCAAATACTCCATCAGGCGGAAGCGGCGGCGGCGGCGGCGGAAGTTCATCAGCCGGAAGCGGAGCGAACGGGGGGGCAGGTGGATCTTACGGCGCAGGCGGCGGAGGCGGGGGCAGAACTGCTTCTGCCGGCGGGAACGGTGCACCAGGGATTGCAGTGGTCACGACTTATTTCTGATAGCGTGTTAGAAGGGAATGTCCTCATCCTTCGGAACGTAGCCAGGTTCACTTGCGGCCTGCTCGTGATCGTCACCGGGCAAGCCGAATTTCGGCTTGTCACCGAGCATCCGAAAATTGTTTGCGACGATCTCATAGGCCAGGCGCTTGACGCCTTCTTTGTCTTTCCACTCACGCGACTGAATCCGTCCGTCAACGAAAACGAGCGAGCCCTTTTTCAAATATTTGACGACGATCTCCGCCGACTTGCCCCACACGATGATCCTGTGCCACTCAGTCCGTTTGTGGCGCCCGCCATCTTTGTCTTTGTAGCTTTCATCCGTCGCCATTGAAAAATTTGCGACGTCGGTGCCGGCTTTCGTGGAAAACTTCTCCGGATCCCGACCTAAGCGCCCCACGAGAACCACTTTGTTCACCATCGACTTGCCTCCTTTGTTCAGCGCGCGGGCACACGATCTCCGTCAAGGCATGGAAAACGATCGTGTGCCCGCGCGGATTAGTTACCTCTTGAACACTTATACGCGGCGTTACTCAGCCTGGCGCCCCACAGCCGATACAAACTTTTTTCTCGACGCGACGAAAAACGAAGAGTGACGCTTTTATTCGCAGAAGCCTGCATGGGGAGAAGCAACTGCTGCTCCATCCGCAGCTCCATCTGGGGTGAGAGTGGCGGCGATCCCGCGCTCTGTTCAACGCGAACGTGTGTTGCCTCGCCACCACTCTCGCAGGCCCCTGCATCCGGCTCAGGAGCGTCAACAACCTGGCCGGACTCCGGAGTGCCGGACCAGCACCGGCACAAACTCACCAGGCCGCATCGATGGCACACTTTGCCCGAGGCCTTGGACGTCGGGCCTGTTCCATGCGGCGCGTCACCGCGGAATGCGTTTTTCTCCAGCTCCGCGGACCTCGTCACATCGATGCCAACTTTGCGCTCCTCGAGGAGCGGCGCCTCAGCTCGCTTTCGCCGATCGCGTTCGTCGGCCCACGTCGAGCACAGCTCGAAACCGGATTCATCGCCTTTGAGCACGTACTTCGTGCAATAGGCCGCGACGTCGCCCTGGGCGCGCGGCTTCTCGATGCGCAGGCCGCCGTATTCGCGATTCCACCATTGACGCCACGGCGTCCAGCGTGCGTTCGCTAGGCGATCTCCCAGGACTTCTCCACCGGCAATGAGCACGTGAGCATGGAGCCTTTTTTCTCCGCAGCAACCGCGCTCGAGGGCAGGGAAGTAGCGCACGCCGTAAAGATCGCGCACGTCGCGTACTTCATCGAATTCACCGAACACGTTTTCGTGCACCACTCTGGTGAACCTTTTGATCGATCGCTCGATCGCTTCAGGGCCGAGCGACTCGCGAAAAGTCAGAGTGACGAAGTAGCTCCACGAGTAGTTTGAGAGGTAGGACACGGCCGCGTCGATATATTCGCGATGCTCATTCAGCCGGCGTTGTTCTTCGTGGGTCAATTCGATTGCCTGGTCTTGCTGATGCTGACGACGCCGCCGATCTCTCCGGACGCGCCGTCGATCGCGGGCAGATCCGGACTCGCCACACCTTGCTAGGAACCTGGCATATTCGGTGGATTGGCTCAGCAGGTCAGTCTCCTTCGATAAAAACGCAGATGCTGGTATGGCTGAGAAACAAGACGTACCTGTCACAGCCGTGTCGCCAGTCTACGAAAAGCGTGTGACTTCCACGGTGGCAACCAATGCTGGCTCCCGAGGGATACAGATTGACTTGCCAACCGCGCCGCTGAAGGAAATCGACGCAGACCAAGATACTCTCCGCGAAGCAGCATTTGATACTCCCCAGGGGGCGAGGCGCCAACGCCACCCCCTGAGGATTTTCCAGTCCGCCTTGAGTACCGTGGCCAGCGTTAAGGCGTCCACTGAAACTCATTTTTGTACCCCCGCGCCAGGCGATATCGTGCCGGCCTGGTCCGGAGGAGCTCGTCGAGGTCCTCGATCGGAATGGGGTGCAAGAACTTTGACCTTCCCAAGATAGAGCTGCCGCTTTCCTTTGCCGTCCCTCCAAACCAAGTAGCGATAGCACCTGCGTTTCAGCACGATTTTGGCTGCCGCATAGTGGTACCCGAGATAAGAGCCGCGAGGGATCTGAACAAAAATTTTTGGGAGATCCAAAACACGGTCTGGGAGGTATACCCCACTTCTGCGGTCCGGATCCGCGGATCGGCCGGTGGACCGTTTCGGCCTCGTGCGCGATCGCGGGCCCTTGGGGGGTAACTTCTTCATCGGAGCACCCACTTGAGGGACATCGCCGCCGCCAGGACAGCGAGCGAAATCAAAAGTGTGATTTGATAGTTCCAGAGACTTTCGAGAAGGGCCCTGGCGATCCAGTAGCGCACCGGCTGCGTATCACGGTTCACGATCCAAGGCTTCCCCGCCCGGTTGACCACATCCTCGCAAGTGAGGCGGGTTTTCACTGCCGGCCTTTTCCTTCTCCCAGGTCACACATGCAACGGATGTGGCGCAGCTCGTGGGCAATCAGGAAGAGCGTGAGGTCTTGCCGCTTCACGCCGGCAGAATGGAGGTCGAAAAGAAGGATCGTTCGCTTCGCATTCAGGACAGTGAACGCCCCCATGTTGATCCGGATCTCCCAGGATTTCTCATAGCTTTCAAACTGCGACCGATCACAAACCACGACGATGGACCAATCGTCCGGATAACCCTCAGAGTGCGCCGTCACGAATTCGACTCCCTCAGGGCAGGGATGCTTCTTTATGTCGCCGACGTTGGGCTGGGCGACAGCCGAAAGAGTGCCGGCTAAGAAAAAAACACCGAGAAAAACGCAGGCCGGCACTCCCCGGAGTGCGGCAAATCTGGCACGCGTCCCATAAGTAATAAACTGTTGGGGGTACATGTTTCCCTCCAGGTCAAGACCATAACCCAAAGGGCTATAGATTGTCAATAGACAGGAGGGATGTTTGTATGAGAAAATCGACGATGAAAGGGAAGCGGAAAATGTCAGCGATACTCACTCCCGAGGTCTTGAGAGCCGCGGCGGCCGTGTGGGGTCGCAGGGGCGGGAAGATCGGCGGCAAAGTGAAATCGCCTGCCAAAGCTGACGCCGCGCGCGAGAACGGCAAGCTCGGCGGCCGTCCTAGAAAAAAGTCCGCGTAGCTTCCTTGTTGTGATCCATCACAAACGCCGAGACGAGCTGCACCATTTGGAAGTGATCGAGCAGCACAAACGCCGGCTCAAACGTGTCACTGCACGGCGGCCGATCGCCGCCCGTGATCTGATACATCCGCCCGCGTCCTTTCGGACCGGCAAATCGCGTGAGAGTGAAGCCGTAGTCTTTCTCTGCATCAATCAGTTCTGTGCTCATCTTCCGGACCTCTTTCCTTCCCCCGATCTCAGCCACTTCAATCGATCGCGACCCTTCGCGGAGATCCTCCAGTAGATCGGCCTGGTAGCCCAGCCGCGGCGCAGCACCAGGCGCCACTTCGCCAGGTGGGCCAGGTAGCCAGATAGAGGATAAGTGTTGCCGGTGAGCTCCTTTAATAAAGGTGCAGTGATCCAGCCGCTTTTTTCCAGAATATTTAGAATTTCTTTTTTCAGCGAATTCCAGCTTTTTTTTGGCACGTAGGGCCCTAGTTTTCAATTGAGGCGCGTGCGTTAGGGGGTTCCACCACTCCGCGAGCCGGCTCGTACCCTTTTGCGCACAAAACATAAGAAAATTTGGGGAGGTCCAGCACCTCCATCGCGAGATCCGCGGAAATCTCCCGGTACTCTTTTCCCAGGGCGCCGATGCGCTCCTCGAGATCCCGCACGTACTTCGGCTCGTTCTGCCGGAAGAAATAAAGCACATCAGTTTGACTGGTGAGTTTTCGGGAAACAGTAGCCAGGTTGCGCGTAGCCCACAGCAGGTTCACGCGGCGGTGCCGGCCGTAGTCGTACATGATCTTCAAACCAGGCCAATCGCTGACGGGGCTGGAATAGCGATCGACCTCCTCGATCACGAAGGTCATGTCACCGGAACGGTACGCCGCGCGGCACAGCGCATTGAAATGCGCCTTCTCGTGATCGGGATCGATCAAGAAGGACCACTTGAAAGTTTCAGGGGGTTCCGCCAGAGCGATGATTTGCTCCCGGTTGTTCCCTGGGAAAATGGGGCACCACGGTTGGTGCTCGCCCAGGGTATCGATCAGCGCGAGCGCAGGCTCCTCACGAGTGAGCTGCTCGAGCAAGGTGGATTTGCCGGCGCCCTTTTCACCGCTGATGCCGACAATCAGATTCTGGAGACTCATCTTCCCACAGGGGCAATCTGTTTCGCGAGCAGGGAATTGGCCAGGTCGTGAAATTTGACGAGGATTTCGGCAGCGTCGCTCAGGGTGTGCAGCTCCAACATGTAGTTATCCCCGAGATGCAACCCATTGTTGTAGTGTCCTTCCTGGGTCATTCGCACATCGATTGTCAATTGGAACTTCATCGCGCT
>WNFI01016611.1_pt1 | contig 15114 bp, 13 predicted proteins | sample 5400471 | NCBI WGS metagenome assembly WNFI01 (sample SAMN13153348, study PRJNA577476) | soil metagenome | isolation source: 100 cm saprolite on Douglas fir-dominated hillslope | place: USA:California | collected 2013-09-17
GAGGACGAATTCCGGATACAGCCGGTCGCGGCACTTCTCGAGATAGCATCGATCCGCCATCTGCGCGATCAGATCCGCGGTGCCCAGCAGATGTCCTAGCTTGCGATCGCGGGGGTCGGTGAGCTGGATCTGGTCGAGCTTGATTTCATAACCCGTGAAATGCACGATCCGGGTCGAGACCGGCACCCAGTTTTCCATGCCGATGCTCGGCAGGAACCGGGCGAGGAAACGCGCGCTGCGGGTGACATGATAAAGGGTGAACTCGGCGCCGTTGCGATGCTGCCGGTCGCCGAATTCCCGGATATAGCCCGCATCGTGAAACAGCGATGTGACCAGCGCCATGACCGACCGCTCGGCACCGAAGCGCATGCGAGTCTCGACACTGCGCTCGTGCCCCACCAGCAAGCGCGCCATCGCCAAGGTCATGTCCAGCGAGTGCTGGCGATCGTGGTAGACGGTGTCGACGCCATGGTAGCCCGGCATCCGGCCCGTGAAGAGCTTGTCGAACTCCTCAAATGAGGTGGCGACTCGGTCAAACGACTCGCCCGGAAAGGCGGCCGTAAATAGCTCACGCACAGCGCCGGTCACTGCCGCAGTAGAGCTGACTTGTACCGAATTCGTAACGTCGTAATCGTTACGGCGAAGGTCATGCATCCACTGAAGTTTAGGCTCTTAAGGTCAGCGGCGCCACGTGCCTAGTTCTCTTTTGCTGCAACTATTTCGGGGGCCGGATTAAGTCAATAGACCTTGATACCGCCGAATTTGTGCTTGATGCGACGCGCCAAGGTGGCATACCCCAGCCAGAAACCACAGGAGAGTGCCGCCAGGACCGCAACAATTCCAATCCATGCGTGCCCTGATACTGCGGCTGAAATACCGGCCATGGCACCGCCCGGTGCCGCGCCGCTCGTCGTGTCGAGTCCTGAAGCAGCCGCGGGCACCGCCATTGCCCCGCGTGCGGCGTCGAGATCGGATTGCTTGGCCACGAGCTCCCGCTTGAGCTGCTCTACCTCGCTGCGCGCGGCCGCTTCGGCCAGCGCCGGTGTCGTCGCGCGCCTCTGGTCCAGTTCCTCCTCGAGCTTTTTGACCCGCGCCGTGGCGGGTTCTCGCGTGGTGAGGTAAGCGGACTTGACCCAACCGACGGTTCCGTCATTCAAGCGGACTTCAGTAAATTCTCCGTTGACACCCAGGGTTTCCACGCTGGCTCCGGAATGCAGCGTCGCCAGGCGTTGACCCTGGCCGTTCTGCTCGGCGTACAGCCCAAGCACGAGCTCATCAGTGACATAGGCCGTCGCCGCCGTGGCCCTGACCGCCAGCAGCGTCAACAGCAGCGCCGTCAAGGATTTCACGCAGCGATTCCGGTTTGCTTGAGCAGCGGGCGCACGTCGGGCTCGCGTCCGCGAAACCGGACGAAGGCATCCATCGCGTCCAGACTACCGCCGCGCGCGAGGATGGAATCGCGAAACCGCGCCGCCGTCGCGCCGTCGAACACGCCGGCTTCTTCGAAGGCTTCGAACGCGTCGGCCGCCAGCACCTCCGCCCATTTGTAGCTGTAGTAACCCGCGGCGTATCCGCCCGCAAAAATGTGCGCGAAGCTCGCCGGCAGCCGGTTGAAAGGCGCCGCCGGCACGACGGCCACTCGCCGCCGCACTCCGGCGAGGGTCTCGGCGACTTTGGGGCCCACTTTGGGGTCGAAGTTCGCGTGCAATTCGAAATCGAAGCTCGCAAGCTCGATCTGCCGCAGCGTGTCGAGCGCCGCGTTGAATGTGCGTGTGCCCAATAGACGCTGCAGCATGTCGACGGGTAACTGCTCGCCCGTATCCACATGGGCGGATATGAGCGGCAGAACCTCGGGACGCCAGACGAAGTTCTCCATGAATTGACTGGGAAGCTCCACCGCATCCCAGGCCACGCCGTTGATTCCGGCGATGCTGGGGTAGGCCACGCGCGTCAGCATATGATGCAAGCCGTGGCCGAACTCATGAAACAGCGTGGTCACCTCCTCGTGCGTCAGCAGCGAAGGTCCGGTACCCACCGGCGCGGTGAAATTGCACACCAGCTGCGCCACGGGGAGCGCTGTTCCCGCGGGTAAGGATTTGGCGATGACGCATTCGTCCATCCAGGCACCGCTGCGCTTCTCGGCGCGCGAATAAGGGTCCAGGTAGAATCCGGCCACGATCCGCTCGTTTTGATCGAGCAAATCGTAAAAACGCACGGAGGGATGCCACACGCCGACTCCGGGCCGTTCGCGCACCGTGATGCCGTAAAGGCGCTGAATCAGCGCGAACAATCCACTCAGCACCTTGGGCAGCGGAAAATACGGACGCAGCGCCTCCTGCGACACCTTGAAACGGCTCTCCTGCAGCCGCTCGCTGTAGAACGCCATATCCCACGCGTCGAGCTTGCGGCCCGCAAATTCCTCCAGATCCGAAAACTCCTGGCGCCCCGCCGGCAGGCAGCGACGCGCCAAGTCGTCCAAGAAGGTGAGCACTTGCTTGCTGCTCTTGGCCATCCGAGTGGCCAGGGCGTAATCGGCGAAGTTGTCGAAACCCACCAGGCGGGCCAGCTCATGGCGCAGCGGCAGGATCTCGGCAATGATGGGATTGTTGTCGAATCGTCCGGCGCTGGGACCCAGCTCGGACGCCCTCGTGATCCATGCTTCATAGATGTCGTGGCGCAGTTGCGAGCTCTCGGCGCTGGCCATGACCGTCATGTAGGTGGGCTGATCGAGCTTGAATAACCAGCCCGCCTGAGTGGCCTCGCGGGCATCGGCGGCGGCGCGATCGACGGCGTTGGCGGGCAAACCGGCGAGTTCCGCGCCATCGGTGACGCTGCGCGTGTAGGCACGGCCGGCATCGAGCACATTCTCGGAAAACTTGGTGGCCAGCTGCGCCAGCCGCTGCGCAATCTCGCGGTACCGAGTCTTCTCTTCGGGGCCCAGATCGACCCCGGCGAGCCGAAAATCGCGCAGCGCATTTTCCACCACCTTGCGCTGCGACGGATCGAGCGTGCTGCCCTCATGTTGCAACACATGGGCGTAAGCCGCTTGCAGGCCCGTGTTCTGGCCGAGTTCCGAGGAGTATGCCGTCAGCAGCGGCACGCATTCGTTGTACGCCTCGCGCATGTCCGCGGAATTGGCGACCGCATTCAAGTGGCCTATCGGGCTCCAGACCCGGCTCAATCGGTAGCTCAATTCCTCGACCGGTATGACGAGGGAGGCGAATGTCGGGTGCGGTTGTGCGGTCAGCTCCGCAATGCGCAGGCGATTCTCGGCCAGCACCGTCGCAAGCGCAGGGCGGGCGTGCTTTGCCTCAATACGCCCGAAAGCGGGCAGCGATTCCAATTCCAGCAGTGGGTTGTTCACCACGGGTATTCTATCAGACGTGCGTCAGCATCCAGGTAAGGGCGGCGACCACCCCGTCCGCTAGTCATGGGCCGGCCCAGTATATCATTGGGTTTTCCCCCGCCCTTCAGTACGGAGTTCACAGTGCCGGATCAAGCCTTCGATCTCATCAGCGTCGGTGGCGGCAGCGGCGGCCTGGCCTGCGCGCAGCGCGCGGCCGAATACGGGGCCAAGGTCGCCGTGATCGAATCGCACCGCTTGGGCGGGACCTGTGTGAACGTCGGCTGCGTTCCGAAGAAGGTCATGTGGAACGCAGCCAGCGTGGCGTTGAGCCTCAGGGATGCAAACGACTACGGCTTCAACGTCACGGTGGGTGACAGTGATTGGCCGGCTCTGAAGAGCAAGCGTGACGCGTACGTGCTGCGGTTGAACGGCATCTACGAGCGCAATCTCGCCGCCAAGGGCGTGACCTATGTGCGCGGCGCCGCCCGCTTCCTGGACAAGAGCACCGTCGAAGTGAACGGCGAGCGCATGACGGCGCGGCACATCGCGATCGCGACCGGCGGCAGCCCCACCGTGCCGGCGTTGCCGGGGAGCGAGCACGGCATCACGTCGGACGGATTTTTTTCGCTCGAGCGGCGGCCGAAGCGCGTCGCCATCGTCGGCAGCGGCTACGTCGCCTGCGAGCTGGCCGGAGCCTTTCACGAACTCGGCGCCCAGGTGGAAATATTCATCCGCAAGGAACATTTGCTGATGAGCTTCGATGTGATGCTGGGAAAATCCTTGATGCGCGAGATGCGCGATCAGGGGATCATCGTTCATCACCATGTCGTGCCGGCGCAGGTTCGAGAGGAGGCCGGCCTCAAGACCTTGACGGCGGTGGACGGCCGCGAATTTGCAGGCTTCGATTGCCTGTTGTGGGCGGTCGGGCGCGCCGCCAATGTGTCCGGCCTCGACTTGGGGCGTGCCGGCGTCGCGATCGATGACTGCAATTTTGTGGTCACCGACGGCTTCCAGAACACCAATGTGCCGGGCCTGTACGCGATCGGCGATGTGACCGGCCGTGCCGCCCTGACGCCCGTCGCCATCGCCGCCGGCCGACGCTTGAGCGATCGCCTGTTCGGCGGCAAAACCGATCGCCGCTTGGAATACAGCATGATTCCAACCGTGGTGTTCACGCACCCGCCCATCGGCACCGTGGGCGCGAGCGAAGCCGAAGCGCGCGCTCAATACGGTGACGCCGTGAAAGTGTATGTCGCCGACTTCACTCCCATGTACCATGCCCTGACCGCGCGAAAAACGCATACCGACATGAAGCTCGTCTGCGTCGGACCGGAACAGCGAATCGTCGGCTGTCACATCATCGGGACCGGCGCCGATGAAATACTGCAGGGCTTCGCGGTGGCGATCCGCATGGGCGCCACCAAGCGCGACTTCGACGACACCGTGGCGATTCACCCGACCAGCGCCGAAGAATTGGTCACCATGCGCTGAAGCGCGGCACGCGTTGCCGCGGCACACTACTCCGCGCCCGCGCAAGGCTAGCTAGGTGTGCTGCGCCAGGGCCCGCAGAACGGGTTGGGTATCGGGCCGGATTCCGCGCCAGAGCAAGAACGACTCCGCTGCTTGCTCGACCAGCATGCCCCACCCCTTGGTGGTGCGTGCCGCATGCAGCGATTTTGCCCACAACGTGAAAGGGGTATGGCCGCGGCCGTACGCCATGTCGTAGCAAATCGTTTCTTCGCCGACGAGCCCCACCGGCATTTCCGGCATTTCGCCTTGCAGACTCGCCGAAGTGGCGTTGACGATCAGGTCGTACGGCGGACCCTGAACATCGCGGAACCCGCAGCCTGTGACCGGGCCCAAGTCGGCGAACTCGGTGGCCAATTTGCGGGCGCGATCGGGCGTCCTATTGGCAATGATCACCTCGCCCAAGTCGCGCTCCAGCAAGGGACCGAGCACGCCGCGTACCGCGCCGCCGGCCCCCAAGATCAGAACTCTCTTGCCGGCGAGATTGATCAAGAGATTGCGTTCGAGATCGGCTGTCAGACCCAGTCCGTCGGTATTGTCGCCGAGCAGAGAGGTATCCTCGAAAAAGGCAATCGTGTTCACCGCCTGCGCGCGCTCGGCGCGCGGCGTGAGCTCGTTGACGAGTTCGGCGGCCGCTTGCTTATGGGGCAGCGTGACGTTCAGGCCGCGCACGCCGTTCGCGAACAAACGCAGAGCTTCGCGCCGAAAATTATCAGGGGCGATGTCGAACAGCCGGTACACCAGGTTCTGAGCCGTCGCCTTGGCAAACATCCCATGAATGAACGGCGACCAGCTGTGCGAGACGGGGTGGCCCACGACCCCGTACTGATCCGGCGTGTCTGGTCCCTGCGGCTGGTTCACTCTGCGAGCCACTCCGCTGCGCGTTTGGCGAAATAGGTCAAAATTCCATCCGCCCCTGCGCGTTTCATGGACACCAGCGCCTCCAGCGCCACGGCGCGTTCTTCCACCCAACCATTACCGGCCGCGGCCATGATCATCGCGTACTCGCCGCTGACCTGGTAGACGAAAGTGGGCACGCCGAAGCGGTCCTTGACGCGACGCACAATGTCGAGATAGGGCAAGCCCGGCTTGATCATGACCATGTCGGCGCCCTCGCTGATGTCGAGAGCCACTTCGCGCAGCGCCTCGTCGGAGTTGCCGGGGTCCATTTGATAGGTATGCTTGCTGCCGGCACCCAGCTGTCCGGCGGATCCCACGGCCTCGCGGAACGGGCCGTAAAAGCTCGACGCGTATTTTGCCGCGTAAGCCAAAATCCGTGTATTGACCAGCCCGGCGGTCTCAAACGCGTTGCGGATCGCCGCGATGCGTCCGTCCATCATGTCCGAGGGCGCGACCACGTCCGCGCCTGCATCCGCGTGCGAGCGCGCCTGACGCACCAGGGTTTCGACGGTCAAATCGTTCAGCACATAGCCCTTGTCGTCGATCAGACCGTCCTGCCCATGCGTCGTAAAGGGATCCAGGGCGACGTCGGTAATGACACCCAGGCCCGGAAACTCCTTTTTGACCGCCCGCACCGCGGCCTGCGCGATGCCGTTCGGATTCCAGGACTCGCGCGCATCCAGCGTCTTTTTCTCCTTGGGAGTGACCGGGAACAGGGCAATGGCCGGAATCTTGAGACGCATCAAGGTCTCGCACTCACGCAGTAACTGATCGACGGACAACCGCTCGACCCCCGGCATGGACGCCACCGGCTGGCGCTCGCCGCGGCCTTCGACCACGAAAATCGGGTAAATCAATGAATCGGCGCTCAAGTGGGTTTCGCGCATCAAACGGCGGGAAAACTCGTCGTGCCGCATGCGCCGCAGGCGGGTTTTTGGAAATGAATTGGCGGTAGTTCCGGTCATCTCGACTGTGACTCCTGACAATAGCTTCAGCGCGGCGAATTCGGCCTTCCTACTCCGGGTTGTGGCCCCCGGCCGTCGGCGCCATGGACATAACGCGGTAATATCGCGGGGAAGAAATCTTAAGCCGGGTGCTGATTTAACCATGAAGGATGAGATTGGCGGAAATCAGAAGCGCGCCCGCTTCCAGGCGTTGTGCCAATCCCTGCGTCCTGATCTGCTGCGTTTCGCCTTCTGGTTGTCCCGGGACCGCGCCTTGGCGGAAGACGTGGTCCAGGAAACCATGCTGCGTGCCTGGAAGGCGCAGGACTCGCTTCAGGACGAGAAATGCGCGCCGCCCTGTTCAAATTGCCCGACGAGTACCGCGAACCGCTGGTGCTGCAGGTACTGATGGGCTTCTCCACCGCCGAAATAGCCCGCGAGCTCGATCTCTCGAGCGCCGCGGTGCTGACGCGCCTGTTTCGCGCGCGCAAGCAACTTCGTGTCTTGTGCGGCGAGGATACGAGCATGGATCCACAAGAATGATGGACTGCGCCCAATACAGACGGTCGATGATGGCCGATCCGCACGATCCGGACCCGCGGTTGCGCGAGCACCGCGAGAGCTGCCACGACTGCACTCTCTACAGCGAACGGCTGTTGCGCTTTGAGTCGCGCCTCGAGCGCGCCTTGCGTGTGGGCCCTGCATCCGAGGTGGCCGCGTCATCCGATAATGTCGTCCCGCTGCGCGCGGGATCGTCGCGAACGGGGCTGCGCTCAACGGCCTATCGCAAGCGGATGCTCGCGATGGCGGCCAGTGTGCTGATGGCCCTCGTGGTGGGCGGAGGTCTATGGCTGAGCGCTCCGGGAGCCAGCCTCGCGGCCGACGTGGTGAGCCATATGAGGGGGGAGCCGGAGGCGTGGCGGCGCACCGACGTGCCGGTGCCCAATCCCAAGCTGGATAACGTGTTGCGCGATTCGCACTTGCGTTTGGCCGCCGGCGGCGGCGCCGGCATGGTCAGTTACGCCAATAGCTGCGGGTTCCGCGGATACCAGGTGCCGCATCTGGTCCTGCAAACGGACGCAGGGCCTGTCACCGTGATGGTGCTGGTGCACGAACGCTCACCTAAGCCGGTTCAGTTCGACGAACAGGGCTACCGCGGAGTCATCGTGCCCGTGCCCGGACATGGCAGTCTCGCCGTGCTCACGCGCGGTTCGGCCACGGACATGGAGACCATCGAACACATCGCGCACCGGGTACTCGATTCCATCATTTGGACCGGTTAGATCAGATGCCGACCTCGCCGAGCAAGTCGACCAGCCGCCGCGCACTCGCCGCCAAGGTCGGGTGATCGGCCTCGAATTGAACGGCGACTCTTTCCAACCGGTCGGGAAGCGATCCGTGCGGCGAGGACGGCATGACGGTGGGCTTGTCGATCAAGCGATTGATGTCCTTCATCATGTCGCTCAGCGATTCCCTGGACTTGGGGTCCTCCCGAAGGGCCTCGGTCAATTCCTCATGCAGCTTGGCGACGAGATCGCGCAATGAATTCTTATCCATATCTCAAGTCCTGGAGGAAAGCATCCTCGAAGTGGCAACGTGCCCTATTGTGCCATTCGCTCGGGAGTCAGTCGGCCTACTTCCACATAACCGGCCCCCGGCACTGCGATTCCCGAATGAATGGCGGTATACGCATCGCGGAGGTATTCGTCGGTTCCGTAGGGCGGATTGACGATCATCAGACCGCTGCCGGCGAGTCCGACCCCGGCATCGTCCGGATGAATCGCGAGGTCGGCGAACAACATTTTCGGAATTTGCAGCGCCTCGAAGCGCGCATGCACCATGCTGCGCTGTGTCGCGCTGCGGATCGGGTACCACATCAAGAAAATGCCGCCTTCCCAGCGACGATAGGCGTCGGCGAACGCCTGCAGCATCAGTTTCAATTCATCGAGGCTTTCGTAGGGCGGGTCGATCAATACCAGTCCGCGGCGCTCTTCCGGCGGCAGAAAGGCCTTGAGCGCGGCGTAACCGTCGCCGATCTCGGTTCGAACTCGGCCAAGGGACTCGATCTCCCGCTCCGCGGCGCGCGCTTCCGCCGGCATCAGCTCGACGAAGAGCGCGCGATCCTGAGCACGCAACGCGCTCGCGATCAACGCGGGCGAACCGGGGTAGCGCGCCAGGCGTTTGCCTCGGCGCGCGCGGATCGTCCCGAAATAGTCGGCAAGCGGCGCCGAGCCTATGCTCGTTTCGATCAAGCGTTGGATGCCGCGCTCGGCCTCTCCGGATTTCTGTGCTTCCGCGGCTTGCAGGTCGTAGTACCCGCGGCCCGCATGGCTGTCGAGCACGAAGAAGGCCGCGTCTTTGCGTTGCAATGCGCCAAGGCAGTACATCAAGCCGACGTGTTTCGCCACGTCCGCAAAGTTTCCCGCATGATAGATGTGCTTGTAGTTCATCGCGGCGGGCATTGTGCCAGTGCCCAGGGGTCCCGTCGAAACAACTCGAGTAAAGTTACGGCTCGGCTTCACCTGTGATTGCAATAAAGGTGGGGGAGCCGTCGCGCACAACTCGGATGAGCAGGGGAGCTTGAGGGGTGGGAGTTGCGACCGTCGCAATGTCAGCAACGCCCACCAGCTGTTTGGTCCCTGCATGCGTGATGAGGTCACCGACTTTGAGACCCGCCATCGCTCCCGGACCCGCCGGGCGCAACTGCGTGACGATTAGTCCGCTCGGTTCATCCGTGGCCTTGATGGTCTTGCGAATGTCTGCCGTTGTACTGGCCACCCCCAGTTTCAAAGCGGGCACCCAGGTATCCTGATCGCCCGTGAGCGCGGGATCGGAAGGCGGGTCGGGTAGGCGCCCAATGGTCAGCGCGACGGATTGCTGCTTGCCGGCTCGCAGAACCGACGCTACCACGAGGGCCTTCGGCGCCAGCCGTGCCGTGATCTTGCTCAGATTTTTGAAGGTCACGGCAGTGGAGCCGACGCTCAGCAGAACGTCTCCGACCCAGAGCGCGCCGGCTGCCGGGCCCTGGGCATCCACTGCGGTGACGAGAATTCCGGTCGACGCCTTCATACCGAGCGCCTTCGCGAGTTGCGGTGTCATTGCCTGACCCGAGATGCCGAGATAACCCCGCTCGACTCGGCCATGCGCCTCGAGTTGGCCAACGACGCCTGCAACGGTCTCCGACGGGATTGCGAAGCCCAGCCCGACCGAGCCTCCGCTGGGCGAGAAAATAGCTGAGGTCACTCCGATTACCGTTCCGGCCGTCGACAAGAGCGGGCCGCCCGAATTGCCGTGGTTGATCGCCGCGTCGGTTTGCAGGAAGTCGATGTACGGGTCCTCTTCGAGAGTGCGCGCGCGCGCCGAGATGATACCGGCGCTCACGGATTGACCGAGTCCAAATGGATTGCCGATCGCTATCACGGCATCGCCGACGGAAACCGCCTGGCTCGATCCGAAGCGAAGCGCGGGCAAATTGCCTGCAGATATTTTCAGCAGGGCGATATCGGTGACCGCGTCCACACCAACGATCTTCGCGGGGAACTCACGGGCGTCCGCCAGGCGTACTCTGACCGTGCGTGCGTCCGTGATGACGTGTCTATTCGTGACGATGAGGCCGTCTGCCCGTATGACAAACCCTGAGCCTAGCGCGTGGGATGCCCTGTCGTCGCCCCCTGAGCTGCCATTTGCGCCGGAAAGCAGCCGTCGAATGATGATTCCGATCGCATCGGCGCCCGTATCGGCGGAAGCTCGCGCGGCAGCGCGTTCCCCGGCACCGATGCGCTGTTCCTCCACGATGACGGTGACGACGCTGGGCGCAGCCGTTCGGACGAGCGGCGCGTAGCCCGAGGGCATGGCATCGCTTGCGGCACAGGTGAACGGCTGAAAGAGCGCGACTAGAACCGGCATCAGACGCAGCGCGTGAGCGCATGCGGCAGCCAGGCGGTTGGGGTTATGCATGAGTCTTGCCTAGGAGAGTTGTTTACGGACGAGGTAGCAGTCTTGCACCTACCGACTGCTAAATCGAGCCTACCTCCGCCTTCGGCGAGCTCCGGACGATAGCGGCTACGATGTGGCCGCTTGCTTACCTGCGCCACGCGCCAACTATGGCGGATATGACCACGAGCTTCATGAACCAGTCACCGGCATGTATGGCTGCCATTGTCAACGGCACCTTCTCCCATACCATGGAACTCACCCATTGCACTGCAGACAGCCCAAGCCAAAGCAGGGAGCCGATGCCTACCGCGCCTTTCCAGGTGACCCCCTCCTTCAGACCCCGTTCCGCCCTCGCGAACGTCTAAGCGGCGCGCAAAGCTTCCGCCACGGGTAGCCTTGCGGCGCGCAGCGCCGGAAAGAAACCGCCGAGCAGGCCGATGATGCAGGCCCAGATGATGCCCGTGACGATCAGGGCAGGGGTGACCGTCAATGCCTCGATCATCACCGATAGCAGCACCGGCAGGGCGCCGAAACCGATGGCCCGCAGGGTGGCGACTTCGAGCCCGCGCGCGGCGACGGCGGAGTACATGCTGTTGAGCGCACCGAACATTGCGCCGATCGCCATGATGATAGCCACCGTCTTGCCGACCACATTGATGATCTGGGTCAGCTGTTTGGACTGCGCGGCGTAATAGTCGGGCTCGCGCTGCACGTCGACTTTCAGCTGCGGATCAGTGGTGAGCGCATCCTTGAACCGGGTGAATTCCGCCGGGCTCGTGAGCAGCGCGACCGCCGAGCTGTAGCCGTTGCGCTCGACCGACGAGCCCACCGTATCGACGTCGGCCAGGAGCTCGGATTCATGCACGTCGCCGTTGCTCGTGAACACTCCGGTGACCGTCCAATCGGCGTTGCGTAGGTGCAGCGCGCTGCCGACGACGAGGCCACGAAATTGCTTGGCGGCGCCCACGCCTGCGATCAGCTCGCGCACGGCCGGGCGAAACATGCGCCCCTCCACGATTTTGAGCTCCGGACGCACTTCGGTGAGCTTCAGGCCGACGCCGCGCAAGGTGACGTTGGCATCGGTGCCGGTGTCGATTTTCGGAACGTTCACCACTGTCACCAGCTCGCTCGACAGCAAGGCCTTGCCGCTCGCGTCCTTGGCAATACCGGGCGCGTTGCTGATGGTGGCGACTTCGGTCCGCGTCAGATTGCTGTTGAGCTCGGCATCGGAGCCGCCGCGCAGGATGATCACCCGGTCAGGACGGCCGGTATCCGCCAGCGTGTGCCGGAATCCGGCGCCCATCGCCAGCACCGAGACCAGTACCGCGACCACCCCCGCGATGCCGATGACGATGACGCTGGAGGCGCCCATGCGCTGCGGCAGGGTTTGCAGACTCATCAGAATGACGGCGGTCAATTGCTTGAACATTGGTTGCCCCTGATATTTTTGGCGTTTAGCGCTTGTCCGCCAACGCATCGACGATATTCAGCCGCATCGCGCGCAGCGCGGGCGGCAGGCCGACGATGAGGGCCAGCAACACCGCCGCACCCATGCCGGGGATCAGCGCCCTGGGCGACAGCTCCACGCCCTGCAAACCTTGCTTGATGATGGGCAGCGCAGCGAAACTCAGTACGAGCCCGATAATTGCCGCAATCACGCACAGCAGGAGGGATTCTGCGAGAACCAGCTCGAGCACCATCCCGTCGCCGAAACCCAGGGTCTTCAGTATCGCGAGTTCGGGAATGCGCTCGCGCACGGACTGCATCATCGTGTTGCCGGTCAGGAACAGCAGGGCGAAGAACACCGCGCCGAGGATGGCGCGCAGGACGAAGCCGATGTCGCCGAACTGCTTGATGAAGGCCATCGTGAAGTCATTGGCCGGTTGTGTCTTGGTCTCGTTGGGAGAATTCGCGAACAATGCGTCGATCCGATTGGAGATCGCGGAGGACTGCGACGGATCGCTGACGCGCGCTTCGAACCAGCCCACGTTACCCTTGCCGAAGCTGCGCCCTTCGTCGAACAGATCGTAGTGAAACAACAGAGTCTGAGACTGCGCGCCGGCTTGGGTTGGATCCTTGACCGAAAAGGTGCCGACGATATCGAAAGTCCAATCCAGGGAGCCGTCCTTTTTTTGCGTCCAGATGGTCGAATGCAGCGGCACCTTGTCGCCCACTTTCCAGCCGAATTTCTTCATCAGTGCGTCATTGACCAGCGCGCCGGTGCGCGTGTTTCGGTAGGCCTGCATCTGCTCGTCGCTGACGATGAATTCGCCCTTGTGCAGATTGAAATAGGTGTCGGTGTCGACAGGGGCCGCGAACACGAAGTTCTTCGACTCCTGATAATAGGCCCCGAACCAGCTGATCCAGGTGACTTCGGCCACACCCGGCACGGAGTGAATCTGCTGTGCATCGGCAACCGGCAGCGGCAGGGTGATCGAATACTTGTTGGTCGTGATCAGCTTGTCGGCGCCCGTGATGCCGGTGCTTGGATGCGTGAAGGCGTAGTCGACCGTTTCCAGCATGCCGAACAGCAAAAAGGCGACGATGACCGACAGCAGCGTGAATATCGTGCGGGTCTTCTTGCGCCAGAGTGTGGCCCAGATGAGCGGGAAGTACTTCATGGGTGCTCCGAGGGGTTAAACCAGAGTTCCGGCTTCCAGCAAGGCTCCCTTGTCCATGTGCAGCTGGCGGCTGGCGAATTCGGCGGCCTTGGGATCATGGGTGACCATGACGATGCTCTTGCCATGCTCGCGATTCAGCATCTGCAGGAGATGCAGCACGTCGTCGGCGGATTTGCGGTCGAGATCGCCGGTGGGTTCGTCGCAGACCAAGAGCGTCGGATCGGCGACCAGCACTCCACATTGCGCTGGGCGCTCAACATCGGCATCAAGTTGTAAAACTGGAACACGAAACCGACATGATTCGCGCGCCAGCGCGCCAGGGCCCCGCTCCCCAGCTGGTCGAGGCGCTGGCCGGCGACGGTGATTTCGCCGGCGGTCGGCGTGTCCAGGCCGCCGATCAGGTTGAGGAGCGTGGTCTTGCCGGAACCGCTCGGCCCCATCAACGCGACGAACTCGCCCTTGGGAATATCCAGGGTCAGCCCCTGCAGGACTTCCACGCTCTGTTTTCCGCGGGTGTAGCGCTTGTCGACGTTTCGCAGGCGTACGATGGCTTCACTCATGGTCTAAGCTCCTAGCGGCCGCGGCGTCGCGGCAGTTCATTGCTCGACGCGAATCTTCGCGCCGTCCTTAAGCTGGGTGAAATCGCCGACCGCGACGCGCTCGCCCGCGGCGAGGCCGGACAGAATGGTGATGCTGTTGCTGGTGCCCGCGCCGAGCCGGACCGCGCGCCGTTCGACGGTGTCGCCGTGCACGACGAAGACCGTGCCGGTCGCGCCGGATCCCTGCACCGCATCGCTCGGCAGGGTCACGCCACCCGCAGGTTTGCCGCCCGGCTCCTGCGTTTGGTCGGCCAGAAACGACACGCGTACGCCCATCTCGGGCAGAATGCGCGCATCCTTTTGATCGAGCGCAATGCGCACTGTCACGGTGCCCTTGCTGCGGTCCGCGGTCGGAATTACCGCGATGACGTGCGCGGGGATCTGCCAGTCCGGATAGGCATTGAGTTTGGCGGTGGCCTGCTGGTTGGATCGCACGCGGTTGATGAAATTCTCATTGACGTCGACCTGGATTTCCAGCGAATCCATGTCCACGATCGTACCGATACCGGTCCGAGTGAAGCCGCCGCCGGCGGAGATCGGCGAAACCATTTCACCCGGTTGCGCGGCCTTGACCGTGACGATGCCGGAAAACGGCGCACGCACGATGGTATCGTCCAGATTGCGCTGGGCGACGCTCAGGGCGCGCGCGACGACATCGACGTTGCTGCGCTGGGTGGCGAGCTGCGCCCGCAACGCATCCACGGTGGTCTGCGCATTGTCCACGGCCGCCTGACTGACGAAATGCCCCTGGAGCAAGCTCTTCTGGCGGTCGTAGTCGCGCTGCGCATTGGTGAGATTGACCTGCGTTTCGGTGAGACTGGCCTTGGCATAGTCCAGTTGGGCACTCGCCTGATTCAACGCTGCGCGGATATTGGTATCGTCGAGCTTGGCGATGATCTGGCCGGCGTTGACGCGGTCGCCTTCCTCGATATCAAGCTCCACCATCTTGGCGGTGATCTTGGACGCCACCGTGGCTTGGCGGCGCGCCACCACATAACCCGACGCATCCAGAATGGAGCCCGCGGCGGCCGCCCCGTCGCCGGCAATCGATCGTGCCGCAGCGATATGCACGGGCACCGCGCCGGGCCGTGTCCACCACCAAGCGGCGGCGGCAGCGATCACCACGATTGCCGCAGCAACGCCCAGCCAGATTCTGCCCTTGCCCGACGGCACGGACGCGTTTCCACGATCGATGCGCAGCTGGTTGAGCAGAGCCGATTTATCATCCATGCGTATTTGCG
>WNFI01263231.1_pt2 | contig 15113 bp, 12 predicted proteins | sample 5400471 | NCBI WGS metagenome assembly WNFI01 (sample SAMN13153348, study PRJNA577476) | soil metagenome | isolation source: 100 cm saprolite on Douglas fir-dominated hillslope | place: USA:California | collected 2013-09-17
GATAGAGGTGCGCAGCGGGCCACGTCGGCCGGGTGATCCACCAGAGCTTTTCGCGGACCCCTCCAAGGCGATGCGCGTCCTCGACTGGACACCAAAGCATACTCACATCGACTCTACGATCAACGACGCTTGGCGCTGGCTGCAGCATGCCGTCTCCGAACGCTTGATCCCGCTCGCGTCGTGAACGTTCATACTGACGTCCAGAGCCACATCCCGCATCGGACGGGGCCGCGGCAGTATGCCACCTCGGTAGCAAAGTCTGCTGTCGAGAGCGTCATCTTGCTATTCGTTGATTTCTTCACATTGTTTCTGGCGCTGGCCGTAAGCGTGCGCGTAGCGGACGTCGCGTCAATGACGACTGCACGAGATACCGTCACGCCCTGGCTGGGCTCCAGCGTTCCAGCCCACTTCATATGCTTCCTCCTTATCGCGGTATTGCTTCCACTCTGGCTGTTGGCCTCCGGTCAGTACACAAAGCGGGTTCCCCTATGGGAGCAGATCCGGATCACGTTGATTACCGTTTTCGCGGGCGCTGTTTGCGAAATAGCACTCCTGTTTTTGCTTAGCCATGCCCGAATCGATCGCCGCGGCGTGCTCATCGCCTGGCTGACGGCGGCAGTACTGCTGCCCCTTGTCCGGATCGCAGCAAAAGCCGTAATGATGCGAGTTGGATTGTGGACGCGGCGCACCGTCATCGTGGGTGATGAAGCTTCCGCGTTGATCGCCTTTGAGGTGATCAACGACGAACCGCTTATGGGCTATGACATAAAGTACCTTGCGGGCGAGCATATGTTCTCGGCGCACGCGAGCGCCGAGGAGACCGGTGGCGCAGTCCGGCGTCTCTCCATGGGCGTGGACGTCAGAGGGACGATCGAGTCTCTCGGTGATGTACACGTCGTCATTGCGTGCGACAAACTTGACCGGCAACAAGAGCTAATGCGGATACTCGCGCCGGTTTACAACAACGTCGTGGTCATGCCTCCGTTATCCGGCCTGCCTATGGTGCAGATGGAGGTATTTCACGTGTTCGGGCGTGACGTACTTTTCCTGAGAATGCGAAACAACCTCGCTGGATGGGACCAGCGAGTGCTCAAGCGTTCTTTCGATCTCGTACTCAGCCTGGTTCTGCTCGTGCTTCTCGCGCCGCTTTTTCTGTTCTTGGTCCTCATGGTCAAGCGCGATGGCGGGCCGGCCTTCTTCGCCGACCGCCGAATTGGTTACGACGGGCGCGAATTCATGTGTCTGAAGTTTCGCTCGATGGTTGTCAATGCGGACCGGATGCTCGCTCAATTGCTCCAGAAAGATGAGGCGCTCCGGACCGAATGGCATAACACCATCAAGCTCAAGAATGACCCGCGAATTACGAAGATCGGCGCATTTCTGCGTAAATCGAGCCTCGACGAATTGCCGCAACTGCTTAACGTAATCCGCGGAGACATGAGCCTAGTGGGTCCCCGACCGATACTGCCGGAAGAATATGAAAAGTATGGAAAGCACATCGCGTACTACTTTCAGACTCGACCCGGCATCACCGGATTGTGGCAAGTGAGCGGCCGCAACGACGCCGATTATTCGAGGCGCATGTATTACGTCTGTTGGTATGTACGCAACTGGTCGTTTTGGCAGGACGTGGTCATCCTTCTCAAAACTGTGCGCGTTTTACTAAGCCGCGTTGGTGCATATTAGGCCGGCAGACGCTGTAGCTTGAGCTGACGCTTGAATAGCAGGAGTAGCAAAAGGCATTGGCTGTTGTAATAGATGACGTTGCCTATAGCCAATCCGACGAGGCCGAACCGCGCGACCAGTAGGTGGGCAAGCGAGAAGTAGAGCAGGAGTGAAGCCCAAGTAATCACGGCGATCTCCAGGGACCGCCCCATCACCCAAAGAACCCGCACCGCGAGCGTAGTGAAGGCTGCTCCGAGGCTCCCCCATAAGATGACATCCAGAAGCTGCACTACTCGTGTCGTGTCATCCGCTGAGAAGCGCCCGCCTTCGAACAACACTGCGATAAGGTTGCCGCCAAAAAAATACAAACCGATGATCGTGGGAACGAATAGAGCAAAAATTAGGAGGGTTCCCGTTCTGAATAACTTGTATATAGCGGCGTAATCGTTGGCAGCTATAGCGTGTGCGAACTTCGGAACGAGCGGCAAGGTGATTGCAACGGCGAATAGGTTGATGGGAATACCCCAAAACCTGACCGCGTAGTTAAACAGCGCGACGCTTCCTTCCGGAAGCTCGATACCTATAGTGCGTTCGACGAATACCGTACCTTTGCTCGCGATCGCCTGGGCGGATATAAGCAACACGAGCGGAAGCATGGCGCGCAACCACGGACCGCCGTTTGCCGAGCTGGCCGTTATTACTTCCCAAAGCGCTTTGCGTCTGTGTAAGAACTCATGTGCTATCAGGGCCAGAGTTCCAATCAGCACCCCGACCGCCAGCGCCACCGCTCCGTACGACGGCGCAAGAACGACAACTCCTGCGATGATTCCGAGGTTTAGCCAGATTGGCTGGAGCACCTGGAAGAAGACATTGCCGGCTCGCACATAGTATGAGCAAAGCCCGATGTGCAGAAATAGCAGAACTGTTGCAACGGCCAGGATTCCCACTAGAGCACGCCAATCGCGTGCGCTAGAGCCGTAATCACGTTCAATAGCACCTGGTCCGAGGTAGTACCACACGGAAATGAGACCGCACGCGACTCCACCCAATGCCGCTACTAACGATAGTTTCTTGAGTGAGTGCCTGGCAGCGGACTCTTGTTTACCAGCAAGAAGGCCTTGAATACCGGAAGGGACGTCCCTCGTAACTGGTAACAGGACGTCGTAAAACGTGAAGGCGTAAAGGAAGGCATCCATGGCGCGCGTCGTACCGAAGAATCGCGCGCAGGCAATCTCTCTAAGCAAGCCCAACAACATGCTTGCGCCGGTAAGTCCACCAACCGACAGGTGCGTCCAGTACCTTCTTAGTGTTATGGGCACGGGAGCTGGTTTTGCACTGCTATAGCGCCTTGCGTCTCTACAATTGCTCGTTTAGCAGGGCTAGACTTATTTCTGAGCACCATGGCCCCGATTTAGGTATTCGCAGGTGTGTTTGGTGCGCAGCGCTACTCTCGCCATCCGATTTTAGGCGCAATCAGCCGGCAGAAGTAGCTTGGACCATGACGCCTTCCTAATAGAGCTCAGAATTCGCGCGGCTCTCTAAGTGCATTGTGGAATCCGAAGAATGGACTTGGCGGGCTTAGTATCCGGTTGGCTACGATGTTGTCACCAGTCGAACAACAATTACGAGGAAGCGGTTGATGCGTGCAACGAAACAATGCCGGATCTGTGGTTCTGCTGAACTCACAACAGTACTCAATTTGGGATCGCAGGCCTTAACGGGCGTTTTCCCGAAGACCAAATCACAGCCCGTCGCCTCTGGACCGTTGGAACTGGTGAAGTGCTCCGGCGAGGACAAATGCGGCCTCGTGCAACTACGCCATAGCTATGACCTCGATGAACTCTATGGAATGAACTACGGTTACCGGTCGGGCTTAAACGCAAGCATGGTGCGGCATTTGCACGCGAAAGTTCAGCGAATCCTAACAGCCGGAATACTGGCACCAGGTGACTTAGTACTAGACATCGGGAGTAATGACAGCACGACTCTTCGAGCATATCCAGAGAGAACTTATCAGCTGGTGGGCGTTGACCCAACGGGCAAGAAGTTCTCTCATTTTTATCCGAGCCACGTCGACCTGATCCCAGACTTTTTTTCGGCTGACATTGTGCGACGGAAGCTCAGTGAACGGCGCGCGAAGATAATCACGTCGTTTTCCATGTTCTATGACCTCGAAGATCCAATCGCATTTATGCGTGAGATCGCGAGTTGCTTAGATGACGACGGCATATGGGTATTTGAACAAAGTTATCTCCCCGCAATGTTGCGGACTAACTCCTTCGACACTGTCTGTCATGAGCACTTGGAGTTCTACGCGCTTAAGCAAATTTCGTGGATGACCGAACGGGCAGGTCTCAAGATTATTGACGTGGAATTCAATGACATCAACGGCGGGAGTTTTTCCGTAACAGCGGCGAGGCGCTCTTCGAACAGGAAGGCAAATGGCGCCGTGATTGAGAAAGTGGCCGCTGACGAGACGGCGATGGGGCTCGATCGACTATCGACATGGCATGACTTCGAGCGCCGCGTCGCCGGCGCCAAGCGAGCCCTTATCGACTTTCTGGAGGATGCTCACCGCCTTGGTAAGCGCGTCTGCGGTTTGGGCGCCTCGACAAAGGGAAACGTGCTTCTCCAGTATTTCGGCATTGACGAGCGCTTGCTGCCGGCGATCGGTGAGGTCAACGAGGATAAGTTCGGCGCCTATACGCCCGGAACTCTGATACCACTCATACCGGAGGACGAGGTTCTTCGATCGAACCCCGATTACCTTCTGGTCTTACCTTGGCACTTTAGGGATTTCTTCCTCGGGCTATCAAAGATGCGCGGTAGACGACTGGTCTTTCCGCTACCTCGCCTTGAGGTTGTCAGCGTCTAGCACTACGCAGCCAGCTCTACGGCCTGCCGCGACGTATCCTCCCTAAAGAGGCAGTCGAAGAGGTCCGGTTTCCGTGGAGTAAGCGCAGGTCGGTAATGCGCTGCAGCACCTTCGCGGATCCAGGAGCCGAATCACAACGGAGCCGCAGCGTTTCTTCAATGCGACAACGACGGCGACGTAAGCATGCAATCCATAAAGCTATCGCCCGTGCTGGCCGCGAGCGTCAGCGTTACCGTGGTATCGGCGAAGGCGGCGTAATACGTGGCGCTGGCTGCCTTGCCGGTGCCAGATCCGCTGCCGTCGCTCGAGGCCAACACCGAATTCCACAGCGTGAAGTCGTAGTGGTTACGCTGCGAGCTGGCTTCGTAAATGTTCAGCGCAATGTGGGCATTGGGGCGATCCTGCGTGCCGCCGTTCGTGAGCACCGCAAAATCGGCGCGCAGGTTGTGCGCCGAATGCGGCGACGCCGTCTTGAGCGCAATCAACAACCGCTGGTGGACGAAACGGGCCGTGCCGTTGGCCGTCGTCGCCAGTCCGCCGTTGGTTTCGGGTTTCGTAGAGAACTGGTTTTCTTTCACGACGAAAATCTTATTGGCGTCAGCGCCCCCGTTGAACGGATCGATCTTGCAGGCGAATGCGCCGAAGCCAACAAAGATGTTACCCACGAGTAGCGCTGAGTCGGCGACGATCGGCTTGTCCGTCGCCGCAAGCAGCCCATACTCGGCCTGCGCGGCTATGGTGCGGAAGAGGTTGCCGACCATGCCTCCCCCGAGCGGGTTTTTAAAAAGGCATTCCCCGCCCGCGGCAAGCACCGAAGTGATGAGGATGTCGTTTTGCTCTATCCACACACCCCGGCCGTTGTCGATATCGATCGGGCGCGACGTACCGTCGAAAACGATGTGGTTGCCCTTGGCCAAAATCTGCTGCTTCCCAGTGGTCCAAGTACCGCCGATCTTTAGCGCCGGACCCGCCGACGCCTCGACATGAACCTGATTGTCGAAGAACCCGCAGCCGGTCCAATCGTTGTCCAGCTCGTGCACCGTCAATGCGCCATAGCGTGTGTCCACATTGTGTGCGGTATTGTCAGAGTAGCGGGTGTACTGCGCCTCACGCTTTACCACGTTGGCCTGAAATCGCAGCGCATGCCCCTTGTTGGCCGGCGTGATCGCGTTGTGAAAGAACGTGATCTCCCCGTTTTTGCAGCGGCGCACCGAATTACCCACACACGTGCAACGCTGGCCGCCCTCGATATTGAGCCCAACATCGCCGCAGTCCGACACGATGTTGCCCTTGACCGTCACGTCGTTTGAGTCTGCCGTCCAGATTCCTGTCTCCACCTTGTTCACGATGTTTTCGGCGACCGTGACCTGATTGCACTGCCAGATTTCGATGCCATGCTCCGCGCCGGTCACGATGTTGTCGCGAATGATTCCGCGGCTGGCGCCCTCGGCGAGGATCGCTTGGCTACCGTCAGCCAAGGTCCTGAACATGTTCGCGCAGACGTTGTCGAGGATTTCAAAATCGGTGCATTTGCCTGTTGCGCACACGCCTCCGGCATCCTTGCCATTGCCGTCGAGATAGAGATCTCGAACGCCGCAGAACGAGCCGGTGAGCCGGATCATTTGTGCCTGATAGGTTCCCGCCATGCGATCGATATCATTCAGGGCCACGATTCGAGAGGCGCGCCCGACGCCCCGCAGGTAGACATTCGACGGCACGTTGAGCCGGGCCGCAATCGCAAAGTCACCGCGCGGTACGTGGACAATGCCGCCGCCCGCACTGTAGAGCGCATCGATCGTTGCTTGAATCTTCTTCGCGTCGTCGGCCACCCCATCCCCGAGCGCGCCAAAGTCCTTCACCGATACACGCTCGGCGAACCGGTCAGCGAAGAGCCGCCAGACCGAGCCGGTGAAGTTGAGCGCAAGGCCCCACGCTCGCGCGATTGGGCCGGTTTGCGCTTTCGCTTGCAAGGAAAGCCCGAGCGCAGACAGGCCGAGGAGAGCGGCCACTGCCCCGGCGAACCAACGGCGGCGACTCGGTCGCTCGCCGAGTTGTTTGGTTTCACTGCTCACGACGCGCTGAAGCTCGCGGCTTTCCAGGTCGTTATGCAGTCGCCTCATGCCTTCCCCCCCTTAGGTGACGACGTCGAGGCCTACCGTCGCGGTCTTGCCCGCAGCTCGACAAATCGCCTTCACTGCAAATCGGTCAAGACTTCAGCGTCCGGGCCGGCCGCCTTATGCGCGATCGCCGCCGGAATCTTCGAATAGCTCCTGCGATAATGTGAACCGCGACGTGGTGGTCCTCGGATTGGCAGCGAAGCCGATTAACTCGAGCATCTCACCTCACTGCTGCGTGCGAATGAGTTGGCACTCGTGGAGCACCATCTCTCGTATCATTTCGGCGAAGTTCTTTGACGCCTTCCAGCCAAGGTTCCGCTCGATAAGCGAAGGATCGCCTCTAAGCGGAGTATTTTCCGAAGGACGGAAATACCTCTCGTTTAAGCGGACGTGCTTTCTATAGTCGAGATTGACCGTCGAAAACGCGACCTCGAGAAGTTCCCCAAGAGAATGTATCGTGCCCGTCGAGATTACATAATCGTGGGGGGACTCTGCGTTGAGCATCTTCCACATTGCCTCTACATATTCCGGGGCATAGCCCCAATCCCGGTAGACATCCAGGTTTCCCAACTCGATTGACTCTTCTTTGCCAGAATGGATGCGCGCAACTCCTTGAGCGATCTTGCGTGTTACATACTCCGGACCACGTCGAACGGATTCGTGGTTATAGGAAATCCCGGTACAGGCGAAGAATTTGTGCCTTTCACGATAATTCTTCACCGCGAAATACGAGCTCAACTTGGAAATCCCATAGATCGAGCGCGGGTTGAAGCAAGTCCGCTCGTTCTGCGGCGAAGACTCTGCCTCTCCGAACATCTCACTTGATCCGGCATAGTAGAACCGGCACTGCGGAACGAGTTCCCTCAGGCAAGACAGTAGGAAATGAGTTGAATTGAAGTTGATGGATATTATTGATGCCTCGTCGCCGAAGTCGTAGCTCACGAAACTTGAGGCGGCGAGGTGATAGCACTCGTCGGGTTGGACCAATGCGATCACTTTATAGATGGATAAATGATTTTCGAGCGTCGCGGAGTGCAACTGAAGGCGATTTAGCATGTGCTCGATGTTGCCGAGCTTAAGTTTTGATTCGAGCGCCGAGCGTCGCACGATGCCGTGAACCTCATAAGCTTTCGCTAGTAGCGATTCGGCCAAATAGGAGCCGTCCTGGCCATTGATACCAGTGATCAAAGCTCGCTTGGTGAGAGCCAAGGTTGAGCTTCCTTTACGAACTAAGCGCTTGTCTGAGAAATTCCCAGCTTTGGCTGGTGGCGGCTTCCCAGGTGAACTGCTTCGCACGCTCCCTACCTCTCAACACCAACTGAGCCCTTACCTCTGGATCCTCGATTACTTTTATCATCGCAAGCGCAATACTCCGATAGTCGGCTGGATCGACATATAGCGCCGCATCCCCACACACCTCCGGCAGGGACGCACGATTAGATACGATTGCTGGAATGCCGCTAGCCATAGCCTCAACTGGCGGCAGTCCAAACCCTTCGTAGTAAGAAGGAAGGACTAAGGCCTCGGCGTTCGCGTAGTACTGCTGCAGAAGGGGAAAATCGACCTTGCCGGTAAATTTGAGCCTGTCTCCCAGAATAGACGGCGCTCGATTCAATAGCGCCCGATCGCCGGTAAGGAAGCCCTCCATCTTTCCGACAATGACTAAGTCGTGCTCCACCCGGTCCTTGATGTGGTTCATTGCCTCTACCAGCTTGCCGAGATTCTTATGCGGCTTAACGTTACCCACATAAAGGAAATACGGTCGCGGATGAGGTGGTTGAGCACGCCGAACGTCCAGCCAAGCGCGGTCTAGTCCACAGTGCACAACGTGTATTTTGCGCGGATCAAAGTGCGCCAGGCGAATCAGCTCGGATTTGGAGAACTCCGAAATCGTCATGATCCGTCTTGCCATCAGGCGGATTCGATTAAAGATGAATCGCGCGTACATGCGCCGATGGAGTCCGCCTACCCACTGAGGGTTGGCAAGATGGAACGCGTCACATATGAGAACGGCCATTGGCCCGCGGTAGAGAACGGGGATATTGAAGTTTGGGCTCCAAAATAGGCTTGTGTCCTTCGGGATCTTACGTAGCAGTTCCAATTGCTCCGAGATGGAATAAATCGGTGCTCGGCAATCGATCCAGCTGACATTTGGAAGTTGAAGTACAGCATCGCCTTCCATCGAGTCGCCATTGCAGAGGAGGACCCAGCAGACTTCGGGCTGCAGTCTCGCAAGGCGCGGCAAAGTGTTTTGGAGGATGGTCCCGATGCCGGAGGATCTGTGCATGCGGTAATCCACGGTTATTTTGGTTCGAGCGGGACAAGTGCGCGGCGAAGGCCGCCCGTCAAAAGTAGTCAATCGATTTCCTCCGCGCCCGCTCGCGCGAGTTAAACTTTCCGTAGGCCCGTTTTGCTCTAGAAGCGCACGATAATGACCGCCATGAACTGCGCAAACAGTAAGCCACTCACGAAGCTGTTCGGCTTGCTGTTGCTATTGGCGCTGTATTATTTATGGTATCGCTATCCTCTACAAATCAATTCGTCGAAGACGAACCTGGCATACAGCGATACCCCGTTCGTCGTCCAGCTAACGAAGTACCTTCTGTTTGTCTTTATTGTCGGATGGTACTGCATGGTCACATTGCTTTCCCCTATACGCACTTGGCCAAACCAGTCCTCGTTATATTGGATCGGCGCAATTGTAGTAACAGGCATGGTCATAAACGGAGCGATCGCCACACTAGAGACCCGGGACTTGCGCCACTTAGAACGGATGGTGTTCTGGTTTGCGTTCCTACCTCTTTTATTTTTTCCCGAGCAGGCAAAAATCCGAATCGACAAGTTATGTGCCTATCTTCGGTGGTTTGCCTACCTCACGACGATAGCCACGGTTCTCCAGATAGTTCTATTTGTAGCCGTAGGCAGGTTGCCGGCGCTTGGCTATGAAGACTCGCCGTTCATTAGATTCGGTGGCTTGTGGGACGATCCCAATGGATTTGCCATCTTCCTGTCATTCCTTCTGCCTTTCATTTACTTCAGCAGCATGGGTCGGGTTACCAAGGCAGTTTTGTTAGTGATCAACCTTGCAGCCCTAGCAGTTACGCAATCGTTTACCGGAATTGCAGCATTTTTAGGTAGCGTGGTTGCCGTCTTAGCCTGGTTACTCATCACTTCTATGCCTAAATCGCTGTGGAATAAACTGCGATCTTTCGTGTTACTGATCGGCTCCGGCGGGCTGGTTGCTGCGGGGGCGCTTTGGTATGTCCTTCAGATGCTGGGCATTGATGTCATCGCGACAGCCATTTGGTATCTCGAGCACAAGCGCGGAAGCGTGAGCGAACACAACATCAGCCTAGACGAGTTTCTGCGGAGCGGACTATCGCAATGGCTGGGCTTTGATCCGGGATTCGTCGGGGAGAGCGGTTACATCAACTTGATTCTTAATTTCGGCGTTATCAATACGTTTGCTTATGCCCTACTTCTTGTCGCTATCTTCGTACGTTCGCTTGTTTTGCTGAAGAAATACCATGCCGAACCCAATAGCGAGCTGTTTTTCGGCGTGAGCTTCTTTATGGCGGCCTTTCTCTTGGCAATGCTGAACTTGCCGCTGGACGAGGTGTTTCCGATCAATCTGCTTTTTGTGATCTTCGCGATGTTGGTAGTCCATGCCGACCGTCTAGCGACGCGAGCAGAGGTTACTAGCCGTGTCGGGGATCGATTGCAATTAGCCGTTGGCGGAAACACCAAGCTGGTCTCTGGCTAAACGGCCGCCCGTTTGACTATTTCTCGAAGCCGCTGACGAAAGTGCGCGGGACTGAACTTCTTCGCATGAGCGACCAATGCCGCTCGGTCAAAATGGCATTCCTCGAACAATTTCACCGCACGGGACAAGCTGTCAGCATTCGGCTCATCAAAGAATACGGCGGTCGGCGGAACGGATCGCGTACCACCAATCGGAATCATGGTCTCGGCTACGCCCCCGCGTCCAAGGGCAATGACTGGTGTACCAGCGGCGTTCGCCTCTAGCGGTACCAGTCCGTACTCGAGCTCTGGCGTAAATATCACCGCGCGCGCCTTGGCGTATAGCGCGGCCAATTCCGCGTCGGGCACCCCGCCCAAAAACTCCACGTTGTCGTTCGCCATCGCTCGAAGCCGGGCTTCCTCTTCGCCCTTACCAACAATCCTTAGCGGCAAGCCCAGCGAATTGAACGCTTCAATTGCATATTCCAAAAGCTTCCATTTCTCTAGCCGAGACACGAGCAAGAAAAAGTCTTCTTTCTCAAGACTGGCGCACTTCGCAAAAGCATCGAATTCAATTGGCGCAAACAAGACCTCCGCGTCCCGGCGGTAGTATCTCTGGATCGCTTTGCGAGATGACTCGGATATGGCAATGAAGTGATCCACGCGCTGCGCGGCGCTCACATCGCGCGACTTCAAGTACGGCAGGAGCCTTTTAAAAACCCGAACCCGGGCTCCGTCTGCTGTTCCGAAATATCTTTCGCCTTCCCAGATCGCCCTGGTTGGGTAGTAGCAGTAGCAAACGTGCTTGCCACGGAACCGGCTAATGTATTTTGCTGTCGTGGCGCTCGACGTGACAATCAGATCGTACCGGCGGAAGTCCCAGTACTGCATAACGTACGTGGCGAGAGGAAACGCCAGCTTGAAGCGATCATGAGTCTTCAGTAGCGGATTAAGAAAGCTTGTATGAATTCGATGATTCATCAGCCCCGGCCATGTCTGATTGGGCTGATAGCAAAGAGTAAACGCGTCCGCTTCTGGGAATTCCTCCAGCATGTGCAGGAAGACCCGTTCCGAACCTGCTAACGAAAGCAACTGATCCTGGATCAGCGCGATGCGCATCAGGAGAGTGTTAATCGCTTTTGGATAAGCATCTATTGCCCGACGTTTATGGGGATCTCAATGTAAAAGGCAGCCGCTGCCATAACGGCGCGGTGGCGCCTGTCGTTCGGCAGCGGGTTAATTTCAGCCATCGGTCATAGTGCGACGACGATCTATGAACTTCAAGACACGGAGATAAAACGGTCAACGTGAGCGGCGATAGACTGCACTGAGCTCCCAGCCCAGGGCGCGTGGGTTGGTGATGATGCCAATCCTTGCAGTCGAACAGCGCCCTGCAAAACCTTCGCAGGCGCGATCTCCAAAACGGCGGCAGGCGGAATCATCAGCGTGCTCGATCCCGCTGGCTACGGAGCCGTCACCATCACGAAAGCAATCACGCTGGACGGTGGAGGCAACGAAGGGTCCATTCTCGTGTCTGGCACCGCCGGCGTGACTGTGATCACGGCCGCCACGGATCAAGTGACGCTGCGCAACCTCACCATCTATGGGATAGGCACAGGGACCGATGGAATTCGCGTGCTCAAAGCATCGGGGCGGGTGATCGTGCAAAGCGTCACTATCAGCGGGTTCAACATCGGCATCAACTTCAACACCACGGGCCGGCTGCAGGTGCAAGACAGCTACATCCACAGCAATCGGACCCACGGAGTGTATTTCCGTAACGGCCGCGGCTCGTTTGACAATGTTCGCTTCGAAAACAACGAGACGGACGGGTTACGTGTGGGCACGGGCGGCGTCGTTGGCGTAAGGCGAAGCGTCTTCGCCGGCCATCTCAACAATATTGGCGCTTCGGCTACCGAAGCACCGAGCGCCAAGTTGATGCTTGACGACTGCCTGGTAGACAACAACGCTACTGGTATCGGTGCCGCCGGTGGCGGCACCGTCTCCGTTAGTGCGACAACTATTAGCAATAACGCTCAGGGTGTATGGCAGGACGGGTCAAGCTTCCTTATAACCTTCGGGAACAATCGCCTCGCCAATAACGGGACCACCAGCGCGTTCACAAGCTCGGTTGCTTTACAGTGACCTTTTTCATCGGCGCCGCTTTCCGGTGTAGCACCATTGCCAGAGGTGGATTTCAGCGATGGGATGGTTACCGCATCTGCAGTTGCCACATGCCCTGATGATTTGGTCAATAACTACCAAGACGTTAAGTGCATTCACGAGAGCGATTGGGATGTTGATCATGTCTCGGCCGTACATGCGGAGTACCGAGGATTGTCGGTCCTTACCTAATCCGCAGCCTGGAGAGCACAGCCTTAAGTCTTTCGAGCATGCGTGCCGACTGGTGATCCTTAACAGACTTACGAAAACCTTCGCGAGCGAATACATAAATTAGTGTCAACAATAGGGCGCCGGCCATTGCAAGTACGCCGGTCAGGATCCGTTTTGGCTTAGATCGCTTCTCGGGTGGGATGGCTGCATCGACCACTTGCAGGATGCTTCCCTCGCGCGCCTCGTCGAGGCGGGCAAGCTCGTACTGTTTCGCCATCAGCTCGAATAGCGTTTCGTTATATTTAAATTCGCGGAACTTTGCGATGTACTGCCCCCCTTCACCGCCAGCCAGCGCGAGGGCCTCGACAGCCGATTGAGGGACCGCTTTGATTGTGGCTTCGCCGACCCCGCTGCTTCGGAGCGCAATTTCCGATTTGGTGAGGTTGTCTTTCGTCTGTTTTAGTTGAGTCTCGAAAAACAGCCTGCGTTGCCCTGCTTCTGTAACCGCAAGTGTTTTCGTGAGATTACGGAGTTCTTCAATGAAAGCATTCGCAATCTCGGCGGCACGTTTGGGATCGCGGTCGTCGACCTCTATTACGATAATGCCGTCTTTGGCGCCCGCGGTGAAGCTGGTACGCTTTTCGAGTTCCTTTCGCGTGTCTTCGATGTAACGCTCGTCGTAAAGCTCACGCAGCTTAAACCGCTCAATGATTGCATCGTAGACCGTTCGACTCTTCAGCAGGGCGCTGTATTGGTCTGCTGGGTTTTTGAGGCCGACCGCGCTTCCGACTATCCCAGCCAGCGCTCCAAGCTGCGCTGCGATGGCCGCGGAAGCGCCCTGCTGCTGTGCCGGCGGAAGGATACGCGCCGTTGCAGTGTAGGTAGGCGGCCAAACGAAAGCGATCGCGAACGCAAGTACGCCGGCCGCAATAGGCAAAAGGATAATTACGCGGATATTCTCGAGCAGCAGTACGCCGACATCGAAAATACTGATCTTATCTTCGCCGTCAGCCGATTTGGTGCCAGGTTGTGGATCGGTCATGCCATTGGTCCTTCAGCACGCTGCGGCGCAGCTGTACCTTCGACACCTCAACGGCAGCGACGATGACGCAACTGCCTCCGCTGGGGAAGGGCTCTTCTTCTTGCTTCGGGAATTTACCCCCAAGCCTTCAAGCATTTTACAGAAGAAATGACCTACCATACGCGGTTGAAACCGGCGCATATGTAGGTGTCGCCTATGACTCAATGCGTCAGTTCAACGGCGCTTGTTATGAGCCCGTAACGTATGATTCACTCCCCATGGACGTGACGTCGATTCCAATTTGAATGGATGTAGATAAGGAGCTTCGCTACGCCAAGCGTGCCGTGGGCGCTGTGATAGTCGCAGACCTCGCGGCGTTTTTCTGGCTAATCACGCGAGGTGACCCTGTAGATGAACTTGAACACATTACCGTGCTGGTCGCAGTTGCGAGCTTGTTCTTGGCGGTATTCGTTTTAGACCTCCGCATTGAGACACTCTCGATACTGCGGCGATCTCGGTAGCACCGAACTCCATCCAGCATCCCGCGGGCCGTTCGCGAAGAACGGATTATTGCCTTATGACCTTAAGCGCGGCAGCCCCTAAGCCAAACTGGTAGAAGATTTGCGACCAATCTCGTAGGTCCTTCATCCAGGTTGTCCGCTCGAAGTCTTCCGGGACAATGATCGCATCGCCGGGCATCGGTCTTTGGCCGCTGATTGACCGGGAGAAGAGTCCGGCTTGCCTTGCACTAATCACAGCTCCGCTAGCCCGCAGAAGATAAATGCTCGAGCGGTCGGCCTGCTTACGCGGCCCGCCCGCGAGGTCCAGGTAATCGCTTACGGTGTGATTCGGCTGATAAATGAACGAGGATTCGTTGAAGACAGTGCCGAATACGCTCACTTGAGATGGTTGCTGAGGCACGACTACGCGGTCACCGTCCTCGAGCTCGATCTCAGGCAAATCGGTCAATGTCGGACGCTCTGGCACCTGAAGCACCACGCGGCCGGTCGGCCTGAGTGTACGAAGGCGCGAGATCAGCGATCGCTGCGCTTCCGCTTCCTGCTTGAGAGAGGCCGCCTCCTCAGGTGATGTCACGCTGCGTGCACGCGTTACGGAGGCGCGCTGCATGTCTTGCTCGAGTTGATCGAGCGCGGCTTTCAGCCTTTCCTCCTGCTCCTTGCGCGTCGAATCACGCGTGAAGTCTGTGCCGTAGAGATAAGCCTTCGGGGTGACGCCGCCCACCCGCGAAATCAACTGCCTTAGTGTTTCCTTCGGCTTCGCCTGGTAGACGCCGGCGAAGTTGAATTCGCCCTCGAGGCTCACGACAACCGGGCGCCGTTCGGCTGGTGCTGCAACGTCG
>WNFI01002114.1_pt1 | contig 15111 bp, 14 predicted proteins | sample 5400471 | NCBI WGS metagenome assembly WNFI01 (sample SAMN13153348, study PRJNA577476) | soil metagenome | isolation source: 100 cm saprolite on Douglas fir-dominated hillslope | place: USA:California | collected 2013-09-17
GACAGCTCGCCATCGGCGTCGCCGCCGAGCTCATCCAGGACAGCGGCCAAGCCCTGGGCGGGAGCACGGTGCTCTTCAACGGAGACGGCACCATCCGCTACCTCATCCACCGCTCGGTGAGCGACCAGTCGATGGCGCAGCGCCGGGACGACTTCCACCTGCACATGTCGCTCAACGAGTCCGGCCTGGTGGAGCCGAAGAGCAGGGACCATCGCGCGCGCATCGACTTCGCGCTCGTTCACCGGGGGGTGTGAGATGGCCGAGCTGCAGAAGAACCAGCTGCGCGTGCGCATGTACCACGTCGGGTTCGGCGATTCGTTCCTCGTCTCCTTCCCGCAGGAGGACGGACACAAGCACGTGCTCATCGACAACGGCGTCCATCCGCAGGGCGACCTGCACAACCTCGACAAGGTGCTCGGGGACATCGAAGCGGAGACGAGCAAGCAGGTCGAGCTGCTCATCGCCACCCATGAGCACGCCGATCACATCTCCGGCTTCGGGCGCAATCCCCAGCGCTGGGCGAACCTGCGCGTGGGCGAAGTGTGGATGCCCTGGACCAGCAACCTCAAGGATCCGCAGGCGGCGGTGCTCCGGCAGAAGACGGCCCGCCTCGCCGCCTCGCTGCAGGCGAGGCTGACGGGCGCGCGAAGTCCGGCCCTCTATGCCGTGCAGAACGCCGTCGCCAACGCCGCGGCGCTCGACACGCTGCTGCAGAAGAAGTTCGGCGGATCGCCGCAAGTGAACTTCTTGCGCGCCGGCGACGCGCCGGCCACGCCGACCATCGCCGGACTGACCGCGCGGGTGCTCGGGCCGCCCTCCGATCCCGAGCTGCTCGGGCAGATGGACCCGCCTTCGAGCGAGCATTACTTCGTCGATCCGAGCGCCGACGCGGCTCCCTATCTCCCCTTCGACGAAAGCTGGAAGACGAAGCGGCCCAAGGGCTGGCCCGACTCCGCGGGCGTGCGCGAGGCGCTGCGCACCAATTGCGAAGACCTGGCCTTTGCGCTCGACAAGGCCATCAACAACACCAGCGTGGTGGTGCTCTTCTCTTTCGGTCGCGAGCGGATGCTCTTCGCCGGCGATGCCCAGTGGGGAAACTGGAAGGGATGGATCGAGGACGCCGCCGCGCAGGAGATCCTCGGGCAGGTCACCTTCTACAAGGTGGCTCATCACGGCAGCGTGAACGCGACCCCCGTCCACGCGGTGAATGCGCTGCCGCAGAATGGATTTGCCGCCATGGTGTCAACGCAGAGCACGCCATGGCCCTCCATTCCCAGGATCCCGCTCGTCGAGGCGCTGGCCAAGCAGGCCGGGGGAAAGCTCGCGCGCAGCGACCAGCCGGACAAGGCCCCCGCAGGCTTCAGCAAGGGAGACTTCTGGATCGATTACGCGGTGGAGCCCTGAAATGCCGATGGTCAGCGAGCCTTCTGATCCGCCTGATAGGCGAGCGCCGCTGCGACGATCCCGAGGACGATCGCGCCGATGATGGCGATGGCGTTCCGCGGTGCCTGCGACAAGTCCGGGGCGACCGCGTCGAAGGCCGTGGCCTTCTGCAACATCGTCCAGCCTACGAACGCAGCCGCCGGGACGAGCATCCGCGCGTAATCCAATCGATCCCATCTCTTGTCTTTGATGCGCGCCACGAAATAGATGAGCATGCTGAGGCCGATGAGCGCGAAGAAGACGGCCTTCAGCGTGCCCGGGGCGGTGATGACGATGGTCGACTGCCCGCCGACGTCGTGAGTCTCGGTGGTGAACGAGAGGATGACGGCGTGCGCGGTCAGCACCTCGGCGGGCACGAGCGCGGCGAGCGCGTCCACGTAGGTCCTCGTTCCTGGCGGACTGCTGGAGGTGCTGGTCCCGGGCGCTGCCTCTTCCCGCTTGCTGGTGAGGGCAGCATAGGCAACGGTGCTCATCGAGCGCGTCGTTTCTTCGCCGGCTTCTTCGCCGGCTTCTTTGCCGCCTTCTTCGCCGGACGCTTCGCCGGACGCGAGGTCGGAAGCGCCGCGGCGGGTTGCGGTATCGGATAGATCGTCGCCGCGAACGAATAGTCCCGAAGAAGGCGATGGCCTTGTCGGGATCGATGAGGTCGACCAGCTCGCGGCGCATGTGCTCGTGCGGAAAGCCCATCGTGTGGCCGGTCTCGTGCCTGACCACGCGGTGAAACTCCGATTCCGGCGTTTGCATGGTGAAGGCCTGGAGGTTCATGGTTTGCTGGTCCGGAGGAATGCTGAGGACGTCGGTGCCCAGATAGGACCAATACCCGCTGGCGTCGCGCGCAATGCGCACCTGTGGATCGGTATCCGTCTCGGTGAAGTCGACGTTCGCGCTCTTCGCCCAGGCGTTCATGTGCTGCAGGACGCGGGCCCGCAGATCCGCGGGCGGATCGTCGAGAAACCCGACTGTGAGGTGCACGCCTCCCGCGTGCCAGTACTTCGTCGTCAACACGGCGATGTGTTCCACCGTGGGGCGAAACGCCCGCATCACCTGCGTGAGCCTCTCGATGGGCGGATGATTGACCGGATTGATCCTGGTGGCGATGGCGGCCGCGCTCACCCACGCCTGGCGTGGGAGGGTCTTCGGCGTACAGACGATGAGTTGGCTCATGTTTGACCTTCCCTTCAACCGACGGCGCAGACGTCGCGGACGGGAAGCACGCCGAACGCAGTCGAGGACACGGTGACCCGGTAGCATCCCTGCGCGAGCCCGGGCACGCTCGCGCGATACGCGCCGTCGGAAGACGGCGTGAGCGGAACCAAGAGCGGTGCAGCCGCATCGCCGATGCGCTCGACGGATGCCTGCAGCGGACGCGGCTCCTCCGGCGTCGCCGCGATCTCGAGCGCCTCCGTGGAAAGGATGGCATCGGGGATCTGCAACTGCAGACGCACGAGCTGGTTGAGGGTCTCCTGATGCTTGTCGGCGCCGCTCTTGAACTTGCCGTAGTCGATGATCCCTTCCTCGATGAGCGCGGCGAGGTTCACCTGCACGGCGTCGTTGTTCTGCAGCGAGCCGTGCTGCTCGGCGACGTAGAAGCGCGGATTGGCGCGCGGGTCGTCGGGCGTGGCCGACACCCGCGGCACCGTTCCATCGCCGCTCCAGTCGTCGCTCTGGTACTTCGCTTGGGCCTGCAGCTCGCCGCCCGCCAACTGCGCGGACTGCAAGGTCGACTGCAGGGTGCCGACGACGTTGTAGAGGATGTACGGGCTCGCCGACTTCGCCGCCGACGCCGCGCGCATCTCCTCGTGAAACTGCGCCGCCGCCGCGTCGACGATCTTCTTGAACCCGCTGCAGAGGTAATCGAGCGCCTTGACCGAGCCGCGGAAAGGCGTTCCGAAGGTGATCAAGAGGCGGGTGTCCTGCGCTCCACCCAGGCACTCGAGGAAGTACCGCGAGACGAGACCGCCCATGGAATGCGTCACCAGGATCAGCTTCACGTCCTGGCCGGGAAGCTGCTGGCGCCGCGCTGCGAGAAGCTCCTGCGCCCTCTTCTTCAGCTTGCGCGCGGCGACCCGGTTGTCGCGGCGCCAGTCGTAGGGAAAATCGAAATAATTGACGCCGTCCTGCAGCGCGAAGCGGCTGAAGAGGAAGTCTCGCAGTCCGGTATAGCCGTCGATCTTCCAGAAACCAGGGATGAGGTGCGCGTCCGGCATCAATCGCGGCGCCTCGACTCCGTCGCCGAGATCGTCGGCGTTCGCATCATCGCCGTGGAGCGCGAGGCCCTTCACCGATCCCGCCAGGCTGAACAGCGCGCGCACGATCGCGCTCCCGGAAAGCGCCCAGACGTCCTTTCCCTTCTGCGTGAGGACGCTGCCCATGATGCCGGGCACCAGCACCACGACATCTGGCGTCTTGAGCTGTCCCATTGGATCGCCCCCTGCATCGCTTGCTTATCGGACCGCGAGCGTCCGTTCAACGGCCCGGAATCGGGCTGCCCGGCTCGAAATCGGGCTATCCAAAGGGGACGAGTTCTCGCTCGAGCACTTCATCAGCGGCAGCGTGCGCAGCGAGCCGGCTTCATTGACAGCGAATATGTCCCGAGGGTTCGGCGAAGCAGGTCAGCTCGTAGCCGGCCTCCGCTGCGCGCCGCGACATCTCTTCTTCGGAGACCGCGCCGAAATGAGCGCGCAGCGCAGATTGCGCCTCGACGTGCAGGCGGGGCGTCAGCAATACCTGTAATATTAGATTTTCTCCGGGCATTGCGGCGCGTGCCCGGCCCAGCGGATCGCCGATCGCCTCGTTCAGCGAGGCGTCGCGTAGGCGCCGTGGGACGCCGCCGCAGGGCGGGGAGGACAGTTCGACGGCGCGCGATCCGTCGAGCTCCAGCGTGGAGACCACCTCGGCGCCCTCGCCGCTCAGCCTCGAGACGACGAGGCAGCCGCCGGAGTTTCGCAGGTGGGCAGCGAGGTCGTGGGGCCCGCGCGGCACCAGCACGCGGAGGCGAACGCCGTGGACCGCGGTCGAGTCGGCGGCGATGCGCGCCAGCGGCCGCATCGCGGGCTTCTGCGCTGCCGTCTTGAGCGGAGGTGTGGCGCCGCGGGCAGCCGGGCTCGACTGCGCGACCTGGCTTGGAAGCGGCGCAGCAACGGGCGGTTCCTTCGGCGGCGAGGGCGCCTCCTTCCGCGGCGAAGGCGCCTCCTTCGGCGGCGAGGCCGCTTCCTTCGGCGGCCGCGGCGGCGGCGTCAGCTTGACGACGCGGATGCGGCGCTCCTCCTTCTTCGGCGGAGGCGGCGGTTCGGGACGCACCTCCCGATGCGCCCACGGCCGCTCGCTCGCGAGAACGCCCGCGGCGAGGGCCAGCGCTTGCAGCAGCACCGATCGCGCGAGCCTGGGCCGCTCAACGCGGGCTTGCATCGTCGATCCCCACCACCAGCTCGGACGCTCCCGCGGCGCTCACGTCGGCAAGGCAGGCTTCGGCTTGCGCTCCGAGGTGCACGACGACGACCTTGCCGCGCGCGCCGGAGGAGAGAGGTGCCCCCGCGAGCGTCCGCGCGCCAAAGGTCTCGCAGCGCACGTCCAGGCGCTGCGAGGCGGTGGGGGCCGGCGCGCCTTGTGACGAGGGAGCCTTGAGGCGCAGAAGCAGGAACTGCGCCGAGAGCAACTGCGCCACCATCACCAGCGCGAGCAGCGCCAGCGCGAACTGCTTCTCGGCGAAGAGGCGGTAGATGAGCGCCTCCAGTTCCTCGAAGCCGCCCTCCCTGCGCGAGATCATGGGTGCTCCTTCACGGCGAGCGAGGCCGCTTCCGGCGAGAGCGCGGCAGGCTGCGGCTCTGGCGCCACCGCCTGCGGCTGCGCGATCGCGGTCATCTGCGGCTCCTCCCCGGCCCAGCGGGGCCACAGCACCGAGGACGGCGCACGCTGCAGCCGCTGCAGCCCGCGCAGGTACGCATCGAGTCCGCGCAAAACCACCGAGCCGCGCAGCCCCTCGGGCAGCGGGCCGTGCGGCGGCCGCAGCCCCGCTATCAGCACCACCGGACGCGCGTCGAGGCACAGCGCCAGCGCCGCGATCGCCGAATCGTCGTGCGGAGACGAGCCGGTCTTGCCGCTGAAGACGAGCTTCGGCCAGCGCTGGGCGAACCAGCGCAGCGTCCCATCGCGGCGATGCAGCGCGAGGAGCGCGCCCGTGTCGCTCAGCGTGCAGGTGCCGTCGCCTGCGAAGAGCTTGCGGTGCAGGTACGCGCCGATCTGCTCGACCGTGGCGCGCGACGAGTTGCCGAGCAAGGAAGTCGGGTCGTCGGGAAGGCCTTGCGCAGGCAGTCCCGCGCGCTCGCGGCGCACTTTCAGATGGCGGAAGAGCGCCACCGACGCGGCGGTATAGGAGATCTCGCGCGGCACCTCGTCGGGCTGGACGCTTTTGCCGAGCTGAGCGAGGAGGCTGCCGGTGAGCGCGCGGTCGGCCGGCGAATCCAGCGCGGCGCGCTCCTCGTCGCTGACCTCTGCGAGCAACTGCACCAACAGATCTGGGCGGCGCTGCGCGAAGAGCGCGGGCAAGAGCAGCGCGTGCCGCGTGGTGAGCGTGTTCACCGACCGCGCCACCGCCTCGTCGAAGGCCATCGCGTGCGTGGGCGGCGCGACGTCGGTGGGGCAGTAGCTCGAGGGCCGCGAGCGGCGCAGGTCCTTGGTCGCCCAGATCCAGCGCACGCAGCCCTGCGGCGGAAGCGACAGCTCGCGCACTGCCTGCGGCCCGAAAGCTTCCACCGCGAGGTCCAAGGCCTCGAGCTTCGCCACCGAGCCGTAGTTGAGCGGCATCAAAGCCGACTCCGCGCCCGAACGCGCCAGCACCGCGCCCTCCGCGCCCACCGCCGCGAACGCCGCCCGCACGGTGGCGCCGGGGAATTCCGCGAGGGCCGCGGTGAGCCCGTCGCGGAAGCGGTCGATAGCGGAGACGAGGTCGAGATCCGACTCCCCGCCGCTCGCCACCCGCTCGGTCCAGCCGTCCACGAAGTTGAAGGCGGCGGAGGGATCGATGCCAGCGTCGAGGTACGAATCGCCTGCCCAGAGGTGCTGCGCAGTGAGCCAGGCGCGCGTCGAGTCGATGCGCTTCGCCGACACGCCCGGGTGCGCGCGCAGCCACTTTACGCCGCGCGGCGCAGCGCCCAGCGCCAGCTGATCCTCGGGCGAGAGCCGCCGCAGCGGCAATCCGAACAGCGCCAGCGAGAGCCGGTGCAGGCCGTCCACCGGCCGCCGCTCGCCGCCCAGCGAAGTGGCGGAGCTGAGGTTGAGATAGAGGCCCGCGATCTCGTCGGGCGAGGCGCGCCGCACCAGCCAGGTCGCGAAGAGCGCCTCGGTCGCCTTGTCGACGAGCGTCCTGTGCGCGCCTTCGCGCAGGTAGAGCTTCGCCAGCTGCTGCGGGATGGTGGAGCCGCCCTCGGGAATTCCGCGCAGGTTGCGGCCCACCGCGCGCAAGAGGCCCAGCGGGCTGAGCGGCGGCAAGAAGCGCGGGCGCCGGAACAGGCCTCGGTCCTCGTAGCCCGCTGCGGCAGCCGAGACCAGCGCAGCGCCGCGAAGCTCGGGAGCGGCGGCGCGGAACGCGGCCAGATCCTCATCGAAGAGCGCGGCCGCTTTCTGCACCCGCGCACCGCCGGCGAGCGCGAGCGGCGAGACGGCCGCGACCACGAGCGCCGCCAGCAGCGCGCCGCACAGCGCAGCGATCGCAGGACGAAGAGCAGTGCTGCGCAGAAACACCGTGCTCGTGCTCGTGAGCCTGCTCCTGCTCGCCAGGAGATCCCGAGCACGAGCACGGACGATCGCCGCCAGCACAGAGCCGATCTTCATCGCGCCATCCCCATCTTGCGCAGCACTTGCAGCGTCTCGGCCGGCGTGTAGAGCGCGAGCAGGGGATCGCGCGCGTGTCCGTGCTCGTCGAGCAGGCTGAAGTGGAGGTGCGGACCGGTGGAGTGGCCGGTGCTGCCGACGAGACCGACGACGCCCATGGCCGGCACTGCGAGCCCCTGCACCACGCCGAGCTTCCGAGGGTCGGAGCGCAGATGGCAATAGACGGTGCGCCACGCGTTCGCATGCTCGACGGTCACGTACCAGCCGCAGGCGCGGGCGCGGCCGGCGTCTGCCACCATCCCTTCCCTCGCCGCCACCACGTATGAGCCCGCGGGCGCAACCAGGTCGACGCCTTTGTGCAGCCGGCGGCGCCCGTCGAGCCGGCGCAGGCCGAACTTCGACGAGACGTGATCGAACCGCCGCACGTCGATGGGAAAGAGCAGCCACGGCGAGCGCGCCGCCTTCGGCTCCGCTGCGAGGGGCAGCAAGAGGACCAGCAGGAGCGAGAGCGTCCGCATGCAGCGCCAACAAAAAAGCCGGCGCCGGGGATTTTTTTGTTTGCCGGAAAAGCCGGGGACACCGGCGACGCAAAGCACGCATGGTGTTGCCCGGGAACAGCCGGGGACACCATCTCGGCGCAGAGCGCCCATGGTGTCCCCCTTGCGGAGTCGCGATGGGCCTCTTCGGCCGGTTCTGGCACTACTCGATCGACACCTACGGCGGCGCTCCGGTGCTGCTGCTCATCACTCTGCTCCAGCTCGCATTGCTCGGCTGGGTCGTCGTCGAGGCGGCTCGCGCGCTGCGGGAGCGGAGCGATCCGTCGCTCTCGCCGGACGCGCGCAGGATCCGCGCCGTCCACCGCGCCGAGCTCTGGCAGAAGAGCGTCCGTCCGCTGGCCCTGACTCTGATGTTGCTCGGCCCCGGCATCGGCCTGGGGATGAGCACGCTGCTCGGCGCGCTCGGCATGGGCTCTCTGGGCGACGTGATGGGCACCTCGGCCGGCGCCGATCAGCTGGCCGCCACCATGGCGAGCGCATATCGCGAGATCAGCTACGCGTACTTCCTCATGGTGGGCGGCACCTTCCCCATGCTGCTCGGGCCGGTCATCGTCCTGTGCGCGCGGCGGCTCGACGAAGAAGGCCATGACGCGCGCGGCGGCGATCCCGAGGACGTGCTCCTCCACACCCTCAAGAGCCTCTTGGCGGTGGCCGAGTCGCAGGCCTCGCGCGCCCAGGTGGACGCGGCGCGGACCCACGCGCTGCTCGAGCAGACGGCCGCGGCGCTGCAGCGAAGGGCGGCCGCGTGACTCCCGAAGAGCTCCTCCGCTACCAGCGCGCGCGCGGGCCTCTGCCCGCTTCGACGGACGGGCTGTCGGCGTGGATCGCGCGCCAGGCTGAGGCGGTCCCCGTCGAGGTGCCGCTCGCCGCCGTCTCGCCGCTGCGCGCAGTGGGCGTGGTGGTCGGTGAAGAGGACGGCCGCGCGCTCGCCCTCGTCCCCCCCGACGGTGACGCGCTCGACCGCCTCTTCGCGCTCCTCCAGTTGCCGGCGCTCCCCGGCGGCGGCGCTGCGGCGCTGCTCTTCGCCTTCGAACGCGGAGCGGACGCCGCGGGTCAGCCGCCGCCGCTCTCGCTGCCGCTGCGCATCCAGCCGGCCAAGGCGAGCTCGCTGGGCTGGTCGTCCGACCTGTTCTCGCTCACGGTCCTCATCAGCAACGTCTCTCTGCGCAGCGAGGACGGCGCGCTCCTTCCCAAGGCGGGGCCGGTGGTGGCGGTCTGCGCCGAGTACGGGATGCCGCTCGACTCGCTGGACCCGCCGACGCTCCATTCCCGCGCCGAGGGAATTCCCCTGCTGCGGCTGCCGGGCGGCTTCTTGCGCCGGCCGCTGCGCGTCGAGGCGACCAGCCGCGACGCGCGCGCGCCGCGAGGGCGTCCGGCGGCGCTGGCCCGCGCCGGCAAATTTCTCGGCGAGCTCGACGAGGCCTGGCAGCAGCGCCTCGGCCCGGTGATGGAGGTGGCCTGGCCCGTCTACCGGCCCGAGCGGGCCGGGCCTCTGCTCGACGCGGTGGTCGGCCGGCCGCTGCCGGAAATGCAACTTCGCTGAGGGCTTTTTTGCTTGTGCACTCGAGGAGGAATCGCCATGTCGAAGTTCATCGCGCTCAGCTCGCTCGCCTTGCTCTTGATGAGCTGCGCCCATGAGGAGGCGGCCGCGCCGGCGAAGGCCGATCGCAACTGGGAGCAAGGCCTCGACCCCGAGCACACGCCGCAGATCGCGCCGCTCGGCCCCATCGAGACCGATCAGTACGCCTACGACTTCATCCGCCGCCGCGAGCGCGAGCACGCGCTCACCACCAAGGCCACCGCCGCCGACCTCGACGAGATCATCAATGCCTCGAGCCAGGTGCTGGCGTCCGCTCTGGCGCTGCCGCTCTTCAAGGCCGGCGTCTACCACGGCCAGCCGCGGCTGATCGATCGCGGGTGCAACGCCGCGCAGCGGGTGACCAACTCGGCGCTGCGCACCAGCGGCCAGGTCGAGGCGGTGCTGCAGGCTTGCGCGGCGCTCGCCAACGGAAGATCGTCCAACGACGGTTGCGGCGACGCCCAGCAGAAGCTGCGCGAGGCGTATGCGCTGCTCGCCTCCGACAAGGCGCAGGACGCAGGCCGCGCCGCCGCGGAAGCGGTGCGCACGCTGCGCGACCGCTGCCCCAAGATCTCGGCGCCGCTGCGGACGCCGGTCGATCCCTCGACGCGCGGCTTCCTCATCGTCTGGACGCTGCACGCCAACGACGCGCCGCCCGTGACCTTCCTCGCCGGCGAGTCCACTCCCACCACGGCCGAGTCCATCAACGACGCCTTCCTGCGCGGCGTGCAGGCCGTCCGCCCAGTCGCGCACAACCCCTGAAAGGAAACCACCATGTCCAGCGAACGTCCCGAGTTCCGTCCCATCGAGGCAGCACCCGCGCGCCACATCTGGATCTACGCGGTGATGGGCGCCGTCATCGCGGGCCTGCTCATCTTCATCGCCCGGCGCAACGTGGCCGCGGCGGCGCCGGCGAAAGAGGTTGCTCTCGCCACCGCGGCGCCGTCCACAGACCCAAAGCCCTCGGTGGCGCCGGCCGCCGAAACTTTGGCCGCTGCGAAGAAGGCACAGGAGGGCCCCAACGTGCTCGGCTCGGCGGTGGCTGCAGCCGGCAAGCTCGCCATGGAGATCGCCGCATACCAGAAGGCGCGGCAACCACCGCCGCCGTCGGACCAGGAGCAGATCTTGCAGATGCTCGCGCCAGTGCTCCGCTCCAGCAACGACGGCCGGCCATAGGAGGATGCCGATGACCCGCACCCTGATGCTCGTGCTCTGCACCGCGTTCGCCGCCCATGCCGCCGAGGAGTTCGCCTCGGTGAAAGCGGCCGAATCGGTGACCTATCCGCTGCCGCCGATGCCGCTGCCCGCGGTGCAGGCGGCGCCCGCCGATGGCAAGTGGTCGGAGACCGACGACAGCCCCGCGCTGCGCGTCAGCCGCGCCTGGGTGAAGCTGGGCCAGGCGGCCGGCGTCGAGCGCAGCGAAGCGACCCGCAAGCTCTACCAGGCGTGGAAATCCGAGGTGGGCCAGAGCGGCCGGCAAGGCCGCAGCGCGCAGGCCGCGCACGCGCGCTTCCTCGCCGCCTACAAGAAGGACCTCGAGTCGGCGCGCGCCATCTACGAAGGCGTGCTGCGCGACATGGACGCCATGGACAGCGAGGGCGCCGGCAACGGAAGTCCCACCGGCGACTCTGCCGCGGGCAGCATCGCCAAGGAAGCGGACGAGCAGATCCGCGCCGCCGACCGCGACGAGCGCCTCACCAACTCCGCCTGCTTCCTCTCGCCCGACACCTGCCAGCAGACCGATCCCGCGGACAAGGCGCTGCAGGACGAGATCTCGGGGTTGGTCAAGGAGACGCTGGTCGCTGGCGGTCCCGACGGCGGGCTGTCGCTCTATTCGCTGCGGCGCAAGGCGGGACTGCTCGCGCTGCGCGCGCGGGGGATGGCCGCCATCACGCAGCGGGCGGCGGCGCGGCTCGCCACCGAGGTGGCGACGCAGCAGGACGGCGCCGGAACGCCGCGCACGCTGCCTTCGCCGGTGGCGCCGATGGCAACCGCGTCGCGGCGGTCGATGCCGACGGCGGATCCGTACCGCTGAATCGTGCTCGTGCTCGTGAATGTGCTCGTGCTCGCTCGGAGACACCGGGCGCGAGAACGAGCACGAGCACGGCGCACTGCTAGCGCGGCGCCGGGTAGTGGCACTCCTCGAGGCCGATGCCCATGGCGGCGAGAAGATGGGAAAGGGGCGTCGTGAGCCGCCCCTCTTGCGTCGCCTCGTCGGCGAAGCGCGGCAGATCGGCGAGGCGCTGCGGCAGCGGGCCGGAGCGCCACATCTCCTCGCGGTAGCGAGGGTCGAGCGGCTCGCCGCAGTCGGCGACGCGCTCGTGGGCGCGGCCCTCGCCGAGGCTCTCGGCAAACAGGGCCCCCCGCACCGTCCGCTCGGCGGCGAGCCGGCGCGAAGCGAAAAGCGACGCGGGCGACGGCGGCGCCGCATGCACGAGCAGCGTCGACCCCGGATGGAGCGGCGTCTCGGCGAGCGCGCTGAGATGGCGCGGCTCGGCGATCTTCGGCACCCAGGCGGCAGCGTCGCCCAGCAGTGCGCACAAGGCCGCCCTGGCTTCGGACCAGAGCGCGAAGGCCTCGTCGGAGTCGACGATCTGCAAAAGCGCCACGGGCGCCGGCGGATCCAGCACCTGTGCCTCGTGCCCCGCGGCGAGCATGCGCGCGAGCACGCGCGGCCAGAGCGCCCGCGCCTCGAACAGCGCCGCGGCGCCGCGTGCCGCCTGTTCCAGGAGCGAGAGCTCGGGCGCGCTGCCCAGCACGGCGCGCAGCGCATGGATGGGATGCGGGCGCGCCCGCCCTCGCGAAGGCAGGATGGGCAGCCGCACCCGGCCCCGGTTCTTCCACACCAGGGTCTCGTCGGGAGCGGGCTGATCGTCGCTGAAGAAAGAGTGGTCCTCGCGCTGCAACGCCTGCGCCGCCGCCGACAGGCGCGTGAGCGCGTCGCGGCTCCAGCCCGGATCGGAGAGCCGCCAGAGGTTGCCAGTGCCGGCAGCAGCCTCGGCCGCCGGCGGGTTGGCGACGCCGCGGACGTACTGCTCGTAGTCGAAGAGCCAGTCGTCCAGCACCACCGCCCGCAATCCCTGGTGGTGGTCGATTTCGACGCGCGCCGCCGCCTCCAGATAATGCGTCCCGAGCGCGGCCTCCACCAGCCACAGCTTGCGCTGCTCGCCCTCGGCCTTGGAGAGCTCGGCGAAGAGCGGCTCGCCAAAGTAGTGCCGCGCCCGCGGCGAGCCGAGATGCCGGAGCACCTCGATGCGCGAGGCCGGCGGCCGCGCCACCACTTGGGGCAGCGGCGCGCGGAAGCGCGGCGCTTCTCCGCAGCTCTCGATGCCGCGTACGATCCACTCGGCGAAGGCCAGCTCGGGATCGTTCCACAGCGGCCCGGCCTGCTGGGTTGCGGCGAGCAAGAGGTGGAGCGCCTCGTGCCGCGCGATGCGCTCGGCCTCCCGCAGCGGCACCGCTTCTCCCAGCGAGAGGCGGATGGCGCCTTTGCCGAGCGCCAGCGCCTCGCCCTCGGTGCGGTCGCCGTCCTGCAGCTTGACCTCGACGCGCTGCCAGGCCCTTCGCGGAGGCAGGACGCCGAGCGCATCTCCGAGAAGTTGCGGCGCCTGCGAAAGGCCTTTGAGCACCGCCTGCGCCAAGCCCTCGGGCAAGAGGCGGTTGCCGGGCAGCAGCCTGACTTCGGTCTCTTCTTTGTCGAAAGACACTTGGAAGCCGGCGCATGACGGCGCCTGCCCGGCACCGGCTTCATCCAACCGCATCTGAAACTCTCCGGGCGCCACGGTCAATCCATAACCGGCCCCCGGGGGTGACCGCCAGACGGGGGTCGGGGTCACGGTTAAACTCGGAACCAGCATGCACCCCCTGCCGCATCTGCAATCCTGCCTGCGCCTCGCTTACGAAGCCCGCGACGCGCAGCACGCCTCGGGGGTCTCGCTGGCTTCGTATTTCGCCCGCGCAAATACCCGGGGCCGCAAACGATCGGGCCTTATGGCGGACCTGCTCTTCCCCGACGCGCTGCGGGCGCAGCTGGGCGCGCGCGCGATTGCGCAAGCCATGGACGAGAAGAGCTTCCGGGCCTGCGCGCAGGCGCGGCCGGCGGTCCCCATCGCCACCCGCGAGTGGTTGTCGGAGGCGGCGCTTTCGCTCGGCAAGGCGGAGGGACCCGCGCTCATGTGGGCGCTCTTGCGGACCATGTCCGAGCTGGAGGGAGCGGCGCAGAAGCTCCTCGGCGCGCGCGCCTCGCGGGCGATGGTCCGTCAGGTGCTGCACGGCGTGGGGCCGCGCACCTTGCGCGCAGAGCCGTTCGCGGCGCTGCTGGTGCGCGTGCTGAAGATCGCGCAGGCGGTCTACGCCGCGTTCCGCGAGGCAGGCTTCGCGCACCCCGAGGCGTGGCGAGCGGTTGAGGATCGGCTCTGGGCCCCGCATCCGACCGGCCGCGCCGGCGCGTCGGGCGCCTACCTGCCGAGCCTGGTGCAGGCCGCCTCGGGAAACGCGCGGCGCAAGCTGCGGCGCGAAGCGGAATCGGGAAGGACCCGCGAGCACGCGCAGGCGCTTTTGGCGCGCTTTGCTTCCGGCGAAGGCGCGCGGCTGTGGCCTTGGCGCGATGCCGAAGGCGGCCTCTTTCCTCAGGGGAGCGGCCCGCTCTCGCCGGAGACCGCCGGCGCCTGCTTCTTCGTGCTGCTCACCCACGCTGCGTTCGAGCGGCGTGCGCGCGGCGGTCCTGCTGGCGGGCTCCCGGCGCCGTTCGCCGACGCCGGATTCGGCTCGGGCGAATGGCTTCCCGATCGCACCGACGACCTCGCCGTCCGCTTGTTGGCGGCGGGCGATGCGCCGGCGCAGCCCGAGCTACTGGAAGTCCTGCCCGGCCTCCTGCGCGCGACGCTCGCGCCCAACGGCGTCCCGGCCTCTCTCGACCTGCCGGCCGCAGAAGCGCTGGCGATGCTCGACTCCGCCCGGCAACGCCTGCCAGAGTTGCTTCGCTGGCTGGAAGAAAATGGCCGCGAGCTCTTGGAGACGACGTGACGCGGACGCTGCAGAGCGCGCACTTCCCCGACCTGTCCGCCTGCCCGGACGCGGAGTTGGCGCAGCGCTGGACGGCCATGCTGGGAAGGGCGCCACGCCTGCGGCCCTGGCTGGAACGGATGGTGCGGCAAAGGCGCGTCGTTCTGCAGCAGAGCGGGCACGGCTCGGTGGAAGAGGCGATCTGGCTCGACCTTTCCCGCTGGTTGCAGGAGTTCGAGGCCCTGCCGCACTTCGCGGTGACCGCCATCGCCGTCACGCTGGAGGAGCCGGGGCACGACGGGTGGCGGGAGGGGACGGGAAGGAAGGAGAGAGCGGAGGGGGAGCCTCGCCAGCCTTTGCCGGCGCAAACAGAGTCGCCCGAGCGCGCCGCGACGGAGCTGGAGTCGCTGCTCTGCGATCCCGCTTTCGCGCTCGCTTTCCACTGCGTCGATGCGCGGCTGCGGCCGGCGCTGCCGGGAGGCCCGATCCCCGAGCCGGCCTGGTTCGGGATGCTGCACGCGAGCGCCCCGCCGCAGCCGCTCTTGACGCCGGAAGTGGCGGTGGGCCTGGTGTTGCGCGTCTCCAGCGCGGACTGGGCGCGGCTCCCGTCTGGGGAACGCAAGGCCGCGCTGCGCCTCTTCCATGCAGCTCCGGCAGACCTGCGCGCTGCCGAAATCGTGCAAGGCCTGTGCGCGCGGG
>WNFI01056167.1_pt1 | contig 15110 bp, 14 predicted proteins | sample 5400471 | NCBI WGS metagenome assembly WNFI01 (sample SAMN13153348, study PRJNA577476) | soil metagenome | isolation source: 100 cm saprolite on Douglas fir-dominated hillslope | place: USA:California | collected 2013-09-17
CCTGAGGCTCCTGGGCGGCCTGAGCACCACCGAGATCGCGCACGCTTTCATCGTCCCCGAGGCGACGATGGCGCAGCGCCTGGTGCGGGCCAAGAACAAGATCCGCGACGCCGGCATCCCCTACCGGGTGCCGGGCGAGACCGAGCTTCCACGCCGGCTGCAGTCGGTGCTGGCGGTCCTCTACCTGGTCTTCAATGAGGGCTACACGGCCAGCTCCGGAGAGGACCTGGCCCGCGGTGATCTCTGCACCGAGGCAATCCGGCTGGGGCGTCAACTGTCGGAGCTGCTGCCCGACCAGCCAGAGGTGACCGGATTGCTGGCGTTGATGCTCCTGATCGAGTCTCGGCGGCGCAGCCGGACGACCCCGGATGGCGAGATGGTGCTGCTGGCCGACCAGGATCGAAGTCTCTGGGATGTCGAGCTGCTCGCCGAGGGCCAAGCCATGGTCCGAGAGTGCCTAAGGATCAATCGGCCCGGGCCCTACCAGCTGCAGGCCGCGATCAACGCTGTGCACAGCGACGCCCGGACGGCTGATGACACCGACTGGGGCCAGATCCTGAAGCTCTACGACCAACTGCTGGCGATCGCGCCCAACCCTGTGGTGGAGCTGAATCGCGCCGTGGTCCTGGCCATCTCCCTCACCGGCAACTCGGCGGAGCGCAACTTCCTGGAGCGCCGCCGCGAGGCAGCCACGCTGATCGGATGAGGCACGCGGCTTCCACCCGATCTCGTTGACATGTGACCATATGGTCACCTATAGTGATGGCCATGGACGACGTTTTCAAGGCCCTCGCCGACCCAACCCGGCGGAGTCTGCTCGACGAGCTCTTCCGGGAGGACGGCCAGACCCTGAGCGCTCTCGAGCGGCGCCTGCCGATGACCCGATTCGGCGTCATGAAGCACCTCAGGCAGCTGGAGGAGGCTGGCCTGGTCGTGACCCGGCGCCGCGGCCGCGAGAAGCTGCATTTCCTGAATGCCGTCCCAATCCGGCTCATCCACGACCGCTGGGTGAGCAAGTACGCCGAGCCTTGGGTCGCCAAGCTCAGCAGCATCAAAAACAACCTGGAGGGAACCATGGAAAAGATCTATGAGATCTACATCAAGACCACCCCGGAGCTCCTCTGGGAGGCGATAACCGACCCTGGGATCCGGAGTAAGTACAACTTCGGCGGCAGCCATGTCTCGGACTGGACGCCTGGGTCCCACTACGTGATGCGCTCAGGCGAGGTGGTGCTGGGCGAAGGCGAGAACCTGGAGGTCGATCCTCCTCGCCGCCTGGTCCAGACGATGGTGGCGTTGTGGGGCGAGGACGTGAAGAGCGAGGGGACCTCGCGGATCACCTGGGAGATCGAACCGGTGGCCGACTCCTGCCGGTTGACGGTTACCCACGACCAGCTGCGCGAAGGCGCCAACGACCAGCTCTACGGCGGCTGGCCGATGATCCTCTCTGGTCTCAAGACCTATCTCGAGACGGGGGAGCTGCTGACCACGCCTGGGTCGCTGATGTACGCGAACTGGGGCGCAACCGACGGCGCCAAGTGACGCCGATCAACGGAGGAACGGAAATGGCGATTGCCAGTACCAGCATGCACATCACCCACCTGGGCACGGTGGCGGTCCCGGTGAGCGACCAGGATGCCGCGATCGATTTCTACGTCGCGAGTCTCGGCTTGGAGAAACGCAGGGACATGCCGTTCGCCGGCGGTCAGCGCTGGGTCGAGGTGGCACCGCCCGGCTCGGCCACCAGCATCGCCCTGGTTGCCGGCACCGCCGAGCAGCCGATTGGCGCCGACACCGGAATCCGTCTGATCTCCAAGGACGCCGAGGCCGACCACGTCCGGCTGCTGGCGCGAGGTGTCGATGTCGATCCGGAGGTGTTGCGCTTCGGGGGCGGGGTACCGCCGATGTTTCGTTTGCGCGACCCTGACGGCAACAGCCTGGTCATCGTGGGGAACGCCTAGGTCAACCGCCGACGTAGGCGGCGAGGTGCTGGCCGGCCGAGCAGCTGCTCGACGTCGGCGAGGTGGAGGCCGGTGGTCGGCTCATCGAGGACGTAGACGCCGCCGAAGGCCACCACGGCTCCGCTTGACAGCGCCCGGTACGTTTTGGTAGTTTACCTTCTAGCTAATTAGCTAAGAGGAAAAATGCACCGGCAACCCCCAGATCAGCTGAGCGTCACCTTCACCGCCTTGGCGGACCCCACCCGCCGTGCCATCCTGGCCCGGCTGGCCGAGGGGGAGGCCACGGTCACCGAGCTGGCTGAGCCCTTCGAGCTCAGCCTGCCGGGGATCTCCAAGCACCTCAAGATGCTGCAGCGGGCAGGACTGATCACCCAGGGCCGCAAAGCGCAGTGGCGGCCCTGCAAGCTGGAGGTGGATCGGCTCAAGGATGTGTCCGACTGGGTGGGGCGCTACCGCCACATCTGGGACGAGCGTTTCGATCGCCTCGACTCATACCTGCGCGATTTGCAAAAGGAGGACAGAGATGGTCACAGCAACTGAGTTCAAGGTCGAGCGGGAGGCACGCGAGATCGTCATGGCCCGGGACTTCGACGCCCCGCGAGAGACGGTCTTCAGGGCCCTCACGGACCCCGAACTGATCCCCAAATGGTGGGGCCCGCGCGGCTACACCACCCGAATCGACAAGATGGACCTGCGGCCCGGAGGGGAGTGGAGATTCGTCCAGCACGACCTCGACGGCAACGAGCACGCCTTCCACGGCGAGCATCGCGAGGTGATACCGCCGGAGCGGCTGGTCATCACCTTCGAGTACGAGGGCATGCCCGGTCACGTGATCCTGCAGACCTTGACTCTGGAGGAGGTCGACGGCAAGACCAGGGTGGTCAGCACCTCCAGCTTCGAGAGCGACGCCGACCTCGAGGGCATGGTGCAGTCGGGGATGGAGAAGGGCGCCGTGGAAAGCTGGGAGCGCCTCGCCGAGCTTATCGAGCAGGCCTGAGTTTCCGGCCCGTCCGGGGGCCTTGACGATCCGCATCAGCACCTGCTGGCAGCTCGGACACCGCGCGACCACGCCCGGCGCGTTGACGTAGACCTCAACGCGTCCGATGGCGTGCACGCTGCCACAGCCGGCGCAGGTTCCCTCGGCCGAGGTCATCTCGGCCGCGAAGATCTCTCCCAGCAGGCCGCCGATGGCGTTGCCGTCGAGGCGATTGTCACCGTCTTCCATCACTAACCTCCGGTTGCGCCGAAGCGCTCGGTCTTGACCGATCTGGGGTCGTGGCCCAGCCCCACCAGGATCTCGGCCGCCACCTCGACGAACGACGTCGGTCCGCAGACCAACGCCAGGGGCACGTCGCCGACGGGCCACGCCACCTCTTCCAGCATGGCGCGGTCGAGGCGCCGGCCGAAGCCGGTCCAGCCCGGCGGCTGGACCCTGGTGAGGGTCTGATAGACGGCGACGCCGTCTTTCGCCAGCCCCTCGATCTCACCTCTGTAGATGACGTTCTCGATCGAACGGGCGGAGTAGAGGAGGCGCATCGGGGTGGCGGCGCCGACCGCCGCCCGGTGCCGGATCATGGACATCAGCGGGACCACGCCGGAACCCCCGCCGACAAGCACCACCGGACGGTCGTCATCGGTGCCGTCCCAGACGAAGTAACCCCCGATCGGTCCACGGAACTCGAGCTGGTCGCCCACCACGAGCTCGCCGGCGAGGTACGGCGACACCTCCCCGTCGTCGAGCCGCTCCACCGTGATCGCCAGCCGGCCCTCCTGGGGCGCCGAGGCGATCGAGTAGCTGCGCTGGGCCTGGTAGCCGTCTGCCGCAGTCAGTCTCACGTCGATGTGCTGGCCCGGACGGTGGCCCGTCCAGCCTGGCGCGGACAGGACCAGTGTCATCACGGTGGGCGTCTCCACGACCAGCTCGACCACCTCGCCGAGCTGCCAGGTCAGTCGCCCCAGTACCGCTGCTCGCGCCACGGGTCGCCGTACATGTGATACCCGTTCGACTCCCAGAATCCGGGCTCATCCTGGTTATGGAGAGCCAGTCCCTTGACCCACTTGGCGCTCTTCCAAAGATAGAGATGGGGCACCAGCAGCCGCGCCGGGCCGCCGTGTTCGGCCTCCAGCGGCTCCCCGCCGTACTCGTACGCCACCCACGCCTTGCCGTCAGTCAAGTCCTCGAGAGGAAGGTTGGTCGTGTAGCCGCCGTGGGAAAACGCCACCGCGTACTCGGCCGCGGTCTCGACGCCGTCGAGCAGAACGTCCAGCGAGACCCCGGTCCAGGTGGTATCGAGCTTGGACCACTTGGTGACACAGTGGATGTCCACGGTCACGGTCTCGCTGGGCAGGGCGCGAAACTCCTCCCAGCTCCAGCGCTTGTCCGAGTCCACCTCGCCGCTGATCGTGAAGCTCCACTCGTCAAGCGCGGGGTGAGGTGTGGGGCCCGCCGACAAGACCGGGAAATCGGGTACCAGGTACTGCCCCGGAGGAAGCCGGGAAGCGTCCTCCGGTTGTTGGCGGCGGCCCTTGAAACCGCGGGAGATGAACGTCACGCCGAGTCCTCCAAGCTTGCTTGTACCAAGTTACCGCGACGGGGCGGGAAGGTCTGGTGGCATCTCGAGCGCCCGTCGATCCCAGCTCCCCAGGTTCGCGGCCGCCTCATAGGTGGATCGCAGGAAGCCCGCCAGGAGGGCGTCGGGGTCGACGGCCGAGCGGACCGACTGGTAGGGCAGCAGGAAGTCGCCCAGCTCACGGTCGAAGTAGGCGTCATCCGGTCTCACCGGCACCTTGGCATAACCGGCGGGTTCTGGGTAGGCGTAGGCGTAGAAGCTGCCCTCCCCGCCGCCGCCCGGCCAGTACCCGTAAGCGGCTTCCTCGTGCGTGTACGCGAACCTCGTCACGAAGTCGGGGCAGTTGGGAATCCCTCCGGGGTGGGGTGGGGCCGGTCGTCCGGAGAAGCGCCCGCCGGCTAGGTCGAACCCGCCCCACCAGAAGTTGATGGGGCTGGTCTTGCCGACGAATCCGGACCCGAACTTGACGAAGACTCGCTGGGCGTTGACCAGCGACTGCCAGAATCGATGCGCGTACTCGGGGTCGTAGCTGACGTGCTCGTGGTCGTGTTCAAACGGGATCGCGCCGGCGACCTCGACCGGGCGGGTGAAGATCTTGACCTCCATCCCGAGCTCGTCCATGCGGCTCATCGTCTCGGCGTAGAAGTCGGCCACGGAGCGTGGCTCCAAGCTCACCTTGGTGGTCTCGCCGTCGCTGGTGCGGATGTCGAGGACGTGGCGATGGAAGTCGAACTCGATCTCAACGCCGCGATTGCGGTAGGGCATCAGGGAGGTCGTGAGCCCCCGCGCCGTGACGTATAGAGGGACCTGCCACCAGTGGTTGCGAGGGGGCATCAGCCCCAGCCGGATCTTGCCCACGACCTGGGTCCACAGGTGCAGCGTGTCGCGCGTGTCCTGCCACTCGGCCAGGGGTAGCGCCGGCCAGGCGACGCCGGCGGGTGCCTCGGCGACTCCTGTCGCCTGGCTCTGCCCCGGAATGGCTGCGCTTCTCATATCATTCTTTCCCCTGATGGATATTTTGCACGAGCGGACGACCGGAGCCGGCCCCGCGGAGCGCAGGGCATAGATGGCTGATACCTGCACCCATCTCGATCAGATCCTTGACGTGCCGCCGTCGGGCGACGGCTGCGTCGAATGCCTGGCCACAGGCGATTGGTGGGTCCACCTGCGGATGTGTTCGACGTGCGGCCACGTGGGGTGCTGCGACAGCTCCAAGAACCAGCACGCCACCAAGCACAGCCAGGCCACCAACCACCCGATCATCCGTTCATTCGAGCCGGGAGAGGGCTGGTATTGGTGCTACCCGGATGAGCTTTTCTTCGAGCTCGAGGACGCCCCGTCGGCGCCGGTGCACTCGTGAGTCACAGCATCCAGGAGATTCTGGAGTATGCCCACACCGTTGCGGTCGTGGGAGCGTCCAAAGACGCATCCAAGCCGTCCGGCAAGATCCCGTACCTGCTGAAGCATCGCGGGTTCCGGATCATCCCCGTGAATCCCAATGCCGAGGACGTTCTGGGAGAGCACACGTATGCCTCACTTCTGGACATCCGCGAGCCGGTGGACGTTGTCGACGTCTTCAGGCCGGCCGCCGAGGCGCCGGCGATCGCCCGCCAAGCTGTCGCCATCGGCGCCAAAGCCCTGTGGCTTCAGCTTGGCATCGTCAGCGACGAAGCTCGGTCGATCGCCGAGGCTGCCGGCCTCGACTACGTGGAGGACCTCTGCATGGGCCGAGAGAGCATGCGGCTCCACATCGCTCAGAGTCCGAAAGTCAGGCTGTCGCGTCAGGCCTAGAGGGCCCGGACCAGGTTAATTGAGCGCCCTCGCGGCCACCCGGGCGACGGCTTGGCCGACACCCTGGTGGCCCCGGTCTGCGGCATCCTGGACGGCCTGGCCGAGCGGCGTCGGAGATACCGTCTGGTGGGGGTTCTGCCCTCCGCCCGAGTTGGGATGATTTGAAGCGCTGGCGTGGGTCGGCTTGGCCGCCGCCTTCGGGCTCGCCTTGGGGGTCGCCCTAGGGGCCGTGCCCCCCGTCGCGGCGGTATGCGCCGCGAGCACGGCATGAGCTGGCGGAGCAGCTGGAGTGCTGTGCGGGATGAACGGCAGGCCGGCGGACAGCGCCATCGCCGAGGCGGTCGCCGAACTGGCGAAGTGCTGGGCCATGGCAGCGCCTCCGGGCGCCGCGGCGGCCCCGACCCATCCGCTCGCCACGCTGGCGGCGATAAGAGCGGCCGTGGTCCTCGTCGTCACCTTCCCGGTGAGGAGGTGTATCGCTGCGGGCCGGTAGCCGGTCCGGATCAGCGCCTGCTTGCCTTGCAGCAGCGCTTCGATCGCTGCCGCATCGACCGGACGGCTGAGCAGGTACCCCTGGCCTTCTTCGCACCCGTTGCGCCGGAGGAACATCCACTGCTCGCGAGTCTCGATTCCCTCTGCTGTGGTCTGCATGCCGAGGCCATGCGCCATCTCGATGGTCGCGGTCACCAGCGGCCCTGCCTGGCCGGACTTGACAAGGCGGGCCACGAACGACTGGTCGATCTTCAGCCTGCTGACGGGCAGCCGGTGCAGCCGGGACAGCGACGAGTAACCGGTGCCGAAGTCGTCGATGGCGATGCGGATGCCCAGGGCCTTCAGTGCTTCGAGCTGCTCCAGGGCACCGGAGCCTTCCCCGACCACCAGGCTCTCGGTGACCTCCAGGATCAAGCTCCTGGGATTCAGTGATGTCTCCGCCAGCACCGACGCCACCAGGTTTGCGAGGTCTGGATCGCTGAGTTGGCGAGGCGAGACGTTGACCGCAACCGAGAGGTGCGTGTGGCCGGGGTAGAGCCGCTGCCAGCGAACTGTCTGTGTACATGCGGTCCGCAACACGAACGCGCCCAGCTCGGTGATGAACCCGTTCTCTTCGGCCATCGGTACGAACTCCGAGGGGGGAACCAACCCGAACCCTGGACGGCGCCACCTGACCAGCGCCTCGAGCCCGTCGATACGCGCGTCCTTGAACCTTACGGTGGGCTGGTAGTGAACGACGAATTCACTGCGCTGAAGCGCGCCGCGCATGATTCCCGGGCTCAGGAAAAGCCTTGCTGTGGTGGCGGTGGGTAGCTGTTGCATGGCTGTCATGGTCGTGGCCTGCCTGACGCTAGCTTCCTGAGTTCGATATGGGAATGCGTAAAAACAAACTGAGTCAGGGCTGGCGTCGCACCGTCACGCGGCTGTCATTTCTGTGCAAACGGTAAGAATCCCGGCTTGTGGTCGGCACGACTCCCTTCCTGTGCCAGCCGAGCGCAGACTAGGGTGGAAACGGACCGACCCGGGCCGTTGGTCAGCGCCCGGCGTCGGCCAGCCTTTTCCGGGGCATCCCCTTAGGAGGTAACAATCGTGAAGGCTTCGAAGCGGTGGCAGGACTACGTCACCATGGCCATCGGCGTTCTACTTTTCATCTCGCCCTTTGTCTTCGGCGAGACTTCGCAATCGCCGGCCGCGCCGGCCGCGTACGTGTTGGGCGTCCTGCTCGTCCTGGCAGGGATCATCGCCGCCCTGAACACTGAGCCTCGGCGGTCGTTCATCGTCAACGCCCCCGGGATTGTCAGCGTCCTCGCGTTCATCGCGCCATGGGTCCTGGGTTTCGCCGGGGTATCCGGCATCGCCTGGACAGCCTGGGTGGCGGCGGTCGCGACAGTACTGGTCGGGGCGAGCCTCCGGCTTGGCAAAAGCGACGGGTCAACACCGTCTGAAGGTTAGGTCGCCCATTCGGGGCACGCCGCAACAAGTCGATGGCCCGTTGCGAGCGCTCTGAAGATAGGTCGGGGCTCGACGGGCCAGCCCAAAAGCTCGATCTATACTGTCGCGGGGGGTTGGCTTGTCAGCCAGGAAGTGACTCGTGGAGGGCTGCTGAGTGCGGGCACGCAGGAAGGCGATCGCGATCATCTTTGGTTTGTCCGCGGCTTTGGTTCCGGTGCTGGCGCTCGGATTCACCCCCCAGAAATGGAGTCCCACGATCGAGGCGCAGAACTTCTCGAAGGTCGAGGAGCGCCAGACGATCTACAACACGCCCGCGTACCAGGTCCTACTCCGCACCGTCAGCGTCGAGAACACAGCCGCTGCGCTCGCCGAGCAGCTTAACGACCCGGGACGCGAGTTCCAGGACCACGTCTGCACTCGCGGCGACGACGGCTGCGCCGGCGACGCGCGGCTTTACGCGTGGGAGACCAGCGGGTCTGGCATCGTGCGGCCGGTCTACTACACCGCTCGCAGCGGCGCCACCATCTCTGGCCACGTTTGGGCGACCCGCTCCGGCCCGGGCAAGAGGGGGTTCCGGCACAGAGTGACGGGCGTCCGTTCTTTGACGGGACCGAGGACGCCATCAACTTCTTCCTGTCCACGCCCACGACTCCTTACGTGCCCGTGCCGAGCTGCTCGACCGGTACCAGCCACGCCGCCAAGCAGAACTCCCGCGTCGCCCAAGGCTTCGACAGCGCCTACAACCCCTTCTGGACCATCCTCGACACCGCCCGGCTCGGTTTGGCCGGCCACTCGTATGGCGCGGCGGGGGTCTCTTACATCGGCCAATGGGACCCGCGAGTCAAAGCGTTGGTGGCCTGGGACAACCTGGCCAAACCCGACCCCACCGCTACGACCGGCGCCAGCGGCGGCGGCCCTGAGGAGAAGCCCTGTCTGGACCCCAAGGCGCGGACGGTGCCGCCGATCACCAAGCCGGCGCTGGGGATGTCAGCCGACTACTTCCTGCCACCCGAACCGAACACCTCGCAGCCAAATCCGTCGGCCAAGACGGTGGAGTCGATGGTCTATTCGAACTCCGGCGTCGATACGGGAGAGCTGATCATCCACGGCGGCAGCCACCTGGACTTCAGCTTCATCCCCAATGTCGCGTTCGGCGCCTCGCTCCGGGGCGCTGACATGATCGCCTGGTACACAACCGCGTGGTTGGACAGGTACGTCAAAGGCGATCCCACCGCCGACGCCCGGCTGATGACCACCCGCTGGCGGAACGACTCGGCCGAGGGTGCGATCGACAGCAACCATGACGGCAACATGTTCTCGTTCTTCTACCAGTCCCGGCTGCGTTTCCACCGCTCCACCGGCGGCGCCCTCTTCGACTGCGAGGACATGCGAGCAGGCTGTGACGGATTGACCAACCATGACGGATTCGCCGGCGTCTACTCGTACGTCACCATCGACACCGCACCCGACTCGGGCTGTGCTTCGGCCAACGCGCCCACAGGAACCGGCATATATCCCTGGACAGCGAAGATCCCCGCGAGCCAACCTGCGCCGACCCAAAGCCGGCCGAGCCGTCGCGATTGCGGGTCCTCGCGGGCGGAAGGGGCGTTTGTGACCCAGGTGACCCAGCTGCCCAACACCAGCGTTAATTCCAAAGCCGGCGGTGGCCCATGGGTCGCTGCAGGAGCCGCGGTGCTGGGACTGGCGGTGCTTCTGGGCGCGCACCTTGCTGCCTGGAGGCGGCGCAGAGGCCTGCCCGCTGGCTGACCTGACCAGGGCTCTGCCCGCGGCTCAGGGGCTGTACCGTCGGCACCGTTGCTATCCTCGCCAACGTGCCCAGAGATGGCTTGGCTGACCGGGATCGTATGACCGGCGTCTTCGAACGCCTCGCGCTCGACCTCACCTGGACCTGGGACGCCGGTGTCCGGGACTTCTTCGCGCGACTCGATCCCGGGGCCTGGGACGCCAGCGGGGGCAACCCCGTGGCGATGCTCCGGGCGATGGGCCCAGAACGAGTCAATGAGCTGGCTCGACGGGAGCCGGGTCTAAGCCTGGCCCTCGCCCCACGGGACCTGGGCCTCCCCGGACGGGAGGCATGGGGCGCCGAACTCGGCGGCGGAGTGGCCTATTTCTCGATGGAATACGCCCTCACAGACCACCTCCCGATCTTCTCGGGTGGGCTCGGGGTGCTCGCCGCCGACCACCTCAAGGCCGCCTCGCAGTTGGGGCTGCCGCTGACGGCGGTCGGCCTGCTATACCGCACCGCCTTCGCCAGGCAGCGCATCGGTGCCGACGGCGAGCAGCTCTCGGATTTCCCCCAGAACAGTGCCCAAGAGATGCCCATCGAGCCAGTTCGCGCAGACGGCCACCAGGTCGAGGTCAGCATCCCGGTCGGCGACGAGGAGTGTCACATACGCGTCTGGCGGGCCCGGATAGGCGGGCTCCAGCTGATCCTCCTGGACACCAACGCCGCGGCCAATCCCAGGCAGCTCCGCGGGATCACCGAGAGCCTCTACGTGCCCGAGCCGGAGGCTCGCCTGAAGCAGGAGATGGTGCTGGGGATCGGCGGGGTGCGGGCGCTGAGGGCGCTGGGCCTGTCGCCGTCGGTCTTCCACCTCAACGAGGGCCACAGCTTCCTGGCCCCGTTCGAGGCCATCCGGCAGCGGGTCGCCGATGGCGAGCCGGCCGCGGAGGCGCGCGAGGCCGTCCGGCGCGCCACCGTCTTCACGACCCACACCCCGGTGGCCGCGGGCAGCGATTACTTCGCCCCCGAGCTGGTGCGCCGACTGCTGGGCTCATACCTGGCCGGAAGCGAAATCCCGGTTCCCGGGTTCCTCGCCGAAGGCCGTGCCTTCGGCGTCCGCACCGGCGACATATGCACCACCTACGTGGCCCTCCACAGTGCCGCCAAGAGTGTTGGGGTCAGCAAGCTCCACGGCGCGGTATCGCGCCGGCTCTGGGCCAACGCCTGGCCCGAGGATGTGCGTAAGGTACCGATCGGCTCGGTGACCAACGGGGTGCACATGCCGACCTGGGTGGCGCCCGAGATCGCGGCGCTGCTGGCCGAGTTCGTGGATCCCGCCTGGCATGCCCTTGAGGCTGCAGACCGACGCTGGAACCGGGTCGCCGAAATCCCCGACGCCGAGCTGTGGAAGGTTCGCAACCAGCTCCGGCGGCGACTGCTCGAGGCGGCCGTCGCCACCCCCGGCGACAACTCGCTGTTCGCGCCGGACACCCTGACCATCGGCTTCAGCCGCCGCTTCGCCGAGTACAAGCGCGCCGGGCTCATCCTTCGCGACCTGGATCGGCTGACGCAGATCATGGGGCGACCGGGGCGGGAGATCCAGATCGTGTTCGCGGGCAAGGCCCACCCGGCGGACGGCGCCGGCAAGGAGCTGGTCCAGAAGGTGGCGACTTTCGCCCGTGAGGAACCCCGCGCCGCTTTCATCGAAAACTACAACCTGGGCTCAGCCGCCGTGCTGGTCCAGGGCGCCGACATCTGGCTCAACACCCCGCGCCGGCTACTCGAGGCCAGCGGCACCAGCGGCATGAAGGCCGGCGCCAACGGCGGCCTCAACCTCAGCATCTCCGACGGCTGGTGGGATGAGGCACGCCGCACCGCCTGTGGCTGGACCATCGAAAGCGCCGTCGAAGTCGACCATCCTGACGCCGACGACGAAGCCGAGGCCGAGGCGCTCTACCGGCTGCTGGAGCAGAGGGTGGCGCCGTTGTTCTACGAGCGTGATCCCGACGGCCTTCCCTCTGGCTGGCTGGCGATGGTGCGGGCCAGCATCCGCCACGTCGCATCTGGCTTCTCCGCCCGGCGAATGGTGCTCGACTACTACCGTGAGTGTTACTTGCCCGCGGCCCGCCGCCGCCCGCGATCGGCGGAGAACGAGGTCTTGGCCGCGGCGGGGCGGGGCGAGGGCGTGGCCACCGGCTCCGGTCGCAGCCACAGGACCGCCAGCGGAGGCAGCGTCAGCACCGCCGAATAGGGCTGGCCGTTCCAGCTCTCGTCCTCGGCGTCGACGCCACCCAGATTGCCGACGTTGCCGCCGCCATAGCTTCCGGCATCGGTGTTGATCAGCTCCTCCCAGCGGCCCGACAGCGGCAGCCCCACCCGGAAGTCCTGGCGCGGGCTGGGCGAGAAGTTGGCCACGCACACCAGGCCCGGACTGCCATCCTCGTCGCGGCGGACGAACGAGATCACGTTCTGGTCGGCGTTGCCGCCGTCGATCCACTGGAAGCCGTCGGGGTTGGAGTCGAGCCGCCACAGCGAAGGCAGTCCGCGGTAGACCCGATTGAGGTCGGCCACAAGGCGCTGGAGGCCCGCGTTTTCGGGCTGCTCCAGCAGCGGCCAGTCGAGCTGAGCGTCGTGGGACCACTCCCCTGGCTGGCCCAGCTCGCCGCCCATGAAGAGCAGCTGCTTGCCGGGGTGTGCCCACATCCAGCCGAACAGGGCCCGCAGGTTGGCGAAACGGCGCCAGGCATCGCCTGGCATCTTGCCCAGCAGCGAGCCCTTGCCGTGGACAACCTCGTCGTGCGACAGGGGCAGGATGAAGTGCTCGCTCCAGGCGTAGAGCAAACCGAAGGTCAGCTCCCCGTGGTGGTACATCCGGTAGACAGGGTCGTGGCTGAAGTAGTCGAGGGTGTCGTGCATCCAGCCCATGTTCCATTTGTGATGGAAGCCGAGCCCGCCTGCTGACGCGGGGCGCGTCACGCCTCCCCACGCGGTCGACTCCTCGGCGACCATGATCGCGCCTGCGCCGCGCTCGCCGACCAGGCTGTTGACGTCGCGAAGCAGGTTCATCGCCTCCAGGTTCTCCCGTCCCCCGAACTCGTTGGGCACCCACTCGCCGGCCTTGCGCGAGTAATCGAGGTAGAGCATCGAGGCGACGGCATCGACGCGCAGGCCATCGATGTGGAACTCCTCGATCCAGTAGAGAGCGTTGGCGGTGAGGAAGTTGCGCACCTCGGCGCGGCCGTAGTTGAAGATCAGCGTGCCCCAGTCGGGGTGAGCCCCGCGGCGGGGGTCCTCGTGCTCGTACAGCGCGGTGCCGTCGAATCGCGCAAGCGCCCAGTCGTCGCGGGGGAAGTGGGCCGGCACCCAGTCGAGAATCACGCCGACGCCGGCCTGGTGCAGAGTGTCGATCATGGCGCGCATGTCGTCGGGGCTGCCGAAGCGGGAGGTGGGGGCGTAGTACCCGGTGACCTGGTATCCCCAGGAGCCGGTGAAAGGGTGCTCCATCAGCGGCATGAACTCGACGTGGGTGAAGCCCATCTCGGTGCAGTACGCGGCCAGCCGTCGGCCCGCTTCCTGGTAGTCGAGAGGGCCGCCGTCCTTGCCATGACGCCAGGACCCCAGGTGGACCTCATAGATGGAGACCGGCTCGCGATGGCTGCGCCACTCCTGGCGCGCCTTGAGCCATTTGCGGTCGCCCCAGCGGTGCCGGCTGTGATCGACTACCGACGCGGTGCTTGGCGGGTTCTCGGCGGCGCGCGCCATCGGGTCAGCCTTGAGCTTCGAGCTGCCGTCGGCGCCGGTCACCAGGAACTTGTAGTGGAGGCCCGCGCCGGCACCAGGGATGAACAGCTCCCAAACGCCGCCGGCGCCGAGCGAGCGCATGGGGTGGACGCGCTCGTCCCAGAAAGCGGCGTCGCTGACCACGTGGACCGCGGCCGCGTTCGGTGCCCACACCGCGAAAGCCGTGCCGGCGACGCCCTCGTGCTCCATCACCCGCGCCCCCAGCCTGCGCCACAGCTCCAGGTGCCGGCCCTCGCTGATCAGGTGCAGGTCCAGGTCGCCGAGCGTGGGAGGGAAACGGTAGGGATCGTCGGCGTCCCACTCGGCGTTGTCGTTGCGGAAGCGCAGCCGGTACTTCGGCATCGCGCCGGTCGGCAGCGCGGACTCAAACAGCCCGGCCGCGTGGGTGCGGGTCATCGGGGTGACCTTCTTGCCAACCACCAGGGCGGCCTCGGTGGCGGCGGGCTGGTAGGCGCGGATCACGACGTGTCCGTTGACGGGATGGGCGCCCAGAACTTGGTGAGGATCGTGGTGGCGGCCGGCAACCAGGCGCTCGATTTCCTCGGTTGCGACCTGCGGTCCTTCTTTCGCTCCGTTCTCAGCGGTCATCGTTGCCGGCCCAGGAAGCGGAGCGGGATGCCGGCCCAGTCGGGACGGTGGCCAAGCTCGTAGCGGACCTCGTAGATCGCCTTCTGGATTTCGAAGGCGCGCAGAAGCACGCCGGTCGCCTGGGGTTGCGGCAGCAGGTGGGGCAATCCGTCGACGGCCAGGTAGGCGTCGAGGAAGATCTGACGGTTGACCGCGGCCCATCCGTCGCCGAACGCCTGCAGCGCTTCCCAGTCGCTCTCACCCGGAGCAGCGCGCTCCAGCAGCCCGACCGCGGCCGCGTACTCGAATGAGCGCAGCATGCCGGCGACGTCTCGGAGCGGCGAGCTCTGCAAGCGCCGCTCCTCGACGGCGCGATGGGGCTCGCCCTCGAAGTCCAGCACCACCCAGCCCGAGTCGGTCCGGATCACCTGGGAGAGGTGGAGGTCGCCGTGGTAGCGAATTGCGCTGCCGCCCTGGTCTATCCTTGCCACCGCCGTCAGCGCCTCCCGGAGACCATCTTGTGGCAGGGCGCGCGTTCGCTCCGGGTCCTTCGCCAGCAGTGCCTCGAGGTCGCCCAGCATCGCCGACGACCACGCCTGTAGCGTCGCGCCGTCGACCTTGACCGGCGCCATTGCCGGAGGCATCGCGGGCGACCCCAGGGCGACGTGCATCTCGCCGACCAGCTGGCCCAGGCGGCTGGCGTCGGGCCGGAAGTCCGCGCCCTGCTGGTCG
>WNFI01395336.1_pt1 | contig 15110 bp, 19 predicted proteins | sample 5400471 | NCBI WGS metagenome assembly WNFI01 (sample SAMN13153348, study PRJNA577476) | soil metagenome | isolation source: 100 cm saprolite on Douglas fir-dominated hillslope | place: USA:California | collected 2013-09-17
TGGCCATAGGGATCAAGATTGACATGCATTCAGGCAGGTGAGGCCTAGAAGTCCGGCGACCCAGCCATGCAATGAGCCTGATAATTTTTCGAACCCGCTCCTCGCCCAGGGGTGATTTCTTGTTTCCATTGATGTCCGTGCCTCGTTATCTGTTTTTTTTTATGTTCATTCGATATCTATACTTCATGAAAAATGTATGTAGCCTCGAAAGGAAAATTACCTCGAGCTTGCGCTGTGGCATTTGATTCCGTGAAACCAGGTGTTGCAACGGCGATATCATTGACCCTGCAGCACTTCCATCGGCACTGTGGCACGGAAACACTCCCCTATTACTTGCGTCGTCCTTACTCTGAGCGGTGTTTGAAATGCTGCAATCCCGTCCACCAGTCTCCTCCAACCAGCAACGCTTTCCTCCCCGTCCCCAAGGTTACTTAGACGCTGACGAGAAACGTGCTACGGCCATTAGTGGAGACCTTCGAAAGCACCATTCTGACAGACTAAACGTTAACAACGTGGAATGGAAGCTCCTGGGCATTGTCACTCTGATTGCTTTTGCCGTTCGTCTATTCCGTTTGTCGCAACCTAACAGCGTTGTGTGAGTGTTCACAGCTTTTTTCTTTACCCTATGGCTCCCTCATGTGGTATTTCTTAGCTTTGATGAGGTCCACTTTGGCAAATTTGCGTCCAAGTACATTAAGACACAATATTTTGTGGACGTTCACCCACCATTGGCCAAACTCCTTATTACACTGGTCGCTTTCATTAGGGGTTATGACGGGTCATTTGACTTCAAGGAGATCGGACTGTCAGTAATGGCCTACGTTTAACTAAGCTCGACTAACGAATAATTTCTGAGCAGGATCTATCCAGTAAACGTCCCGTATACCAGCATGAGATTGCTTCCAGCTCTTTTAGGCGTTGGAGTTGTGCCTTTAACTTACCTTACACTAAGGGAGCTTAGATGCGGAGTAACGTCAGCACTTGTCGGCTCACTCTCCGTTCTCTTTGAGAATGGTTATGTCACTCAATCAAGACACATTCTTTTGGATTCACCTCTTGTTTTCTTCACCGCCCTCACCGTCTATTTCTGGGTTTCCTTTGCGAATTTGGACCGTGAACACAGTCGTGCGTTCACTGAGGAATGGTGGCTCCGGCTTTTCCTTACTGGATTATCACTTGGTGCTGTTGTTAGCGTCAAGTGGGTAGGGCTGTTCACCATCGCTACGGTGGGAGTTGCAACTCTTTTCCAGTTATGGTACCTTCTTGGTGATCTTCGCGTCACACCTCGAATGTTTGCGAAGCACTTCCTGGCCCGTGCCATATGCCTCATCGCCACACCAATACTCTTTTATATGATGATGTTTGCCATACACTTCCAAATCCTGCAAAGCTCAGGGGATGGAGATGGATTCATGAGTGCGCCATTCCAGCATACATTAAGCGGACGAGGCATGAGCGACACGTACGCTGGTGCGTGAGTGGATCACTGGAAATCGATACACAATGACGAACTCATTGGGCCTTACATTCAGACGTCGCTTTTGGCTCAGTGATCTCACTGCGGCATATCCATACCCAAGGCGGTTATCTCCACTCCCATGACCATGCGTATCCAGGAGGAAGTCACCGTAGGGCTGTCGTATTGATTGCGTCTTTAACTTGCTCACCACTGCTTCAGAACAGCAGATCACTCTTTACCCTCACCGAGATGAGAATAACGAATGGCAGATCACTCATTCTCTGGAAGAAGGTCAACCAGATCATGACTACGAAACGGAGCCCATTGAGTTCATCAAGAATGGGGATGTCGTCCGTCTTACACATGTCACCACCACGAAAAGGTTGCATTCACACAATGTGCGACCTCCAGTTTCCGACGTCGACTTTCAGAACGAAGCATCAGGATACGGTTTCGCTGGCTTCGCAGGTGATGCTAATGATAACTGGGTGGTCGAAATTGAACATGGCAACAAAAGAGATAGCGAATCTGAAATAAGACTACGCTCTCTGCACACTACATTTAGGCTTCGCCATATCCTCACTGGCTGCTATCTCTTCTCTCACAAAGTGAAGTTGCCAGAATGGGGTTTCGAGCAGCAAGAAGTAACTTGTAACACCAATGCGGTGAAACCCAACTCATTATGGTACATTGAGACGAGCACCCACACTAAATGTGAGTGATCTTATGTTCATTGTGTTTCGACCTTACTTATTGCCTCTGACGCAGTTGGGCCAGAGAATGCAATGATAAACTACGATCTCCCCGGTTTTTTCGCCAAGTTTTGGGAGTTGCAGCGGGTCATGTGGACGACGAACGCAGGGCTAACAGACAAGCACGCATTTGACTCTCGTCCATATTCCTGGCCTTTCCTCCGGCGTGGAATCGTAGGTTTTCATAATTACTGAATCTCTCAGTTGCCTTGCAGTAATCAGCATTATAGAACTTTTGGGTTAAAGATCACCTTCATATTTACCTCCTTGGCAATCCATTTGTTTGGTGGCTCGGTACTTTCTCGGTGGTGGTTTATGCCGTTGCTCGCATTATTCTTATTCTTCGTCATAAACGCGGATATCAAGATTTCACGAACAGTTCGTGTTTTTTTTTGTCCCTGACACTTAACACTGACACGGTTCTTTCAAGGTCGGATTAACAAATATGACTCTTTGTCCCTACATCATTATTTTCCCGCGCTTTACTTTGCCATCCTACTCACTTCCGCTCTTTTTGACTTCTTCACCGCGACGTTGCGCCCACGGGTTCGCTTGCAAGTGGGACTCGTCCTTATCTTACTCATAATCTACAGCTTCTCTCGCTTTAGCCCGCTTATATACGGGAATGTCTGGACAGAAAGGCAATGCAATACGGCAAAATGGGTCAAATCTTGGGATTTCTCATGGTGCGCCCGATATCGTTGACCCCTGAAACACAGTTTAGCTGATGTAATTTTCGCAGTACCGAGTACTATGACGACGTAAGTGGTCCCTATCACTCTCATATTTCTTCCAATTCTGATCTTAATTTGGCAGCACACCAAATATCAAGGTGTTGTCCAGATAACTCCCACACCTAGTGGTATTCCAGTTGCCACCGTAGGAGGTGGTGAGGGACGCGCTCCGGTCGTGGTCGATGATCCTGCGGGTAACGACAAAGCAGGGACGAGAGTTGCTGTTCACGAACAGGCCCAAACAACCGAAGGCATCCAAGCAGGAGCCGTTCCGGGACCCAACGTTTTTGAACATAAGGTTGCAGAGCCGATATCTAGTGACGTTGAATCGAAGCCTAGTCAAACACCCCAGTTGTCATCCTCGATCAATGGAGGTGCTGCAGCGATCGCCGCCGCGGATGAGGGCGCTCCCGTCCTCCTACCTCCCGTTCCTGAAGATCTGGCAACTCCGGAGGAGGCGGAGTTAGTGCAATCAACTACGTCCACTTTAGATCTCAAACCGGACGTAGATCCTCCAAAAGAAAATGCCCCACCGGACAGCAAAAAGTTGGGTGAAAGCGTTCCCAAGGGACCATCACATCCAGAAGAAGACAAGACTGAGGAAGCAGCAGAGGATTTGGAGCGCGTGCAGAAGGAGTTATTTGATGAAGCATGATTTATTCAATTTTTTGTTGTTGTTGTGCCTTGTTTAGCTCCTGGCAATCGATGGCCAATTTTCCCGAACTCCAGAATGACCTTATCATACGCGCAGCGCGAGGTGAGGTAACTGAACGTGCCCCCGTATGGGTCATGCGCCAGGCTGGGCGATACCTACCAGGTTTGTGAATAAACTCGATAGGAGTGTCTTGAATCTCATACTTGTGCAGAGTTCCGGGAGATCAGAAAGGATCATGAATTTTTTAAGCTTTGTCGGACTCCTGAGCTGGCCTGTGAAGTGACGCTGCAGCCAATCCGGAGATACGCTGGTCTTGTGGACGCTGCCATCATCTTCTCCGATATTTTGGTTGTGCCCCAGGCCATGGGAATAGAAGTCATCATGGACCCGGGGAAAGGACCAGTCATTACGAATCCTTTGGAAGATCCCTCTCACCTCAATCGGTTGCCCGTCCACGTGGACGTCCACAAAGAGTTGAACTATGTCTTTGAAGCGATAACGCTTACGCGACAGAAGCTTGCAGGCCAGGTTCCCCTGATTGGGTTCAGCGGTGCCCCTTGGACTTTGATGGCTTATATGATTGAAGGTGGAGGAAGCAAAACTTTTACCAAAGCGAAAACTTGGTTGTTCAAATACCCATCTGAATCCAAAACGCTTTTGAACCGCATCGCTTTGGTCTGCATCGACTATTTGGTCGCCCAGATAGAGGCTGGGGCTCAGGTGCATATCGTGCCTATCGGAGCCTCAAACTGTGCTGATGGTCCGATAGCTCATTCAACTATTCGACACATGGGCTGCAGAACTGTCTCCCCATGATTTCCACCAATTCGCATTCCCAACTTATCAACTAATCGCGAAGGAGGCACGCGCCAAGCTAAAGGAGCGGAATGTCCCAGAGGTTCCGTTCATATTATTCGCAAAGGGTGTTAATCACTCGATTACAACTCTTGCGGAGACTAGTGGCTGGGATGTGTTGAGCCTTGATTGGTTGGTAGAACCCTTTGTCGCTCGCTCCTCATCTGGGGGAAAGGTAGCCCTTCAAGGCAATATGGATCCTAATGTGTTGTACGGGGGGCGTGAGGCCATTGCCCGGGAGGTTCAACGGACAGCTTTGGGCTTTACAGTGAATGGACGATCCAAGGGCCATATCTTCAATCTTGGTCATGGTATTACCCCGGGTGTAGACCCAGAGGATCTTCGTTATTTCTTTGAATGTGTCCACAAATACACCAAGTCGCAAAGTATGAACTTGCCGTTGTAATGAATACAAAAGTATTTCCAAGTGTGTAACACGGTCCTCGGCGTTATCCCTTATCTCCGTGCCTTTACAATAGGCGACATACAGCGGCGTCCCCGTCTACGAGATGTACGTGATCGCGTCTCGGACCCACGCTTTCCCGACACTGATTCCACAGTTGAAGGATCGCCAAGGGGGTCGCTGTAATGCGACGTCGCTCTGACTCGTGGCTGAATGCGACTCAGATACTCAAAGTAGCGGGATTTGATAAACCACAAAGAACTCGTGTGCTTGAACGTATGCAATGGTGGATGCAATGGAGCCAGGTTTTGATGTCCTAATATAACACCACACAGGCGATGTACAAAAGGCGGAGCACGAGAAAGTTCAAGGAGGATACGGGAAGTATCAGGGTGAGAGTGATTGGCAGATAACTTTTGCTCGTTCTCATTGGAACTAGGTACATGGGTTCCACTGGAGCGCGGCGTAGCTCTTGCTAAACAATTCAACGTCGAGCATCTCATCAGGCCCTTGGTTGACTTCCAACCCGAACTATCAAGTCCTCCGCTCGCGCCGAAGCATAACGCTGCCGTTATCGCAAAGCCACGTCGAAAGGACCTCGAAGGTGGGCACCTAGTGAGTACGAATCAATCATGTTTCATTGAGCTTTGCTGCAGGTTATTCTCGTGCCTCTACCCCCTTAGGATCTGCGGATGGTTCCTTGACTTCTTCTCCCTCACACGTGTCGTCCAGTTCGCGTACTCCTTCTCCCATTGGCAGTGCCCATGATGTCTCAGATCGTGAGAATGGGGGTCCTCAGTCGTCGAGGGCCGGTCGATCGCGTAAGAGGAAACATGCTGCCGCTTTCGAACACGAGAATGGCGCACGAAAAGCGATACGTGACACCACTAAGTCGACGGAAACAGATCCCTCCGTGTACGGTCATATCATCCTCACATACTTCATATCCGATACCCCTACGGTTCCCACTCTGTTTCTGAACCCTCCTTCTGACTTTAATCCAAATATGGTCATTGATGATGAAGGCCACACACCCCTTCATTGGGCATGCGTTATGGGGCGCACCCGCGTTGTCAAATTACTCCTCAGTGCCGGCGCGGATATATTCAAGGCAAATAAGAGTGGTCAGACTGCTCTGATGCGAAGTGTCATGTTCAACAACAACTATGACGTTCGAAAATTTCCTGAACTGTACGAAATTCTTCATCGTTCTACGCTAAACATCGACCACTCCAATCGAACAGTCTTCCATCATATCGTTGACGTAACTATGGGGAGAGTCAAGGTTCATGCTGCACGCTACTATATGGAGACAATCCTTAGTCGTCTCGCCGATTTCCCCCAAGAACTCGCCGATATAATCAACTTTCAGGATGAGGATGGAGAGACGGCGCTGACACTGGCCGCCCGCTGTCGTAGCAAGCGACTTGTGAAATTACTAATTGATCATGGTGCAGATCCCAAAATACCGAACAAGGATGGCAAGACATGCGAAGATTATATATTAGAGGATGAACGTTTCCGTTCCTCCCCCGTCATGCGTTCGCAAAATCTCTCTCTCCGTACGGCCGCTGGTCTACCCGAGTTCAGTTATCCCAGATTGCATCATTCGACCGCAGCTCAAAAAGCCATCGGCAAATCCTTGACTGATTTGGTGACTCTCATGGACAATCTAGCCAACAGCTTTGATAAGGAGCTGATGGACAAAGAGAGGGATATCAACCAAGGTCATGCGTTATTGAACAATATTCGGGCTGAAATAACCCAGAGTCAGAAAACTATAAAGCTACTCCAGGAACAAGCCTCCGGTCTAGATGAGGCCAAGAGGGAGCTGGCGGAGGTCAAGGCTACTTTCCTCACGAAACTTGAGAAGGAGTACAGCGAAGGTTGGGACATGTGGCACCAAAGAGAGCAGGAAAAGGAAGCGCAATGGTTTGCGATGAAAAGTTCAGACACCCCTGTTGTCACGGCCTTGCAGCGCAGTTCCTCCAGTGCAGTTCCACTTTCGCCGGAGGATGCGCAACACTTGGAGGCGCTGTACGCATGCGATCCAAACAAGAGCCAGGATGAAATTCATCAAGAGTGTGAAGGGCTGCGCCGAGAGATAAGGGACGCGAGAGCGAAACGAAAAAAGGATTTTGAAGAATTTGTGAAGTACCAAGCGGAAGCAGGCGCTGGAGGACGAATGGCCGACTATCGGAAGCTCATTAGTGCTGGTTGTGGTGGAATCCCTGTGGCGGAGGTGGATGATGTCGTCGGATTACTCCTTGAGGTGAGTCCGCATTCTCATCGATGCGGGCGTGGACGTCTTCATTTATCGTTTTCGAATAGCACCTCGAATCAGATGAGTCAGTGAAGGTACCGTGGGATACGAGCAATTTGCTATCGAGGACTCCTGAATACCCTGGGGCCGTATGATGTGTGTAACCTTTATTCATACCATGTAACCGTTCCTCCATCTGTCATTTGCGCAAGTCCTTGTATGTATAACAATCAGACTCCTGCCAGATCCTATGTCAAATCGTTTTGGGCCCTGGCTCAAAGTAAAGATTAATGTCGTGATGACCATTTTAGTTGGTATGATTATTGATAAGGGGGTAAATCTTGTATTCATCTTCACAATAAGGAGCAAGGGCAATACGATTTCAAGATAGATAGTCAATGAGGACAGTGAACATAGCTCGAACTGAGGGAGAATGGTACGAACAACGATGATCGCGTGATAGGGTGGCAGCGAGGCACCCGGCAACATACCGACCAGGCGAGACTTTAACAGGGAGCGCAGCTCCACAACAGAATGAATTTCTTTTCCGGGGTCTCCAAACTCTTTAGCATGTTGGATGGTATTTCCCAGTGATTTGCAGGTTATCTTCCCACTTGTCTTCTTTCATTCGGCTTTCCACCGTGTAGGATAGTTGAAGAAAGGGATTAATACGCAGTAACGCGCAGAATGGAGGCAACTGGTTGAGCCGATGCGAGAACAAGCCGAATTGTCCAGACCGACTCGATAAGAGCATTCATCACGTTAGATGGGTGGTAATGCTTCTGTGAGATTGCTGTACCAGCAGGCATAAGCGCCGTTCCCAGGCCCCGCCAACGAGGCGTCAGCGATAAATGCACGTGGTGCTCGCAAATTGCCGGGGGATTGAATCGAGCGGTCCCCACTTGCGCGTGTTCCCAAACAGGCACGAAACACAATATCAACGTATTTTGCCCACAGGCAGCGAACAACACAAGTGCCCTGGTTATATAGTCCTAATTTATCATCGCACTGCGCTGCCTGAAAGGCAACAACACTTTCACTCTTGCACTTGACCATTCCCTGGTGCTGTTCAGCCATTCCGTTCGTGTCTGTGACATGGCCACCTACAAATGCGAACCACTTTGCATGTTCTCTGACCGGTGGGTTCGTTCATATCGTTTCAAGACGTGTTAGGCGTTTATCTTGCTCTCACTCAGCCTCTACTTCACAACCTTCACGTCTCCCGCACCCTCGACCACTCTCCTAAATCGCGACGCCGACAGAATGACACCACCGTCCATTAGGAGACACACCCGGCTTTCGCCTTCGCCACCCGATGATGCACCACCAAAGTATCACTACTTTACAGTAGACGAAGACCTTACATACCTGTCATTCTTTGAGGACTGGGGCCCTTTGAACATTGCAATGGTATACCGTGCATGCATCTTCATACATGAACTTCTCGAGGTGAATCCGAATTTTTTTCATTCCCAAACAGGCCTAATGATTTCTGTAGGACGGAGAGCTACAGTCTCGCCGCCTAGTGCTATACTCCTCGGATGATCCACGAAGGAAGGCGAACGCCGCGCTTCTTATGGCTTTATACGTAGTCTGTACCCTCTCCTCCGTATAGGGCGGCAAGTCTTCTTACACCTGCTGTAGCTCATTGTCCTCCGTCGAACCCCTTGGGAAGCGTTCCACCCGATCGCAGAGCTCGAATTCATGCCCTTCCGTGATGCGGGGCGTGGTCGTTCTGACTTCAACACTAGTATCCACGACTGTCTCTGGGGCTTCTGGAAGGCTCAGCGGAACGGTCTGATCAATATGAATGACTTCCATGTTGCGGAGTACGAATACTATGAGAAGGTCGAGAACGGGGACTGGAATTGGCTTACTCCTGGGTTTATTGCATTTGCCAGTCCAAGTGATCCTGTTTGGATTAGACAACAAAAGCAACAAGCTGGTAGCCAGGCTTCTCCTATCGTACCTTCATTCAGCCGTAAACTTCCTCAGCCTTACCAGAACTGTTTGGATTATTTCGAAGAGCGGAACGTCAAACTGGTTGTCCGTCTAAACAATCCTCTTTACGACAAGGCCACTTTCGAAGAGAGAGGCATGGAACATATGGAACTTTATTTCGATGATGGGACAAATCCAACGGATGAGATTGTTAGAGAATTCATCGCTCGCTCGGAAGCCGTGCATGAAGCTGGAGGGGCTGTGGCTGTGCATGTACGCCAACTCCCTCCAAAATGTCCTAAAGCAGTGCTAATGACATTTCGTGTCCTAGTGTAAGGCTGGGCTAGGAAGAACTGGGACACTCATTGGAGGTTGGTTTTGATGCCGGCTTGATCCGCTCAAATATCACTGATCACACTTGAACGATAGCATATTTGATTTACAAGTACGATTTTACCGCCAATGAGGCGATAGCCTTCATGCGGATAGCTCGTCCAGGATGTGTTGTTGGCCCTCAACAGGTTAGATAGTTTCCAGACTTTTCAATATTACATAACTCGGGATTTATGATCCTGCAGCAATACCTCTATCAACAACAGATGCATTGGGTAAGGTGGGCAGCCCTGGATCAGGCGCGTAAGGAAACCAAGGCGGCGGCGGCTAATGCGATGATTACTGATGAGCCACGGACGATCACGCCGCCCATGGACGAAAAACCGTTGCCTGCTGTTCCTATGACGCCGTCAAGGCCATCGCCGAAGTCGTTGAACTCAGTGGCGGATATTGATGGCCTGCTTCCTCCTGGCCAGCCTCGAAAGACTCCCACCACTAAGCGCGTGGCGCTCGAGATGCTAGAGGATGGAGACAATGATAGTGATGCCGGCAGTCAGCATAGCGCGCTGGGTACGAGGATACCTGCGGCTGCATTGGCACATGATGCAGCCCGCGTGGCAAAGCAGCTTCGATCGACTAGTCCTTCCGGGAAGACGGTTGCCAAAACAACAACAGCCGTAGCAGGGTCATCAACCAAAACTACCCAGGCCGCCAGAGCACCCGCCGCACGTACGACGCGCTCCACGACGCGGATCCAAAACAATACCGTTCCACGCAAGGCTGGCGTTGCCTCGCATACTCGATCAGCTACTGCTATCACGCCTCTCGAGTTAAATTCCAGAGCTGATCGCACCACGAGAGCCCCTGCTGCAGCTACACCACATGCTGCGTCCAAGACTCAAGCCTCCATTCCGACCACTCCCGCCAAGCCAGCCCGCGCATCTCCATCCAAGATACCTGCCCGGAAGCTGAAACGTGTTGCATCTCCCCCTCCTACTCTCTCCTCTACCATTATCCACGTTACTGCATCCTTAAAGGACGAAATTGGAATGAAAAATTCCCGCTTGCCAACCCTTGTACCCAGCAAGCGATCTTTCGGCGGTAAACCCCTTCCTTTGACACAGTCTGCAGTCTCAAGTATAGGTTCCGTTCTTTGCCCCGTGAGCGAAGGGTCGGTGGCGACGACGAAATCCCAGGAGGATGCTTGGATGTCTAACACGGATGTCATGGAGCCCGACACGAAATCAGGGAGACCATCACTTCGGCGTACGAGACGGCGTCGTTCTAGTTTCAGCAACGCTGATATTCAATAGTCATCTGTTCCCCACCGATCACTCTCAACCCCCCGCACGTATGATTTTTTCTTCACATTTTCGGGTCATTTTTCATCCAAGACATTCTAGTCTACTGCACACTTTTTCTTCATCGATCTTCCAGCAACAAGTTCATAGCCAGATACTTCACGTTGATCACCATAGTCAAACTCTATCCCCTTTTTCCATTTTCACATCGGGTCGGCATTTTGACCCGTTTATGCTTGTTTATGCATACAATGGATAACAACATATATTTCCACCTATACATATCAAGTGATCTGTCCTCGGAGCGATCACTGATATGAATGTTCTGAGAAATGAGTCAATTTCTAAAATATCTTTTTTCCCCCATTTTATCTCTGTTTGGTTTCCCAACAAGTCTCAAATTCACCGTGAGCACGGAAGGGATCGAAAGCTGGTCAAGTCCTCTACTAATGCGCTATCTCTATCCCTAGGTTCCAAAAGGAACGGTTGGCATTGCGGTGATATTTCGGGGTAATAAATTAACGCAATCAGAATTCAAACATGAAAATTTGCATCCCGCTCAACCCCCTTTCTCACCCCAAGTTGTGAAGCCTCCATGGTAAATAGAATGTGTGCATCAAAATCGTTAGGCGACCGGAATTTTTAGGTTGCCTTTGTGGAGATTAACTGGTATTTGTGCATTGTTATGCCGACGATAACAAAGTGACAGATTTGTACTTCCCGTCCTTTGTTGTAGTCGGAGATAACCGACTCGATCACAAATACTTCATAAACGAAAATGGGACAGAAAATCTCCAAGGTAACTCGTTCTCATTCCCCCCTCTCGCCGTACTCAAGTCCTCTCTTTTACCCTTTCTCTCCTTTCCTACTCTTGTACGGTCCTTCCTGACCAACCACACAATCTCTACCGACTGGGTCGCATTTCTATTTCTTTATATATCTATCAATCATGTTTGCTCTGCTTCCTTTTGTCTTTCTTTTTGGCTTGATGCCTACTGTCCTCTCTTTACCTGTCCCCATATCTCAGCGAGACTCTGCTCCAAAATATGTAGTTGCCCAGTGAGTTTGGCATTTCAACTATTCTCTCCCTCGTTCAGCAACTGAAAATTTAAATGTAGCTTCATGGTTGGCAACGCCTATCCCTACACTGTCGACAACTGGGTGAATGATATTAAGCTTGCTTCGAGTGCCGGCATGTATGTCCTCAATTCAATCCATTCAATTCAACTGTCTCATCCGCCCAACAGTGATGCTTTCGCTCTTAACATCGGTACTGACGCCTGGCAACAAGCTCGAGTGAATGATGCCTATACAGCTGCCCAGAAGTGTGGATCGAACTTCAAGATGTTCATCTCCTTTGACATGACCGTCCTTCCTTGTGCTTCCTCATCCGATGCTGGTGCCATTCGGAAATACATCAATCAATATGCTAGCCATCCAGCTCAATTTATGTACAACGGAAAAGCTCTTTTCTCTTCCTTCAGCGGCGAGACCTGTCAGTTTGGTACTGGCAGTGTCGGTTCAGGATGGTCGAGCGTGTTTGGAGGGACCAATTCTCTCTTTGTACCGTCATTCTTTATGGATCCTTCCCAATTTAGCACTTTGAGCAGTGTCATGAACGGCGCTTTCAACGTGAGTCATTCCCAACGGCAGTGAGATCACTCGCGAAAAAGCTAATTTTATGGACTTTAGTGGAATAGTGGATGGCCTATTGACCTCACCACGTCTTCCGTTCCTACTACCCTTACGAGTTCCGCCCAAATTCCCTCTTCTAGCCTCCAAAAGTGGTTAACCTCCATGACAAGTGATGACCAGTATCTCTCTGGACTGGGTCTCACTCCTACCACCCAAAGCCCCACTAATAATGGAAAAATTTACATGGCTGCTGTCTCTGCTTGGTTCTACACCCATTACGGCCCGGATTCGTACAATAAGAATGTAGGTGTTCCCATTTTTGAGAATAACAGACGCGGCTCACGTTTTTTCATTACACTAGTGGGTCTATGTTTGTGACGACAACCTGTATGCCACGCGATGGGAAAATTTGGTTTCTAAGCGGGATCATGTTGATATTGTGGAAGTTCTCACTTGGAACGGTCAGTGATCTAAATTTTTGATATCCTAATTCACGCTCATGGAAGTTTTTTTCATAAGACTACGGCGAGTCGTCTTATATTGGCCCTATTAGTGGCGCTCAGCCTAAGTCACAAGCTTGGGTTGATGGTTTTGACCATCAAGGTAACCTATTTTTGTTTCAAGAGAAGAATTTGATCGACCGTTTATCCGTTAGGATGGCTGTCGATGACGAGCTACTATTCCCAAGCGTTCAAGACAGGGAGCTACCCAACACCCACTGAAGACAAGGTGGTTCTATGGGCTCGTCCCCATTCTAAGAATGCCAACTCTGGAGATCCAGTCGGCAAACCCAAGACCTGGGAACTTGTAAGTTGCAAAGATTCGTAATGACGTGCATTGGTTATAGTATTGATGGGATTGGGTTTCTCCCCTTGTTCGTTTTCCAAGTTGTCGGATTCTCTTTGGGCATGGATTCTTTTGAAGGATTCAGCCAACGTCGTTCTTTCCACCTCTCCTAGCAACTCCCAAACTTTTAACTTGACAGCAGGACTGCATAAGTTGAATATCCCTCTTGCCCCTGGTGGGCCTTTATCCGCCAAAGTGCTCCGTAATGGACAGCAGGTTCTGAATGTACAGAGCAACGGCACGTATTCGTATCAGGAGGGATCTGTGCAAACGTACAACTTTAATGCGTTTGTTATCGCATCCTAAGGCTCATATTATTTATCTTGCTTTTTTATTTGGCTAGTTACTGTTGTTTTACTTTTCCTTTCTTCCTTTTTCGATTTAACTCTGTGATGTTCACTGTTTCCGTGTTGTCCTTAGGCCTTTTTCGTCGCCATGGGTGTGTTATTGTGTGTGAATGATAAATTGTTTATTGGATGATGGTGTTTTATTACCTGCGGTTGTAGCTGTATGACAGTACTGCCAAACTGGGGACTGGTTGCGCCTCTCGATGGGTGACGTCGGGCCGGTTGTGGTCTCAAATCAATTGCCTCCCACTGTGGTTATCTACAGCCGCTTGCATCACAAGTTCTCGGAACGGGCCAATCACAATACCATGCTTGTGGCTGCTGATGGTTGCAATCGCAAAGCCACTGTTGCTGCTTTCTCCAGAAGAGTTGCCTGGTATAAAGTATATCATCTCGCTCATTAGGATCACTGAATGTGTGACAACATATTGACACCGATGGGAAGCCGACGTTGAAGTGAGGCATACAAAGATGCTGAGGCTGCCTGAATGAGGATCGCCTACTCTGCAAAAAAAGAGGGAAGGCTGGGTGGAGAAGTGAAAAGGTGGCCTGATCCCTCTTTTGTAAGACATACAGTCGCTATCAGAATCAATCAACAGCCTTAGCAGGTGGAAATCTTACGCCGCTGGCAAGTCGATGACCAGCTTCACTCCGCAATCTTCATCCAGGCTGTAAATGTTTGTATAACCCTCCTATGATCACATCGTGACGCTATCTTTCTCATCCTCCTTGGCCTTCACTGACCCAGATTCCATCCTTCCCTCATCAGAATTAGTCACCTTCATCCTCGCAATCACCCCAATCCGTCTCAAGAATATAAGAGCGAGTAACAACCCAACCATCACAAATGCAAAGTTGAGCCATTGTACAGCACGATACCCAGCAAGGAGCGCAGGTTTTGGTGTGTTGGACGTTGAAGCGGAAGAAGGTAGTTGAGGGAGACCAAGAGATCGAATTTTCCGCGATATTGTCCGATCAAGTACCACCGACGAGATGGCGAGTCCTACGGACGTTCCGACCTGGGAAATACCGTGAACCAGATGGAACAACCCTAATGCTTCAATCCCCTGCTAGAGGGAGGAGAGGGCTCACATACCTGAGTCAACGTGTTAAACAAACCTCCTGCTACACTCTGTTCATCTGGTCTCGCCACTTTGGCTACAAACAAGCTCCCACTCGCAAAGATGAAATCTGCTCCGAAAACTGCGGCTGCCGCTGCAGGGAAACCATACGCCCAGTAGGTTGCAGAGGTGTCAATCACTGCGAAGAGGAGAGGTGCGACACCTGTCATAATGCAGCCTATGATGAGAAGAACTATGCCTTGGACGTGTGCTATAGCGAGCGCCACTATGAGGTGTAGCAGTATGAACTATGAGTAATGTGGCCGAATAAGGTTGAATTACACACCAATTCCGTTGAGAATTATCCCGGTGCCCGTCATGGGAAGCATTCGTACCATCGTAAGTATCTGGACAACATAATCGGACGTGGGGATTCATACTGCAGCATCTGCATGAAGTGAGTCTATAACTCACTGGAGAGAGTCCCTTGTAAGTCTGGTAACTAAGATGTAGAGCGAAATTAGT
>WNFI01030126.1_pt1 | contig 15108 bp, 19 predicted proteins | sample 5400471 | NCBI WGS metagenome assembly WNFI01 (sample SAMN13153348, study PRJNA577476) | soil metagenome | isolation source: 100 cm saprolite on Douglas fir-dominated hillslope | place: USA:California | collected 2013-09-17
TTCTGTGGGGGGTTGTCTTGTAGAAACCGGTTGAACAGCCTGAGAGGCGATATGGTAGATTCTGTGGGCCAGACGAGCGACGCCGCATCTCCATGCGATGGAAACAAGAGTCGTTCAGAATTCCACGCGACGGAGAGAGCCTGATGCATCCGACGAATGGTTGAACGGCAGAGGAAAAAACAGACATCGTATAGCTGGCCCTTGTAGCTGTTGAACGTGGGGTGAAATCGAAGAAGCACAGAACTCTGCTCCACTTTGTGCACGTATCCGATGAACCACTTATCGACACCCCCGTGATTCTTGACTCGGATCTTGTCGCCAAGAATGACGGAAGGCCTTTTCTCCGCAAGGCCGGGTACATGCAGCCTATCCAAGAAGTTAGCACGGTATTCTGCTGATTCAGAATCACTTACCGGTAATAAGGAAGTTCAGCAATCAGGGGCTGTTCCTCCATGTCATAGTTTGCAAGGTCCTGCCTGTTAAAACCCAAACATGAAGGTACGACGGAGCCATGCTCGTGATAGTACGCACGTCATCCGGACTTCCTCCACATGCAGCAAGGTACTCCAAAAACGCGAGTAGGTCTGAGAATTGACAGAGCTGGGGAGGAGGGTATCTCGCACTTGGGTGATCTGTTCATCCGGGCTCCCAACAGCCAATGTTTGATGAATATATTTCGGAACCTCGAATCGAGGCAGCTTGACGACCCATTGGATGTCTGAATCGAAGGTGTACTTGATTCCATCGACAACATGTACAGGCTCTTCTCTTATTTGGCGTTTTGGGCGAACGAATGGTGCGATTGGCGCAAGGGCGTCGAGCTCCTGTTTGTTGCCAACGACAGCCACCAATTCCCGGGAGATGGAAAACGATTGATCGAGTCCTTTGTCAAGAAATGATAACTGAAGGCGATCGGAGAACCGCCCATAAAGGCCTTTTGGCTCGAAACGAATCATCACGTTTCGATACTCTTGTGTTGCGAGCTCGCCACGGTATGACGAGACGGAAAACCTTCATGAACGTTGCTTTAGAGCCCTCTGCAATAGGGAGCTACACCCTGACTTACAGAGGAGAGGCCGAAGACTTGGACCTTCGAGATGATGATAGCAAACAAGCATCTAAGAGATGGATGTTCTCGGGTGCAGTGAGGCTAATTTTAATGGTACTGGTGACCACAGTAGCACTGGGACTAATAACCCCAAAATCAAGCCCACTCTCGTCACCAGAGACCTCGACGTAATGCTGATTCTGCGACATGCTTTGGAAGACGCCATTGACTTGATGGAAACTTTGCGCGACTCGGTGGCGGCGTCCAGAAAGATGGGAACCCCAAGCTTCGTCGGGAATATTAGCATTGCAAGTGCGGCAGTATGATGTATTGGCTGGTCGAGCTTCTACATCATGTCTGACATTCTCGATCTGGGGATTAAGCATAGACAGCTTCTGATGGCGGTAACTTTGCGCATGATTGATAAACTGGGATACAATGTTAGGTGGACCGTAGGGCTCGGAACAAACAATGCACATTCCATCCACTGCCACTCCAGCGTGAAAAACTCGGGCTAGGTGTCGTTTTCCCCGTTGGTGGGCCCAATATGAACGGGGGTCAGGCAAGACGGCACTACAGATATGGCAGAACTCGATGTAGTGCGAGAATTTGCACTGATCACCCATAGAGCAGGTACCATTTTTTTTGTACTCCTGACAGATCATGGTAGGTAACAGGCGGAAAGGGGATGTCCCAAGTTGCGACTGAATTCAGGTCCCGTTTTGAATGGGAAACGCCCCGGAACTAGCCGTGGCGCGGGCAGAGTCGGCATCGACGTCGTTGATTACCTTTCACAGCGCCGCTAACGTACATATTGGTCCGGGGATCATAAACAAATAAAGGCGGGCCCCTTCCACTCCTTGCGTGATAATGAATCTATGGGCGTTTCAACTCACCTCGTCAGGTCAACGTCAGGCTCGAGGGCCTTTCACCCTTTTTAGAGGCCATACGGTGTGGGAATGTCATAGCTCGGCCAAACCATCACGCGCTCTGCAATTTTCAATCGTCATCATTTCTGACCGCTTTCTTGGAGGGTAATTGACCAGACTAACATGTCAATATAGTACATTCCAATCCGTGATGCCCAGCATCTTGAAATTCTCAGGAGCTATTCGTACAAACGGTGGCGATGAAACATTTATGCATCATTCTTCCGAACGCCAAGGCCTATCCTCAGCAGCCTCATCTCCATCCTCATGCACAATGTCCGCTAGCCGAGTGGTGACCATCTCCTTCATTCTGGTCGCAAGTTCATCAACGGCCCTATTGGCATCTGCTCTCCTTCGTTGAAGGAAATCTTCGTCGTTGATGGCCTCATCATCGGGCCAATCCTTCGGCAAGTTTGTCCAGCCACCTGAGGCATGTATGTAATTCAGGAAGTTTCGCCATAAAGGATCCAGGGACAGGATGGTTGGGTCTCCGACAACAATGAGTAGTGCCTGGGCACGAGTGACGGCGACGTTGAAGCGTCGAGGGCTGGCAATAAAACCGAGAGATCGCTTTAGGTCGGAATCGATGTAATTCTTATTGCTTCGGACCGTGGAGACGATGATGACGCGGCGTTCCTGTGTCAAAGTTAGAGATATTTCGAGGATTTTCCAATAAAAGAATCGTACTTGGCCTTGGAACTCCTCTACACTCCCCACCTTGATTTTCCCCGGTCGACTTTTCTTGGCATCCTGGTTGTTGATCGCTTTCCGAATCTTCGCGACTTGAGCATGATAAGGTGTGATGATGCCTATCCACTCGTCGCCTGTGGGGAGTAGTAGAACAAAGGCTCAGTTGGAGACCCTCGGAGCCTAGATAGGGGCCAACATACTAAGGCGCAGGCGTTGATCTTCACGCAGCCACTGCACGTACTCCTTTACCGCCTGGACTTCCAAGATGTTGAAGAATGATGGCGAATTAGATTCCCGGTCATCTTTGCCTGTTTCAAACACGCGATCAGCCACCCAATAGAAAATTTATCTATAGTGGAAGCGAGCGTACCTGAGATTGCATGGAAAATTATTGGGAAATTGGGGTTAATGAGATGGTCCCACTTGATGAGACTCTGAGTTATAGTTGGATCTGCATGGGCTTGAAGATCGCCATCGTAGAACATCTCATTTGGATACTTGAGAATAGCTGGATGATTACGGAAGTTGTGCGTTAATTTGACGATTCTGCGATTTCCAGGGAATACCATAAACCATGATAAGATGTAAACCAATGTGATAGAAATGTCGTACATTTTCCCCATGCTCGTTTCTGAGTGGTACACGTCACGATGAATAAGGCGGTCAAGATAGCTCACACCTAGACCCAGTGAATCCGCAGCTTCGGAGTGGACGATCGGGCCTAATTGCTTCGGATCCCCTGATAGGATAACGTTGGTGCCCACTTTAGCCAAGGTTCGAATCGGAATCATTGCTTCGGGTTCGAGAGCTTGGCCAGCTTCGTCAATGAAGATATGAGTGAAGTGTCCTCCAGGAACACCCATATTATATAGATTAGCAGAGGAAGTGCAAGTTGCGACTATGACACGGAAGGTACAGAGCTCCGGGGCTGAGGGAATAACGAAGGCATCTCCTTTGATGCGCGAGCATGGGCTTAATTTCTTTGGTAGGACGCGGATCGAACGGGAGGGGCCATTCAAACGCAGTATGGCGGAAGCGGCTTGGCCCTGCTGTAGTATGCGTTCCGCAAGTAGATCGGCGGCAGAGTTGCTCGGAGCACATGCCAGGATTCTTGATTTAGGATCACGAGCCAGCAATTGCTGGATAGCCTCGACGGTAACAACGGTCTTACCAGTCCCGGGACTGCGAATTGTTAGTGTAGTAACAATCAGAGACCAACAACACTCACGGGCCATACACAATAAAAGGCACGGAGCCTGGAGTCTGAGCAAGAATACTTGCTATCGCAAGCTTCTGCAGAGGATTTGTCTCCAGCTGCCTATTAAATAATCGAATGCCAGAAATTGCACGTTCAGTCGGTTGACTCAAAGATTCTATACGCTCTTTTGACGGGAAGAGTAATCGTTCCTGATTAAACGCAACGAACACCGCTTGATACATTCGCCGCAATGGCGTCCGATGAAGCGTGAAATTAACTTCGTACGACTGTCCTCTGAGAGAGTGAAAGCTAGAGTCGAAGTGTAGGTAGACATCTGTCAATTCCACTCTGTGGACATAGCCCGAGAACCACTTCCCAGGGCCTCCTTTCTTCTTGACTCTCATATTATCTCCAAGAATGACGGACGGCCGCTTCTCTGCTAACCCAAGTACGGGGAGTCTGGGTATGATCTTGTTGATGAATGAGGGGATAATTCGGTGATAATCACTCACATGAAATAGGGCTTCGATGCCTCGAGCCGTGCATCTTCTAGATCATACCTGGAGAGATCTTGACTAACATGAAAGGGTGAGATGGCGGATAATAAAGGGGAAAGTCTGCGTACTTCATGCGCCATTCCTCCACCCAAAGTAGGGTACTCCAATGTACAGAGTATGTCCGCACTGTGAGTTTTCGCGGAAAGTTTACCTGCTGGATGCGTGTAATTTGTTGCTCAGCGCTCCCAGCGCTGAGGGTCTGTTCAATATGTTTCGGGATTTTGTACCGGCCCAGAGTCACAACGTATGGAATGGCCGACACTGCTGGGAGTTTGACACCTTTAACCACGTCTGTAGGTTCTACACGTATACGGCGCTTGGGACGCACGTATGGCTCAGTGGGTGCGAGGGCACGAAGCTCTGCCTCATTTCCGGTAGTTGCTGTAATTTCACGGACGATAGCGAAGGTGTGGTTGATACTCTCATCTTTGAAGAAGAGTTGAAGGCGATCCTGAAATCTTCCTGAAACCCCTCGAGGGCTAAAGTTGAGACCAATCTTCCGAGGCTGATTGGGCTTGAGTTTCCCGGTCCAACGGGCGAAGGAAAATCTGGAAGAAGGGAATCACTCAGCCATCGCACCATCGCAGATCAAAACAGAGTCGTAGAGGGCGCTCACGCGGGTTGGCGGGAGAATCCGGACCCTTTTGTGGAAGAGGAGAGTTGCGCGTCCACAAGGCATACATCTTCAGGCGCAGTTAACTTGATTTCCACTGTCAATGAAGCACTCGGAGTGTCCGGACGAAAAACTCCAAAATCAAGTTTGCCTGACTCATCTCCTGATACTTCTACAAAATGCCTATCCTGTTTCACTTCCTGAAGCTTTCGGTTCAGCTTTTGAAACTTCTCTGCAGAACGATGGGATCGGCCTCCTGTATGTTGATCCCAGCAATTGTGCAACACGCAAATGTTACATATATCGCAAAGCTTAGAGCCTTTAGGAACGGATTCAACTTCATACCGAGCGTTCTCAACCCCGGGATTGAGTAGGATGAGTTTCTGGTGGCCTTTTCCTCTCGCGTGTTCAATGAAAGTGTTCCGAGTAGATCCGCATGGCGCAGAGCATACTTGACAGGCGCCATCTTTCCCCAGCCCCAATAGGAACACTCGTGCAAGGTGCTTCTTGGAGAGATGGTGGGCCTTGAAGCTAGACGGTGACTCCAGCGACGCGCTGCAGATTTGGCACATCTGCAAGTAATGGGAGGAATGACATCGGGATCCATTGCTACATACACCTTTCTTTCGGAGTTCTGGACAAACCATCGTTCCACAGCAGATGGAGAGAATGGACAGGCTGAATAGGAAATGGATCGAACCTGCAAGCTATAAGTATTAAAGTCTTGGACCGCAAGGCAGTGCCACACAATTCTATTACTGTACTTGCAGCGTTCGGCTATGCTCACATCTTCCTTACATCTCACATCCATAGTCTCCCTATAATGAGCAGAAAAACGTGGCCCAGGTTGCTGGGCATGCACTCTTTGGTCTCAATGACTTTTGTCTACCTGGCTAGTCAAGATAACATCGTATCGCTCTCGCCTCAGGGATGCAGGATGTCTTGGATGAGCCCTTCTTACATCCTCCAGTCTGATTTTGATGGGCTTTGGACGCCGCTCAGCAGGAGATACAGCTTATGGCTGTACCGCGAAGTTGAATGGGATACAGCAACCAAGGCATGTGAAGTCCGTGCAAGTCCATTCAATTGCTAACCATCACCTAGCCTCAAGGCAACCCTGTGATATTCATCCCTGGAAACGCGGGATCCTCGCGTCAAGTCCGTTCAATAGCATCGTCGGCTGCTCGCCAATATTACACGTCGCCAGGTATTCTCAACCCTGTGTTTACCGCTCATCGGCCACTAGACTTCTATGCTGGTAAGTTTTCTGTACTGCAGCCTAGATGAGTCTGATTGGCCAAGCTTTCCCTAGTTGAATTCAATGAAGATTTGTCTGCTCTGCATGGCCCCACGATAGAGACACAAAGAGAATATGTGTCAAAGGCTATCTCATACATCTTGTCAAATTATCATGGCCCTCGCCGTCAGATTCTCATCATTGGTCATTCAATGGGGGGAATAGTGGCGCGATCGCTTCTTGCATCCTCACACGATGGCTGGAATGCTTCTGATATAGAAGCCATTGTTACCATGTCGACGCCTCATTCTCTGCCCCCGGCGCGTTTTGACCAGGTTATCGAGAGGATTTACTCCGATATCTCCGCTTGGGAATGCTCTGATAGTGCATATGTAAATGTTCCAATATTGTCCATTTGCGGGGGTTCGACCGACGCTCTGATTCCGTCTGAGACATGCGTGTTGCCACCCTTGACGGGAAAAACCCTTCAAAAGTACAACCAGATCCCATGGTACCGACGGACCGTGCATACGACTGCCTTCGGTGGTTCCATTCATATACGGATAACATCATGTCCATCGAGCAGGTCAAAGCACTGCCGTCAAACTATTGGGAGGGCACCTACACGATTGTAAATGCTCCTACCCTTCGAATTTCCTCGCCACCCACCTCGCATACCTATCTCCTGCCAGTGCCCATGCATAACCAGAATCTCACAGTTATGATCGGAAAGGGGATACTGACGAACCCGGCGTTGACTCCGACTCTTCTTAGCCATCTGTCGAACGCACTACGGGTCTCTCTCTACGTCTGCTCTGCTGTCGATAGCGGAGAATCCCCCTCCTGTGAACCCTTATCGCCCAATCTAATTCGCACGAGCCGTATGTTACCTTTCGCTCGTCCCAACGGGACTTTTCCGCACGAGGAAGGCGCTGATGAGACTGATTGGGTGCTATACTGCTCTGGAGACGTCGAAAGTACACTTGCTAATCGATGGATAGGTGTTAAAATTGAGCCTGGGGGAGAGGGATCTAGCGATACCTTCGTCTTGGCAGGTTTCGACCAAGAACGGCATTTTGACGTTCCGGTTAGCACTTATGGTCAGTCTGTTTCCACATATGCTATTGATATACAGAACCGACTCGTTGTAGAGCTATCATTCCGAGAAAAACACATCTCCTTGGATCAGCTTTCGTTTATCCCTTTCAAGACAAGCATCTCCCTTCCCAACTTGAATTCCAACTCGCTTTTGGTATACAGCCTTGACTATATGTACAGAGGCAGCTGCAATGGTACGACGAATCTACCGAACGCACCTTGTTCGGCCCTCTGAGAACAATTACCAGTAGATCACAGATACACGAACTCCTTGATTAGTCGAATCATTCTATCATCAAATGACGCTGAAGAATCCCAGTTCTATGTACCTTCATCTTCACGTCGCATGTTGCTCAGCGGACACACCTATGGACCCTTCATCCCTCCTCCCGCAGCCGATCAGGGTTCCATCGTAGAGATTTACACATCCGGCGAGTGCGGGCTGAAAGAGGTCACCATTTCATTGCACTGGAAAGCATCAATCGGTCGTGCTGGGACTCGGTATTGGAGCTCTCTGCCGATGTGGGTGATTGGAGTCGTATAACTATCTGTCGGAGTCACCTGGATCTCATGGGATGTTGGGTATGGTGGTAGGGATTTCCGTGCTTGTATACATACTTATCGAGCTGACTTGTGTTATAGATCTGCCGGATCCAACAGAGGCCCTCAGATGGTTCACATTTAGAGTTCTCCCGAAAGTTATGCTGATCCTATTCCTGCTATCTCTACTTCCTCTGCCACCCCAATTTCTTTTAGGAAATGTTGGTAGTCCGCTATTCGCCTCCCTCGTTCCTGCATGTGTCGTACTTGCTACTGGGATTGCATGGATTCTTTGGGAAATGATCCTTGGTGTCGTTAGTCTGATAACTACTGTTCGGCGAATATTTGGGCCTTCAGGGTGAGTTGGTGTTCCATTCGAGATACTTTCTGGGCTCATGTTTCTCTTTGTCGTCGTAGAACATCATTTAGCCCTTACACCACAACGTTCAAAGTATTTGTTGGGTTGTTCCTGTGTCTTCTGGCGAAATTTATGATACCTATTCAAGTCATTTATCTGCTGCTTTATGTACGCCACATCTGGCGATGCTCCCGGCCACAGATGGTAAGGTTACCCTCTGCTGAATGTGAGCCGTCTTCGCCGAGCTCAAAGGACTTCCCATCTGTTGTTCAACAATCATGGGAAATTCAAAAGAACGTCAGCTCGAATAGCGACGTTGGTTTCGTAGGCATTGTGCGTTGAGCTCCTAGATCAAGGTCCTTACTTAGATATCCTGCCTCTCAGCCAACATCGTCGACCCTCTTACGAACTCAGCAGTTACATATCCTCCTTTTGCTTTCGGTACTGTTTCCATTTGTTGGATCCACGCTGGCGGTATGGCTCCGGACCCTTGCAACTGCTGGCCTTTCTGCTCCATTCCACGGAGATCATAATCTCTGGCGGGTAGTCGCCTTTGTCTGCGTTGTCGAGAGTTCAGACCAAGAAATTCGCAGGGGAAAAAGGTATTATGTGGCATGATACAAATCACTCTCCAATATTGACATATTGTGCCTATTAGGTGGCTCGCCTGGCTCACCAGTGTTCCGCTATACCTCGTCTCCATCTTCGCATTCCTCTTGGGTCCACGGTACTCTTATGGGGTGTACATCATGGCCAACCTCGCCATGACCGCAATGTACGCCAGAATACACATATCTCGTAACTTGCTAGACGAACAACAAGAAAATGTATACACTCGGACCTAATGTAATCCTAATTGAAGAATATACTGCGCCCATTCTAAGCCAGTCTGCCGAATCCTATCCGATTGAGAATAACGCAATACGCCTTGACTTTCACAATGGGTACCGAATTGACTTCTTCAGCGTTCCAATACAGAGATGAGAGGGGAGGCGGTAAGTCCCAGTTTCACCCATCTCTGGTTTTTTGGTTTACGATGTCCCTGTCATGGGCAGTGTCCACGTGTACAGGGAGCTTCAACGGATCAGAACTCAGAACCCACACGCTCTCTGGAAACTACTCGTGGCGGGTATGTTATGCTAGCCACGAGGTGTTTCAAGTCGTTACTCACCTTGAATGAGAGACGGACTTTGCGATGCCAACGGCAGGAGGTCCCGGCAACAAATTTTAATTCTATTTACACACATGCTGCAGAACATGGCTCTCATAGAATCCCTTCCCCATATAGTCCAGCAACAAAGAAATCATTTCCGTGCTCCAACCCAGCCTGTCGCATGTGGAGTAATGGCTCCCCTCACTCTGATAACCGTATGCGAATCAATCAAGGGAATACGTTTGTATACTGAATATGGAGCAGCAGAGTCGTTAGTTTTTGAGGCCTGCTTCTACCCCTATCCCATTTGCACCTGACAACTTTTGCGAACAATGGGAAGTGCGGGAGACCGGCCGCAATCAGGGTATTACCGCTAGCCTTCAATTCACCGTAGAATAAGTATCAGGGAAGAAAGCCTTGATGGCGCCCAGCAGGTTGTTTCCGCTAGGCCTTATATGTGAGATTCTTTGTCGCCTCATCGAATTTTCTCTCAGAGATGGATCACCGAACTCGAAGTGGATGCCGCGGCTAATTCATTGTCATTTGGTGAAACTGCGATGCTGGCGACTCCTTGATGTTGCTAGTAGTATGAGGCCGTCGTGACGGTGATTGGACCGCTCAACTGATTTCAGGTCGACGTGATACGTATCTCAGATTTGGATACGGCGACATAGGGGGTGAGTCGTAAAGATGGAAGATCTCGATCGTGGCGTTGTATCGAAGTTGACAATGAAGACGGCAGAATGCACCGCCGATGTTTCATGAGAAGGGATGGAAATTAGCACTCAAAGGATAGCCCTCAAGTACTAATCGCTGAGCACGATTACGGGAATGCTTGTAATCACGGAGCCACACATCTCCTTGTGAGACAGGGGACATTCCACTCCTGTATGCAATTGACAAGAAGGAATGATTAGTCAAAAGGGATTCATCAGTGGCTGAGGTCGCCTACTGTTCTTCAATGCTGGATCACAGGTAATCAACAGTCTTGGGTGTGAGGATGCATGCCAAATTGTGGCATCTTTACGGAATGTTTTAAGTCTATTCAAGACTCGGTCATTGAAGTTAATGCAGTGCGTTGATACATTTCCGCCAAAGTAGGAAGTTAAAGTCCGCGACCATTTGCGTATAGACCCAGTATGCCTTTGAAATCATTTGAAGTTACGAATCTCGTGGGCACTCACCATTCCCGGGCAATCGTAGGGAAGACAAGAGTGGCCTAGCTTCATCTAGGGAGGGTTGACACGACTTGGGGGTAGGAATATATGCGAACATACGTATATATGATATCATTTTGTTAGGGGTGCCAATCACCGTTACTGGATTGTGTACACCCTTTTATATGATACTGTGACAAAGGGATTGACGACAAAGGAAGGGAACTTAACAGACAAAGGATACTTAATGTGTGGCGCAACTTTGCCGGTGGCGCTTTGTCCTCAAGCGTCAGGGACTATCGGACTGAACAGCGGATACTTCTAACAGATTGAGGTCCCTATATACAGGGAGCGGCAACTCTCTCTGGCCCTCTGACTGTGTATTTCAAGCGGGCAGTATCATCTGCGGTGTCTTCCCCAACGAGCATGCCAAGATGCCTCGGGATCATTCGTTCAAGAGTGCCGAGATAAGCACCTCCTGATTAGTCGGCACAAGGCTCAAACCTCATTTGCATAGTTTTACTGGGAAGTTAGCTGATAACAGTACGACTGGACCATCCCTTTAGTAAGTACCATAGATTTAACAGAGCGATTCGAATACAATGAGTACCCTTCTAATGCTTCTTAAGCTCAGGCATACGTCGTTCTCAGTCTAAAATGAAACACTTATCAGCGAGTTTGGTCTCCATCGTGAAAGAAAGAGGCACATCACCTCATAGCAAGATACTCGCTGGTGTTGACCTCTGGATACTTTGGCCCTTCAGGTCCCTTGCACCCGGGTAAACAACTAACCATTGCACCCTGATTCGGATTACAGAAGAAAGCTACAGACTGTCGCTTAGGCGTTAGTGCTTCCGCACTGGCCTCTGTTCCAGTTGGGGCGACAACGCGATGGATAGTGCTTCGGAGTATGTCATTTGACCATCGTGCCAACAAATCTGCGACATTGACTACGATTGTCCCAGGCTATGAGATGGTATAATCAGAGGTGATTGCTGAAGGGCTTGGTTTGGCGGCGTAGGAAGCTCACAATTGGTGTCGCGGGTACATACTCTTGTGTGTGAGGGTTTTGAACCTCCAATCCGCCGATCTAGCATGTTTGGATCCCGTATTCAGTACAATTAGAACTTTGAAAAAAGAAAGGGGACTTACGTCATCTTGGAAGAGAAGTGTTATAGAGCCGTAGTCTTTGCGAGTCAACGAAGTGACAAGGAATTGGCAAGATGCAATGTGATATATGATGGGTCTCACCAGAGTGTGCATTAGCTCGCGCCTGGCCATCAAGCTCAAGAGTCTGTCGCTGTACAGACGGATAATTCAGCAACCTAAGGGTATGCCAAGATTCATTGACGAGTGGATCGAAATATGACACGCCCAATCCCAGTCCTAATGCGATGGCGCGCATGATGTCTACATGAAGGTTATGGCAGGTATCAAAAAACCGGATCATGGTCGATCGAAAGTCCGAGACAAGGTCTTCTGGTGGCCAATGATTGACTCTTTACAGTCAGGCGCCGCTTCGCGTAACGCTGCAACTTCTTCTCGATCGTTCGAGGTGGTCACTCGCTCCCTGCCTATTTTCGTGAACCCCCGATTTGCACGCGGATCTACGACGAACAGAGAAATTGGCTGTATGTATAGATCTTCATATCGATATAATACCTCTCCATGCCAAGGGTTCTTTGACATCCTCACGAAGAGCAAAGAAGTGATCGCTCTGATAGGGGGCAAGCAAAGATTAATCCCGTTGGTGAGGCATCGAGATATAATGGACAGTAACTCGCCTCAGTGAACACCTTCGAAATAGTAGTGTCGTCTACTCCGTGATTCTTGACATACATGAATCCCACCGACTTGAACGCATTCACAACTTCATGAGCAACCCCTTCCTTAGCGGCCTCTGAACCGGACCGGAAGGGTGCGAAGTCAATCACAGGAATAGTGAAGTCTGTCGCAGTCATGATGTGAGATCGGAGCTGGGTCGACAAACGTTCTGAACTCAGAGGACGAAGAAATACTGGCAGGCACGCTGCCGTTGACTCGAGATCGGCGGAAAACTCGATATTTATCGTGAACCCAGAAAAGGGGAGGAATTCGAATAAGACATAATGCGGGGAAGGTGGGAGTTTTCCGAATCAGGTCTGTGGCTTCACACGAAATCCTGATGATCATGGTCCATCAAGCCACGCATTCACGATGTGCAGGGACCAAGAATGTGGACGGGGATCAACTTCCTCCTTTCTATATATTGATATGCATGTATGTATGTACACGATGGTTTATGTATACATCAGGCAAAAGGGGAAGGGATGGGCCGGGACGATGGCTAAGGCACAAACTCCGCTGGCGGGGGCTATACGTCTGGCTTAGCATGTTACAGAGGCCGTGGTAATGACACTAATGACACTAAAATTCGGCCATCCCTGAGATTCTACGATGGAACATGGCATATTTTCTCACTGACTCAAGGATATAGAGGTGCCACAGTCGGTTCAGGTTTGAGAGCCGTACTCGGACCAGATCTAGATAAGTGATATAATCAGATGATGAGGCAACAACATTGTGAACGATGAACTATACACTAATGTTGGCCCCCACGCTTATTACTCGCTCAGTTGCTGTAGGTCTTGTCTCGTACTCGCACCATAGTTTCATCTTTTTTCTTCTAGGCATTCTTCCTTTTGGTACAGCATGTGTGCCTTGGGGATCTGAACAAATCGGGCCTGACTAACTTGAAAGACGGTTTCGATTCAGTGTCCATGTCCCTGCGCTCGAGCCACTCTTCTCAGGAACGTACGAGAATGTACTGGACTTGCCAGAGAACCACTGATCATTTGCCACTTTGAGCCGAGCAGCGGGAGCAGACGGGTTTGCGAGTTCCAGCCCCACCGAGAGTGTCAGATGGCAATCAATACGGAATGCCAGGGTATGGGACAACGGTGAGCAGGTGTGAAGGTCAGCAAGGCAGTAGTATTGCAGTACCAGAGGTTTACGGGCCGATCTTCGATGAGTTCCCCGCGGCGACGCGGTTCAACATCTGTAATCTCTGTTTAGATACTTTGGCTGTAACACAAACACAATATTCCGGTTAGTCCCAAGAATGTTATGAGAGTAATAGAGACTCAGAATTCAGAGTGAACAACACACATCGGCTCGCCAGCTCACACTTTTCCCTGTCCAACCATACCCAATCCTGCCATCCAGCCAGTGCCAATAACATAGGGTTCCAGAAGAATGCTATTGACTGCAGACTGTCGTTCCGGTGTAAGTTCATCTGTGGCCTCTGATTGATTGTGTGGTTGTGACGATACGGTCCAGTGTGCTCCGAAGGCGATACTTGGACCATCGACCTATAGAACGAAGCACGCCCATGTGGAGCTCAGGGAACAAAGTATTTTGGGCTAATCGATTGCAGTCAAGACCTGGATAGGGTCCTTTTTGTCTTTCGCGACAGATTCAACATGGAGGAACCATTGGCCACCGACTGAGGCGGCCCAAAATTCCATTCCACGATGCTGAAATCCTATGATATGGGCCAAATCTCATTGGACTCTCACAGCAGGAGTAGTCTCGTGCAATTCCTTCGGCTCAGTAGAAGTGGTTACACACACTCTAGATTGCAGAGTGTGATGAGAGTCCTAACTTTCCAAGCTAACTCATCCTTGTCACTCCAGGTTATAAAAACGTGGAAAGCGATGTAAACATCTACCCCACTGCTCATTCCGCAGCTATGAGCTACGAACACATGCATGGATTAAAACGGCTGCACAAATTGTTCGTCTACCCCATGGTTCTTGAGATACGTAAACTCAACACCTGTCGAGTGACCTCGTTCTTTCCAGCCTATGATCCAGGCAAAATCAACCGCGGGGATTCTGGGGTATTGATTGATTCTAAAGAGTAAGTACCCGGTGAACATGGTAAATTTGGGTGTCAAGACGCGAGTGGAATGGATAACGCGGAGTAGTCAGCCGAAGTTGAGCCTGAAAGCCATTCTGCTCACTTTGAGAGACTCCGAGAGAGGCGCTCTCCCATGAGACATACAGAGGGTCCCGAGTGATGGGGCCGATAGAAAAGGACCCCTGAATACTCGCATGGAACCTAGCGATAAAAAGTGCCTATTTTCAGGCCTGATCGGGGTGAAGGAATTCGAAAAATACCTCTCCAGTAGGGGTAAAAATCGCTACGTTCCGGTGTTTCCGGGCTGCAAGCCACCACGAACCAAGAATCACAGCAGAAAGCGGGAGTTGCAAGAAACTCAGAAAAATCTAGCGCCATGGAGAAAGCAGCTAACGGATAGTAGTCTACATGTGTCATGCCTGCATGACAGAGAGGCAGATGTGGCTATGCCAATCCTGTGCGCTGTGGGAACTGACCGACCAAAATCCTGGGTTGGGATAGGTTGATGTCGAAATTTTTTGTCATGACTTCCGTGTTCGAAGTCGAGCTCGATCGATCGAGCTTGACGTTGCGATTATGACCTGCCTTGTTTTGTGTCGCCATCGGAAGATGAGCGTCTATTTCCTTTCT